>Ga0213878_10000038_pt1 | contig 98156 bp, 90 predicted proteins | sample VelepicoBEBS_R02_FD_161053 | JGI IMG/M metagenome (GOLD analysis project Ga0213878, IMG submission 161053) | Vellozia epidendroides bulk soil microbial communities from rupestrian grasslands, the National Park of Serra do Cipo, Brazil - BS_R02 | ecosystem: Environmental > Terrestrial > Soil >... | reverse complement strand
TGTAGCCGAGCCGCTCGAGCCACTGCACGTTCGTCGTGCCGTTGTCTTCGTAGCCCAGCGTGTCGTCGACTTCGAGCGACAGCGTGCCGCGCGATCCGGCCCGCATCGTCGAGCTGCGCACCCACGAGTCGACCCGGCCCGGCCCGAAGCGGCCGGTGTTGTACACGATCGAGGTCGGGGTCGACGAGGAGCCGTGGAATCCCACGCTGCCCGGGTTGTTCGCCGTGCCGCTGTGCCAGGTCAGACCGATTCCGTTTTGTGAGATCGGCGTGAAGACCCCGCTGTCGAGCCGCAGGTAGCTCGCGCCGACCGTCGTGTTGATGTCGATGCGGCTCTGCGTGAGAATGTCGAGGAACACGGTGGAGTCGGTTTGGTTCAGCGCGCCGTCGTGGCCGTGGTAGCGGTCCTCGAGCGTGGCGAACTGGACGCTGTTCAGCCACGACTTCTTGTCGAAGAGCCAGATCTTGTTCGCATAGACGGCGTAGCCGGCGATGTCGGCGTGCTGCACGAACCCGTCGACCGGTTCGTAGTAGCGGCCGACCTTGCGCGCCGACACCGCGAACCCGAAGGTGTTGCTGTAGATGTACGTCCCCGCGTCGTAGCGCTGCGCCTGCGAGCCGTCGAGCACGTTCGTGCCGTGGTCGTTGCCGTAGTCGAAGTATGCGCTCACGTGCTTGTTGTCGTTGTACGAGACGCCCGTCGTGTCGGTGTGGTCGGTGAGGCCGGGCTGGTTCGCGGCGACGGTCTGCGCGTTGAACGACCAATGGTTGTCCGGTGTGCGATACGCCACCGATGTCGCACCGTCGTTGCGGCTCGTGCCGACCGCGTCGAAGCCGGCGAACGAGAACCGGCCCTGTTTCCCCTCGAACGCGTAGCCGTCGCGCGGGGTCGGGATCGAGGGCGTGTAGAGCTGCGCGATGAACGGGCACACATCGCACGAGAAGTTGTCGTAGAAGCTCGCGCCTTGGGTGAAGAACGGCCGCACTTCGTTGAACGAGCGCTGGTACGCCGTCGGCGAGATCGTTTGCTGGTCGATCTCGACGTTCGAGAAGTCGGGATGGATCGTGCCGTAGACCGAGGACGTCGCGGTCACCGGGATCGAGAAGTCGCCGCCCAATCGCGAGGTCGTCAGCCCCGAACGGCTCGAGCCGATGCCGCTCAGCAGGTACGGTGCGACGCGCGGCTTCGGCCGCGATGCGACGGCAGACGCCATCCCGCTCAGCGTTCCGGCGTAGGTTACGTCGTCACCGTTGGTCTGCGCCGGGCCGTAGCTCCAGATCTGCCGCTCGCCGGTCGAGCGCACGATCCGCACGAACTGTACTTTCCAGCCGCCGGCGCTTCCCGAGCCGCGCATCACCGCGACCGGAATCTTCATCGTGACGGTGAAACCGCCGGGGTACGCGGCGCCGAACGAAGTCCAGGTCGGCGAGTACGCGGTGTTCTCCGACGAGTACTGGTAGTGCGTGCCGTTCGACGTCGCGGCGAACTGGTAGTAGAAGCCGCTCGTGCCGTTCGGCCACAGGTCGATCCATACTTCGTCGTCGGTCCCGTCGCCGACGTCGTTGGTGTGCTGCTGCACGAGGAGCGCCTCGCGCTGTTTCACGTCGAAGCGGACGTAGATGTTCGCGCCGTCGGTCGCGATGCGGGCGGTCGACTCTTGCGAAGCGGCCTTCTGGTGCTGCACGTCCCACGGCAGCGTGACGACCGCGGCGTCTTTCCAGGTGGCGAGATCGGCGGACGGCGCGAGCGGCGGAGGCGACTGCACGGTCGGGATCGCCAAAACGCCGCGGCTTCCGCCGGTCTCGGCGGACGCTCCGGCGAGCGCCGAGCACCAGGCCAGAGCCGTGAAGCCGATGGCGCAGAACGCCGCGCGCCGGCCCATTTTGTTCACGCCGTCCTCCGATTCAAGAAGTCTTAATAATTTAAGAATCGCGTCCGCGGCCACTCTACTATTAACTTAGGAGCAAGTCAAGGCCGTCTGAGCCAAAGCGCACTTTTGTACCAAGGCGTTGACACAGAGGCTCGTTCTGTGTTAGACCCTTGGTACAATGACCGACTTTCAATTTGGCTTCAGTTTCGGCGTGGCGATCGGGCTCGGGTTCGCGGCGCTGTGGATCGTCTTCGCGCCGCGGCGGTACGTCGCGCAGCTCGACCGCACGACGTTCAAGTACGTCTGGCTGCGGCTCTGGGTCCGCGCGAGGCTCGCGCGCCTCTTCGGACGTGAACCGAGCGCCGCCGAGCGCGACGCGGCCGCGATCCTTCGCTCGCGGGTCGACTCCGCGATCGCGCGGCGCAACGATCCGCAGGTCGAGACGGACGCGCGCTGGATGGGCGTCGCGGTTCTCGTGTGCTGCGCCGTCACGGCGGCGTGGCCGCACGCGCTCGTCGCGCTCGCCTCGATCGCGATCCTCGCGATCGCCATCTTCATCTTGCGGCTCGAAGGCCGCAATCCCGACGGCGCCTCGCGCCGCGCCGCCGTTCTGCGGCCGCGCCCGGCCTTCGACCCGGCGCTCGGGATCGCGATCGGCTGCGCAGCCGTTCTCATCGCCGGCTCGCTCGCGCTTGCGGCGGTCGACGGCGGGCTCGGCGGCCGCATCGAGCTCGCGATCGCGAGCGCGTTCGGGATCGTGATCCTCGCGCTGGCGCTGCGCCTCGCGCGCCGCCCGGCCGCCGTCTCGGCGCAGGACGTGGCGATCGACGCGTACGTCGACGAGCAGCTGCGCGTCACGCGCGTCGCGTATCTCCTCTTCCTCTCGCTGTGTCCGATCGCGCTCGCGATGATTCAGTCGGTGCACATGGGCGCCGACGGCACGATCCTGCGCTTGACGTACGAAGTGGGCCTGCTGATCGTGCTGCTGTCGTGGTTCACCGCGGGGCTGCGGACGCCCCGGACGGCGGGCGCGTGAGCGCCGACGCGTTCATCGTCGTCGACGCAAGCGCGAGCGCTCCGCCCTTCCAGCAGATCGTCGACCAAGTGCGCGCGCTCGTGCAGAGCGGCGATCTGCTGCCCGGCGCGCCGCTGCCGACGGTCCGCCAGCTCGCCGGCGACCTGCGCGTCGCGCCGAACACCGTCGCGCGCGCGTACGCGGACCTGCAGCAGAACGGCTGGATCGAAGCCGACGGGCGCCGCGGGACGCGCATCGCGGTGAAGCCGCCTGCAACGCGCGACGGCGCCGCGCACGCGGCGCTGCACGACGCGGTCGCGGAGTTCGTGCACTCGCTGGTGCGCCGCGGCTACTCGCGCAGCGAGATCGGCCGCGCCCTGCACGACGCAGTCGGGAGTCGTTAGCTCTCGCGGGGCGCCATGAGCGGCGAACGCCGCATAGACGCACCGCTCGGGAAGAAGAGCGCTGATTCCGCGCGGTCCAGAATATTCCGACATGGCAGGACTGGAGGGGGAACAGGTAGCCACATGAGTGCAGCGCGGTGACGATGGCGCTCGGTTCTCTTCAGTAACTTGAACGGCGTTCGCTGGTCAGCATAACATCAACTTTGAGAAAGGCCCTTGCGCTGCGCCGACGAAAACGAACACCGCGCCATTCGGCGCATAACTTTTTTCTCCCCATTCAATCAAGGATTTTCTGTTCTCGTGTCAATTAAACGTTTGCTTGCGAGCGTCGCGCTCATTGCGATGACGGCTCTTAGTGCTTGCAGCGGCGGTTCTTCCTCGATCCCGCTGGATCACAATCGTTCGGCCGCATCACTGGTAAATAACCCTTCCACAGTCGGCGACACTTCGAGTTGCCAATCGAACAATAACTGTCAAAATACTGGATGCAACGGTACGCCGGGGGTCGATGCGTGCAGCTCCAATGCGCCCCCGCCGATGGTTTGCGATGCGTCGTGCTCGAGTTATGACAACGTGTTTGCTATGCGGATGCCAGGTCCGGCGATACGACCTGATACCGTAGAAACGGACTGTTACTATAAAGGAACGACGCTCGTTTGTCCGACGGCTTACATTTACCCGCGCGCTACGCACCCCGTTTCCCCGTCGATTCTCGACTTCTTGACGATCACCGCGAACGCCGGAGTACCATCCACAATCGTCAGTGGGAGCGTCGCGCAAAACGCTGTTGCGGCATACTATGGTGGGTCAGCTTTGCCGTCGTTCTCGACAACCGCGGGCGCCGTACAGTATACCGCTTCGCCAGCATTGAATGAAGCTTTCAATGGAACCACCGCCCCATCGTTCGGTAACCCATCGAGTATCACTGGGAATACCTTGATTCGCTTTTCAACTAGTGAAGCGGGCGCGAACAGCGGCCCGTTCTGGACAACTGCGGACCAAATCATGGGAGAAAATGGAGGTACACTGACGCCCGCCGAGATCCAGAACGTATTTGATCTACCATACACTCCCACGTACGTATCGGTCGGCGGACAATTCGCCGAGGGAAGCACCGTCTTCGCCGGTGAAGTTGCCGGCGGAGCATATGGAGGAGCCGGGGGCGCTGCGCAATTATTTTCGGCAACCGCAGCGACCGGCACGGAAGCGGCTGGCATCGACACAGCATTGGAGATTATTGGTGGGGCACTGCTTGCTCTCGACCGGCAACGGCATCCGATGACTCATCGTCGTCAGCGGTAAGAAAGGACCGACCTATGGCTGACGAAGTGGTCCAACTCGACGATCATAATCTGCGAATTCGTGACCGTCACTTCTGGAGCGAAAACCCGATCGATCATTTTTGGGTCGTAGGGCGCCGAGTTCTGGTAGTTGCGCGAAGGCCGCCATTTTGGTCCTATCGTGCATTACCGCTCGACGTGGCGAAGGAGCGGGGCTACTTCTTCAGCGCTGAGGTCTTCGAAGGTACGAACATCGGCGTGACCGACCGGTCGGATAGGATTCTCGTCCTGCCCTCCGGTCGGGAAGCCGTTGCGCCGGGCACGATTCTGACCGTAGCTGAAACGAAGCCCGGATTCGTCACGCTTGTCAGAGCGACCGAAGAGTTACGCCCGCGACACGTGTTCCTTCTGGATCGCGAGGGCCAGGTGCGGTGGCGAATCGGCGAAAACCCGTGGTACCCCGACGTCCGAATCGGCTATATCGGCCCGTCACTTGAAGGAGACGGCAGGGTGTTTGTAGCGATCGACCGGATTCCCGGACGGTTCTTCATCGATGCGGAAACCGGTGAGCTCACCGAGTACGAGCGCAATTGGCCTCAGCAGTCACGATAAAATGTCCATCTGCGTTGCTAGCGCCGCATGGCGAAGGTCCGTGACGAACATATGGCCCGGTTCGTGCGTGAGGGCGAAGGGGACGCCGCTGGTGACGATAACGTTTTGTGGGGTAACGCCGCAGCCCCAGAAAACGGGAACGTCGTGAGGCTCTAGGACGGGCGGGTCGCCGTAGTCGGGCTGCATGAGGTCGGCGATGCCGAGCTGCGCGGGGTGGTCCCACGCGAACGGCTCGCCGTGGCCGATGCGATACCGGCGCGTCACTTCGCGCACGCGCTCGATTTCTCCGCGCTTATATGGGCGCATGCTGACGACCATCGTTCCCTGCAGACGGCCGGCGGGCGCGAGCAGAACGCGGGTGCGGTACATCGGGACGTTGCGACCGAGCGCGTAGTGGCGCGCCGGAAGGTTTGCTTTCGCTAGCGCATGGTCGAACGTGAACGAGCAGCCGATCAGGAACGCGACGAGATCGTCGCTCCAGTGTGCGCGAACGTCGCGCGGCTGCTCGGCCAGCTCGCCGTTGCGCCAGACGCGATAACGGCCGAGATCCGTACGCAGATCAGCACCGGGCGCGCAGTTCGGCTCGAACGCGCCGGCCGGCAGCCGTTCGAGGAGCGGGCACGGGACCGGATTGCGAGCGCACAAGTCCGTCAGTTCGCCGGCGTACCGGCGCGGCACGACGACCAAGTTCGCCTGCACATGTTCCGGCGCAAGGCGTTCAGTCGGGCCCGTGGTCGTGCCGGCGCGAATCGCCGCGCGAACGTCCGCGGCGGTCATTCGGCCGTGGTGATCCCGTCGGCGGCGTCGCGCGCGCGCGCGGCCGGATCGCGCTGCGCCGGGTCGCCGTAACCGCCGCCGCCGGCGGTGCGCACGATGATCGCATCGCCCGGCTCCATCTGGACCGACGTCTTCGCGGGCAATTCGCTGACCGCACCGGCTTTGACAAAGAAGTGCGCGCCGGTCGCGCCGTCCTTGCCGTCCATGGCGCCGTGCGGGCGCACGGCGTGGCGCTCGGCGAGTAGCGACGCGGTCGCGATGCCGTTGCGCAGCATGAAGCCGCGCACGAGCCCGGAACCACCGCGCCGCTCGCCGTCGCCCGCGCTCGACTCGGCGAACTCGTACGCGGTGATCAGCATCGGCATCTGCCGTTCGATCGCTTCGATCGGGGTGTTCAGCGTGTTCGTCATGTGAACGTGGATGCCGTCGATCCCGTCGGCGTGCGGGCGCGCGCCCATCCCGCAGCCGTTCGTCTCGTAGAACGCCCAGGACTTCCCGGCCCCGTCGAGCCCGCCGATCATGACGTTGTTCATCGAGCCGCCGCTCTGCGCGGGGACGCGCCCCGGCGCGAGCTTCGCCAGCGCGCCGAGCACGAGATCGGCATTGCGCATCGAGGTCTCGACGTTGCCGGCGCTGACGGGCGCCGGACGGCGGGGATTCAGCAGCGTCCCTTCCGGGACGTGGACGGTGATCGGCGTGAACGAGCCGTCGTTCATCGGGATGCGCGGGTCGGTCACCGCGCGCACCGCGTAGTAGACGCCGGAGAGCGTGACGCCGTAGACGGCGTTCAGCGGCATCGCGCGTTGCGGCGCGGTTCCGGCGTAGTCGAGGACGAGCGTGTCGGCACGTTTCTCGAGCCGCACGCGCAACACGATGGTCGGCTCGCCCCGCTCGTCTTCCATGACGTCTTCGTGCGTCACCGCGCCGTCGGGAAGCTCGCGCAGCGCGGCGCGCGTGCGGCGCTCGCCGTCGGCCAGCGCCTTGTCGAGCGCGGCTTCGACGACGTCGACCCCGTAGCGCTCGACCAGCTCTAGGAAGCGCCGTTCGCCGACGTTGTTTCCGGCGATCTGCGCGCGCAGGTCGCCGGCGCGCGCTTCGGGGGTGCGTGAGTTCGCGCGCAGCAGCTCGACGGTGTCGTCAACGACGCGGTCCTCACGCACGAGCACGGTCGGCGTGTACACGGCGCCTTCGGCGAACAGATCGCGCGCGTCGGGCGGCATTGAGCCGGGGACCGCGCCGCCGACGTCGGTGTGGTGCGCCTTGTTCGCGGCGTACCCGACGAGCCGCTCGCCGTGGTAGACCGCGCGAATCACCGTGACGTCGTTCAGGTGCGTCCCCGACAGGTACGGATCGTTGACTACCACCATCTCGCCGCGCGCGAGCGGGCGACCGCGCTCTTCGAGCCACGCCAGCGAGCGGCGCAGCCCCCACGGCAGCGAGCCGAGGTGGACCGGGATGTGCTCGGCCTGCGCGATCAAGCGCGCGCGCGCGTCGAAAAGCGCACACGAGTGGTCGAGCCGCTCCTTGATGTTCGGCGAATACGCCGCGTCGCGCACCGCGATCCCCATCTCCTCGCTCGCGTAGACGAGCGCCGAAGCGACGAGCTCGGCGGTGATCGGGTCGAGCGCGGAGATCATCGCCCGTTCTCCATAACGAGATTGCCGAACGGGTCGACGCGGGCGCTCCAGCTCGGCGCGACGTACGTCGTCGCGTCGTACTGCTCGATGACCGCGGGCCCGTCGAAGACATCGCCCGGGCGCAAAAGTGCGCGCGCGTACACCGGCGTCTCAACGAAAGTATTTCCGTCGAAGACCTCGCGGCGCTCGCGCAGGGCGCGCTGCTCCGGCGCGCGCTTCGCCGGCGCGGCGGCGGCGATGAGCCGCGGCTTCGGCGTGGTGCCGATGCCGACGACGCGCGCCGTGACGATCTCCACCGGATCCTGGCGCGCGGCAAAGCCGTAGCGCTGTTCGTGGCGCACGTGGAACGCTTCGACCGCGTCCTCGAGCGACTTCGGTGCAGTGACGACGAGCTCGGTCGACTGGCCGACGTAGCGCAAGTCGAGCTCGCGCAGGAAGCTGCGGTCGGCTTTCGCGACGCCTTGCTCGCCGAGCGCGGCGTCGCCTTCGCGCGCGAGCGCGTCGAACAGCTTGCGCGTGCGCGTCCACGTCTCCGCTGTCGCCGGCGCGACGATCGAGCGGACCGCGGTGACGCGCACATCGGCCGCGAGCAGACCGTACGCCGAGAACACGCCCGGCATCGGCGGAACGACGACGCGCGCTACGCCGATGTCGGCCGCGACGGCGCACGCATGCAGCGGACCGCCGCCGCCGAACGCGAGCAGCGTGAAGTCGCGCGGATCGTGTCCGCGCTCGACGGAGACGATCCGCAGCACCTTGGCCATCTCCGCGTCGACCAGCGCGACGATACCCGCCGCGGCGCGTTCGACGTCGCCGCTGACCGGCGCGGCGACCGATTCCACCGCAACGCGCGAGCGCTCGGCGTCGATCGGAAACGCGCCGTCGAGCAGCGCGCGAGGATTCAGCCGCCGCAGGATCACGTTCGCGTCGGTGACGGTCGGCTGGTCGCCGCTGCCGTAGCACGCCGGGCCGGGATCGGCGCCCGCGGAAATCGGTCCGACGCGCAACGTTCCGGCCGCGTCGGTCCACGCGATCGTGCCGCCGCCGGCGCTGACTTCGGCGAGATCGACGAACGGAAAGCGCACCGGATAACCGCTGCCTTTGACGGAGCGCCCGCTGTGCGTGGCGCCGGCCGCTTCGAACGACGCGCTGATCTCGGGAACGCCGCGGAAAATCGTGCCGCCTTTGGCCGTCGTGCCGCCCATGTCGAACGAGAGCACGTTGTCGATCCCGAGCGCGCGCCCGACGAACGCCGCACCGATGACCCCGCTCGCCGGCCCGCTCTCGATCAGCGTCGCCGGCCGCCGCGACGCCGACTTGAGCGCCGCCATGCCGCCGTCGGAGCGCATCACGAAGATCGGCGCCTGCACCCCGGCCGCGCGCACCCCGCGCGCGACACGCTCCAGGTATGCGTACACGATCGGCGCGAGCGCCGCGTTCACGACGGTCGTCGAAAAGCGCTCGTACTCGCGGTACTGCGGGTCGATCTCCGAGGACAGCGACACCTCGACGTCCGGCACGGCGGCTTTCAGCGCCTCGGCGACCTCGCGCTCGTGCGAGCCGTCAACGTCGGCGTGCAGCAACCCGACGGCGACCGCCTTGATCCTGCGCTGTTCGATCGTGGCGACGGCGGCATTGACGCTCTCGGCGTCGAGCACGCGCAGCACGCCGCCATCATGCGTCCGCCGCTCGCGCACGACCAGCCGGTCCTCGCGCCGCGCGAGCGGCTTCGGCCGCGTGACGTTCAAGTCGTAGAGCGCGCTACGGTTCTGCCGCCCGATCTCCAGCACGTCACGAAACCCTTCGGTGGTGATGAACGCCACCCGCGGCAGCTCCAAATGCACCTGCCCAAGCAGCGCGTTCGTCGCAATCGTGCTCGCATGTGCAACCAGCGCGATCTCGTTCGCCGCCACCTCGTCCAGCAGCGCGCGCAGCGCCTCGAGCAGCCCTTCTTCCGGCGCGCGCGGCGTCGACGAAATCTTGTGCCGCACCAAGCGTCCGTCGTCCGCGAGGGCAACCAGATCGGTGAACGTTCCGCCGATGTCGATCCCGACGCGCCAACTCACGAAATCCAGCCCCGCCGTTGAGCCAGCCACGCCACGAAAACGCCGATGAGCGCGGGGATAAGGGCCAGTTCGATGGCGACCATCGTGCCGATGATAACCCAGGGCGTGGCGCCGGGCGTCGTGGTCAGCGGTTCGCGGGCGGCGTACGCGGCCACCCAGGGTCCTACGGCCCCTTGGATGCCGGCGGCGCAGATCGCCAGCAGCAACGCGGAGCCTGCGTTGCGCAGCGTGACGCGAGCGAGCGCCCCCACCGCGACGTACATGAAGATGAAAACCAATGCTTCAGCCGTTCCTACGTCCGAATACGGCTTCGTGCCGTGTGCGGCGCTGAAGAGAAGGACGGCGATGCTGCAGACGAGCAGCGTCAAGATAAACCTTACGCTCACGCCGCACCGATTCCGAGGAACGCTTCTTGCACGAGCGGATCTCCGATCAGCTCGGGGGCCGGGCCGTGCAGCACTACGCGGCCGGTTTGGAGCACATAGGCGGTGTCGGCGGCGCGGAGCGCCTCACGGACGTTCTGCTCGACGAGCAGCACCGCCGTGCCGGTGGCAGCGATGCTGCGAATGCCGGCGTAGATCTGCGGGATGAGCTTCGGGGCGATGCCGAGCGAGGGTTCGTCGAGCATCAAGAGACGTGGGCCGCTCATCGTGCCTCGGGCGATCGCGAGCATCTGCTGCTCACCGCCGGAGAGCGTCGAGGCGCGCTGCTCGAGGCGTTCGCGGAGAATCGGAAACGCGGCGAAGGCTGCTTCCAGCCGCGCTTGGCGGTGCGTTGCGTCGCGGTCGACGTAGGCGCCGAGGAGCAGGTTGTCGCGGACGGTCGCGGAGGCGAAGACGCGGCGGCCTTCGGGGACGTGCGCGATGCCGAGGCGGACGATTCGGTGCGCGGGCATGCGGGTGACGTCGGCGCCGCTGAAGCAAATCGTGCCTTGCGATGCGCGCACGAGGCCGCTGATCGCGCGCAGCAGCGAGGTCTTTCCGGCGCCGTTCGCCCCGACCAGCGCGACGATCGTTCCCGCCTCCGCGCGCAACGAGACGTCCTGCAGCGCCCGCATGCCGTCGTATGCGACGGCGAGGCTGTCGATCTCGAGGAGCGCGCATTGCGAGGCTCCGGACGTGCTCACGTCGCGCCTCGCTGGATCTCGTGGTGTTCCAGCGGTGAGCCGAGGTATGCTTCGACCACGCGCGGGTCGCGCACGGCGTCGGCCGGGCTGCCGCTGAAGATCGTCTTGCCGGCGGCGATCACGATCACGTGCTCGGCGATCGGCATCAGCACTTCCATCACGTGCTCGACCATTAGCACGGTCACGCCGCTCTCGAGGATGCGACGCAGCAGGCCGACGGCGTCCCGGCATTCGGCAGGCGTCAGGCCGGCCATCACCTCGTCGAGCAGCAGCAACGACGGCTGCGTCGCGAGCGCGCGCGCGACTTCGAGCCGCTTCTTGTCGGCAATCGTCAGCGCGCGCCCGAGGCGGTATCGCTTCTCCGCGAGACCGACAAATTCAAGGACCTCTTCCGCGTATGCGATCGCGTCGCGCAGTCGCGGCCGGCGGAGCAGCGCACCGGTCGTCACCGCCTCCAGCACGGTCATGTCGGCAAAAGTCTGCACGATCTGGTACGTGCGCGCGATCCCGAGCGCCGCGACCTTGTGGTACGCCGTGCCGGCGATCTCCCGCCCGCGAAAGCGCACGCTCCCGGCGTCGGGCCTCTCCGCGCCGGCGACGCACGCGAACGCCGTCGACTTGCCGGCGCCGTTGGGTCCGATCAAGCCGGTGAGCGACCCCTCCGACACGTCGAGGTCGACGCCGTCGAGCGCGCGCAGCGAGCCGAAGCGCTTGGCGAGCCCGCGCACGCGCAGCACCGGCTCGCTCATCGCCCGCAGCGCACCGTCACGTCGCCGGGGCGCGTATCGGGTACGAGCGTGCAGCCGGGCGCAAGCGTGAGCTTCCAGGCCGCCGTCGACGTCGTCGTAAGGTTCGGCGGCGCCGCCACGACCGCGGTCACCGGCTCCGGCGTGAGCAGCGCGCCGTCCGGCGCTTCAAGCTCGCCGAACCAGCCGCGCAGATCGAAATTGCCGAATACGCTGCCCGCTCCGGGCACGGGCGTGACGTAATTCGGGTCGAACGAATATTGCGCGTCGCGCAGTGGAATCCGCAGCACCGGCCCGTCGACGAACTGCGCTCGATACCGCGAAATACGGGCCGCGATGCGCGCGGCGCGCGCGTCTTCGACGAACCGCAGGCTGCCGTCGTCGTATACCGTCGCGCGCCGGCTCGCCGCGGACGCGTCGGCTTCGACGCCGTACGCGCGAGCGAGCAGCGCGCCGAGATCAGCACCGCCGCGCAGCCCGCGGCGCCAGCCGGGCGCAGCCCAGTCGAGCAGCGTCCCGTATGCCGGCCCCGACGCGTACGCGAAGGAACGCACGAAGCTCGAGCGCTGCCGTCCGCTGAGCAGTCGCTCGACGACGCGCACGGCGCGATCGGCCGCCGGCGTGGTCAGCGCGACGCCGGTGTACTCGGCGAGCCCTTCGTTGATCATGAGCGCGTTCTCGGTTGCGGCAGCGCCGGGAAAGCGGCGAAAGCGCGCCGCGCGGAAGGCGAGCGCGTCGGCGACCGCCGTACGGCGCGCCGTGCCGGTCATCGTCGCGGCACGCGCAAGCGCGCGCCATTCCAGCTCGAGCCAGTACCGCCCGTCGGCGGTCTCGAGGTGGTCGTTGGACGGATTGGCCATCGGAAGGCGCAGCTGGTCCTGGATGCGGTGCCACGACTCGTGAACCACGAGAATGCGCCGCTCGATCGGGTCGTTCGGAAGCGGCCACATCACCATCGACCACCGCTCGCCGTCGAGCGTGATCGCGGTGTTCGAGGTGGGGAACGACGCCGGAAGCGTCCCGACCCACACCCCATCCCGCTGTGTGGCGTGCAGCGACGGCGTATCGCGATTTGCGACCGCGGTATGCGTTTGCGGGTCGACGAACAACTGCGGCCCGCACAGCGAGATGCCCCAAAGTGCGCCGCGGTCGCTATCGCACGCCGCCTGCCGCTCGGCCCAGGCGCGCTTTGCGAGCGCGGTGTCGACCGGCGAATCGGCGGCGGACGCGTGACCCGGGACGAACAGGAACGCAAGTATCGTCGCAAGCACCGCCGTGGACGCGGGAACGATCACGCCGCGGCGGCGGCGCAGCGCGTCGACGATCGTGCCCACGATTCCGTGCGGGCGCAGCGCGGCGATCAGGCAGATGATGGCACCGTAAATCACGAGATCGTAGCCTTTTCCCGCCCCGCCGAGCCGCAGCGCGACGGCCTTCGCCAGCACGACGTAGACCAATGCGCCGGCCGCGGGCCCCCACAGCGTTCCGATCCCGCCGACGACGCCGATCAGCGCGATGTCGATCGAGATCGCGAGCGCCAGGGTCGAGGGCGGATCGACGAACAGCGTGTACTGCGCGTACAGCACGCCCGCCGCCGCGGCCATCGCCGCGGACCAGGCGAACGCGATCAGCTTGAAGCGCCGCTCGTCGATCCCCACCGACGCAGCGGCAGCGTGGTTCGCGCGCAGCGCGCGCAGGTAGTACCCGAGCCGCGAGCGCTCGAGCGCGATCGTCGCGAGCTGCACCGCCGCGAACAGCGCGAGCGCGAGCAGCACGTACGGTCCCTTCTCAGCGAACTGCAGCGCCGCCCAGCCCGAGGCGATCGGCAGCTCGAAGCCGTTCGCGCGCCCGAACCACGGCGTGTTCCGCACGAACGCGTCGACCAGCGCCGCGACCGCGATCGTCGCGATCGAGAAGTAATGCCCGCGCAAGCCGAGCGTCGGAAAGCCCGTGACGAGCGCCAACAGCGCCGCGGCGAGCGCGCCGGCCGGGAACGCCAGCCACGGCGAGAGCCCGTGCGTCACGCACAGCGCCGCCGCATACGCGCCGCAGCCGAAAAAGATCGCGTGCCCGAACGAGATGTTCCCCGCGTAGCCGCTGATCCAGTTCCACGACTGTCCCAGCACCGCGTACAGCAGCAGCGTGAAGATCAGATCGAGCACGACCGCGTCGCGCAGCCCGAGCACCGCGAGCAGCCCGAGCGCGACGAGCGCGCCGAGCGCGATCAGATGCGGGCGCGCCGTCGTCATCGCCGTCCCAACAATCCTTGCGGCCGCAGCAGCACGACGGCGAGGTACGCGAGGTACACCGGCACCATCTTCAGCTCGGGCGCCAGGTAGAAGCCGCCGAAGACTTCGAGCAAGCCGACGAGCAGCGCGCCGACCAGCGCGCCGTGAATGCTGCCGAACCCACCGAGCGCGACGACGACGAACGCCGTCAGCGCGAACGACGCGCCCGCGGTCGGGTAGACCGGATACGAGAGCATCAGCAGCGCGCCGGCCGCGCCGACGCACGCAGCGCCGATTCCGAAAGCGAGCGCGTTGATGCGCTGCACGTCGATCCCCATCAGCGTCGCCGCGATACGGTCCTCGGCCACCGCGCGCATCGCGCGGCCGGTCTCGGTGTACTCGACGAACGCGAACAGCGCCCCGGTGAGGATCAGCGCGCCGGCGCCTTCGACGAGCGTCGCCTGCGAGAGCGCCAGCGGACCGAACCGGATCGTTGCTTGCAGCGGCGGGGCCGGCACGGAGCGGTAGTCGCTGGTGAACAGCGCTTGCGCGAGCCCTTGCAGCAGCACCAGCAAACCGAAGGTCCCGAACACCGTCGCCTCGGGCGGCCCGGCCAGCAGCCGCCGCACGAACACGCGGTAGACGACGATCCCGAACAAGAACAGCGCGATCGCGACCAGCGGCAGCCCCAGCAGCGGACCCAGCCCGAGCAGCGCGAGCCCGAGCGTCGCGTACATCGCGAGCATCAGAAACTCGCCGTGCGCGAAGTTCACCACGTCCATCACGCCGTACACGAGCGTTAGGCCCACCGCGACCAGCGCGAACACGAGGCCGGTCAGCACACCGGCCGCGAGCAGTTGCGCGAAGGTGCTCAGCGCTTCCACGCCGGCATCGGCCAGATCGGTTTTCTCACCGCGACGTCGAACGGCCACACCGTCTCGTACTTGCCGTCCTGGACCTGTTCGATGATGCCGGAGCCGCCGACGTTCTGCCCGGTGTCGTCGAATTTGATGCTGTTCCACGGCATGAGGGTGAGCTTGCCGGGGATGTTCGTCTTGCGCAGCGCGTCGCGGATCGCGTCGGGCTTCGTCGAGCCGGCGCGGTCGATCGCATCGGCGATCACCAGCACCCCCATGAAGTCGCGCGCGGTGTTGCCGTCGAGCGGCTTGTCGCCGAAGCGCTGGCGGAACAGCTGGTCGATGAGCGGGACCGCCTGGTTACGGTGCTTGATGTCGAGGGAGAACACCTCGCGCGTGAAGACACCGTCCGCGTCACCGCCGAGCGTGCGCACGAAGCCCGGATCGATGAAGCCGGCGTCCTGCGCGAGGATCGCCTTGACGTTCACGCCCTGCTGCTTGTAGCCGCGCATGAACAGCAGCGCGTCGGGCAGGTACGACGCTTGCATGATCACGTCCGGCGCGGCCGCCTTCACCTTCTGCACCTCGGCGTTGACCTCGGTCGTGGTGGCGGGATACGAGACGCGCGTGACGACGTCGTATCCGCCCTTCTTCGCGGCGGCGTCTTCGGCGTCGCCGGCGCCGGTGCCGAACAAGCCGTCCTCGCCGACGATCGCGACGCGCTTCACGCCGATGTCCTTCTTCGTCTTCTTGAGATCGCTCAAGAACTGGACGAAGTTCTCGGCGAACGTGCCGTCGTGCGGCGTCGTGCGGAAGAACCACTTCAGGCCGCGCGAGGTGAGCCCCGGCGAGGTGGAGTCGGGGTTGAGGAACGGGATCCCGTAGCGCTCCGCGACTTGCGAGGCGGTCGCCGTCGTCGAGGATGCGTAGGTGCCGATCAGCGCGACGGCGTGCTGCTGCGTGATCAGCTGTTCCGCGGCGGCGCGCGCCTGGTCCGGCTTTCCTTGCGAATCCGCGAACTCGATCCGGATGCGCGCGTGGTTCAGGTGCGGCAAGCCGCTCTTCCCGACGGCCGGCAGCGGGTAGCTGACGTGACCGTTCACCAGATCCTGCGCCAGCACCATCGCGGTGCGCAGCCCCGCGCCGGTCTGGGCGAGCGTTCCGGTGAGCGGCAAGACGGCGCCGATCACGATCTCGGGCTGATCGGCGGCGCGCGTCGGCGCCGGACCGGCGAGCGCGGCGAGCGCGAACGCGGCGGTGAGGGTGGCACCCAGTCGTCGGACGTGCATTCGGACCTCCTTCATCGTGGTGAGGGTGAACGTCATCCGCCCTGTGAGTTCCTGGCGCGGCTCGAAGGCGCGTCCAGGGCCCGGGCCGGTGGCGAGGAATGCTGGCGCATGGTAACCGCTACCCTGCCGGCGACCACGCTGCCGCCGGGCAGCAACGGCCTTCCCGGGCTCGGCGAAACGCTCGCGTTCGTCAAAGACCCGTTCGCGTTCGTGCAGGACCGGCGCGCCCAGCACGGGCGCGTGTTTCGCACCAACCTGCTCGGGCGCAAGACCGCTGTGCTCAGCGGCCCGGAACCGCTCGAGGCGTTCTACGATCCGGCGAACGTCGTGCGCGAAGGCGCAAACCCGGGGAACATTCAAACGCTCTTCGGCGGGCCTACCGTGGTGAACGGCCTCGACGGCGACGCGCACGCGCGGCGCAGGCGGTCCGTCGAGGCGGCGCTCTCGCGCGAGGCGATCGAGTCGTATCTGCCTACGATGACGCGCTTCGTCGACGCGGCGTTCGCGCGCTGGTGCGAGGCCGGCGAGATCGCCTGGAACGACGAGCTCAAGCGGCTCGTGATCGAAACGCTAGGCGCGGTCTTCGCGAGCCTCGAGCCCGGGCCGGACCTAGTCGCGCTCGTGCAGCGCTGCGAGCGAATTGCCGCCGCCTTCACCTCGCTGCCGATCCCGCTCCCGGGAACGCCGTACACGAACGGCGTTCGCGCGAAGGACGACGCGCTCGCGTACTACCGGACGCTGGTCCGCGCGCACCGCGAACGCACGTACGACGACGGTCTCGCGCGGCTGCTCGCAGCCCGACTCGACGACGGCACCACGATCGCCGACGACGACGCGCCCGGCGAATTGCACCATCTCTTCCTGGCCGGCTTCATCGTGTTCGGACAGCTCGCCACGACGATCGTCTCGTTGACGCAGTATCCCGACGTGCGCGAGCGCCTCGCCGCGGCGGTCGCGACGCTTTCCGAACCACCGACGCTGCGCGAGCTGGCGGCGAACGCGTACCTGATGCAAGTCGTCAACGAGGTGCGGCGTCTGGCGCCGATCGTGCCGATCGTCATGGGCAAGGCGCGGCGCGCGTTCGTGGTCGACGGTTTCACCATCCCGGAAGGTTGGGGCGTCGCGGCGGCGGTGTGGACGAACGACCGCGAGGCGGCGAGCTTCCCCGACCCCGAGCGCTTCGACCCCGACCGGTTCGGCGAACGTGCCGAGCACCGCGCGCACGCGTTCGCGTACACGCCGCAAGGCGCGGGCCCGCCCGACGGACACCGCTGCCCGGGCTTCGACCTCACCGCGATCTTCATGGCGCTGTTCACCGCCCGGCTCGTGCGCGGCTACGACTGGACGCTGCCGCCGCAGGACCTCACGCCGAACTGGCCGCTCGTGCCGCCGGTCCCGCGCAGCGGTCTGCGCGCGGTCGTGCGCGCTAGAGGCTGACCACCAGCACGCACTCCGGCGCGTCTTTGAGCTGTTCGCCGAACGGCGCGAGCTCGTTGGTCGAAAGGTTCAGCTGATAGAGCTGCATCTGCTTGCGGCTGCCGAAGATCAGCGTGCCGCCGTCCGGCGTGAACGACAGCCCGGAGAGGTCTTGCAGCGCCTCGGCCGCGCTCGGCAGGTCGCCCGTCGTCGAGCTGGTCGCCGAGCTGATCACCAGGCTGAGCACGCTGGTCGCCGGGTCGTACGCGAAGATCGCTTCGTTCTTCGGGCTGCCGACGTAGATGTTTCCGTTCGCCGGGTTCACCGCGATGCCGACGGGTTTGTCCATCGTGTTGGGGTTCGCGCTCGTGTCGGCGGTCGCGTTGATCCAGCCGTGGAACGTCCCTTGCTTGTGGCCGTAGATGCCGACCCGGTCCTTCGCCTGGTCCGCGACGTACAACCGCTTTCCGGCGAACGCGATCCCGCGCACCGAGTGGCGGGCCTGCTGCTTCGCCGGGAGCGCCGCGTCGGACGCGTCGGCCGCGTGCGGCTCTTGCTCCACGGTCTGCGGGTCGAAGCCTTCCATCGAGAGGCCGCCGTCCTTGGGATCGACGGCGGGCGGCGTCACCGGCTTCTTCTTTCCGATCGGCACCGGCTCGGCCGACGCGACGAACGTTCCGTCGTAATAGCTGCCCTTCTTGTTGAGCTTCAGCAGGTACGGCGCGACGGGCTGCGTGGTCGCTTTCGGCATCTTCTTCCCGGAGATCGCGTACGAGGAGACGACGTTGGTGTCCTGACTCGAGACGAACAGGTTGTCGCCGTCGAACGCGACGCCGTACGGGTGCAGCAGCGCGTTCGTCGATTTCGGCGTGATCAGCGTGCCGAGGAAGTCGCGGCTGAAGCCGTCGGCGTTGACCGTCGCCGAGAAGACGTCGACCGAGGAGCCCTTCTTGTACGCGTTCGCGACGTACAGCCGGCCAGCCGAGTCGACCGCGAGGCCGCGCAGCTCGTCGTACGGGCCGCCGCCGCTGAGGACTTCGCCGAGATACTCGCCGGTCGCCGAGAGCGCGCCGACGTTTTCGATCTTCGCGCCCGACTCGCCGGAAAAGCTGACGTAGATCTGATAGCCCGCCGCCATGGTGGTCCTCTCGGAAAGAGTGGGCCGTCCGGTTTCGAACGGACCGGTCGTGCTCTCGACGTTTTCGATCGTGGCCGCCGATCCCGACAAAGGCGAGATCGGGATCGCCGTGCAGTCCAAGTTTCTCGCCGTCGGCGCCGTCGTTCCCTGGCTCGAGGCCGGCGCCGGCGCGATCGCGACGCAGGCGTGGGCGAACACGAGCTTCGGCCCGCGCGCGCTCGAGCTGCTGCGCGGCGGGGAGCCGCCCGAGCAGATCGCGCAAACGCTGGTCGCCGCCGACGAGAACGCCGACGACCGCCAGTTCGGGATCGTCGCCGCCGGCGGCCGCAGCGCGACCTACACCGGCGCGCGCTGCATCGAGTGGGCCGGCGGGATCGCGCGCGACGGCTTCGCGGCGCAAGGAAACTGCCTCGCCGGCCCGGCGGTCGTCGATGCGATGGCGGAGGCGTTCGCGCATGCCCGCGGGACGCTCGCGGACCGGCTCGTCGCCGCGCTCGCGGCGGGGCAGCGCGAAGGCGGTGACAAGCGCGGCCAGCAGAGCGCCGCGCTGATCGTCGTGAAGCCGGGCGGCGGTTACGGCGGCTTCAACGACCGCTACGTCGACCTGCGCGTCGACGACCAGCCCGCGCCGATCGACGAGCTGGCGCGATTGCTGGAACTGCACAAGCTCTACCACTTCCCGGCCGCACCCGACGACGTGCTGGAGATCGACGACGTGCTCGGCCGCGAGATCGTGGGCGAGCTCGTCCGCGCCGGCGCGCTTGCACGGCACGACGAAGGTCCGTTCGACGACGCGGCGCGCGAAGCGCTGGTCGCGTTCATGCACGTGGAGAACCTGGAGAACCGCGTGCGCGCGGACGGCACGATCGACCGCCAAACGCTCGAATACCTGCGCGCGTTTCGCAAGGCGCCGGAGGGGTGCGGCTGAAACCGAAGTTCTTCGCTACCCAAGCGGCATTCCGAAGGTGGCTCGAAGCGCACCATGCGACGAGCGACGTGCTCGTCGTCGGCTTCTACAGAACCGCTTCAGGCAGGCGAAGCATGTCGCCGCAGCAAGCCATCGATGAAGCCCTGTGCTTCGGCTGGATCGACGACATCCGCCGTCCGATCGACGACGAATCGTATCAGATTCGGTTCACGCCGCGCGCCGCCGCGAGCAGCTGGAGCGCGGTGAACATCAAGCGCGCGAAGGAGCTCGTCGAGCTGGAGCTTATGCACCCGGCGGGGCTGCGTGCCTTCGCTCGGCGCGATGAAGCCGCGGCGCAGCGCGCGCACGACGCGCGCCGAACGGCCGCGCTCGATGCGGAGATGGAGCGAGCGTTTCGGCGGAACGAGCGCGCGTGGGCGTTCTTTCTGCGGCAGCCGCCGTCGTACCGGCGCCTCGCAGCCTTCTGGGTCGTCAGCGCGAAGCGCGAGGAGACGAGGCAGAGCCGGCTTCTGGCGCTGATCGACGATTCGGCGCACGAACGACTGATCAAAGCATGGCCTCGCCCCCAGATACGGGGCTAGATCGACCACTCCCAAGCGTTCCAGTTCTCGATGATTCCGTTGGGGCGGAAGTTTTTCAAATCGGAGTTGACCGCTTCGATCTGGCGCGGCCACCACAGGTAGACGTAGGGCGCGTCGCGCGCGAGCAGCTCTTCAATCGTCGCGTAGGCGCGCTTGCGGGTCGGGCGGTCGTAATGCGAGAGCGCAGTGTGCTGCGCGGCGTCCATCGCGGGATTGCAGTAGCGCGACCAGTTGAAGCCTTTCGGCGCGACCTGATCGCAGGTGAGCTGCGTCGAGTTGTCCGGGTCGCTCCCGGCGTACCATGTCTGCAGCGCGGCCTCGAACTTTCCGTCGGCCATGACGCCGATGCCCGGCGGGCCGTACAACAGCGCGGTCGTATAGCCTTTGAGCTCGATCTCGATCCCGGCGTCTTTCAGCATCGAGGCGATCAGCACGCCGCGATTGCGGTCGGTGATGCTGTCGCTGCGATAGGCGAGGCTCATCGAAAAGCGCTTTCCGTCTTTCACCCGAATTCCATCAGTACCGCGCTTCCAGCCGGCTGCGTCGAGCATCGCGTTCGCGCGCGGCAGATCACGGGCCGTGGTCCCGGCCTTCCGGTCGAACGCCCACATGAACCAGGGCAAGTCCTCCGTTGCCGGCACCGTCGTCTCGTAGGTCGCTTCGCGCACCAGCAGCGGCTTGTCGATCGCCAGGCCGATCGCCCGGCGCACGTTCGCATCGTCGTACGGCGCGCGCTTCGTGTTGAACTGGATCGCGTCGTTCGCGTTCATCGGCACGAGCCGCACGCCCACGCCTTCGATCGCGCGCAGCTGCGGGTACATGCGCGGCGTCGCGGCGGAGAACCAGTCGATCTCGTGCGCGCGCATCTGGCTGGCGATCGTGTTCTCGTCGGGCACGAGGTGCACGACGATCCGGCGCAGCTTCGGCTTGCCGAGAAAGTAGCCTTCGTTCGCGACGTACTCGATCCGGTCGCCGCGCACCCAGCGCTCGACCTTGAACGGTCCCGTTCCGACGGGCTTCGAATTGAACGGGATGCGGTTCAGATCGGGATACCGCTCGAGCAGGTGCGCCGGCAGAATGTAGTACGGCGCGTCGCTGTGCGCGAAGAAGGTGTGCACCGCCGGCGCGAACGGGCGCTTCAGCCGGAACACGGCGGTGTACTTGTCCGGCGTCTCGACGCGCGCGATCTGGTCGTACCCGTGCCGCGTGGCGACCGTCGTCGCCGGGTTCATAATGGCGTGATACGAGAACGCGACGTCGCGGCTGGTGAACGGCGCGCCGTCGTGCCAGCGCACGTTCTTGCGGAGCTTGTAGGTGATCGTGAGCCCGTCGCGGCTGATGCCGCCGTTCTCGAGCGTCGGAACTTCGGCGGCGAGAATCGGAACGTCGCGCCCCTTTTCGTCGACCGCGACCAGCGGATCGAGCGCGAACGCCTGTATCAGCGCCTCGACCTGCTGCGTCGAAAGAAACGGGTTCAGCGTGTTCGGCGAAAGGCTCGTCGCCATGCGCAACACGCCCGGCTGCGTCCAGGGGTGCCGCCCTCCCGTACCGGCGTCCATCGAACGAGTGCACGCGGTGAGCAGAAACAATCCCGCCCACACGACCCCAACGACCATGCGCCCAATCAGCGGGCGCATTATAGGAGCGCTATTGACGCCGGATGCGGGCAGTGCTAGCATACGACTGTAGCAAATCTCTGCCACTCTTCGGTGGAGGTCAAAATGATGGGTGTTCATCGCAGAGTCGTGGCGTTCGCCGCCATCTGCTCTCTCGCTTCGGCGTGCACAGGCTCGCGTACTAGCTCGATAGCTCCGATCTCGCCGGGGGCCCGCGTCAGTGCTCCGCAGGCTTCGCGCGAAGCCGCCATGCGAACCGCGGTCGAGGCGAAGTTACGCGCTGGTTACCACTATCAGATCGCCGGTCACTTCCAGAGCGTCGATGTCGCAATCGGAAGAGTTCCGGTCATTCACCTCTGGCCGGGCGGACATGCCGACGTCGCGCTCGTCCCACCGCAAGCGCCGAAGTTTCGCGTCACTCCGGCCGTCGGCGCTGCGCGCACCGTGTCGGGCTTTACCGACCCGCCGGACTGCGTAGACTGCGGAGGCGTCGATGGAAAATCGACGCCGTCTCCAGGACCAACCCCGCCACCGAATTATGGCCCGTGCAGTGCGAGCGGTGGCGCGACCTGGTACAATAGTGCAACGGGTGAAGGTGGCTGTACTCAGCCCGGCAACACCAAGCCGCTGTCATGCGGAAGCTGGACATGGAGTTCCCGCGGCAAAGGCAGGCTCATCGTAACAGGTACGGCTGATATTCCCGACGTCGATTACGTTGTCGACGACGGACAAGGTGGTTGCCGCGTCGGAACGATACAGTAAGCGACAAAATCTTAGCGCCGCACCAAGCCATAGCTTTGAGATCGGGCCTTACCCGCGCGGCATACGGTAGGCGTTGCTGGTCGATCGGCGCTGAACCGGCTCCCGTGAATAGTTCAGGCGTCGCGGCGGCTGTGGCGAGGCGGCGACGGACTGCGCGGATGTATGCGGTCGTCCAGACGACGAGGCCGAGGATCACCGTGACGCCGAGGACCGGTGAGACGACTGTCGAGACTGCGACCGGCAGCGTGAAGGCGACGATCACGCGCGCAAAGGCTTCGAGTAAGAACGCTCCGCCCCACGCGGCGGTCAACTGCCGTACAACGCGACGAAAGCCCGGGTTCTCCCAGCGCGCGTCCCAGGCGGCAATCGCCGCCGGATCGCCGCCGGTCGAGAACTGCTTTCCGAGCGTGAAGATCATAGGCCGCCTCGCCCTCAGCGAACCAAGAAACACCACGCCGAACACGCCGGTGAAGAGCGATTCCTTAGCGACGGCAAGGGCGGGATTCCCGGACATCCCCGACGTGCCGATGACGATCACGATCGCAAGCAGTGAAAGCACCACGATCGGGTCGAAGCGACGCGCACGCACGATTCCCATGAGCGCGTCGGTGAACGGGAAGATCGCCGAAATCGCGAGCGGCGTCACTGCCGGAACGCCGCGATATCGTCGCCGTCAACACCTTCGCCTGGAAACCGCGCAACGCGTCGCTGAGCGCGATGCTCGGCGTGATGGGGAGCGCTCCGATGCGCGAGATCAGCGTGCGAACGGGCTGGGTCGCCAAGCTGACCGCGACGAGCTTCGGCGTCGGCCGCGCGTTCGCCGGAGCCGACCGCGACGCTTTCGTCAGAGGGATGAACGCGCGCGGTGTGCGCGCATTTCACGACTACATGGCCTCGGCGAAGGATTCGGTCGACGTGTACCGGCGCGCCGAAGCGGCGCTCAACGCGCTGCGCGACGTTCCGGTGCTGACGATATTCGGCGAGCGCAACGACCCGTTCCATTTCCAGGCCGAATGGCACCGGCGATTCCCCGCTGCCGAGCAGGTCGTCGTTCCGAACGGAAACCACTTCCCGATGTGCGACGATCCCGGGCTGGTCGCCGCGTCGATCCGGGCCTGGATGCGGTAGCGGCCGTTATCCCGCCGAAGCGGCTTGCGCGGCGGCGACGCGGCGCCTGATCGTGCGGATGTAGAAGAGCGTCCATGCGATCAGGCCGCCGATCGTCGCGATGCCGAGCACCGGCGAAGCGATCGTCGAGATCGCGACCGGCAGCGTGAAGGCAACGATCAAGCGGAGAAACGCCTCCAGCAGCAGTCCGACGCCCCACACCGCCGTGATCAGGCGCATGACGCGCCGGAATCCCGGGATCTCCCAGCGCGCATCCCACATCGCCATGAGCGCCGGATCGCCGCCGGTGGAGAATTCGCGGCCGAGCTGAAATATGAGCGGCCGCTTCGCCGCAAGCGAAGCCAGAAACGCGATGCCGAACACAAACGTGAACACCGATTCTTTGGCGACCGCGAACGCTGGATTTCCGGACAGGGCGGACGTGGCCAGGCCGCCGACGATCGCGATCAGCGACAGCACTGCGAGCGGGTCGAAGCGCCGTTTTCGCGCCAGCCCGACCACCGCATCGGCGAACGGAAAGATCGCCGCGACCGCCAGCGCCGTCACCGCCGGAACGCCGCGGTGCAAGAGCACCTGCACGACGATCAGCGGCAGCCCCACATTGATCGCCAGGCTACGATAGAGCCCGCCGAACCGCGGCGTGAACGCCGCGGACTCAGGCGACGTCGGCGTCATCTTTGGCGGAAGTCATGTATCGAATTTACATGTCATACTCGGGCCAGCGGTACTTTCCTTCGCCCCGGACGAAGCGCGCCGGTATGTAAAAAGCAGCTGCATCGCGATGACGTTCCCCGCGAACAGCTTCGTGTACCCCGACGTCGCCCGACTCGCCCGAACGCCGGCGATCAATGCGGGCTCCGCATCTCGCCAGCGCCGTTCCTGAACGTACGAAAGGCCGATGAGCGCGCTCTTCGTGTCATCGCCGTTCGCGAACACGGCTGGGTCGATTGCGATCGCGCAGTTGCCGGCGTAGCGTGGCTGCTCGTGCCAAACCGCTCGCGCGTCGGAGAGGCGCCCCCCGAGCGCGGACCGGATCCCTTGGGCGACCGTCGCATCGGCGCACGGCGCGCCGGTCGGCTCCGCGTCGCGCAAGTAGTTGGTCCAGGCTTCGTTCCACCGTCCGCGTGTCGCGGCACCGTCGCCCTTGGGCGCACCGCCCGCCTGGGCGATCGCGGCCGCGAGATCCCTCGCGGCGGCACGATCGTTCTTTACATAGAGATCCGCCAAGAACACGCCCCGCAGCGCGTCGTTGTAGTCGAGATAGTGCGGATCGATTCCAGACGCCAGCACGGCGCGGAACTCGATCGCCGCTTCCCGGGGCGAACCCGCCGCCAGCCGCCGGAACGCGCTCGCGTCACGGCTCGGAGTCGTCGCGGCGACAGGCGCCGTCTGCGGGCCGCGAGCCGCCGACGGCTGCGCACAGCTCGATTCGAGGGCCGCGGCAAAGACGGCGATCGTGAACAGGCGCATGCGGCGGTCCTACGGCGGCGACGGCGGCGGAATGATCCGCGGTGTGACGATGGTGTACGAGTTTCGACAGTGCGCTCGCGCGCTCTACGTCCCGATCAATTCCTTGAGCGCGTGCTGGAAGATCTTCGGGGCTTTGCCTTGGAAAAGGACACTCTCGTTGCCGCCGATTTGCCGGCGTAGCGCGACCAGCTCGTCGCGCAGCGCGGCGGCCTTCTCGAACTCCAGGTTTGCGGCGGCCTCGCGCATCTTGCGCTCGATCTCTTTCGCCATCGCTTCGGCGACCTCGCGCGGGAGATGCTCGGCGCGCACGGCGTTCGCCGCGTCCGCGCCGCCCTCGGCGCCGCCGACCAGGCTCAAGATGTCGTGGACTTCCTTGCGGATCGACTTCGGCTCGATCCCGTGCTCGAGATTGTACGCGACCTGCATCTCGCGGCGGCGTTTCGTCTCGCCGAGCGCGCGCGCCATCGACTCCGTCACGACGTCGGCGTACATGATCACCTTGCCCTCGACGTTGCGCGCGGCGCGGCCGATCGTCTGGATCAACGAGGTCCCGGAGCGCAGATAACCTTCCTTGTCGGCGTCGAGGATCCCGACCAGCGAAACCTCCGGCAAATCGAGCCCTTCGCGCAGCAGATTGATCCCGACCAGCACGTCGAACTCACCCTTGCGCAGATCGCGCAGGATCGCGATCCGCTCGAGCGTCTCGACCTCGCTGTGCAGGTAGCGGACCTTGATCCCGTTCTCGAGCAGGTAGTCCGTCAGGTCCTCGGCCATCTTCTTCGTCAGCGTCGTCACCAGCACGCGCTCGCCCTTGGCGCTCCGCGCGCGGATCTCGTCCATCAAGTCGTCGACCTGGTGGCGCGTCGGCCGCACCTCGACCTCGGGATCGACGAGCCCGGTCGGCCGGATGATCATCTCCGCGACCTGTGTCGACTTGCCGACCTCGTACGTCGCCGGCGTCGCCGAGACGTAGATCACCTGGTTCAGGTGCGCGTCGAACTCCTCGTACTTCAGCGGCCGGTTGTCCATCGCCGAGGGGAGCCGGAAGCCGTGCTCGATCAGCGAGATCTTGCGCGCGCGCTCGCCGCCGTACATCGCGTGGACCTGCGGAAGGGTCACGTGCGACTCGTCGACCAGCAAGAGCCAGTCCTGCGGAAAGAAGTCGAGCAGACACCACGGCGTCGAGCCCGGCAGACGCCCCGAGAGCGGCGCGCTGTAGTTCTCGACCCCGTTGCAGTAGCCGACCTCACGCAGCATGTCCAAGTCGTAGCGCGTGCGCTGCTCGAGCCGCTGCGCTTCGAGCAGCTTTCCCTGGCTCCTGAAGAACGCCAGCCGTTCTTCCAATTCGTTTTCTATCTCGACGATCGCGCGGCGCAGCTTCTCGTCCGGCGTGATGTAGTGCTTGGCCGGGAAGATCTTCAGCTCGTCCTTCGAGGTGACGTACTCGCCGGTGAGCTGGTTGACGACGTTGATCGCCTCTATCTCGTCGCCGAAGAACTCGATCCGGTGCACGAGCTCCTCCTCGACGCCGACGAACTCCAGCGTGTCGCCGCGCACGCGGAACGTCCCGCGCACCAGGTTCAGATCGTTGCGCCGGTACTGCATCCCGATCAGCTTGCGCAGGAACTCGTCGCGGTCGATGCTCTGGCCGATCTTGATGTCGGCCGACATCTCGATGTAGTCGGACGGTGAGCCGAGCCCGTAGATGCACGAGACCGAGGCGACGATCAGCGTGTCGCGCCGGGTAAGCAGCGACTGCGTCGCCGAGTGCCGCAGCCGCTCGATCTCGTCGTTGATCGAGCTGTCCTTCGCGATGTAGGTGTCGGTGTGCGCGATGTACGCTTCCGGCTGGTAGTAGTCGAAGTACGAGACGAAGTACTCGACCGCGTTGTGCGGGAAGAACTCGCGGAACTCGGCGCACAGCTGCGCGGCCAGCGTCTTGTTGTGGCACAGGACGAGGGTCGGCTTCTGGACCAGCTCGACGATCCGCGCCATCGCCATCGTCTTCCCCGAGCCCGTCACCCCGAGCAGCGTCTGCGCGCGGTCGCCCCGCAGCACGCCCTCGGCGAGCGCCCGGGTCGCCTTCGGCTGATCTCCGGCCAGCGGGTACGACGAAACGAGCTCGAATTTCGGCATGCTGGTCTAAGACACGCTTCCCCCCACCCGAGTTGAGGCCCGCCCTTTACCAAGCCAGGACACTTGGGGGCGCTTGCCGCAAGGTAGCCTCGCTTCCCCCTGGTGCTTAGGCGCCGTCCGGAGGCAGAAGGAGTCGAGTTCGTGGTCCAGCCGCCCCTGTTGTTCAGCGGGACCTCCAACCGCCAGTTGGCGGAGGAGATCGCCAAGAAGATGCAGACCCGCGTCGGGAACGCGCTGGTCGACCGGTTCAAGAACGAAGAAGTCCGCATCGAGATCCGCGAGAACGTCCGCGGGGCCGAGGTCTTCGTCGTTCAATCGCTGTGCCGCTCGCTCCACGGCGCGAACGTGAACGACGCGATCATGGAGCTGCTGCTCATCATCGACGCGCTCCGCCGCGCCTCGGCGAACCGCATCACCGCGGTCATTCCGTACTACGGTTACGCGAAGCAGGACAAGAAGACCAAAGGCCGCGAGCCGATCTCCGCCAAGCTGGTCGCGAACATGATCGAGCGGGCCGGCGCCGAGCGGATCGTCACGCTCGACCTGCACGCCGCGCAGATCCAGGGCTTCTTCGACGTCCCGGTCGACAACCTGATGGCCGCGCCGACGCTCTGCAACCACTTGAAGAACCTGGGGCTGCAAGGCGACAAGATCGTCGTCGTCTCGCCGGACGCCGGCGGCGTGCCGCGCGCCGAGCTGTTCGCCAAACGGCTCAAGTCGAACCTCGCGGTGATCATCAAGCGCCGGCCGGAGCCCGACGTCTCCGAGGTCACCCACATCGTCGGCGACGTCGAGCGCAAGATCGCCGTCGTGGTCGACGACATGATCTCCACGGGCGGGACGCTCGTGAAAGCCGCCGAGGCGCTGCGCAAAAAGGGCGCGACCGACGTCTACACGCTCGCGACGCACGGCATCTTCGCGGGCGACGCGATCAAGCAGTTCGAGAACTCCGACATCAAGAAGGTGATCGTGACCAACACGATCCCGCGCGCCACCGAGTCCCCGAAGGTCGAGCACCTCACCATCGCGCAGATCCTCGCCGACGCCATCAAGCGCATCACGATGAACCGCTCGGTCTCCGAGCTCTTCAACGCCGAGGAACCGTCCCCGGAGCCGCCCGGCGAACCTCCTCCTGCACCGGCTGCCGCCGCCCTCGAACTCCCCGTCCCCGCCCCGGTTTAAGGTTCACATATCAACATGCCGACCAACAAGCACAAGATTTCAACCCTTACCTTCGAGCCGCGCGCCGCGCACGGGACCACGAAGGCGAACGCGCTGCGCCGCGCCGGAAAGATTCCGGGCGTGGTCTACGGCCACGGCGAGTCGACGCCGGTCGCGATCGACGCCAAACAGCTCGCGGACCTCATTCTCGGCGGCCACAAGTCGCACATCGTCGAGGCGACGATCGGCAAGAAGCGCGACTCGGTGCTGCTGCGGCGCATCGACACCCACCCGATCACGCGCAAGCCGCTGAGCGTCGACTTCCAGCGCGTGAAGAGCGGCGAGTCGATCAGCGCCACCGTCCCCGTCGCGACCGTCGGAAATCCGATCGGCGTGCGCGACCAAGGCGGCGTGATGGACGTCGTCACGCACACGCTGGAGATCAAAGGCCCGGCGCAGTCGATTCCGGACAACCTCACGGTCGACGTCAACGAGCTCACCGTCCACTCGCACGTCACCGCGAGCCAAGTCCCGCTGCCGAAGGGTTTCACGCTCCTCACCCCGCCCGACACCGTCGTCGTCTCGGTCGAGATCACGCGCGCGGCGGTCGGCGAAGGCGTCGAAGAGGCCGAGCTGCCGGCCGAAGCGCCCGCGGAGGCGCCGCAGGGCGAGTAATCCGCGAACGGCGCACCGCTACTCGTCGTGGGGCTCGGAAATCCGGCGCTCATCGCCGGGCTCGGAAATCCGGGCTCGCGCTATTCCGGCACGCGCCACAACGCCGGCTTCATGGTCGTCGACGAGCTGGCGCGCCGCTGGGGTATCGGGCCGCGCGACTGGCAGAAGAAAGGCGAGGCGCTGTACGCCCTCGCGCGCGCGCACGACGCGATCTTGCTGAAACCCCAGTCGTACATGAATCTCAGCGGGCGTCCCGTGCAGAGCGTCGCGACGTTCTACAAGATACCGCCCGAACGCATTCTCGTCGTCGTCGACGATCTCGATCTGCCGTTCGGGACGCTGCGCATGCGAGCGAGCGGTTCGAGCGGCGGGCACAACGGACTAAAGTCCCTGATTGACGTCTTCGGACAGGGCTTTCCGCGCTTGCGGATAGGGATCGGCCGCGGTCATGATCCAGATGCGATCGATCGCGTTCTCGGCGATTTCTCAGAAACCGAGATGAAGGAACTCCCTGCGATCGTCGACCGCGCGATCACCGGTGTTGACCTTTGGTTAACCGGCGGTGTGACGCAGGCCATGAATTCCGTCAACGCTAAAGTCTAGCCCCGCACCCGTCCGAAAATTGAGGTATGACCCGGGTCGTCGCTTTTTTTGCGGCGCTCGTTGCGCTCGTTCCACTAGCGGCAGCGGCGTCCGACGAAGATTGTATTCAGATTTCGTACATCCGCCCGCACCGGCCTATGATCGTTGCGGGTGAGGAGCGTGCGCTCTTCAACGACGTGAACGCCGCGCGCGCGCAGCGGGGCCTGCCCGCGCTCGCCGAGGACGGTTCGCTCTCGCGCTTCGCGCTGCAGGTCGCCGAGCAGATGGCGCAGCGCCACTACTTCGGGCACACCGACCCGAACGGCATCACGTTCCAGGACCGGCTCCGCGGCGCCGGGATACGCTACCGCTACGCCGCGGAGAACATGGCCTTCGACGCCGACGAGCAAGCGGCCAATCAGGCGTTCCTTCGCAGTCCCGGGCACTACAGCAACATCATGGACGGACACCCGCACCGCCTCGGCGTCGCAGTCGTCTCGGCCGGCGACGGCGAGGTCTTCTACGTCGAGGAGTTCGCCGACTAGCTTCGCGTTCGGCCGCTGGCCGAAGCCGCCTACTGACGGCGGGCCTGGGTGCTTGCTCCTTGACGAACCGATAACGTCATCAGGACGTTGATCGGGAACAAGGGGGTCGTGATGGATCTGAGCGGGCGCACCATGGTGATCCGCGTCGACGAGGCGACGCTCGGGGCCGACGGCGCGACGTTCTTCAGCGACTTGGTCTTCCTCGGCAACTTGGGGATGCGGCCGGTCGTCGTCGCGCCCTCGAAGGACGCCGCGCGCGCGGTCGTCCGCACGATGAACCGCAGCGGCGACGCGGCGGTCGGCCTCTCGGGCGCCGACGCCGGGATGATTCCGGCCGGCGCCGGCGAGTCGATCGGCAACGTCGCCCCGCGGCTGCTGCGCACGCTGCTCGACGCCGGCTACGTGCCGGTGGTCGAGCCGCTGGCGTTCGGATTCGCCGGGAACGACGTCGCCGTCGGCGCCGACGAGGTCGCCCAGGCGCTGGCGAGCGCGGTCGGCGCGGCGCGCGCGATCTTCTTCGACGAGCAAGGCGGCGTGATCGACGCCAAGACGAAACAGCTCGTCGACCAGCTCACCCCCGCCGAGGCGCTCGACGTGGCGGCAGACCGCACGCTTGCCGAGACGCTGCGCGCGGCGGTGCGCGCCGCGGCGCTCGGCGTGCGCGGCGGCGTGGGCGCGGCGCAGATCTGCGACGGCCGGGTCGCGCACGCGGCGATCGTCGAGTTCCTGACCGCGCGGCATTTGGGGACGCAGGTCGCGGGTACCGTCTACACAGGATGAACCTTCGAAAAGCTGCCTCGCTCGCCGTCCCGGCGGCGCTTCTGCTCGCCTCCGCGCCGCTGACCGCCGGCACCGCGCCGCTCCCTGGTTTGCGCGCCAACGGCACCCTCGTCGTCAATGCCAACGTGCAGGGCCGGCCGCTGACGGTCGGCGGCAACGTCGCGCTGTACCACAAGGGCGCGGAGTACCGGCTCGACGTGCTGTCGCTCGGCTTCCCGGGCGCGAGCGGCGACCTGAGCGCGCTCGCCGCGACGCTGATCGGCCCCGGCGGCGTGACCGTCGTCTACGACGGCTCCAGCGGCGCGCTGACCGCCTGGTCGAACGCGAACAAGACCTACTACACCGAGGCCCCGCCGGCGCGTAGCAACACGCCGGCGCAGACGTCGAGCGCAGCCGCTGCGCCGGGCGATCCGTTCAGCGCGATGAGCAGCATCGCGGCGACGCTGCGCGACGTGCAGAGCGCGACGATCCAGCTCGTCGGCCACTCGCCGGTGAACGGACACCCCGCCACCAACATCGACGTGCAGCTGAAGCGCCAGAAGACCGGCAAGCCGCTCGAGAACTACCACGCGCAGCTCGCGCTCGCCGACGACCTCGACGAGTTTCCGCTGCAGATCACCTTCCAGAGCGTCCCCGCGACGCCGACCGCCTTCGGCGGCACGGCGAAGCTCGACCTCACCAGCGTGCAGCCCGACACACCCGACGACGCGATGTTCCGCGTCCCCGCGGGCTACACGCGCGTCAGCTCCCTCGGCGGCGTCATGAAGATGCCCGGAATCTGACCCGCTACGGAATAACGACGAACCGTTACGGCGGTGGGGTGGCGGTGGCGGGGCCGCCGCCGGGGCAGGGGTCGGCGGTACCGGCGGTGTGCGCGATGCGGCCGCCGAGCGCGGGGCTGTCGTCGAAGTACCAGCGGATCGAGCGGCGGTCGCAGAGCGGGACGAGATCGTCGTCGGCGTAACGGACCATCGCGCGCACGGTCGCGACGCGGTCGTTCGTCGCGGCCAGACTTTGCTCGTCGGCGCGGGTCACCAGGTTGCGCGAGTACGCGTTGTAGAGCGGATAGACGACGATGAGCACCAAGCCGAGGAACGTCGCGACGAGCGCGAGCCGCGAGAGCGCGTCGTCGTCGCGCCGGAAGCCGACGCGGTCGCTGAGCAGCACGGCGATCGATGCGGCCAGCACGAACAGCGTGACGGCCATGAGCGTCTGGCGCAGCGGATCGCCGTAGAGAACGTGGGCGAACGCGTGCGCCAGCGCGACGCGCAGTTCCGGCGTCGTCATGTGCACGAGGGTGACGTCGCCGAGTTCGGTGCGCGCGGTCGGGCCGATCCCCGCGGCGCGCGACATCATCGCGTTGCTGTGGCGGGAAGTGGCGAGCAGCACCAGCGGCGTGCCGGGAACGCCGTTGACGCGCGCCATCTCCGCACCGAGCGCGACGACGGCCTTCGGCGTCGTCTTCTGCGGCGCGCCGATCGGGAGCAGCGGCGTGAGCGCGACGCCGCCGACCGCGCCGGCGTACAGCAGCAGCGCGAGATAGATGTACCACTGCCGCGTCTTGTCGACCAGCGTCAGCACGCCGGCGACGATCAGCGCGCCGACCAGCGCGTCGAGCCCGATCCGCATCGCGTAGTCGAGGAACCACGCGCCGAGCTGTTCGTCGGTGGCACCGGCGTTGAACCCGACGCGATAGCTCACCAGTGCGAACGGCAGCGCGGCGAGCGGGCCGAGCGCGCCGATCGCCAGCCCGAACACCACGCGCTGCGCGGTCTTGCTGCGCGTGCGGCGCCGCATCCAGTCGCGCAGGCGCGCGCCGGCGCCGGAGCGCCACAGCCACCAGAACGCCAGAATCTGCGCGATCCCCCAGCCGGTCGAGGCGGCGTGGCGCAGATCGGCGATCGCGCGCGCGCGCCGCTGCCGCCCCGGATCGACCAAGCCGGCCGGATCGCGCGTGAGCAAGTCTTTCGCCGTCAGCGCGTCGACGCGCGCGTCCAGCCGCGTCCGCGCCTCGGCCGCTCCGCCGCTCGCGCAGCACAGCGTCAGCGCGACCAGCGCGGCGACGAGCAACCGGCGCAAAGCGCCCTTCGACAGGCTCAGGATGACGTTCTCAAGGCTCAGGATGACGTTTTTCAGGGGAGGGCCGGGACCGGCGTCTCGTCCGGCAACGTCGAGGCGTGCTCTTGCGGGAAGCGCTTGCGGTACTGCTCCCAGCCGCGGAAGTTCCCGGACCAGTCGTCCCGCGACGCGAGCGGCGTCGCGACGTGCTCGAACGGCGACCAATGCCCGTTCGCGCCGCCGCCGAGCAGCTTTTCGTAGAGCTCGAGATCCTTGGCGTGGTCGCGCGTCCCTTGGTGCGAAAGATATGAAACGCGTGCAGCGCGCGCCACGCTGATCTTCAGGCGCTGCTCCAGCGGCAGCATTGCTTCTTCGTCCGCCTGAATGAGCGGCGTGTGCCACTCGCCGATCTCCAGCGGCCGGGGTTCGCTCGTGCGGTACGCGCGCAGCATCCTCTCGGCGATGTGCTTGAGCTCCGGTTGGGCGTCTTCGTGCGTGCGCTGGGTGAAGAAGTTCGCCCACTCCGTCGCCGTCAGGATGACGGTGATCCACGCGAACGGCTCGAGGATGCGGTTCACCAGCTGCTTGTGCAAGTTGATATCGGTCGAGGCGAGCCGCTCCGCATGCGCGAGCGCGTCGGCGAGCGCGCGCTTCCACTCGGTCTCGGCGAGCGCGCGCGCTTCATCGGAGATCTGCTCGCGCGCCTGCATCCCACTCTGATTTCGCCCCCACCACAGCGGCATCGCCGGATCCTCGCGCACCACGTCGATCATCTTCTTGATCGGAATGGCACGCGAGCTCGCGGCATTCCGGGAAAAGTTGCGATGCGTCATTACTTCGCTGTGGATGAAGCGCGGGTAGCGCACTTCCATCGTCGTGAGGCGGACGCCGGCGGGCGAGACGCTGTCGAGAAGCACGCGCGCGGAAAAGCCCATGCGCGTCGGTTCGCCGTGAGGGGGAGGAACCCTCAGCGCTCGGCCGGCTTGCCCTGGGACGCGGCTCGCCGGACTTCGCGCACCGCTGAAGCGGCCGGTAAGGAGCGGGGGCCGTTGTGCCGATAGGTGTTCTCGTGGGTGTGGCGCTTATGAGAGTGAGCCGGCGCGGCGGCCCCGCGCAAGCCCGGCCGAGGACGGCCGGTGCGCTCGGCGTTCGGAACGCCGTGCGCGGCGTGCACGGACGCAAACACCATCCACGTGAGGCGGTGCGCCCGGCCTAACAGCGCGCCCCGCGGAACAAAATTCATCGACGTTACTCGCGGTGCGGAGTTAAACGCACGCGGGTATTTTGCGTTGCTAGCGCGTGGAAACAGAAATGTACGAATCTGGAACAATGCACGAAGATTGTTGGAATAATCTTGCGCCGATTGGTGAAAAGCGAGCATGCAAGCGCCGATGAAAGAAAGCATGAAGCTGCGCATCGGGGCTCAACTCGCGGGCGGTTTTGCCGTTCCGATCGTCGCGCTGGCGGTCGTCGCCGGTGTGTCCACCCTGGCTTTCTCACACCTGCACGCGCTGGAGAGCGGAATGCTGCGCGGGGCCGTCTCGGCGGACTTCGACGCTGAAATCGCTCGCGTGCAAGGGCTGATACTGATCGTGGCGTCGCTCGCGCTGGCGGTGACGATCGTGTACGCGACGCTGCTCTCGCGCGGGATGACCCGGCGGCTCTCGCGGGTCGCCGCGGCGCTGGCGACGATGGTGCACGGCGACTTCGCCGAGCTCTCCGCAGCGCTCGGCCGGCTCGCGCACGGCGACCTGCGTTCCAGCTTCAGCTCGGCGCGCGAGCGGATTCACGACGACGCGCGCGACGAGATCTCCGACGTCGTCGACAGCTACAACGACCTCGCTGAAGGCTTGACCACCGTCGGCACGGAGCTCACCAACGGTCTGGGGGCGCTGCGCGAGCTGATCGGCGGCGTGATCGGCGCCTCGCGGACGCTCGCGATCGCCTCCGAGCAGACGTCGGCGGCGGCGAACCAGGCGTCGGTCGCGGTCGAGCAGATCGCGAAGGCCGTCGAGAGCGTCGCCGGCGGCGCGAAGGACCAAGCCGCGAAGATCGCGCACGCCAGCGCGGCGATCGAGGAGCTCGCGCGCTCGGCGGAGATGATCGCGCAGGGCGCCGGGCACCAGGCGACCGCGATCCAGCAGGCGACCGGCGCGATCCAGCAGCTGGACGACGGGATCGAGTCGCTCTCCTTCCACGGCAGCGATCTCGCCTCGTCGGCGAGCGAGGCGACGAAAGAAGCCGTCGGCGGAACGCACGCGGTGCTGCAGACGCAGCGCGCGATGCAGCAGCTGCGCGACATCTCGGTCAAGGCGGCCGAAGCGATGGGCGCGCTCGAGGAACGCTCGGCGCAGGTCGAGACGATCGTGCGCACGATCGAGGAGATCGCCGACCAGACGAACTTGCTCGCGCTCAACGCCGCGATCGAAGCGGCGCGCGCCGGCGATCACGGCCGCGGCTTCGCGGTCGTCGCCGACGAAGTGCGCAAATTGGCGGAGCGCTCCGCCGGCGCGACCCGCGAGATCTCCGGAATTCTGACCTCGATCCGGCGCGAGACCGTCACGGCGGCGGAGGCGATGCGCTCCTCCGACGTCTCGATGGAGAGCGGCCTCGCCGTCGCCGAGCAGGCCTCCGACGCGCTGGGCCGGATCGGCGGCGCGGTCGGCTCGACGACGGGCGTCGCGGAAGAGCTCGCCGCGCGAGCGCGCGAGATGCGCGACGCCTCGCTGCGGGTCACCGAAAACGTCTCGAGCGCCTCGGCCGGGGTCGAGGAGAACGCCGCGGCGGCGAGCCAGATGCAGATCACGACCCGCGACATCACCCAGACGATGACGCCGGTCGCGCACGCCGCCGAGGAGCAGTCGGCGGCGGCGCACCAGGCCGCGCTCGCGACCGGCGAGCTCGCCTCCGGGGTCCAGGAGATCGACGCGACGGCGCGCGCCCTGCGCGAGCAGGCCGAACGGCTCGACGCGCTCGTCGCGCGCTTTGCCGTCGCCGACGAGGACGCGCCCGACGCGGGAGGGGACGCGCTGCGCGTCCCCGACTTCGGACTCACGCTGGCGCTGAACGGCTAAGCGTCTAAGGAGCGTCTCCGCGTCCCCGCGAACCCTATCAGGGATGTGGAGTACGATCGTCCGGCCGGCGAGCGTCGACGAGGCGCTCGCCGCGCTGGCCGAGCGCGGGTCCGCCGCGCGCATCGTCGCGGGCGGAACGGACGTTCTGGTCGAGCTGCAGCGCGGGGTCAAGCCCACCGCGACGCTGATCGACGTCTCGGCGCTGCGCGAGCTGAAGTACGTCCGCCGGGACGGCCCTGCGATTGCGCTCGGCGGCCTGGCGACCCACAACGACGTCCTGGCCGCGCCGTTCGCGCGCGAGGCAATGCTCCCGCTGGCGCAGGCTTGCATCGAGGTCGGCGCGCCGCAGATTCGCGCGCGCGGCACGGTCGCGGGGAACCTGGTGACCGCCTCCCCGGCGAACGACACGATCGCGCCGCTGCTGGCGCTCGACGCGGAGCTCGTGCTCGCCTCGCGGGCCGGCGAACGAACGGTGGCGCTCGGTGATTTTTATACCGGTTTCCGCGCCTCGCAGCTGTGCGCCGACGAGCTGGTGCGCGAGATTCGGTTCGCGGCACTGAACGCGCGGCGGCGTGGAATATTTTTGAAGCTCGGGCTGCGGCGGGCGCAGGCGATCTCGGTGATCGACGTTGCGGTCGTGGTGGAGCTCGATGCACCCGGGGTCGTCACCGACGCGCGGATCGCGCTGGGCTGTCTTGCGCCGACCGTCGTGCGCGCCGCGACGGCGGAACGCTTTCTGGTCGGCCGGCGGCTCGACGACGCGACGTGTGAAGAGGCGGGGCGGCTGGCGTGCGCGGACGCCGCGCCGATCGACGACGTGCGCGGCTCGGCCGGCTACCGCCGCACCACGCTCGCCGCGCTGATCGCGCGCGCGCTCGACCGCATCTCGAACGGGCGCGAAGCCGACGGCTATCCCGAGCGGCCGGTGCTGCTGGAGACGCTGGCCCCGAGCGCGCCCGCGCGCGCCTTCGCCGGCACGATCGAGACGACGATCAACGGCGTTCCGCGCATGCTGCACGGCGCGCAGCGCAAGACGCTGCTGAACGCGCTGCGCGAGAACGCCGGCTTGACCGGCGCGAAGGAAGGCTGCGCCGAAGGCGAGTGCGGCGCGTGCACGGTGTGGCTCGACGGCGCGGCGGTGATGTCGTGCCTGGTTCCGGCGTCGCAAGCGCACGGTGCGGCGATCACCACGATCGAGGGGCTGGCGAACGGTGAGGAGCTGCATCCTTTGCAACAGGCGTACGTCGACTGCGGCGCGGTGCAGTGCGGTTTCTGCATTCCCGGAATGATCATGGCCGGCGCGAAGCTGCTCGAGGAGTGCGGTTCGCCTTCGCTCGACGATCATCAAGCCGCGATCAGCGGCAACCTGTGCCGCTGCACCGGCTACCGCAAAATTCTCGACGCGATGGAGGAGGCCGCGCGCACGCTACGCACCAGCGAGCCGCTTCCGGACCCGGTTCGCGCATGAGCCTGATCGGCACGCCGTTCGCGCGCCCCGACGCGCGCGCGAAGGTGACCGGCGCCGCCCGCTATCCGGCCGACCTGGTGGGCGCCGGAATGCTGCACTGCAAAGCGGTCTTCGCGCACCGCGCGCACGCGCGGATCGAGCGCCTCGACACCTCGCGCGCGCTGGCGGCGCCCGGCGTGATCGCGGTGCTCACGGCCGAGGACGTGCCGTACAATCGCTACGGGCTGATCGACGCCGACCAGGAGCTGCTGTGCAGCGAGCGCGTCCGCTACACCGGCGACCGCGTCGCGCTCGTCGTCGCGGAGAGTGCGGAGACAGCGACGCGGGCCGCGGCGCTCGTCGAGGTCGCGTACACCGATCTGCCGGCCGTCACCGACGCGCTGAGCGCGCTGGACCCGGATGCGCCGCTGGTTCATCCCGAGCGCGGCACCAACGTGCTGCTCCACCAGAAGATTCGCAAAGGCGATGTTGAGCGCGCGCTCGCGGGGGCCGACGTCGTGCTGAGCGCGACGTTCACGACGTCGTGGCAGGAGCACGCCTACCTTCAGCCGGACGCGGGAATCGCGTACTACGAAGGCGATACGCTGGTCGTCGAGACGGCCGGGCAGTGGCTCCACGAGGACCGCCGGCAGATCGCCGCGATGCTGCAGCTCGACGAAAGCGCCGTGGCGATCCGCTACGCGAAGATCGGCGGCGCGTTCGGCGGGCGCGAAGACCTCTCGGTGCAGCCGTTGATCGCGCTGGCGGCGTGGAAGACGAAGCGCCCGTGCGCGATCGTGTGGAGCCGCGAGGAGTCGATCGTCGGGCACCACAAGCGGCATCCGTTCCGCATCGAGACGACGTGGGGCGCGAAGCGCGACGGCACCGTCGTCGCGGTGAAGACGCGCACGCTCGCCGACGGCGGCGCGTACGCTTCGACCAGCGTCGAGGTGCTGAAGTGCGCGACGATCTTCGCGCAAGGCCCGTACCGCGTCCCGAACGTCGCGACCGACGGGATCGTCGTCTACACCCACAACGTCCCCAGCGGCGCGTTCCGCGGCTTCGGCTCGCCGCAAGCGCACTGGGCCGCCGAGTCGATGATCGCGCGGATCGCGCACGCGCTGGAGATCGATCCGGCGGAGATTCGCCGCAAGAACCTCTACCGCGAAGGCGACACCGAGGCGACCGGCAACGTCCTTCCCGCCGGTGTGGGCGCGCTCGCGGTGCTCGAGCGCTGCGCGGAAGAGGCGGAGCGGCGGCTGACGCCGCGCGCGCAGCGCGACGCGCACGCGACCGTGCGGCGCGGGATCGGGATCGCGTGCGGGATCAAGAACGTCGGCTATTCGTTCGGGTTCCCCGAGCGCTCGACGGCGACCGTTGAGCTGATCGCGACGGCGCGGATCGAGCGCGCCGTGGTGCGGATCGGCGCGGCGGACGTCGGTCAAGGCGCGCACCTGATCCTGCGGCAGATCGCCGCCGAAACGCTGGCGCTTCCGCTCGAAGCGGTCGCGCTCGTCAGCGACGACTCCGCGCAAGCGCCGAACGCCGGCTCGGCGTCGGCGTCACGGCTGACCTTCATGGCCGGGAACGCGGTGCGCGACGCGGCGCTCGCGGCGCGCGGCGCCTGGGAGCGCGGCGAGCGCCCTGAAGCGACGTTCGAGTACCGCGCGCCCGCGACGACACCGCTCGATCTCGAGACCGGTGCGGGAACGCCGAACTACTGCTACGGCTACGCGGCGCAGGCCGTCGAGGTGGAGGTCGACACGGCGACCGGCGTCACGCGCGTGCTCAAGATCGTCAGCGTGCATGACGTCGGCCGCGCGATCAACCGCCAGCAGGTCGAAGGGCAGATCGAAGGCTGCCTCGCGCAAGCGCTCGGCTATGCGCTGACCGAAAACTTCATCGTGCGCGAAGGCAAGCCGCTCACGCCGTACTTCAGCACCTACCTGCTCCCGACGACACTCGACGTTCCGGTCGAGATCGTCCCGATCATCTTGGAGCACGCCGACCCGCACGGTCCGTACGGCGCCCGCGGCGTCGCGGAGATGCCGCTCGTCCCGTTCGCCCCCGCCGTCGCGGCTGCGATTTACGACGCCACCGGCGCCTGGCTCAACGATCTCCCCATGACCCCCGAACGTATCCTCGCCGCGATCGAAGCGGTTCGGACGCCCCAACCCGATCTCGCGACGAAGTAAACTGCTTTATTATAATCGATAACGCATAATCGAAATTGGTTTAATCGAGCCGTTACCGGGCGCCCTTCCGACGCGAAAAACCTGGAAACTCGAACCCCTAGTGGTCGGCTGAGAACCGCGTGATCGATAGGCATGAACGTTTTGTATTCTGTCGAACAAGACAGCATGGACGCGACGTATCGCGTAATCCTGGATCCTGAGCCGGACCGGTCCGCCTACAACGTCATTATTCCGGCCTTTCCACACGCCCACACGTTCGGAGCGACAATTGCCGAAGCATTGGCAAATGCTCGCGAGGTCATCGAGCTCGAAATTGAAGACCGCAGCGAGCGGGGCGAGCCGATTCCTGCCGGTGACATCGAAGCCGTAGTGATCGAGGCCGTCACCGTCAGCCTTCCAGCGGCCTAGCGAGCGATGTCTGCCCATCTTCCGGTCGTCACAGGCGACCGGCTCATTCGCGCGCTCAAACGTCATGGTTGGACCGTACTACGACAACGCGGCTCACATATACGTCTCCGACGCGGCGATCGTACGATTAGCGTCTCGGCGCATGCAAAGCAAGATGTTCCGGTCGGAACGCTTGCATCAATTCTGGATGACGCCGGGCTAACGCCCGATGACCTTCGCCGCCTCCTCTGAGACAGCGGCTCGCTTCACTATGCTCCGTGCGCTGCGCCCGGCGAAGCGATGTGCGGGACCTCGGCGACGAAGGCGGCGTGGTCGTGTTCGGCTTGGTCGGCGTAGGCGCGGGCGAACGCGCAGATCGCATCGACGAAACGGTCGCTGCGGCCGATGTACGCTGCGACCGTGCGCGGGTCGCCGGTGCGGGCATGGGCGCGCGCGAGCGCCCAGCCGCAGTGCATCGCGAAATCCTGCAGCTCGTCGGGACGCAGCGTCGTGAGATCCGGCGCGACCTTCATGTCGCGGTACTGGCGGATGTAGAGCGAGCGGCCATCGACTTCGGCCCAGCCGAGAAGCGGATCGCTGGCGGCCTGCGTCATCCGCTGCCCGGCGACGACGCGCTCGCCGGGCGACGCGTAGGGCGCCGTGCCGCCGTACGGCTCGAGCGCCGACGCGCGCGCTTCTTTCGCCTGCAGCAAGAACGGGGCTCCGTCGCGGTCGACGAGGAGCAGCAGCAGACACCATGTTCCGACGCTCCCGACACCGACCACCTTGCGCGCGACGTCGACGAGCGTGAAGCGGTCGAGCAACAGGCGCGCATCGTGACGGAGCGTGCCTAGGTATGCGTCGAGCAGCTTCTGAGCCCCGGCAACCGTCACCGTGGGATCGTCGACGTGCTCCAGCACCGGCGGATGCTCGACGAACCGGCGCTGAGTCCCGGCGATCTCGGTGAGCTTCGGCACCGCTGCGAGCGCCGTCTCGTGCCGCGCTTCGCGCTCCTCGCGCAGCCAGTCGCGGCGCGCGCGCGCGTCCATCGCCGTGCCGACCGCCAGGCTGACATCGATCGCGGCGTACCACACGTCGAGGGCGGACTTCGTCGCGTACTCCGCCGTCCGATCGCGGTACGTCGCGAGCGCGGTGCGCGCCGCCGCGTCGATCGCCTTCGGGGCGAACTTCCGTTCGCGCCCGGCGAGGACGAGGCTCGCGGCGAGCCGCTTGACGTCCCATTCCCACGGGCCTTGCGCCGTCTCGTCGAAGTCGTTCACGTCGAAGACAAGCCGTCGCTCGGGCGAAGCATACCCGCCGAAGTTCGCGACGTGCGCGTCGCCGGAGAGCTGCGCGGTGATCCCGGTGTCCGGGGTCGTCGCGAGATCGGACGCCATCAGCGCCGCCGAGCCGCGGTAGAACGCGAACGGCGACGCGCTCATCCGCTGGATCCGTACCGGAACCAGCTCCGGAATCAAGGTTGCGAAGATGCCGCGCAGCAGGCCGACGGGATCGCGGTCGGAACGCGGTTCCCAGCGGGCATGCGAGGAGCGCGGTGCCGTGGTGCGAAGCGCCCTGCCGTCCATTCGGGTGGAGTCCGCCGTTTGCGCGGCGCTTCCTATCGGGTTCAGGCCCGTGCAGGGATGACGGCGTAGCGGCGCGCGACGGTGAGCACCAGGCCGGCGCCGATCAGGCACAGCAGTCCGGACATCAGGAACGCGTCGTCATAGCTGCCGATCAGGCTGCGGATCGTTCCGGCGGCGAACGCGGTGAGGCCGGCGCCGAGCTGGTGTCCGGCGGCGATCCAGCCGAAGAACAGCGGCGCGCGCTGCGCTCCGAACGCCGACGTCGCGAGCTTCACCGTCGGCGGGACGGTCGCGATCCAGTCGAGGCCGTAGAACACCGCGAAGACCGGGAGGCCGAGGAATCCGAACCCGAACGCCATCGGCAAGAACAGTAGCGAGAGCCCGCGCAAACCGTAATACCAGAACAGCAGCCAGCGGCTGCTGTAGCGATCGGAGAGCCAGCCCGACGCCGTCGTCCCGATCAAGTCGAACGCGCCCATTGCGGCGAGCAGTCCGGCCGCGCGCGTCTCGGGAATGTTGTGGTCGCCGCAGGCCGGAACGAGGTGCGCGCCGATCAGCCCGTTGGTGCTCGCACCGCAGATGAAAAAGCTGCCGGCGAGGATCCAGAACGTGCGCGAGCGCGTCGCCTCGCGCAGCGTAGAGAACGCGCGCGCGATCGGGTTCACGCGCGGCGGAAGCGTCGCGTCGACTTCGGTCGCGCCGTAGCGCGGCAGACCGAGATCGCTCGGGCGCTCGCGCACGACGAGCAGAACGACCGGAATCATCACGATCGCGACCGACGAAAGTACGTACGCGCATGGTCGCCAGCCGACGTGCGCGATGATTTGCCCGAACAGCGGCAGGAAGATCAGCGCACCGGTCGCGTTGCCGGCGGAAAAGAGACCCATCACCAAACCGCGGCGCTGCTCGAACCAGCGCGTCGCGACCGTCGCGCCGAACGTCAGCGCGATCGAGCCGGCACCGAGTCCGACCGCTGCGCCCCAGATCGGCAACTGCCACGCCGCGCGCAGAAAGGTGATCCCGAACTCCGCGCACGCCAGCAGCGCGAGCGCGCTGACGATCGTGCGGCGCAGGCCGAACCGCTCCATCGCGGCCGCGGCGAACGGGCCGGTCAACCCGAACAGCGCGATCTGAATCCCGATCGCGACCGAGAGCGGCCGCGCGTCCCAGCCGAACTCCTTCTCGAACGGCTGCATGAACATCGTCGGCGCCGTCAGTATCCCGGCCGTGCAGACCAGGGTCACGAAGGTCGCCGCGGCGACGAACCAGCCGTAGTGAGCGCGGGGACGGACCAGAGCCGGCATGGCGGCCATGACGCCGCGACGAGCCGAAAGGATGCAGTCAGCCGACGAGCGCGCGGGCGGCGCGGTCGTGGCGCTCGACCAGCGCCCGCACGTCGACGTCGACCAGCCGGCCGTCGCGGACGCGCACCTCGCCGTTGACGATCGACAGGTCGACGTTCGGAATCCGGCAGAACACCAGCGCGGCGAGCGGGTCGTGCACGCTGCCGCCGGCGGTCGCGAGATCGTCGGCGCGCACGCCGATCAGGTCGGCGGCCATCCCGGGCGCGAGCGCGCCGACGTCGTCGCGGCCGAGGACCGCCGCGCCGCCGCGCGTCGCGAGCCGAAGCGTTTCGCGCGCGCTCAGCGCGCCGGCGCCGTGCGCGACGCGCTGCAGCAGCATCGCATGACGCGCTTCGTCGAGCATGTGCGAACCATCGTTCGAGGCCGAGCCGTCGACGCCCAGGCCGACGCGCATCCCCGCATCGCGTTGCGCGAGAACGGGCGCGATTCCCGAGCCGAGTCGCATGTTCGAGGTCGGGCAGTGCGCGACGCCCGTGCGGGCCTCGCCGAGCCGCGCGATCTCTTCGCCCGAAACGTAGATCGCGTGCGCGAACCACACGTCGGGACCGCTCCAGCCCAGCGACTCGGCGAGCTGGACCGGGCGTTTTCCGTACTGCTCGATGCAGAATTTCTCTTCGTCGCGCGTCTCGCACAGGTGCGTGTGGAGATGCACGCCGTCGTGCTTGCGCGCCAGCTCCGCGCTCGCGCGCATCAGCTCCGGCGTCACGGAGAACGGCGAGCACGGCGCGACGACGATCCGCGTCATCGCGAAGCGCGCGGGGTCGTGGTGCCCGCGGATGACGCGCTCGGTGTCGCGCAGGATCGCGACCTCGTCTTCGACCGCTCCGTCGGGCGGAAGCCCGCCGTGCGAGCGGCCGCGCGACATCGAGCCGCGCGACGCGTGGAAGCGCAGTCCCATGGCCCGCGCGATCGCGATCTGGTCGTCGACGCGCGCGCCGTTCGGCCAGACGTAACCGTGGTCGGCCGCGGTCGTGCAGCCCGAGAGCAGCAGCTCGGCAATCGCCGTCGCGGTGCTCGCGCGCACCGCTTCGGGCGTCAGGCGCGCCCAGATCGGATAGTGCGCGACGAGCCAGTCGAAAAGCTCGGCGTCCTGCGCCTGCGGCAGATTCCGCGTCAGCGTCTGGAAGAAATGATGGTGCGCACAGACCAGCCCCGGCAGCAGCGCCAGCCCGCGCGCGTCAACGACCTCGTCGGCCTGCGCGGTCAGCTCGGCAGTCGGGCCGACGGCCTCGACGGCGTTGCCGCGGAGCAGCACCGCGCCGTCCGGGATCTCCCGGCCGGCGTCGTCGAACGTCGCGACCAGCGTCGCGTGACGGAGAAGCAGCGTGCGAATCGAACCGGTCCCGCGATGACGAGCATCGCCGCGTTGAACGCAGCGGATCGCGCCACGTTCGTCGCCGCGGTCGGATTCGCTTTCGAGGACTCGCCGTGGATCGCGGAGGCGGCATGGGAACGGCGCCCGTTCGCCGGCCTCGACGCGCTGCACGCGGCGATGGCCGACGTCCTTGCGCGTGCGCCGCACGCGCGCAAGCTCGCGCTGATCGCGGCGCATCCCGACCTGGCCGGGCGGGTCGCGCGCGAGGGGCGCCTGACGGCGGCTTCGCGCGGCGAGCAGGCCGCCGCGGGGCTCGACCGGCTCACGCCGGAGGAAATCGCGCGCTTCGACGCGGCGAACGCCGTCTACCGCGCGCGGTTCGGCTTTCCGTTCGTGATCTGCGCGCGCGAGCACGATCGCGCCTCGATCCTCAGCGAGCTGGAGCGCCGCGCGCGCAACGAGCGCGAAGCGGAGATCGCGACGGCGCTCGCCGAGATCGCGAAGATCGCGCGGCTGCGGCTCGAAGACGCGGTGAGCGAATGAACGAAACCCTGCTCGACTGGCTCAACCTGATCGCGCGCTGGGCGCACCTGATCGCCGGCATCTCGTGGATCGGCGCGTCGTTCTACTTCGTCTGGCTCGACGACAGCTTGAACGCGCCCGAGAGCGCGGACGACGCGCGGCGCGGGGTCTCCGGCGAACTGTGGGCGGTGCACGGCGGCGGTTTCTACCACAACCGCAAGTACCCGACCGGGCCGCGCGGCGAGCCGCTCCCCCTTGACCTGCACTGGTTCAAGTGGGAGGCGTATTCGACGTGGTTCACCGGCCTCGCGATGCTGGCGCTGATCTACTGGGCCGACGCGTCGGCGTTTCTCATCGATCCGATGGTACTCGATCTCACGCCGGGCGCGGCGATCGCGATCAGCATCGCATCGCTCGTCGTCGGCTGGGTCGTGTACGACGTGCTGTGCCGCGTGTTTGCCGCACGGCCCGCAATGCTTTGGACGGTGGTCGCCGCGTTTTTGCTCTTCGCGGACTGGGGGCTGTTCCAGATTTTCAGCGGACGCGCGGCGTACATCCACGTCGGCGCGATCATGGGCACGATCATGGTCGCGAACGTCTTCTTCGTCATCATTCCCGGGCAGAAAAAGATGCTGGCGCAAATTCGCGCCGGGCAGGAACCCGATCCACGGCCCGGGCTGCTGGGCAAGACGCGCTCGGTTCACAATACGTACCTCACGCTCCCCGTGCTGTTCATCATGATCAGCAATCATTACCCGATGACGTACGGTCCGCCGAACGGCTGGCTCGTCCTCGCGCTGATCGGCGTGGCCGGAGTGCTGGTGCGGCGTTTCTTCGTCCTGACGCACCGGCGCCGATACGCTCTGTGGCTCCCCGCGGCCGCCGCGCTGGCGCTCGGGTTCGCCGCCCTCGCCGCGTACGCCGGATCGCGGACGCCGCGCGGGCTCGTGGTCCTGAACGTCGTGCCTGAGCCGGTCACGTACGCGCAGGTCCAGCCGATTCTCGCCCGGCGCTGCGCGGTCTGTCACGCGGCGAAGCCGACGCAGCCGGGCTTCTCCGCGCCGCCGGCCGGCGTGCTGCTCGACACGCCGCAGCACGCGGCCGCGAACGCCAAGCGCATCTACGACCAAGCCGTCACGACGCACGCGATGCCGCTCGGCAACCTCAGCCACATGACCGACGCCGAGCGCGCGCTACTCGGAACCTGGATCACGAACGGAGCGAAGATCTGATGGCGACACTTTCGACGCACGTCCTCGACCTCGCGCGCGGCGTTCCGGCCGCCGGACTCTCGGTCGGGCTCTTCAAGCTAAACGGCGAACGGGAACTGGTGCACGTCGCCGTCACCAACGCCGAGGGCCGCACCGACGCGCCGCTCGCGACCGATCTCCCGCCCGGCGACTACGAGCTCGCCTTCGCGGTGATGGACTACTTCGCGCTCGAGGACGTCGCGACGTTCTACGACGAGATCCCGATCCGCTTCCGCATCACCGACGTAGCGGGACACTACCACGTCCCGCTGCTGCTCTCGCCTTGGGGTTACTCGACGTATCGCGGCAGCTCGTCTCCGCCGAAATAAGTCCATCAGCCGTTTGTCGACGCCTTAAATGCGGCCCAGCTGCCGTGGTGCGAGATGTCCTTGTAACCGCGCTCCTCGATCAGCGCACGCGGGTAGACCATCGCGTTGACGCTGCTGCCGTCGTCGAGCTGCACCGGTGCTTCGTACAAGTTCGGCGGTTCCGACGCGAGCAAGTCACGATGCTGCTGATCGCTGAGCTCGTAGACCTCGCCGGTTATCGAGACGCCGCCGTCACTAACCTCGTAGATCCCGGGGTGCTTGTCCTCGACGGAGTGCAGGCGGTAGAGTGGCTTCGTCTTCGCCTCGCGCACGAATCGCGCCGCGCCGAGGTTGGCGTGATCGGGCTGGCCCCGCAATGCCGAGCCGCAGATGAAGAACAGCATCAGATCTTGTTGCGCTCCAGGATCATCGTGACCGCTTTCTCCGCGCGCGCCGCGCGCGTCTCGGGACGTTTCGCCTCGCCGACCCAGCTCGCATATTCACGGCGGTGCGCGAGCGAGAAACCATCCCACGCTTCCTTCAGCCCCGGCCGGCGCTTCAGCGCTGCGAGCAGCTCCTCCGGAACCTGAAGGTCGTCGTGCGCGAACTTGGGACGAGCCATGAGCGTTCCGATGCGCCGCCGCCGCGGGCGCTTCCTATCCGCCGTTCGCCGCCGCCCGCAGCACCGCGGTCAGCGCTTCGACGCCGAGGTCGAGGTCGGCCGGCGCGGTGCGCTCGTCGCCGACGTGGCTGCGCCCGCCGATGCTGGGGACGAAGATCATTGCGGCGGGCGCGACGCTCGCGACGCACATCGCGTCGTGCCCCGCGCCGCTCGGGACGTCGAGCGCGCGGGGTTCGAGACGCTCGCACGCGGCGCGCACCAGCGCGCGCAGCCGCGGGTCCATCGGAACGGCGTCGCGCACTTCGAGCGTCTCGATCGCGATCCGCACCTTGCGCGCGTCGGCGACCTGCGCGGCGCGCTCGCGCAGCGCGCGCTCGAGCGCGATGACCTTGGCGTCGTCGACCGCGCGCGCGTCGACGCGGAAGAGCACGTCGCCCGGGACGATGTTCGTCTGGTTCGGCGCGACCAGCAGCCGCCCGACCGTCGCGACGCACTCGCCGATCTCGTTCGCCGCGCGCTCGACCGCCAGCACGAGCTCGCTCGCCGCGCACAGCGCGTCGGCACGGGCGTGCATCGGCAGCGTTCCGGCGTGGCCGGCGACGCCTTCAACGACGACGCTCAACCGGCGTTGCCCCGCGATCGCGGTCACGACGCCGAGCCGCACGCCGGCGCGCTCGAGGACCGGACCCTGCTCGATGTGCAATTCAAAGTATGCGGCGGGCGGCGGAAAGCCGTCGCGCACCGGAACGCCGGCGAGCAACCCGTTCGCGCCGTGCAGCGCGGTGCCGAAGCTTTCGCCATCGTCGCCGTTGAGCGCGAGCACCTCGTCGTACGGCGTCAACCCCGCGTACACCGAGCTGCCCAAACACCCGAGCGGAAAACGGCTCCCCTCTTCTCCCGCCCACGCGACCACCTCGAGCGGGCGGCGCGGCCGTTCGCCCGCGGCGGCGATGCGCCGCAACGCTTCGAGCCCGCCGACGACGCCGTACGCCCCGTCGTACGCCCCGCCGTTCTTCACCGTGTCCAAGTGCGAGCCGCATTGAATCGGCGGACCGTCCTCGCGCCCGTCGAGCCGCGCGAACAGATTCCCCGCGCGGTCCTGTTCGACGTAGAGCCCGCTCGCGCGCGCCCACACGGTGAACCGCACGCGCGCAGCGTGCTCGGCGGCGGTGAACAGCGCGCGATCGATTCCCTCGGCCGTCGCGCCGAGCTCCGCCAGCTCCGCCAGCCGCTCGTGAAGCGTCACACCCCGGACGCCTCCGCGGAGGCGGCGCCTGTCGCGGCGTCGTCGACGCGCGCGAGATACGAAGCGCGCGTGCGAGCGTCGATGAACGAGGCTTCGAAGCTGTTTCGCGCGAGCGTGGTGAGTGCGTTCGGTGGAAGCTCGAGCGCTTCCGCGACCGCCGCGTAGTTGTCGCCGGCGTAGCCGCCGAAGTAGGCGGGATCGTCGGAGTTGACCGTCGCGACGAGCCCGGCTTCCAGCATCGCGCCGAGATTGTGATCGCGCAAGGTGTCGAAGACGCGGAGTTTCACGTTCGAGAGTGGGCAGACGGTGAGCGGAATCCGCTCGTCGCGCAGCCGGGCGACCAGCGCCGGGTCTTCCAGGCTGCGCACGCCATGGTCGACGCGCGACACTTTCAGCACGTCGAGCGCCTCCCACACGTACGTCGGCGGACCTTCCTCGCCGGCGTGCGCGACGGTCTTCCAGCCTTCGGTGAGCGCGCGCTCGAACACGCGCGCGAACCTCGCGGGCGGGTTGCCGAACTCCGCGGAGTCGAGCCCGACGCCGACGATGCGCTCGCCGTACGGCAGCGCTTGCTCCAGCGTCGCCATCGCCGCATCGGCGCTCAGGTCGCGCAGAAAGCACATGATGAGCTTCGAGGTAATCCCGTACCGCCGCTCGCTTTCGACCACCGCACCCCACAGCCCCTCGAGCACGGTCTCGAACGCGACGCCGCGCCCGGTGTGCGCCTGCGGGTCGAAAAAGATCTCCGCGTGGACGACCCCCTGCTCGCGAGCGCGCGCGAAGTACGCGTGCGCCATCTCGGCGAAGTCGTCTTCCGTTCGCAGCACGTTCATCGCGGCGTAGTACAGGTCGAGGAACGACTGCAGATCGGTGAACGCGTACGCGCGCCGCAGCTCCTCGACCGAGCGATACGGCAGCGTCACCCGGTTGCGCTCCGCGAGCGCGAAGATCACTTCCGGCTCCAGCGTCCCTTCGATGTGAAGGTGCAGCTCCGCCTTCGGCAGACGGTATGCCGGCTGCATCAGCTCCCCGTGGGATGAGCGGCGAACCACTCCTCGGCGGGATGGGTCGCGATCCAGTGCCGCGCGACGTCGACGCGCCGGCAAATCCACACGCGCTTATGCTCCTTGAGGTAGTCCAGGAACCGCTCCAGCGCGGCGGCACGGCCGGGGCGTCCCGCCAGCCGCGTGTGCAGCCCGATCGACATCATCTTCGGCGCGGTCTTCCCTTCCCGGTAGAGCACGTCGAACGCATCCTTCAAGTAGCGGAAGAATCCCTCGCCCGACGTAAAGCCCGGCGCGACCGAGAACTTCATGTCGTTGTTGTCGAGCGTATACGGGATCACCAGGTGCGGCTTCCCGCCGACCCGCGTCCAGTACGGCAGGTCGTCGTTGTACGCGTCGGAGTCGTACAGAAACCCGCCCTCCTCCACGACCAGCCGCCGGGTGTTGAGCGAGGGTGCGTACCGGCAGTACCACCCGTACGGCCGCACCCCGATCGTCTTTTCGATCGACGCGACCGCGCGCCGCATCTGCTCGCGCTCTTCGTCTTCGTCCATGTCCTGAAAGCCGACCCAACGCCACCCGTGCGAGCACACTTCATAGCCGGCATCCCGAATCGCGGCAGCCGCTTCCGGATTCCGCTCGAGCGCCAGCGCCGCGCCGAACACGGTGATCGGAATCTCGCGCTCGCGAAACATCCGCATCAGCCGCCAGAACCCGGCCCGGCTTCCGTACTCGTAGACGGACTCGACGATCAGATCGCGCTTCCCCGGCCCCAGCGTCGCGCCCGGGACTTCGGTCAGATAGGTTTCCGACGCCGGATCACCCTCGCCGATCGCGTACTCCGACCCTTCCTCGTAGTTCATCACGATCTGCACAGCGAGCCGCGCCCCGCCCGGCCACTTCGGATCGGGCGGCTTAGCGCCGTGCCCTACGAAGTCGCGCGGATGCTGCTCCATGGCAAAAGAAAGACGGCTCGCCGAGCCGCCGTTCCTGCCGCGGCCGGCTCTCTACTTACCGCGCGCGATGAGGTCGTAGAGCGAGACCACGAACACCGCCCCGCCGCCGACGGTGAAGAACCAGCCGAGCAGCCACAACTCGAACGGGTGTGGGCCGGGCGGCTCGACCATCAACGAATCGAGCTCGTCCGAACCCGCGGCCCGCGTATCCGCCTGGGTTCTTCGCGCAAGCGCCAGCAAACGCAGACTGAAGAACGCGAACAGCGGCCCGACGATCAGCCCGAGGATCTCGAACCGCACGGCAAGTTTCGGCGCTAAGCGCCGGCGGGTTTTTTCGCGATCGAGCGCGCCGGGTTGCCGACGACCTTGTCGCCCGGCTCGACGTCGCGGATCGCGACCGTTCCGGCGCCGGTGATCGCGCCGTCGCCGACGGTGATCGGGGCGACCAGCGAGGTGTTCGTGCCGATGAAGGCGTCCGCGCCGATGTGCGTCTCGTGCTTGCGCTCGCCGTCGTAGTTACAGGTGATCGTGCCGGCGCCGACGTTCGTGCGCGGGCCGACCGTCGTGTCGCCGAGATAGCTGAGGTGTCCCACCTTGACGTCCTCAGCAAGCTTCGCCTTCTTCGTTTCGACGAAGTTGCCAACGTGGACGTGGCCGCCGAGGACCGTTCCGCCGCGCAGGTGCGCGAACGGCCCGACGTGCACGTCGTCGGCGATCTGGCTCGCCGACACGACGCTGTCGTGGATCTTGCAGCGCGCGCCGATCGAGGAGCTCGCAATCCGCGTGTTCGGTCCGATGCTGGTCGCTTCGCCGATGCGCGTCTCACCGCACAGCGTCGTGTTCGGATAGATCACCACGTCGGCGGCGAGCGCCAGCCCCGGCTCGAGGTACGTCGTCGCCGGGTCGACGATCGTCACCCCGGCCCGCATGTGCTCCTCGCAGAGCCGCGCGTTCAACAAAGCACGCGCGTTCGCCAATTCGACGCGGTCGTTCACGCCGAGAACGCTGCGGTAGTCGGCGACCGGGACCGGCGCGACGCGGTGGCCCGAGGCGATCAGCAGCTCCACCGTGTCGGTCAGGTAGTACTCGCGCTGCGCGTTGTCGTTGCCGACCTGCACGATCGCCCGCCGCAACGCGGCTTCGTCGTACGCGTAGATCCCCGCGTTCATCTCCTCGAGCGCGAGCTGCTCCGGCGTGCAGTCCTTCGCCTCGACGATCCGCTCGACGGCGCTCCCGCTGCGCACGACGCGCCCGAACGCGGACGGCAGCGGCATCTTCGCGGTTACGAGCGCCAGCGCGGTCCCCGCGTCCGGGTCGACCGCGGCTTGCACGTCCTCGAAGATCGTGCGGTCGACCAGCGGCATGTCGCCGTACGCGACGACGATGCACCCGTCGCGCGGCTCCAGCGCCTCCAAGGCGACCTTCACCGCGTGGCCGGTGCCGAGCTGTTCGGACTGCACCACCGTGCGCACGCCGAATCCTTCGAGCAACGGATCGAGCTCCGGACTGGTCACGACGACGACCTCGTCGGCGCCGGCCGCGCGCAGCGCTTCGAGCACCCACCACAGCATCGGCCGGCCGCACAGCTCGTGCAGCACCTTCGGCTGCGCCGACTTCATGCGCGTTCCCTTGCCCGCGGCGAGAACGACCGCGCGTGCGCTCACGCCCTCAGCCGGCCAGCTCTCTGCGCTTGCCGCACTCGCGCTCGACGAAGGTGATGATCTCCGCGAGCGGCGCGCCCGGCGTGAAGATCTCGCGCACGCCGAGCCGCTTGAGCTCTATGGCGTCGTCCGCCGGGATCGTCCCGCCGCCGAAGAACACGATGTCGTCGGCGCCCTTCTCCTTGAGCTGCTCGACGACGAGCGGGAAGAGCGTCATGTGCGCCCCCGACAGAATCGAAAGACCGATCCCGTCGGCGTCTTCCTGGATCGCGGTCTGCACGATCTGCTCCGGCGTCTGAAACAGCCCGGTGTAGATCACTTCCATCCCGGCGTCGCGCAGCGCGCGCGCGATGACCTTCGCGCCGCGGTCGTGTCCGTCGAGCCCGGCCTTCGCGACGATCACGCGCAGCGGGCGGGCGGGTGCGTTGGTTGCCGTCATCCTAGAACTGCGTGTTCTCCGTGTAGCGGCCGTACACGCCGACCATCGCCTCGACGATCTCGCCTTCGGTGGCGACCGCCTTGACGCAGTCGATGAGGTACGGCATGACGTTCGCCTCGCTCGCGCACGCGCGCTTCAGCGCCGCGAGCGACGCTTCGACGGCCGCGCCGTCGCGGTTCGCGCGGACTTCCTGCACCGCGCGCGCTTGGCCGCGCTCGATCTCCGGGCCGATCTTCAGCAGGTCCGGCGGCAGCTCTTCGTCGGGCTTCTCGAACGCGTTGACGCCGACGATCACGCGCTCGCCCGCCTCGATCGAGCGCTGGTAGCGGTACGAGGCGTCCGCGATCTCGCGCTGCGGGAAGCCGGCCTCGACCGCTTCGACCATCCCGCCGAACTCGGCGATGCGCTCGAAATACTCCAGCGCTTGGCGCTCGATCTCGGTCGTGAGCGCTTCGACGAAGTACGCGCCGCCGAGCGGGTCGACCACGTTGGTGACGTTCGTCTCGTAGGCCAGCACTTGCTGGGTGCGCAGCGCGATCTCGACCGACTTCTCGGTCGGGAGCGCGAGGACTTCGTCCATCGAGTTGGTGTGCAGCGACTGCGTCCCGCCGAGCGCCGCCGCGAGCGCCTCGTACGCGACGCGCACGATGTTGTTCTCCGGCTGCTGCGCCGTCGCGCTGCAGCCCGCCGTCTGGGTGTGGAAGCGCAGCTGCCACGAGCGCGGGTCCTTGGCGCCGTACACTTCGCGCATGCGGCGCGCGTAGATGCGCCGCGCGGCGCGGAACTTCGCGATCTCTTCGAAGAAGTCGACGTGCGAGTTGAAAAAGAACGAGAGCCGCGGCGCGAAGTCGTCGACGTCCATCCCGCGCGCCATCGCCGCTTCGACGTACGCGAAGCCGTCGGCGAGCGTGAACGCGAGCTCCTGCGCGGCGGTCGAGCCCGCTTCGCGGATGTGGTAGCCCGAGACCGAGATCGTGTTCCACTTGGGCATCTCGCGGGTGCAGAACTCCATCATGTCGACGATGATCCGCACGTGCGGCCGCGGCGGGAAGATCCACTCCTTCTGCGCGATGTACTCTTTGAGGATGTCGGCCTGCAGCGTGCCGCCGAGCTTCGCGCGCGGGATGCCCTTGTTCTCGGCGGTGACGACGTACTGCGCGAGCGCGATTGCCGCCGGCCCGTTGATCGTCATCGACGTGGTGATCGCGCCCAGGTCGATCCCCTCGAAAAGCGTCTCCATGTCGCGGACGCTGTCGATCGCGACGCCGCATTTCCCGACCTCGCCCAGCGACTTGGGCGAATCGGAATCGTAGCCCATCAGGGTCGGCATGTCGAAGGCGACCGAGAGTCCCATCTGCCCTTGCTCGAGCAGGAAGTGATAGCGCTCGTTGGTCTGCTTGGCGTTCCCGAAGCCGGCGAACTGGCGCATCGTCCACAGCCGCGAGCGGTACATCGTCGGGTGGATCCCGCGGGTGTACGGGTACTCGCCCGGAACGCCGAGATCGCGCGCCAAGTCGAGCCCGGCGACGTCGGCCGGGCCGTAGAGCGCCTTGAGCGGGACATCGGAGATGGTGCGGTCGACGGCGCCCGAGCCCTTGCCGGCACGGGGCGCGGTCCGCTCGGCTTTCGCCTCCCAGCGCTCGACGAGCTCGCGGTACTCCGGGGTCACGTCGGGCCCGAGCCCCGACGCGCGATCGATCAACTTGGCCACAGACGGTCCCTTCGCGGTCGAACGGTCAGATTCGGCCTCTTCCCACGATCTTCCCGACGCTCACGCCTCGGCGGCGCGCCGCAGCCGGGCCTTGGCCGCGGCCGCATAGACTGCCGCGCGCAGATCGGCCGGCGCGGCCGGTGCGGCGACCGCGGCGTCCCAGCCGTTCACCGCGCCGGCCTCGCCGCCGCCGATCGCGACCAGCCCGGCGCGACGCCGCAGCTCCGCGGAGAGCCGGTCGATCCCGGCCCAGGCGGAGAGGACCGTCGGAACGAGGATCACGTCGACCGCCGAGGTCGCCAGCGCGGCCCGGACCTCCGAGGCGTCGCCGGCGAGCTGCACCGCGAAGCCCAGCCCGCGGAGCTGCTCGGCGACCTCGTCGCCGGACTCGCGCGAGCCGACCAGCATCGTGCGCAGCCGCCGCTGCGCGCGGCGCGGGTCGTTCGGCAGCGTCAGCCTGATCCACCAGGCGGCGCCCGAGACGCCGCTGCGGAACGTCCCGCCGTGGCGCTCGACGATCCGCGCCGCGAGCCGCCCGCCGATCGAGCGCGCCGCCGGGTCGCCGGCCGGCGAGGCGCCCGTCCCGGCCAGCTCGACCGCGACCGCCTCCTCGAGGTCCTCGATGCGGACCCGCACCGGCGAAGCGGGCCGGCTTCCTTCTTCGACCAGCCGGTTCAGCGCCGAGCCGAGCAGGTCGGGGTCGGCGATGATGCGCGCGTTCGTCGCGCGCTCGACCGCCGCGCCGGCCGCCGTCGCGAGCGCGGCCAGGTCGACCGGCCGCCACTGCGGCTCGACCGCGGCCAGCTCGATCCGGGAGAGCAGGTCGACGTCGGCGGCGAGCTCGGCGACCCGCTCGCCGTTGCCGCGAATCATCGCCAGCGCCTCGCGGGCGTCGGCCGGAAAGCGTTCGTCTTCCTCGAGCAGCCGGGCGAAGCCGACGATGCTCGTCACCGGCCCGCGGACGTCGCGCGCCAGCCGCGCGACGAGCTCGGCCTGCGTCGCGCGCGCGTCGAGCAGCTCGACCCGCCGGCGTTCGCCTTCGCCGTAGAGCACGACGCTGCGTGCGGCGAGCGCGAACGCCGCCGCGACCAGCTCCAGCGCGGCGCGGTCGGTCGGGTCGGGCCGCCGCTCGCCGCAGCGCACCGCGACGACGAGCTCCGGCTGCGCGCCGTGCCCGGGAAGCGGGAGCGCCAGCTCGTCCGAGGGCGCGTCGGCGAACCGGAACGGCGGCTGCGCGGCGGCGGTGCGGCCGCCGTGCGGCGGGCGGGCGTCCAGCGCGGTGACGACGGCGTAGCTGCCGTCCGCGGCGCGGCGCAGGAGCGTCGCGCTGCCCCCGGTCGCGTCGGCGACCGCGTCGAGGAGCGCGCGGACGACGCTTGCCGGCTGCGGCGTCGCCCCGGCGGCGTTCGACAGTTCGGCGATGCGCGCGAGACCGCCCGCGAGCCGGACCAGCCGCTCGCGCAAGTCGCCTCCGTGTCCGGTCTCCACGACCTCCGAGTACGCTAGCCTTGCCGGGAAAGCCCGCTTCACGCCTTCTCGCCCGAGAGAAAGCGCTCCAGCGCCGGGATGAAGCGGTCGAACGCGTCGCGCTGCAGCGAGTGGCTGGCGCCCTCGAACACCTCGACGCGCACGCGCGGGCCGCCGCGCGCGCGAAACTCGTCACGCTCCGCCGGCGAGACGACGCTGCGCTTCGGATCGGCGAGGGCGAGCAGCAGCGGCTTCGGGTAGTCGTGCACGCAAACGCGCCAGTCCCAGCGGCCTTCGTCGATCGCGTTCTCGCTGCCCAGCGCCGCGACCGGCTCCAGCGTCAAGCGCCGCGTCGCGTGCAGCTTCGACTCCAGCTCGACCTCGGGAAAGTTCGCGTACGAGCGGCGGATCGACGCTTCGCGCTCCTCGAGCGTCTGCGCAAAGAGCGCGTGGTACTCCGGCAGCACGCTGGCGCTCCACACACCCGGCTTCACCCACAGCATCGGATCGATCGCCGCGACGCGCTCCACCGGCAGCTCGCGGCCGCCGGCGATCACCACCGTCCCGCCCCACGAGTGCCCGATCAGCGCATCGACCGGTTCATCCAGTGCCGCGGCGACGTTCGCGAGATCCTCGACGCTGCGCGCCAGCGTCATCGGCGCTTTCGCGCTGCTGTCGCCGTGGCCGCGCTGATCGTACGCGACGATACGACAGCGCTCGGCAAGCCGTTCGCCGATGCGCGCCCAGCCCCGCCGCGACGAGCCCAGACCGTGCACGCCGACGACGAGCGGGCCGCGCGAACCCCATTGCTGCACGGTGGTCTCCGCGCCGTCGCTCAAGCGAACCCGGCGCTCGTTCATCGCTGCGCGCGGCGCGAAGGGAAGGTGAGCTCCGCGACGCCGGACTTGTCGAGCTCGCCCAACCCGCGCTCGATCATCACGTCGAACTGCCGCGCCGTCGCTTCGGCGAGCGGCAGGTGAAGGTTCTGCTCGCGCGCGAGCGCGGTCGCGATGTGCGAGTCCTTCGCCGCGTGCGCCGCCGAGAAGTAGACGTCGTGCTCGCGGTTCTGCATGTCGAGCCCGTCGGTCTCGAGGACGCGCGAAGCGGCGCCGGTCTCGGCGAACACCTCGCGCAGCACCGCGAGGTCGAGGCCGAGCGCTTCGCCGAGACCGAGCCCTTCGGCGAGCCCGGCGGTGTTGACGTTCATCACCATGTTGACGAGCGCTTTGACCTTCGCCGCCTGGCCGGCCTCGCCGACGTAGCGCAGCTTCTTGCTCATCTGCCGCAGCATCGGCTCGGCGCGCTCGAACGCCTCGCGCCGCCCGGCGACCATCATGTACAGCGTGCCGTCGCGCGCTTGCGGGATCGAGCTGGCCAGACACGCTTCGACGCTCGCCGCACCGGCGGCTTCGGCCAAGCGCTGCACGTCGACGTGCACGTGCGGCGTGATCGTCGCGCAGTTCACGAAGAGCTTTCCGCGCGCGTTCGTCAGCAGCGAGTCGCCGGCGGTCGCGTAGATCGCGCGCATCGCGGCGTCGTCGGTCACCACGGTGAGGATCGCGTCGCTCAGCTCGGCGACGCGCGCGAGGCTTGCCGCCGCCTCGGCGCCGAGCTCCGCCGCGAGCGCACGCGCCGCGTCGGCGCGCACGTCGTAGACGGCCGCGACGGGATATCCCACCTCGCGCAGCCGGCGCGCCATGTTCGCGCCCATCCGTCCGACGCCGACGACTCCGACGCGCTGCGTTTCCGCCATCGACTGCGGCGGTTCGCGCTTGCGGCGCGGAGGCCTCGCGGCGCTGCGCACGAGTGCGCGCGCGCCGGTCGTCCGCGTAGGACCGCCGCTGCGATCCGTCGCACCGGTTCGAGGCGATGCTCGCGATCCTGATCGCCGCCGTCTTCGCGTTCGCCGCCCCGCCGGTGCTGACGGTGGTCGACGACGACGGCACGCCGGTCGCCGGCGCGACGGTTCGCTTCGTGGCGGCGAATCGCAGCACCGACGTCGAGACGACCGGCCCCGCCGGCGAGGCGTCGCCGCGCCAGGGTTTCGTCGCGACGTCGGCGACGGTCGAAGCGCCGGAGTTCGCGCGCGCGTCGGTCGTGCTCGGCGGCGCGCCGGTGCGCGTCGTGCTGCACCGCGTTCCGGCGGTGATCGGCGCGGTGCGCGTCGCGACCGGCTCGCAAAGCTCGCTGCACCGGCTGCCGCTGGCGGCCTCGGTGCTCGACGCGCAAGCGCTGCGCGACACGCCGGCCGCGACCAGCGACGCGCTGCTGCGCGATCTTCCCGGCTTCGACCGCGGGCGCAGCAACAGCGCGTTCACCAACTACGGCCAGCTGCGCGTCTCGTTCGCCGGCGCGGGAAACGACCGCGGCGCGGTGCTCGTCGACGGGCTGCCGGCACAGGACGCGTTCGGCGGACAGGTCGACTGGGCCGCGTATCCGCCCGACAACCTCGTTCGCGCGGAATTGCTGCGCGGCGCGGGGTCGGCGCTCTACGGCTCCGGTGCGGTCGGCGGCGTTCTCGACCTGCAGACGCGCGCGCCCCAAAGCGACGCGCGGTTTCCCGGCGACGGCGCGCTGAGCGCCGGCGCGGGCGGGCTGGCGCGCAGCGACGAGTCGCTGTTCTTTCGCGCGCCGCTGAACGAGCGCGTCGCGGCGTCGCTGTGGTCGTCGTCGGCCTGGTCCTCGTACCGGATCGCGCCCGACGGAATGCGCAGCAGCGTCGATCACCCGGCGCGCAGCCAGAGCGACGCGACGCAGTTTCGCGTGCGCACCACCGGCGGCGCCGCGAGCCTCGAAGCGTCCGGGCTGTTCGCGACCGATGCGCAAGACCAAGGCCGTCCGAACTATGACTTCGGCCGCACGCTGCAGCAAGGCGCGCTGCGCTACAGCCTCGCCGGCGAGCGCACGGAGAGCTCGCTCGCGGCGTACGTGCGCCAGACCAACGTGCTCAACGTCGCCGACCAGTTTCCGCAGAAGCCCGGCGTGCTGCGCTACGTGCAGCACGTGCCGGCGTGGGAAGACGGCGTCTTCGGGAGCTGGACCGCGCGCGCGCCGCATCTGATCGTCGACCTGCGCGCGGACGTGCGCGGCGTGCACGGCATCAGCGACCAGCGCGGCGGCAACGGCGCGCTGCAGAGTCTCGGCAGCGGAAGCCAAACCCTGGCCGGATTCGCGGTACAGGCCGACGCGCGGTTCGGGCGGTTCGAAGCGCTCGCCGGCGCGCGCTACGACGACGTGACCTTCTCCGCCGGCCGATTGGTGACCGTGAGCGGCGGCAAGACGACGTTCGTCAACGCGAAAGCGCGCGACGACGCGGCGGTTTCGCCCCGCGCGGCGCTGCGCTACGATCTTTCGCCGGCGCTGACGCTTCGCGCGAGCAGCGGCGCCGGCTTTCGCGCGCCGTTCCTGAACGAGCTAGTCCGCGGCTTTCAAATCGGCGCGACGCAGTTCGCGCCGAACCCGGCGCTCATCCCCGAGCGCGCGCGCACCGACGGCGCCGGGATCGACCTGCTCGGCGGCCATTCGCGGCTGGCGTTCGACCTCACCCGCACCGTCGTGAACGACGCGATCGGCTTCGTGACGATCACGCCCACGCTGCAGCAGCGCGCGAACGTCGCGCGCACGCGCACCGACGGCGCGCTCGCGACGTACACCGCGGCGCTCGGGCGCTGCACGCGCGCGCGGTTGAGCGGCCAGACGCAGTACGCGCGCGTGCTGGCCGGACCGCGCGCGACGCTCGGAAAGCGTTTGCCGTACGTCCCCGACCGCGAGGCGACGCTCGGCCTCGACGCGCAAGCCGGTCCGGTGCGCTACGGCGTCGACGCGTCGTTCATCGGCACGGCCTACGCCGACGACCTCAACACGCAGCTGCTGAACCGGGTGCTGCTCATCGGCGCGCGCGTCGCGGCGCCGCTCGGCGCCGGCGGCACGCTGACTCTTTCGGCGGAAAATCTCACCGACCGCATCTACCTCTCGAGCATCGACCGCCTCGGCCCGCCGGCCGCGCTCACCCTGCGCGCGACCTTTCCGCTCGGCATGCGGCCTGCGCGCGCGGCCGGGGCGGCGGCCTGCGCACTCTGACGCGCAGCGCTACAGTCCTTTCACGTGCGCGCGGACCTCGCCGGGCGCGCGCGCGTGGGCGTGCGGGTGGACGCCGTCGGGCACGCCGAAGCGCTGCAGAACGTCCTGCGCGGCGGCGTACGGGTCGAGCTCGTCGCTCAGCTCGTCGATCGCCGTTTCGATGCGGCCTTCGAGCGTGCCGAGCGCGAGCTGGCGGACGCGGTGTGCGAACGCCGCGCGGCGCTTCGCGCGCAGCGCGCCGCTCTCGCGCAGCCACGCCGCGTGCTTCACGACCGCGTCCCACAGCTTGTCGATCCCTTTGCCTTCGACCGCCTGCGTGCTGACGAGCACCGGGACCCAGCCCTCGAAGCGAAGCATCTCCATCATCGAGCGGATCTCTCTTTGTAGTTGCAGCGCCATCGGGTGATCGCTCTTGTTCACCACGAACACGTCGGCGATCTCGAGGACGCCGGCTTTCAATACTTGCACCGAGTCGCCGCTGCCGGGCTGCAGCGCGACCAGCGTCGTGTCGGCGACCTCGGCGATCTCGATCTCCGACTGGCCGACGCCGACCGTCTCGATCAGCACGACGTCCTTGCCGAACGCATCCATCAGCGAGACCGCGTCGGCGGTCGCGCCGGCGAGCCCGCCGAGATGCCCGCGCGAGGCCATCGAGCGAATGAAGACGTCGGGATCGACGAAGTGCTCGGCGAGCCGGATGCGGTCGCCGAGCAGCGCGCCGTGCGAGAACGGCGAGCTCGGATCGACCGAGATCACGCCGACCGTCTTTTCTTGCCTGCGCAGGTGCGCGACGAGCGCCGAGGTGAGCGTCGACTTGCCGACGCCGGGCGGTCCGGTCAGGCCGACTGTCAGCGCGCGCCCGGTCAGCGGGTAGAGCGCGCGGATCAGCTCCGCGCCGCGGCCGGACTCGCAGCGCGAGATCGCACGCGCGAGCGCGCGCGGATCGCCGGCGCGAAACGCGTCCAGGAGCTCGCTGTGCGCGGCCGGAGGGCTCATCGCGCCCGGCGTTCACGCCGCCGCGGCGCGGTTCCCGTTAGGCCGACTTCTGTTCGGCGACGCGCTCAACGGCGTCAGCCAGCTCGTCGACGGCGTGCTCGAGGTTGTTGAACTTCGCCGCGATCTTGCGCTGGTCGATGCGCCCCGTCAACGGCTCGGTCACGTCCTGAATGAACGTACGACGGCCGACCCGCGCGCGGACGTCCTCGAGAAGCTCTTTGACGGTGCGTTCATCTTGTTCCATCAGTCCGGGCTGAGTCGTACCCCGCGCAGAACAGCAGCCAAACGGTTTAAAGGAAGCCCCTGCCGGGCACCAGGGACTCCTTCACCCCGCCCGCGTACCCGTCGCGGGTGACTTCCTGTGGCTACGTCCGCACCCCGACCATCGCCGGCGAGCGGATCGTCTTCGCGTGCGAGGACGACCTGTGGACGGTCGGCACGGAAGGCGGGATCGCGCGGCGGCTGACCACGACCGAAGGCGAGTGCACGCTGCCGCGCCTCTCGCCCGACGGCAAGCTGCTGGCGTTCGTCGGCCGCGACGAAGGAAACCCGGAACTGTACGTGATGCCGGCCGAGGGCGGCGTTCCGCGGCTGCTCACGCATCTCGGCAGCGAGGTGCTGCACGCGTGCGGCTGGTCGCGCGACGGGCGCTACGTGTACTTCACCACCGACGCCGGCTCGCCGTTCGTCAAGGAGACGCTCGCATTTCGCATCGAGGCGTCCGGCGGCGAACCGGTCGACCTGGGGATCGGGCACGCGATGACGCTCGACGTCGCCGCGAACGGCGCGACGCTGCTCGGCCGCAACGCGATCGATCCGGCGCGCTGGAAGCGGTACCGCGGCGGAACCGCCGGTCACTTGTGGGTCGACGCGCACGGCACCGGCGAGTACGCGCGCATCTGCCGCGAGCTCGACGGCAACTTGGTGTGGCCGCTGTGGCTGGGCGAGCGCGTGCTCTTCCTCTCCGACCACGACGGGATCGGCAACCTGTATTCGGTCTTGCCCGACGGCAGCGACTTGCAACGCCACACCGGCGAGCGCGACTACTACGCGCGCTTTCCGGCGAGCGACGGCAAGCGCGTGGTCTATGCGTGCGGCGGCGAGCTGGTGCTGTTCGACGCGCGCGACGGCAGCGTGCGGCGCGTCCCGGTCGAGATGCCCTCGAACGCGCCGGAGACCGCACGCCGGTTCGTCGACGCGGCCGACCTGCTGGAGACCTGGCGGCCCTCGCACGACGGTACCGCGCTCGCGCTCGTCTCGCGCGGCCGCGCCTACACGATGCCGCTGTGGGAAGAAGCGGTCACCGAGCACGGGATCGCCCTTCCTCTGAGCTTGTCGAAGGGTCAGGATGACACGGAAGTGCAGGCCGACGGCGCCGGGGTGCGGCGGCGGTTGCTGACGTTTCTGCACGACGACAAACGGGTCGCGTACGTCGACGACGTCGGCGGCTACGAGCGCATCGCCGTCGCGCCGGTCGATCAGAGCGCGCCGCCGCGCTACCTCACCGGCGCGGACACCGGGATCATGCACCAGCTCGCCGCCTCGCCGGCCGGTGAGCGGCTCGCGTACGCGAACAACCGCAACGAGCTGTGGCTGCTCGAGATCGGCGGCGAGCCGCAGCTGCTCGACCGCAGCGTCGGCGAGCGGATCGACGACCTCGCGTTCTCGCCCGACGGCCGCTGGCTCGCGTACACCTGGTCGCCGAAGGCGCACACGACGATCGTTCGGCTGGCCGACTGCGAGACGCGGCGGATCGTCGATGCGACGAGCGCGCTGCGCGAAGACCGCTCGCCGGCCTGGGATCCGGAAGGGCGGTACTTGTACTTCATCTCCTCGCGCGACTTCCACCCAGTCTACGACGCGCTGCAGTTCGAGCTGAGCTTCCCCGAGGCGTGGCGCCCCTATTTGCTCACGCTGCGCGAGGCCGAGCCGAACCCGTTCGTGCCGAAGCCGGCGCCGCTGCACAAGCACCGCGACGACGACGATGACGACGACGAGAACAAGCCGAAGGTCGAGGTCGTCGTCGAAGCGGAGGGGTTGGCGCAGCGAATGCTGGCGTTTCCGGTCGACGAAGGCGCGTACGACCGGATCGCCGCGGCGAAAGGCCGCGCGATCTTCTCGCGCTTTCCGGTGCGCGGAATTCGTCCCAACGAGCGCGAGCGCGAGGAGTCGGACGGCGAGCTGCAGGCGTACGACTTCGAGGAACAGCGCAGCGCCGTGCTGGCCTTCGAGATCGAGGACTTCACGATGGGCGCCGACGGCCGCACGCTGGTGTACTCCTCGCACGGCAAGCTGCGCGCGCTCGACGCGACCGACGATCTCCCCGAGGAGGGCGAGGAAGAGAAGCCGCCGCAGGAGACCGGCCGGCGCACCGGCTGGCTCGATCTGGGCCGCATCAGCGTGCTGGTCGAGCCGCGCGCCGAGTGGCGGCAGATGCTGCGCGAAGCGTGGCGGCTGCAGCGCGAGAACTTCTGGGATCCGGAGATGTCGGGGATCGACTGGAACGCCGTGTTGCCGCGCTACGAGGCGCTGCTGCAGCGCGTGCGCACGCGCAACGAGCTTTCCGACGTGATCTGGGAGATGCAGGGTGAGCTCGGCACCTCGCACGCGTACGAATTCGGCGGCGACAAGCCGCTCCCGCCGCAGTACAAACGCGGTTTTCTCGGCGCAGATCTCGCGTGGGACGAATCGGCGAAGGCGTACCGCGTCGCCCGCATCTTGCGCGGCGACGCGTGGAACCGCGAAGCCGACTCGCCGCTCGCCGAGCCCGGGGTCAACGTGAAGGAAGGCGACCTGATCGTCGCGGTCGGCGGCCGTCCGCTCGACGCGCGGAACGGTCCGGGCGCGCTGCTCGTCAACCAAGCCGGCAAAGACGTGGTGCTCTCGGTCGTGCGTCCTTCGACGAGCTCGGGACAGGGCGAGGGCACGCCGCGGCGCGTTCTCGTTCGCACGCTGAAGGACGAGCGAATGCTGCGCTACCGCGCGTGGCTCGAGGCGAACCGCGCGCAGGTGCACGCGCGCACCGGCGGACGCGTCGGGTACGTGCACGTTCCGGACATGGGGCCGTGGGGGTTCGCCGAGTTCCACCGCGGCTATTTGACGGAGTTCGACCGCGACGGCTTGATCGTCGACGTGCGCTACAACCGCGGCGGCCACGTCAGCGCGCTGCTGCTCGAGAAGCTCGCGCGCAAGCGCGTGGGCTACGACGTCTCGCGCTGGACGCCGCCGTTCCCGTATCCCGAAGAGTCGGTCGCCGGCCCGATCGTCGCGCTGACGAACCAGTTCGCCGGCAGCGACGGCGACATCTTCAGCCACTGCTTCAAGTTGTACGGGCTCGGCCCGCTGGTCGGGATGCGCACCTGGGGCGGCGTGGTCGGGATCAACCCGCGCCACCGCCTGGTCGACGGCACCGAGACGACGCAGCCGGAGTTTTCGTTCTGGTTCGTCGACGCCGGCTGGGGCGTGGAAAACTACGGTACCGACCCGACGCACGAAGTCGACGTCGCCCCGCAAGACACGGTACGCGGCGTCGACCCGCAGCTCGACACGGCGCTGCGCCTGATGGCGGAAGCGCTCGCGAAAGCACCCTCGCGGCCGGAATTTCCGGCGCGGCCGAACCGGCGCTTTCCGTCGTCCTGAATCGAGGGATCGCGCGCGGTAAATGGAACAAGGACGGCGGCCGGCACGGCGGCCACCTGTCCGCGGAAAGGGCTCAGCCCGCCGGCATCCTCGCCAGACTCGGTTCGACCTTTCCTGCCCGTTTTGCGGACACCGGGCGTTCACAGGAGAGGACGCACCATGCCGAACCTTCCCGCGCGGCCTTCGCGCGAGCACCTGCGCAAAGCGGCAAAACGTCTCGCGCGCGACCGTTCGCTCAAGCTCGCCGCCGCGCAGCATGCGCTCGCGAGCGACTACGGCTTTCGCACGTGGGCAGATCTCATGCGCCACGTCGACGGCGTGCGCGGCGAGCCCGTTCCGCCGTTGTTCGCGCCGGTGCGCGCGGGCGACGTCGATGCGGTCCGCGCGCTACTGGCGAACGGCGCGAACCCCCGGCTCGGCGACGGGCGCGAGACGCCGCTGCACCTCGCGGCGCGTCACGGGCCTGCCGCGCTCGTCGAGGCGTTGCTCGAAGGCGGCGCGCTGGAGTGGCAGCCCGATCGCAAGGGTCGCACCGCGCTCGAGGTCGCGCAACGCGCGCGCCCGCGAGAACGCGCCGCGATCATCGCGCTGCTCGATCGCAGCCGCATCGCGGACCCGTCGTTCCGTGCCGCGGTCGCCGCGATTCATGCCGGCGACACGGTGACGCTCGGCCGGCTGATCGATGCCGAACCGCGCTTGCTGCGCGAACGAATTCGCGAGCCCGAGGTCTACCGGCGCGTGAAGCGCTTCCAGTACTTTCTCGATCCGAAGCTGTTTTGGTTCATCGCAAACAATCCGACGCGCGTCGAGCACTTGCCGCCGAACATCGCCGAGGTCGCGAGGGTCATGATCGAGCGCGGCGTGGATCAGGACGACCTCGACTACGCGCTCGGGTTGACGATGACGAGCGAGGCGGCGCGCAAGGACGGCGTGCAGCGCCCGCTCATCGGCGAGCTGATCGCCGCCGGGGCCCGCGTGACGCCCGAGACGATCGACGGAACGGCGGCGTATCACGAGCTCGATGCGCTGCGCGCGCTGATCGAGAACGGATTTGCGATGACCGCACCGATCGCGGCTGCGCTCGGCGAGCTGGACGCGCTGCGCGAGCTCCTGAGAAATGCGGGCTCGGAAGAGGTGCAGTCGGCGTTCGCTTTGGCGGTGATCAACGGCAACGTCGCGGCCGCGCGGCTGGCGCTGGACCGCGGCGCGGACGTCAGCGCGTTCTTACCGGTGCACGCGCACAGTACGGCGCTGCACCAAGCGGCGGCGAACGACGATCCGGCGATGGTCGAGCTGCTGCTGGCGCGCGGGGCGCAGACGGACACGCTCGACACGCTGTGGGAAGGAACTCCGCTCGGCTGGGCGATCTATCTGGACAAACCTCGTGCCCGCGCCGCGCTCGAGGCGGCGGAGAGATAGATTTGCGATGAACGAAGAGAAGCTCAACGCAACGATTCGCCGATTTCTCAAAGAGGTCGGCGTGACGTCGCAGCGCGAGATCGAGAAAGCCGTTCGCGCCGCGATCGAAAGCGGCCGATCCGGAGAGACGGAGTCGTGCGCGGCAACGATGACGCTGGAGATGCCCGCGCTCGGACTAAGGCACGTGATCCAAGGCAAGATCGAGTCATAGCCGCGGCGTAGCGGCCTCCGCTACCGGCTGCTTACCCTGGTGTGGTACAGGTCCGCCCAGGGAAGCGTCCTTGACTGCCACCCCGCGGACGTGGTACGCTCCGCGGGCCGAAGCAGGGCCGCAAGGTCCTCACCGGATGCCCGCGGGCGATCCGGTTCCATCTCGAAGGCGGGGACCGCTTCGGCGTCTTCGTTTTTTTGTGTTCTTTCCGGAGAGTTTGTCATAGCGAGACCGCTTCGCGTCAACGAGCAGATCAGAATCCGCCAAGTCCGCGTCATCGACGACGAGGGCCGCCAGCTCGGCATCATGCCGACCGAGGAGGCGCTCCAGATGGCCCGGACCCGAGGGCTCGACCTCATCGAGGTCTCGCCCACCGCGGCTCCTCCGGTCTGCCGGATCGGCGACTACGGTCGCCTCAAGTACGAGCAGTCGAAGAAAGACAAAGAGGCGCGCAAGAAGCAGCGCAACTGGGAGTTGCGCGAGGTCAAGCTGCGTCCCAAGATCGACGTCCATGACTACGAGGTCAAGGCGAAGATGGCCGAGCGCCTTCTTCTCGACGGCGGCAAGGTCAAGGTCACGATCATGTTCCGCGGACGCGAGATCACGTACACCGCGTTCGGGAAACGGCTGCTCGACCGCATCGCCAAAGACCTCGAGAACGTGGCGACGGTCGAGCGCGACGCCAAGCTCGAAGGCAAGAACATGTTTCTCATCCTGGCTCCGCGAGCCACCCCGCTCGGTCCGCCGCGTTTCGTCCACCTGAAGGAAGACACGGCGCACCACGAGGCCGCGACCGTCGATCATCACGATGATCGCGTGAGCGGCAACGGCGTAAGCGACACGGACGCGGCAGCCACCATCGGGGGAGCCAGTGCCTAAGATCAAGACGCACCGTAGCACCGCGAAGCGCGTGAAAGTGACCGCCACCGGCAAGGTCACGCACCGCCACCAGTTCGACGGCTGCGGTCATATCCTCAGCAAGAAGTCGCGCAAGCGCAAGCGGAAGTTCCGCAAGGACCAGCCGACCTTCAAGGGCGATCTCAAGCGCTTCGCGCCGCAGATCCCGTACTTGCTTTAATTGTAGGAGACTGACACATGGCTCGTATCAAGCGCGGTCTCAACAAGATCAAGCACCGCCGCAAGGTGATGAAGCTCGTCAAGGGCTTCCGCGCGGCGCGCCGCCGCAACTACCGCGTCGCGAACGAAGCGCTGCTGCACTCGCTGGCGTACGCGTTCCGCGACCGCCGCGTGCGCAAGCGCGACTTCCGCTCGCTCTGGATCGCCCGCATCAACGCGGCCGCCCGGCGCGAAGGGCTCACGTACTCCAAGCTCATGGCCGGCCTCAAGAAGTCCGGCGTCGTCGTGAACCGCAAGGCGCTGGCCGACCTGGCCGTGCACGACGCGGCCGCGTTCGCACGGCTCACCTCGCTGGCGAAGAGCGCCGTCGGGACCACCACGACCGCGGCCTGACTCGCGGCTGATCCGGAACCCAGCCGAAGGGCGCTCCGCAAGGGGCGCCCTTCGCGTTCGGCCGAATGCTCGCTTCATGCGCGGGATACGGCCGTCTACGGTCCTCGCCGCTGCGCTCGTGGCGGGCGCCCTGCTGTGCGCCTGCGGCGGGCGCGGCGGGCAGCAAGCCGCGACGCCGGCACCGCAGCGCGGAAACCTCGAGAACCCCAGCACCTTCCCGCTCTATCCGCGCAGCCGCGTGACGGTCGTCGTGCCGGTCAACACGAAGCAGATCTTCGCCGCGATGAAGGCGAGCGATCCGCGCGCCAGCTTGCCGCCCAACTTCCACGGCCACGAAGTGATCGCCGAGAGCAGCGCTTCGATCCGGCAGCTCGACAGCTGGGTGATCGGGCTCGAGAAAGCGCCGCCGCGCGGCTTGATGATCGCCGAGCGCCTCGACACGCCGGATCCGACGCTGAACGGCCGCAACTCCAGCGGCGGCGTGAGCACGTCGTTCGACTCGACCGACGGCGCGCGGCACGTCTATCTGATCGCCGTCGACCCGAAGCGCCTGCGCGAAGAGGCCGGGCCGATGTTCGCATTGATTGAAAACTATTCGGCGGTTCCGGGCGCGCTGCGCGGCCCGATCGACCAGCAGGCGAAACAGCAGTTCGGCTACACCGTCAGCGAGATGCTCGACGAGAAGAGCCCGGTCGGCGCGGCGGTCGCGGAGCTGAAGCGGCTCTCCGAGACCGACCGGCGCGCGATCGTCGTCCTCGACCTCTCGCAGACGAAGTAAGCTCGCCTCGGCAGGGACGCCCTGTGCGTCCTTACACAAGCTTTGCTCAAGAAGCAACCGGCCGCGCCGATACATCGGTGTATGGATCAGATGAAGCCGGGTGAACTGATCAGTGCGCTCGTCGAGAGCGCGACGCAGAAGACGGCTCTGCGGCCAATCGACCTCATCATTCGCGGCGCGCTCGCAGGCGCGCTGCTCGCAGTGTCGAGCGCGTTCGCGACGTACGCCGCGATACAGACCGGAATGCCCATCGTCGGAGCGCTGATCTTTCCGGTCGGCCTGGCGATGATCGTTCTGCTCGGACTCGAGCTGGTCACCGGCGCGTTCGGCATCATCCCGCTCGGCATGCACGCGCGGCGCGTTTCTGCGAGCGAGATGTTCATGCACTGGGTTTGGGTTTTCGTCGGAAACCTCGTCGGCTCCGTCGCGTTCGGCGCCTTGCTCGCGATCGCGCTGACGACGGCGTTCCACGCCGAAGACAAGACGGGTCTCGCGCAAAAGATCGTCCTCGTCGCAACGGCGAAGACCGCCGGCTACGAGCACGCCGGCAGCTTCGGATTGATCACCGTGTTCGTCAAGGCGATCCTGTGCAACTGGCTGGTTTGCCTGGGCGTCATCCTCGGTGCGTCGTCGCGCTCGACGTTCGGCAAGATCGCCGCGTGCTGGCTGCCGATCGTGGTCTTCTACGCGCTCGGCTTCGAGCACGCGGTCGTGAACATGTACGCGATCCCGACCGGGATGCTGCTCGGCGCGAAGGTCTCGTTCGCGCAGTGGTGGCTGTGGAACCAGATCCCGGTGACGATCGGAAACCTCGTCGGCGGCTATCTGTTCACCGGCGCGGCGCTGTACCTCACCCACGCGCAGCGCGACAAAGCCGTCGCACCCGCGCCGGTGCACGAGCCCGCGCTCGTTCCGGCGTCGACCCCCGCATAACGCGCAAACCCTACTTCACAGCGCACGAATCCGTGAAGGGCGCCGCAACGGCGTCCTTCCGCATTTTCTCGGAATCGTGAAGTAGACTCTTTACGCGCTCGCGCGGGTGGCGGCGAGCGCGATGCCGACATGCGCCGCGATTCCGGCGGCCATCGCGTTCTCGTCGATGTCGAAGGCGGGATGATGGTTCGGGTAGCGGTGCGCCTCGCTGCCGGCGCCGAGGAAGTAGAAGCACGCCGGCACGCGCTGCGCGTAGTACGAGAAGTCCTCGCTGCCCATCACCGGCGGAATCTCCAGGACGCGCTGCGCGCCGAATTCGGCCGCGAGCGTCTCGCGCACGAACGCCGCCTCGCGCGGATCGTTCTCGGTCACCGGATACGACGGGTGCAGCGTGAGCGAGCAGCTCGCCTTCGCCGACGCGCAGATGTGCTCGGCGATGCGGCGGATCCGCTCTTCCATCGTGTCGCGGGTCGCGGCCGACATCGTGCGGATCGTCCCTTTGAGCGCGACGCGCGGCGGAATCACGTTGTAGGTCGTCCCGCCGTTGATCGCGCCGACCGTCACGACCGCCGGTTCGATCGGATCGATCTCCCGGCTGACGACGCGCTGCAGCGCGCCGACCACCTCCGCCGCCGCGACGACCGGGTCGACCGAGAGGTGCGGCATCGCCCCGTGCCCGCCGTGCCCTTCGACGACGAGGTCGAACGAGTCGACCGCCGCCATCAGCGGGCCGGGACGCAACCCGAACACGCCGGTCGGCAAAATCGTCACGACGTGCAGCCCGTACGCGCGCTCGATGCCGAAGCGCTCGAAGAGATCGTCCTCAATCATCCGCTGCGCGCCGGCGCCGCCCTCTTCGGCCGGCTGAAAGACGAGCGCGACGCGGCCGTGAATCTCGCTCGCGCTCTCCCGCAGCAGCCGCGCCGCGCCGAGCAGCATCGCGACGTGCGCGTCGTGCCCGCAGGCGTGCATCACGCCGGCGTTTTGCGAAACGTACGGGACGGCGTTCTCTTCGGGGATCGGGAGCGCGTCCATGTCGGCGCGCAGCATGATCGTCGGGCCGTCATGCGCGCCCGGCACGATCCCGACGACGCCGGTTCCGCCGATCCCGGTGTGCGTCTCGATGCCGAGCGCGCGCAGCCGCTCCGCGACGATCCCCGCGGTGCGGTGCTCCTGAAAAGCGAGCTCGGGCTGCGCGTGCAGGTCGCGCCGGATCGCGACGGTATCGGCGAACAGCTCCGGCAGAATCGCGGTCGGCATCGTGCGGCGGGGTTCGGCGGGACGCGCACGTTGTCCGGCGGCAAGCGGCGAACGCTCGGCGGACGCTCGCTTGCCTTCCTGGAAGCGGTTGCGCGGTTGACAAACGGCCGGGCCGTCTGCTTTACTCGACGCACATGTCCGCTCGCGCGTATTCGTACCGGTATTACGGCTGCACGGTTCCCGTGCCGGTCGAGCTCGGCGTCGCGTAAGCAGCAAGTTCCCCAAATCACACTGCACGCGAGCCTCTCGCCGACACGGCGAGAGGTTCGTTCGTTTTCGGCGAAACGGCGAACCAGAGTAATGACCGCGACGACCCCTCCGCTAACCGTGCCCGGCGACAAGTCGATCGCGCACCGCGCGCTGCTGCTGGCCGCGCTCGCGCGCGGCGCGTCGCGGCTGCGCAACCTTCCCGCCGGGCTCGACGTGCGCTCGACGCAGCGCGTGCTGCGCGCGCTCGGCGTCGCGATGCGCGAGGACGGTGGCGCGCTGGTGGTGACCGGCAGCGGCGGCGCGCTCGTCGCGCCGGCCGAGCCGCTCGACTGCGGCAACAGCGGGACGACGATCAGGCTGCTCTCCGGCGTGCTAGCGACGCGCACCCTCGTCGCGACGCTCGACGGCGACGCCTCGCTGCGCGCGCGTCCGATGCGGCGCATCGCGCAGCCGTTGACGGGGTTCGGCGCGCGCTTCGAACTCTCGAAGTACGGGACGGCGCCGTTCGTGCTGCACGGCAACGGCGAGGCGCGCGGCGCGCAGGTGGAAATTACCGTGCCGAGCGCGCAGGTGAAGTCGGCCGTGCTGCTCGCCGCGCTCGGCGCGCACGGCCCGACGCGGCTGACCGGCGCGCTCGCGACGCGCGATCACACCGAGCGACTGTTCCGGGCCTTCGGCATCTCGTGCGCGGCCGACGACGGCGCACTCCTCGTCGAAGGCCCGCAAGTCCCGCGCGCATGCGACGTCGACGTGCCGGGCGACGTCTCGAGCGCCGCGTTTCTGCTCGCCGCCGCGGCGGCGGTCCCCGGCGCGCGCGCCGTCGTCGACGGGGTCGGCCTGAACCCGACGCGCACGGCGTTCTTCGAGGTGCTGCGCCGCTTCGGCGCGGAGGTCGACGTGCTGACGACCGACGCCTCGGCGGAGCCGCGCGGGCGCGTCGACGTTCGCGGCGCCGCGCTGCGCGCGATCGTGATCGAGCCGGACGAAGTCCCGGGCCTCATCGACGAGCTGCCGCTGGTCGGCGTGCTCGGCGCGTTCGCGCGCGGAACGACCGTCGTCACCGGCGCCGCGGAGCTGCGGGTGAAAGAGTCGGATCGCATCGAGACGTTCGCGCGCGCGGCGCGCGCGCTCGGCGCGGAAGTCGAGACGTTCGGCGACGGCTTCGCGGTGCACGGTCCGGCACGGTGGCGCAGCGGATCGGTGGTGACCGCGGGCGATCACCGCATCGCGATGGCGTTCTCGGTCGCCGCGCGCGCGGCCGGCATCTCGGTCGTGCTCGACGATCCGGACTGCATGGCGGTCTCGTTCCCCGGCTTTGCGCACGCGCTGGAGCGCGTCGCGTGAGCGCGCAACGCGGAGCGCATTGCGTGAGCGCGCCGCGTCGTGCCGCGGTGATCGGCCATCCGGTCGCGCACAGCCGTTCGCCGGCGCTCTTCGCGCGCTTCGCCGCGGCGAGCGGGATCGCGCTGGCGTACGACGCCGTCGACGTGCTTCCGGAGGAGCTCGAAGCGACGCTCGCGCGCTGGCGCGGCGATCCCGCGTTCGTCGGCTGCAACGTCACGCTGCCGCACAAGGAGCGCGCGCTCGCGCTCGCCGACCGCGCCGAGCCGGCCGCGCGCGCGTGCGGGGCGGCGAACGTGCTCACCCGCGACGGCGGCGCGCTGGTCGCCGGCAACACCGACGTCGCCGGCATCGAAGCGGCGCTCGCGAAGTACGGCGTCGCGCTGCGCGGCGCGCGGGTCGCGATTCTCGGCGCGGGCGGCGCCGCGCGCGCCGTCGCGGAAGCGGCGCGGCGTAGCGGCGCGGCGATAATCACGATTGCCGCACGCGACGCCTCGCGCGCCGCGGCGCTCGCGGCGGATTTCGGTGCCGGCGCGTGCACGCTCGGCGCCGTGCCGGTCGCGGACGTGTACGTGAACGCGACGCCGGCCGGGATGCAGGGCCAGCCGCAGATCTCGCTGCTGCCGAACGATGCGCCGGCGGGCGCGGCGGCGTTCGATCTGGTGTACGTTCCCGAAGAGACGGTGTTCTTGCGTGACGCCCGCGCGCGCGGGCTGCGGACCGTGCCGGGGACCGCGATGTTTCTGGCGCAAGCTGCCGCGACGTTCGAAAAATGGTTCGGCATAGCGCCGCCGCTCAGGATGGTGACGACGAGATGAGCGGGCTTCGGTTTCTCACCGCGGGGGAGTCGCACGGGCCGGCGCTGGTCGGGATCATCGAAGGGGTCCCGAGCGGTCTGGCGCTCGATGCGGAGATACTGCTCGCGCAGGCGCGGCGGCGCAAGCTGGGCTACGGGCGCGGCAACCGGCAGAACATCGAAACCGACGAGGTGCGGATCGTCGCCGGCGTGCGGCGCGGGGTGACGATCGGCTCGCCGGTCGCGCTGATTCTAGAAAACAAGGATCACGTGCGGTGGTCGGAGATCATGCGCGTCGATCCGCCCGCGGACGACACGCCGCCGGCGCGGCAAGTTCACGTCCCGCGGCCCGGACACGCCGACCGCATCGGCGGGATCAAGTACGCGCGCGAGGATCTGCGCGACGTCCTCGAGCGCGCGAGCGCGCGCGAGACCGCGATGCGCGTCGCGCTCGGCACCGTGGCGCGCGCGCTGCTGGGCGCGCTCGGCGTGACGCTTAGCAGCCGCGTGGTGCGCATCGGGCGCGTCGTCGACGAGACGCCGTGGCGCGATGCGTCGCCGGAGGAGATCGACGCTTCGCCGGTGCGCGCGCTCGACGCCGTGGCCGCCGAGGCGATGGTGCGCGAGATCGAGCAGGCCAAAGCGGCGGGCGACTCGCTCGGCGGCGTGTTCGAGGTCGTGGCGCGCAACGTTCCGGTCGCGCTCGGTTCGTACGCGCAGTGGGACCGGCGGCTCGAAGGCGAGGTCGCCAAAGCGTTCATGTCGCTCAACGCGATCAAGGGCGTCGAGATCGGGCTCGGCTTCGGCGCCGCCGCGATCCACGGCTCGCAAGCGCACGACGAGTACGAGCCGGGCGGCGATGCGCGCACGCGCTACCGCAGCAACCGCGCGGGCGGAATCGAAGGCGGCATGACGACCGGCCAGCCGATCGTCGTGCGCGCCGGGATGAAACCGATCGCGACGCTGATGCAGCCGCTCGACTCGGTCGATCTCCGCACCGGCCAAGCGACGCCCGCGCACATCGAGCGCAGCGACACCTGCGCCGTCCCGGCCGCCGCGGTGATCGGCGAGTCGCTGCTGGCGCTCGTTCTCGCCGGCGCGGTGCTCGAGAAGTTCGGCGGCGACTCGATGGGCGAGCTGCGCGAGCGCGTGGAAGCTTGGGAGCGCACCGTCCGTGCTCGGTAACGTCTACCTGTGCGGCCCGCCGGGCGCCGGGAAGTCGTCGGTCGCGCCGCTGCTGGCGGCGCTGTGGCACGGCGAGGCGGTCGACGTCGACGCGCTCATCGAGGCCGCCGACGGGCGCCCGATCGCGCGCATCGTCGAAGAGGACGGTGAGCCGGCGTTTCGCGCGCGCGAGCGCGCGACGATCGCGGCGCTCGCGCAGCGCGAGAACCTCGTCGTCGCGTTGGGCGCCGGTGCGCTCGAGTTCGCGGAGAACCGGCGCGCGGTCGAGGCGAGCGGGGTCACGGTCTTTCTCGACGCGTCGCTCGAGACGTGCGAGCGGCGCACCGCGCGCCAGAACGGAACGCGCCCGCTGCTGCGCGAGCCGGGCGCGCTGGCGCGCCTGCACGCCGCACGGCGGCCGCGCTATCTCGACGCGGCGATCCGCGTCAGCGTGGACGACGAGTGGCCGCAGGGCGTGGCGCTCGCGATCGAGGCGCGCTTGAACGACGCCCGCGCGCCCGCGCGCGCCGGCGAGCGGACCGTTCGCGTGAACACGGCGAAGCCGTACGACGTCGTGATCGGCGTGAACGCGGTTCGCGAGGTCGCCGAACGCGTGCGTCCGCGCGCCGGCGGACGCGTCGCCGTGGTCGCCGACGAGCGGGTCGGCGCGGTGGCGGAGATCGTCGAAGCGGCGTACGCCGCCGCCGGATTCGCCGCGAGCGTGACGCGCGTGCGCGCCGACGAAGCGCTCAAGTCGATGGACGGGCTCGCGATGCTGTACGGTGCGCTGGTCGAAGCGCGGGTCGACCGGCGCGGGATCGTCGTCGGGGTCGGAGGCGGAACGATCGGCGATGCGGTCGGGTTCGCGGCGGCGACGTTCCAGCGCGGCGTGCCGTACGCCGGCGTGCCGACGACGCTGCTGGCGGCGGTCGACGCGGCGATCGGCGGCAAGACCGCGATCAACCTGCCGAGCGGGAAAAACATGGTCGGCACCGTGACGCAGCCGGCGCACGTCGCGATCGCGCCCGAGGCGCTGCACGGCCTCGACGAGCGCGACAAGCTCTCCGGGTACGGCGAGATGCTCAAGTACGGACTCGCGCTCGACGCGCAGCTCTACCGGACGATGCGCGAGAACGAGCGCGCGATCATCTCCGACCCGGCACACGCGCTCGACGTCATCGCGCGCTGCGTCGAGCTCAAAGCGGAGATCGTCGCGCGCGACGAGGAGGACCGAACGGGTCTTCGCGCGCTGCTCAACTTCGGGCACACCGTCGGCCATGCAATCGAGCGGGTCGGCGGATACGGAACGCTGCGCCACGGCGAAGCGGTGATCGTCGGGATGCGCGCCGCGCTGGCGCTCTCCGCCCGCTGCGCGGCGCTGGACGAGCGCGAGCGTGAAGACGCCGACGTGCACCTCGCGGGTCTGCCGGTGCCGGAGTCGTGGCGCGACTTGGACGCCGAGGCGATCGTCGCGGCGACGCACGGCGACAAGAAGCGCCATGCCGGGGGGACGCAGTACGTCGTGCTCGACGCGATCGGCAGCAGCCGCCTGCACGACGGCGTGACGGACGACGACGTGCGCGCGGCACTGCGCGAGATCGGCCTGCGATGAACGTCTTGGTGATCAACGGACCGAACTTGAACCTGCTCGGCGAGCGGGAGCCGGAGATCTACGGGCGCAAGACGCTGCGCGATCTGGAGCGCGAGGTGAGCGCGCGCGCGCGCAAGCTGCGCCAGCGCGTTCGCTTCTTCCAGTCGAACCACGAGGGCGAGATCGTCGACGAATTGCACCGCCAGCGCAAGTGGGCCGACGCGATCGTGATCAACCCGGCCGCGTTCACCCACTACTCGTACGCGATCCGCGACGCGCTGCTCGCCGTCGCGCTGCCGGCCGTGGAGGTTCACCTCTCCGATGTCGACGGCCGGGCGGAAAAAGAAGGCGAGTTTCGCAAGATCTCCGTCGTGCGCGACGTGTGCGTGCACCGCTTCACCGGCGAGGGGATCGGCTCGTACCTGAAAGCGCTCGACGCGCTCGCCGCCGACCGCGACGCCGCCCGAAAGAAACGCCGGTGATCGCGCGGAGGCTCGGCGCCGACGGCCCGCACGTCGGCGCGATCGCGCTCGGCTGCATGGGGATGTCGGAGTTCTACGAGCCGGTCGACGAGCGCGAGGCGATCCGCACGATCCACCGCGCGCTCGAGCTGGGCATGACGCTGCTCGACACCTCGGACATGTACGGCCGCGGCGAGAACGAGCGCCTCGTCGGCCGCGCGCTCCGCGGACGACGCGAGCGCGCGGTGGTCGCCACGAAAACCGGGATCATCCGCAGCGACGACCCGGCATACCGCGGCGTCGACGGCCGCCCCGAGTACGTGCGCGTCGCCTGCGATGCATCGCTCGCGCGCCTCCGCGTCGACTGCATCGACGTGTACTACCTGCACCGCGCCGATCCGAACGTTCCGGTCGAAGAGACGGTCGGCACGATGGGGGAGCTCGTCGCGGCGGGGAAAGTGCGCCACCTCGGCGTCTCCGAGCTGAGCGCAGACATGCTGCGGCGCGCCGCCGCCACCGCGCCGCTCGCGGCATTGCAAAGCGAGTACTCTCTGTTCACGCGCGACGTCGAATCAAATGGGGTTCTGACGACGGCGCGCGAGCTGGGGATCGGCTTCGTCGCGTACGCGCCGCTCGGCCGCGGAATGCTGACCGGGACGGTCCGCTCGACCGTGGCGCTGGCGGAGGGTGACCTGCGCCGGCGCGTTCCCCGCTTCGACGCCGCCAACCTTGAGCGGAACCTCACGCTGGTCGACGAGCTCGCATCGCTCGCGAGCGCGGCCGGCTGCACGCCGGCGCAGCTCGCGCTGGCGTGGCTGCTCGCGCGCGGCGACGACGTCGTCGCGCTGCCGGGCTGCGAGCGAGTGGTGCACGTCGAAGAGAACGCGCGTGCCGCGGAGCTCCGTCTCGCCGAAGCGACGCTGACCCGAATCGAGCAGCTGTTCCCGCCCGGCGCCGCCGCCGGCGCGCGGCTGCGCGGACCCGCGGTGCGGGCGGCCGAAGCGGCGCGCTGATCAGACTCTTTTCACGTTCGCCGCGCATCATGCGCGCATGTCCCCGCTCCGCGCCCTCCCGCTCGCCATCACCGCCGTAGCGCTCGGCACGGCCGTCGCGGTACTCCCGGCGACCGGCGCCCGCGCCGCGGCCGCCGTCTCGGCGCGCACGGAGATTACGCGCTCTGCCGATCTCGCGAGCTCGAGCGTCTCGCTCACCGTCTCGCAGCTCTTCTTCTCGCGCGTTCACGGAACGATCGCGATCACGTCGGCTTCGATCGTGACGCCGGCGGCGACGGAGGTTCCGCGCAAGGTCGACGTAGCGCTCGACGCCGTCTCGACGACGTCGGGTGATCCGCAGCGCGACGCCGATTTGCGCAGCGGGAAGTTCTTCGATGCCGCGCGCTATCCGACCGTCACCTTCACGAGCGATCGAATCGTCGGGACCGATCCGGCGAGGTTCACCATTGCGGGCAACCTCACGATCAAGGGGATCAGCCGCCCGATCAGCTTCGAGACGCGCGTCACGGGAACGAGCACCGGCTCGGACGGCAAGCAGCACGTCCGCTACGTCGCGGTTGGCAGCTTTCGCCGCTCGGCCTACGGAATCACGTACGCCCGCGGGATCGTCGGCGACAACGTCACCTTGCACGTCGTCATCGACGCGGTGTAACGGGAGAGCCGCCGCGGGCCCGGGACGCTATCGCGGTTTCGTGCGCGCGTCGATCACCAGATCGGTCGCTGCGGGCGGCGCGTCCAGCAGCGCGTGCAGCAGCGGGAGAAAGCGTGCAGCCGGGGCGTGGCGGCGTTCCGGCTCGACGACGTCGTGCGAGGGGCCCAGGCCGACGAGCTGGTGGACGCGGACGTGCTCGCCGCCGGCGGCGCGCCACAGCGTGACCAGATCGTCGATCGCCTTGTTGTTCACGGCGGTCTCGCTCGCGTTGCGGACGATCGCGACGTGCGCCGCGCGCGGCGGGCCGCTGCGCGCGTCCTCGCGCAGCGCGTCGGCGAGCGCGAGCCCGGCGGCGAGCGCGCGCGTCGTGTAGCGGTGGTATCCGTGTTCCGGAACGCCGCGGCCGCGCTCGATCGGGTTCCAGTACAGGAAGCGGTTCGGCGCGCGCTCGAGCAGCCGGCGCGCCGGCGTGTGCCAGTCGCGCGGCAATCGGTTGATGCCGAGGAACGGCGCGACGGCGACCGCTCGCCCGACGCGCGCGTCGCGGTGCGCGAGATGAAGCGCGAGCGCGCCGCCCAGCGAGTGCCCGACGAGCACGATCTCCTCGCCGAGCGCGGCGGCCCCGTCGACCACCCGCTCGGCGTGCTCGAACAACTCTTCGCTGCTCAGCTCGGCCAGCGCGTCCGACATGCGGTCGGCGTGGCCGTGCCGCGGAAGGCGGGGAACGAGCACGTTTTCGCCGCGGCCGAAACGCGCGCGCGCGAACGCGTGCCAGGTGCGCGGGCTGGCCGTCAACCCGTGCAGGAGCACGACGACGCGCGCGGTGCGCGCACCGTGATCCAGCACGACGGAGCGCATCTCCTCGCCGAGCAGGTGCGCTTCGCCGGCGTCGAGCGAGCGCAAAAGCGCGTCGAGCTCGAGGCTCATGCGTTGGCGAGCGCGATCACGGCGAAGCTGCGCTCGTCGCTCTCCAGCGCCTCCTCGCGCACGATCTCGCGCAGCGGCTTCGCGCACTCGCAGGCGAACGCGCGCGCAGCGGGCGTGCCGAGCTGCGCGATCGTCGTCGCCGCGGCGATCAGGTCGTCGACGCCGCGCAGAAAGCCTTCATGGATCGCGCGCTCGGCGTCGCGCTCGGGGATGCGCACGCCGGCCGTCCCGGTCGCGAGCATCAGGACGTAGTCGAGCGCCGCCGCGCTCGCGAGCACGCGCGCGTGGTGCGGCACAAACGCTTCTTCCTCGCCGAACTCGCTCGCCGCGCGCAGCAGCGCCGCCTGCAGCTCGACGACTAGCCGCGGCCGCTCAGCGCCCACAGCACCGCGATCTGCGTCTTCGAGTCCGGCAGCTCGTCGTCGCGGATCTTCCGCCACAGATCCTCCAGCGTGAAGATGCCGAGCTCCATCTCTTCCTCGCCCGGGTCGAATCCGCTGCGCTCGCCGATCTCGTACCCGTCGACCACGCAGAAGTGCAGCAGCTCCTCGCAGAAGCCCGGCGCGGAGAACGCCGACCACAGCCACTCGACGCGCTGCGCGAGGTAGCCGGTCTCCTCGCGCAGCTCGCGCGCCGCCGCCTCCGCCGGCGTTTCGCCCGGATCCATTACTCCGGCAACGACCTCCCAGTGATCGCGCCCGAGGGGATGCCGGTACTGCTTCACCAGCAGCAGCTCGTCCGGCCGCGGCCGCACGATCACGACGACCGCCTCGGCGTGCTCGACGACCTCGACCTCGTGCGTCTTCCCGCCCTTGCCGCGCAGCGTGTCGACGCGCAAGCCGACGACCTTGCCGCTGTAGACGCGGCGCGTCGAGACGACGTCCACTACACGACCGTCGTGCCGGCGAGCTCTTCGAGGAGCGTGGGGCGGTGCGGCTCCCAGCCCAGCTCGCGCGCCGCCTTGCCGCTGTCGACGTTCAGATCGCAGGCCAGCGCGTCGGCGAAGCCGCCCATCTGCGCGCGTGCTTTCTGCAGCTCGACGTACTCCACCCCACCGTCGCCGCCGGCGGCGCGCGACGCGGCGCGCGCGATCTCGTCGTAGGGCACCGACGCGCCGCGCGTCGCGTTGTAGACACCCTGCGCGACGCGCTTGTCGACGACGTCGCCGTACAGTTCGGCCAGTGCGTCGTGGCGAACGGTCGGCCAGCGGTTCGTTCCGTCGCCGATCACGCGCAGCGCGCCTTTTCGCGCGTCCTCCACCATCCCGCCCGGGATCCCGCCGCCGTCGCCGAAGACGATCCCCGGCCGAATCACGACGGTGCGCAGGCGGCCGTGCTGCGCGAGCACCAGCTCTTCGTGCGCCGGCCGCCATGCGACGAGCTCGAGCGGGCTCAGCGGCGAGGTCTCGTCGATCAGCGCGTCGCCGCGCGAGCCGTAGACCCACACGCCGCTGGTGTACACGAACGCGCGGCCCTCGCGCGCCGCGTCGAGCATCGCTTCGAGTGCGGCGCGCTCGACCGCCACCGTCTCCGGCGAGTACTCGAACGCGCAGTGCACGACCGCGTCGGCCTGCGCCGCCTCCGTGCGCAGCACCGCGAGATCGCGCAGCTCGCCGCGCACCGGCTCGGCGCCGAGCTGCCGCAGCTTCTCCGCGGAGGCCTCGCTGCGCGCCAGCGCGCGCACGACGTGCGTGCGCTTGCGCAGCTCGCGCACGACGCTGGCGCCGACGTATCCCGTTCCGCCCGTGATGAAAACCGGCATGACGCTCCTTAGAGTACCCAATATGCACCATTCCGCATGGAACCGGCCGCTCCCGGCTGAAATGCCCGGTCCGTGAAGCTGCGGATCGCGTTCGCCGGCGGAGGGACCGGAGGCCACATCTACCCGGCGCTCGCGATCGACGACGCGCTCCGTTCGCGCGACTCCACCGACGCCTACGAGCCGCGGTTTTTCGGCAACCGGCACGGTCTCGAGGCGACGCTGGTCAGCACGATCCCGCTCACCTTCGTCCCCAGCGCGCCGCTGCAGCGCTCGCTCTCGCTTTCCACGCTGCGCACCGCCTTCGCCAACGCCGCGGGCATCGTCGTCGCGTTGCGCGCGCTGGCGCGGTTCAAACCGACGTGGGTGGTCGCGACCGGCGGCTACGTCTGCTTTCCGGTCGTCGTCGCGGCGCGCATCCTGCGGCTGCTCCGCATCGTGCGCCCGCGAATCGCGCTGCTCGAGATCAACGTCACCCCGGGGCTGACGAACCGGCTGCTGGCGCCGCTGGTCGACGAGGTTTGGACGACGTACGCCGCTTCGGAGAAGTCGTTCGGCCGCAAAGCGGTTCTCACCGGCGCACCGGTGCGCGCGTCGCTGCGCATCGCCAAGGACGCGCCGAGCGCGCGCGAGCGGCTCGGACTCGATCCCGACCGCATGACGATCGTGGTGATGGGCGGCAGCCAAGGCGCGCGCTCGATCAACGAAGCCGTCGCAGCGCTGGTGACGCGCCGCACGCTCGGCGACGATCGCCAAGTGCTGCACGTCAGCGGCGAGCGCGACTATGCATACATGCAAGCCGAAGAGCGCGAGCTCGGCGCCGGCAATCGCGTGAAGCTCGTGCCGTACCTCGCCGATCCCGCCGACGCGTATGCCGCCGCCGACGTGGTGATCGCGCGCGCCGGCGCCTCGACGCTCGCCGAGCTGGCGATGACCGGGACGCCGGCGATCTTGATCCCTTATCCGCACGCCGCCGACCAGCACCAGGCGCACAACGCGGCGCTGTTCGAGGCGGCCGGCGCCGCCGTCGTGCTCCAGGATGCCGAGATCGACGGCGACCGGCTGTGGTGGGCGCTGCGCGACGTGCTCGCGACCGACCGCGTCATATCGATGCGCCGGAACGCGCGCGCGCTCGCGCCGCGCAACCCCGGCGCGGCGATCGTCGAGCGCATCGAGCGCCGCTAGAAGTACGCGTCCGCCGTCAAGCCCTCGATGCAGCAGCAGCTCGACGTCGAGCACGTGACGGACGGCGTGCTCTTGCCGCATTGGCACTGCGAATCGACCGTGTCGGAATTAGGCCCTATGAGCGAGAGCCCTTGGAGGCGAGGACGTTTTCCATGATGCATTATCATTCGGTGGTCAGATGCCGGTGCCGCCTCCGACGTGGAAGACGTATTTCACCAGAACGCGGTTGAGCGTCCGCGTCGACGACGGAGAGCCGAACTCCGCGTAGAGATGGTCGAGGTTTGCGGTCTGGAGATCGAGCAGGCCGCTGAAATTCAAGCCGGGGCGCGCGTAGCCGCCCCGGCCGTTGATCGAGCGCAGCGAAACGCTGAACGTGCCGCGCTTCCCGAGCGCGCGCGAGATGCCGATGCGGCGCAGCCATTGCGAGTCGGTGTACGGGCCGTGCAGGCTCTGCTCGATTGACCCTGCGTACTGCAGCGAGAGCGTGTACTGCGAGCTGAGCTGTTGCGCGAGCGTCACGCTCGGCTGGCGTAGGAGCACGTGGGCGTATCCCGTTGGCCCGGCGCCGGCGCAGACTGCCGGCGCGCCGCCTCCGCACCCGATCCCGAAGGGCCCGACCGAGTAAGCGAGGTCGAGCGACCGTGCGGTGCCGTCCCCGAACCCGACGGAGAGCAAGGCCTGGTCGAAGACGACGTCATCGCGCGTGCCGTAGATGGGGAACGGCGCCTGATACGTCGCAATCTCGGTCGTCGACGTCGTCGCGGAGAGACTGATCAACGAGTTCGTCTGCGCGAAGAGGGACAGGAGCGCATCGGTCTCGCCGGCCGTGCCGTTCCAGTTCAGGAAACGGTCCACCGAGCCGGTGAACGCGAGCTGTCGCAGTCCTTTCGTCGGTCGCGCGTATGCGACGTACGCGAACGGACCCCGGACGTCGTTCGTCGCGACGTAGGCGTCGAGCGGGAAGAACTCCGGACCGATCGATTGGTATCCGACCTCGGCCAGCCACGCCTTGTTGTGCACGCCCAGTGCGAACAGCGATGCGTTCGCAGCGCTCGGCGTGTCGACAAGCGGGCTGCGGTCGACGAGGTATTCCGCGTTCGCGAAGACTCCACTCTTCTGATTTTGCAACGTGTAGGAGACGCCGCCCGCACGGTCCGCAATCCCTGGATGGTTCGCGGCGACCGCTTGCACCGCGAGCACGCGCGACCGGTCTTGCGAGGAGTCTTGGTAGCCCAAGGCGAGATCGTTGAACCCCTCGCCTTTCGCGTTCAGCACGCCAAAAGCGGTGTTGCCGGCGGTTCCCTCCACCTTCATTCCCGAGTCGAGAAACGCGAGCGTCGGCGTGTAGAACAGATCGACGTTCGTCTGCGCGATCCCGCCGTACGGCAGGGGGTCGACGTATTGTCTCCCCCGCGCGAAAAACGGCCGGTACTCCGTGTAGTGGAACGGAAAGCGCTGCGGTGCGATAGTGGTCTGGTCCACGTCGACGTTCGAGAAGTCCGGGGCCGCGGTGCCGACGAACGAAATGGTGTTCGTGATCGGATACGTCACGTCGACGCCCGCGACGCGCGCGCCGTGCGTCTCGAATCCGCCATTCGGCAGCGCGAAACGCTCCCGGTCGGCGCCGCCGGTCTCGAGCAGGTAGAAGTCGGCCGTCGGATCGCCTTTGAGTGCTACGGCGGAGGGCCGCAGTCCAAGCGCGACGGGCCAGTACCGGCTGTCGCTGTGCAGGTCCGTGACGCGCGAGTCGTACGACCAGGTGTAGTCGGCGCCGGCCGCGGCTACGTGCCTGATCACGTTGATACGAGCGTTCTTGAGGACGTCGCGGCCTAGTTTCATCGCCTTGAACGGGACGACCAGCTCGACGACGTAGCGGTTGCCCTCGATCACGCCCTGAGCGTTCCAGCGCGGATAATAGCGCGACGTCTCCGAGGAGAACTGCGTCTGGAGATGATTCGGAGTGGCGAGGAAACGATAGATCCGCGATCCGTTCCCGCTCGGATCGATGTCGAACTCGACGAAGTCGACCGACTGCGCGCGCAGATCGTTGAAGTTGTTCGAAACGACGACCGGACTCTGCTGCTCGCAGACAAAGGCGACGTAGATGTTACGGTCGTCCGCGGTGAGGTACGCGTGCGTCGGCAACGGGGCCGCAGATTGCGACTGGTAGTCGGTGAACGATCCAGGAATCGACGCATCTTTCCACGCCGGGTCGCTGAGCGCGGCGTCCACGATCGGCGGATGCGCCGTGGACCGCACCGCGAACGACGCCCCGAGCGCGGACAGCGGATACAGAGACAGCGCGAAAGCGGCCGCCGCGGCGAGAAGAAGCCGTAGCCGCTCAAGCTCCGGCTTCAAGGAGCGGAAGCCTCGAGCTGCGCCGCGACGCGCGGTGCAGTGATGAAGAAGCGGTCCAAGAAGAGATCGCTCGGCTCGCCGTCTCGCATGCGGCTGACGAGCCGGAGGATTCCGGCGGATCCGGTCGCGTAGTCGTAGCTCAGCCGCCCCTGGTAATGGCCCACGAACGAGAGACCGTTCTCGTCGCGGACGCCGTAGCTCAGTACCCCACGAAGGGTGTTGTGAGCCGCTTCACGACCCCGTTCACTCCCCTCAAGCGCCCAGCTGTCGACGTGGAACGACGCCAAACCGGTGAGCCCCATGCGGAGCCCGGGCCATACCGCGTGCCGGCGGTCGGTGTCGATGAAGATCTTCTCGAGGTGGTCGTCGACCGCAGCCTCGGCGCGGAGCGACTTGAAGCGCAGCGCGACCGCACCGATGCCGGCTGAGCCGTACGACCAATACGGCAGCACGATCGACTGTAGCGACTCCGAGTGCGTCCACGTCACGCCGCCATCGTCGGACGGGACGCCGCGCGAGAGATCGTACGTGAGCGCGCGCAGCGCTGCGTCATACAACTGCTCCTCGTCGTCCACGAGCGAGAGGTATAGGAGGAAGAGCGCGACCCCGCTGGCGCCGTGATCGAGGCCGTAGTGCGTGTCACCGCCCTGCGGCCATGAGAAGTATCCGTCGGAGCTCAGCGTCGCGCGCTCGATCAGCGCACGGGCCGCGCGGCGGGCTTCCGCGAGAAATTCCTCGTCGCGCAGTTCAAGGAAGAACTTCAGATTCGTCAACCCCCACCCGGCCAAGCCGAACGCGAGATCGTCGGCTTCGCTCAACAGCGGATGAGCGACCGCCGACGACAGCACCTTGCATGCTTCGTCGAGATGTCCGATTTCGAGCAGTGACCAAGCGATTCCCGCGAGGCCGACGGCGAGTCCGGGTGGATGTTCCCGCGGGGAGAGCGTCCGGCGGAGCAGCCAGTCGACGCACTCCGGAGGCGGCGTGAATCCGGAGCGCGAGAGCGCGTAGAGCACGCCGGCCGCGCCGTATGCGAACCCGCTCGGATTCGTGCCGATCAGGTGAAAGTCCGCGGGGAATAGCCGGTCGCTCCGTTCGGGCGTCGCATTCGCCACGATCGCAGACGCGATGTCGCGCGCGAGCGCGCGCAACTCGTCGTCCGCCGCATAGCGGCCGCGCTCCGGGAGCGCGGGCGCGTCGTATGCTGCCGTCCGTTCGAGCACAGAGACGACCTCGCTCGTATCCGGAGGCCGGCGGGAGAGCAAGCGGATGACGATGTCGGCGTATTCCGGGGGCAGATGCGCTTCGCGCGTCAGGGTCTCGATGAGGTCCGTCGCACCGTCCGGCGCGAAGCCGATGAACTCGCTCACGGGCATGACGAGCGAGAGCATCAGCGCGCCGACCGCATACCAGTCATTTTCGAAACGGGTGAGATCGTGATTGACGTTCATCGACCACGGCGCCGCGAAGCCCGCCGTGGTGAGCCGTGTCGGGTTGTCGACGCCGACCACGAAGGCCGATTCGTAGTCGATGAGCCGCACGCGCTCTTCTTCCTCGACCCACAGCACGTTGTTCGGCGAAAGATCGCCGAACACGATGTTCCTCGAATGCAGCGTCTCGATCGCGTTCACCAAAGAGGTGAACACCTTGCCGATCAGCGCGCGGTACGCCCGTACGTCATTTTCGTCGTAGCGTGTGCGCAGCAAGATCGCCTGCTGCGCGGCGAGCCGGTCCATCGAGAGGCCGGGGACGAACTCCTGAACGAGATAACTGTGTTCCCACTGCCGGAACATCTCGACCGGCTTCGGCGAAATTCCGGTGTCGGCGACGAGCTCGAGCAGCCGGAACTCCTTCGCCAGCAACTGCGTCGAATCGTCCGTCACGGACAGCCAGTTCGTGAACGGGCGCGCCTCCTTGATGACGACCGCGTCCCCGGTGACGGTGTCGCGCGCGAAATACACACCACCGCCGTTCGTATATCCCAGCGCCTGCTTCACCGCATAGCGTCCGTTGTTGATCAGGATGTCCGCGGGCGCCGCCGACGGCGCGGCCGCATTCCGTTCGACGATATCGACGACCCACGGTGGCAAGACGTAGACCGGACCGCGAATCTCAGGAATGCGCTCGCCGGTCGGCGCGAGTAGGTACGGATGCCGGCTCCCGTTCGGCACCAGCATCACCTGAGGACGCAGCGTCCCGTACCGGTAGAAGACGACGCGACTGTCGCGATAACGCCGGTCGGAGAGAACGTACGGCCCGTTGAGCTCCCGCGTGGTCGCCGCCAACTCTTCGAGCAGCACGAGAAATTGCTCGTCGTCACGCGGATAGACGGTAATGAATTTTCCGCTGCCGCCGCGGTCCCAGGCCTTGCTGTTCATGAACGAAAGGATCAAACGGTCGCAAGCATGCTTGAATGCGACGCCGTGGCGCACCATGACGGGTACGCACCGCTCGATCACCTCAACTGCGCTGTGCGTCGTCGCCGAAACGTGGATCTTCCAGCCTTGGGTCGGCATGGCGGCGTCCGGCGGCTCGTAGTACGCCCACACTCCCGACCCGTTGTACGACCAGCCCGGCGGCAAGAGCCTGCGCGTCGGCTCGACGTAGTACTTCTCTTCGATGGCGTACCGTTCGATCGGCTCGAAGAACCGCTGGCTCACGATGGTTTGAAGAACGTTGTGCCGAGTGCGCATCTGCGCGGTATCTCCAGGTCAGGGTGATAGTGATGGCGACGGGCCGCGGACTCACACTGCGGTTTCTAGCGTTTCGAGCACCCGGCCGTCGCGGATCGCGACGACGCGCTCCGCGAAGCGGAGCGCGGACGCTCGGTGTGTGACGAGCAGCTTCGTCGATCCCGGCAACGCGGCGTCCAGCATGCCGAGTATGGCCGATTCGGTGTCGCCATCGAGCGCATTGGTCGCTTCGTCGAGGATTAGCAGGCGCGGCTTGCGCAGGAACGCGCGGGCGAGCGCGAGCCGCTGGCGCTGCCCGCCGGAAAGATTCACTCCGCGATCGCCGAGAGGTGCGTCGAGCCCGCCGGGAAGGCTGTCCACGAAATCCGCTCGTGCGAGCACACACGCCCGCTCGATCTCCGCCGCCGTCGAGTCCGGCGCGGCAAGCTGCAGATTGTTGCGGACGGTGTCGTTCAGGAAGAAGGGATCCTGAGCGACGTATCCGATCTGCTCCCTCAGGCTCCGCACGTCGAGCGAGTGCAGGTCCGCGTCGTCGACGGTGATCCGCCCGCCGGAGATCTCGTAGAACCGGATCAAGAGCTGCACCAGCGAGGTCTTACCGGCGCCCGAAGGCCCGGTGATGGCGACGAACTCTCCGGCGTCGATGCGGAGCGAAAGGTCGTGCAGCACGTCGCGTGTGCCGGAAGGGTAGCGGAAGGCGACGGCCTCGAACGCGACCGATGGTCCGCGAACGCGCTCGGTATCCGGATGGAACGGGCCGCCGGGCGCCTCGCGAGGCAGCTGGAGGTACTGTACGATGCGGTCGAACGTCGCAGCGGCGGACGAGAGCTGCAGTTGCATCGCGGCAAGGGCGGTCGCGGGCGAGTACAGCCGCAGGATCAGCGCGACCACGGCCACGAGCCCGCCGAGCGTAAGCGCGTGCGCCTGAACCAGATAGAACCCGACGAACCAGACGAGCGGCGGCGTCGACATCGTCGCCCAGCTCGAGAACACGCCGAAGCTCAAGCCGATCCCCGCGCCGCGGAGCTCCGAGCTCCGCAGCTCGTCGGTGAGCCGCTCGATGCGCCGCTGTTCGGAGCGCTCGAGACCGTATGCTTTGACGAACGCGAGGCCGAGCGGTGAGAACGTCTCGACGATGACTGTGTTGAAGCGGTCGCGGACCCGCCGGTTTTCTGCGCGCACCTCATAGATGCTGCGGCCGATGCGGTTCACGGCGATTGCGCTGACGGGGATGAGGACGAGCGCGAGCCCTGCGAGCGGCGGGCTGATCAAGAAGACGTAGCCCAGCGTGATGACGACCAGCGAAAGGTTCGCGTACATCGTCACGACCGGGCCGCTCCAGATGCCGTCCAACGCGTCGACGTCGTTCGAGACGCGCGTCACGAGATCGCCGACCGCCGTGGATTTGAGCGAGGAAAGCGGCGCGTTATAGATGGCCGCCGTGAGGCGCCGGCGCAGCGCGACGGTGAGGTTCTGAGAAAGACGGACGTTGACCAGCCCCTGCGCGTAGTTCGTCGCGGCGTACCCGATCGCGTTCAGCATCAGCGCGACGACGAGGGTGCTCATCAGCCCGCCGTCGTAATGCGGTATGGCACGATCGACGATAGCGCGGCTCAAGAACGCCGGGATCCCGGCGAGCAGCGAGATAGCCGTCGTCAGCCCGAGCAAGAGCGCTAACTGCCAGCGACATTCCCGCAACATGGTTGCGGCGTAGCGGAGCCTCATCTTGGTGTTCAATTCACACCTGCGACCTTCATCGAGAGTGACTCGACGTTGTTTGCGCCCGGATCCCGAACCGCGAAGGACGGGGATCTCCGCGGTTCGGTTACCGCTTCCAGGCGTCGAAGTTCAGAAGAACATGTCCGCGCTCGCGCCCTCGAAGCAGATGCAACTCGACGTCCGAGCAACCGTTGTTGGACTGGCTGCTCTTCTGGCAGTTGCATTGCGAATCTGCGCCGTCGGCGGTGCTTCCCAGCATAGGAAGCCCTTGCAGCGACAAAATCGTATCCATGGGATGCCGAACCTTTCGAAAATAAGGTTGCGAAAACGCGCGCAGCATCGAGTCGATGGTTGACGAAGTAGCTACCATCGCCGACACGGACGTGCGTCGCCTCGCTCGTGTACCTTAGTTTGGACTGGTTAAACCAGCTTGGCCGCTTACGGCCACGCTGGCCTCGGCCGCCCTGCACGCAATGCGACAGGCCGCACGCTCGCTGGCGCCGCAGGACGCGGCCGCGGCGATCGTCGCGCGCGTCGAGGAGCCGCTCGGCGCGGGTGGCCGGCGGCGCGGGCCCGAACACGAGTAGCCCGTGACGGACACGGCGTACCATCTCGTCGGAGTCGGCGGGATCGGCATGAGCGCGATCGCGCGGCTGCTGCTCGCCCGCGGCGCGCGGGTGACCGGCTCCGACGTGACGCGCACGCCGCTGATCGAAGAGCTGGAGCGCGAAGGCGCGCGCATCGCGGAAGGCCACCGCGCCGAGAACTTGCCTGGCGATGCAAACGTCGTCGTCGTTTCGTCCGCGATCGCGCACGACAACCCGGAGTTCGTCGCCGCGGTCGACCGCAAGCTGCAGATCCTCACCCGCGGCGCGATGCTGGCCGAGCTCGCGAAGGGCCACAAGCTGCTCGCCGTCGCCGGAACGCACGGCAAGACGACGACGACCGCGATGCTGGCCTCGATCTTCGAAGCGGCGGCGCTCGACCCGACCGTCGCGATCGGCGGCGTGCGCGCCGACACGAAGACGAACGCGCGCGCCGGCGCGGGTGCGTGGTTCGTGACGGAGAGCGACGAGTCCGACGGTTCGTTCCTGTACTTGAACCCGACGATCGCGGTGGTGAACAACATCGAGAACGACCACGTCGCCTCCGACGCGGATCTCGGCCGGCTGCTGGAACAGTTCACGGTGTTCGTCAACAAGGTGCCGGCGAACGGGCGCGTCGTGGTCGGAAACGACAACCGCGCGAGCAAAGCCGTCGGACGGCAGGCGCAAGCGCCGGTGACGACGTTCGCGACCCGCGACGACGACGCCGACCTGACGGTGACGGACCTGCGCTACGCCGACCTGGGCTCGGCGTTCACCGTCTGCGAGCGCGGCAGCACGCTCGGCTCGATCGTGCTGCAGGTGCCGGGCGAGATCAACGTGCAGAACGCGCTCGGCGCGATCGGCGCCGCGCGCGCCGCGGGGATTCGCTTCGACGAGATCATGCGCGGGCTGGCGGCGTTCCGCGGCGTGCAGCGCCGGTTCGAGATCGTGGGGCGCGGCGCGCTGACGGTGATCGACGACTACGCCCACCATCCGACCGCGATCAAACAGACGATCGCGGCCGCGCGCACGCTCGCCCACGAACGCCCGGTGATCGTCGCCTTCCAGCCGCACCGCTACACGCGCACGCAATATCTCGCCGCGCAGTTCGCCGAGTCGCTCCGCGGCGCCGACCGCGTGATCCTCACCCCGATTTACGCCGCCTCGGAAAAGCCGATCGACGGCGTCGGCGCGCGCAGCATCGGCGACCCGCTCGCCGCCGCGGGGACGCACGTGACGTACGTCGACGACGTCGAGCAGCTGCTCGACGTCGCGCCGCAAGAAGCCCCCGCCGGCGCCCTCGTCCTGATGCTCGGCGCCGGCTCGATCACCACCATCGCCCACCGCCTCGGCGAACGCGTCGCGTCCACCTCAGTCCTCGCACGGTGAGCCGTCCCAATGTCACCCTGAGCTTGTCGAAGGGTCCGCATGTCACCCTGAGCTTGTCGAAGGGTGCGCCGCGATGAAGCCGATCGGCCTTCTCGACGAACCCGACCGCGAGGCGCTGCGCGAACGCTTCGGCGAGCGCGCGCGGTTCGACGAACCGCTCGCGCCGTTCACGTGGTGGAAGATCGGCGGCCCGGCCGACGCCCTGCTCGAGGTCGAGACGACCGACGAGCTGGGGTTCGTGCTGCGGCGGGTCTTCAAGCGCCGGCTGCCGATGTTCGTGCTCGGGTCGGGGTCGAATCTGCTGGTCGGCGACGGCGGGATTCGCGGGATCGTGCTGCGGCTCGAAGGCGAGTTCGCGCGGCTCGAGGTGCGCGCGGAGGACGGCGCGGTGCTCGCCGAGGCCGGCGGGAGCGCCTCGCTGCCGGCGCTGTGCACGAAGGTGGCGAGCCTGGGCGGGGTCGGGGTCGACGGGCTGGCCGGGATCCCCGCGACGGTCGGCGGCTCGATCCGGATGAACGCCGGGACCGACCGCGAGATCGGCGAGTTCGCGCGCGAGGTCGTCGTGCAGACGCCCGCGCGGCCGGACCCGCACCCGATCGACGTGGCGTGGCGCTACCGGCAGACGACGATCCCGCGCGATGCGATCGTGGCCCGCACGACGCTGCGGTTCGAGCGCGGCGAGCCGGCGGCGGTCCGCGCGCGGCTGCAAACGCGGCTGGTGCGGCGGAAGGCGACGCAGCCGGTGGCGATCCCGAACTCCGGCTCGTGCTTCCGGAACCCCGAGGGCGATTTCGCGGCCCGGCTGATCGAGGCCGCCGGGGCCAAGGGCTGGCACGAAGGGGGAGCCGAAGTGTCGGGCTTGCACGCCAACTTCATCGTCAACACCGGCGGCGCGTCGGCGCGCGACGTCGCGACGCTCCTGGCCCGGGTCCGGCGAGCGGTCGAAGAGCGGTTCGGCGTCGATCTGCAGCTCGAAGTCCACCTCGTGGGAGAATTCACGGACACCGAATGCCCAGCCTGAAAGTAGCGGTCGTCATGGGCGGTCCGAGCGCCGAACGTGAGGTCTCGATCGAGAGCGGAACCTGCGTGATGCGCGCCCTCACCGCGCTCGGCCACGACGCCCGGAGTTTGGACTTTGACGCGCGATTCGTGGACGCGATCCGGGAGATCGCCCCCGACGTGGTGTTCAACGCGCTGCACGGCCGCGGCGGCGAGGACGGCACGATCCAGGGCGTGCTGGAGTGGTTGGGAATCCCGTACACCGGCAGCGGTGTAGCGGCATGCGCGCTCGCGATGGACAAGCACCTTACGAAGAAGCTGCTCGCCGCCGAAGGCCTCCCGACGCCGGCCTGGGATATATTCGACCTGACGGGCGGGACGTTGCCGTTATTGCCCGGGTCGTTGAATTTGCCGCTGGTCGCGAAGCCGCGGGGCAGCGGATCGAGCGCCGGCGTGGCGATCGTCAAGACGCACGAGGCGTGGACGAAAGCAATGATCGAGGCAGCTGAGCGAACACCCGAGGTCTTGGCAGAAGAGTTCGTGCCCGGCCGGGAGTTCTCGTGCGGCGTACTCGGCGAAGAAGCGCTGCCGGTGGTGGAGATCGTCTCATCGGACGAGTTCTACAGCTACGACGCGAAGTACAAGCCGGGTGGGTCGCGCCATTTGGTCCCGGCGCCGATTGATCATGACTTAACGTCGCGGCTGCAAACTCTGGCGTTGTCGGTACATCGGCTTCTTGGGTTGCGGGATTATTCGCGCACTGACTTCATCGTGACAGACCACGGACGGCCGACGATCCTTGAAGTGAACGCCCTTCCAGGAATGACGCCGCAAAGTCTTTTGCCTGACGAGGCACAACACGCGGGCATATCCTACGAGGCACTAGTTGACCGACTGCTGCACTGTGCCTTGGCGCGCAGTAGCGAAGTCCGGATAGCTTAAGCAAAGCCTATGCCAGCGTACTCATACGCAAGGATTACTTCACAGCCGTAAGAGAGGTACGCTTCAAGGTCCAAGGAGAATAGCCAAACTCGGCCGGGTCACGACCTGGCCAAAAGTTCTTACTTCCGCCGAGGATCCTTTTTTGCCGGGTAAAGACATAACGACCGCGGGCAGGCGTGCCAAGGATATTCACGTCCGCATCAGTCCGCGAGCAATCGAGCTCTTTTCGATGGGCCTTTATCGAAGTCCACACAAAGCGATCGAAGAGCTAGTCGCTAACTCCTTTGACGCCGGAGCTTGCAATGCGCATGTGATTCTCCGCCGCGGAACGGGCGGAGCGCTCTCAAGTATCATCGTTGCCGATGACGGTTCTGGAATGGATGCGGGCGACCTCCAGCAGCACTGGATCATCGGCGACAGCAACAAGCGCACACCCGCATATGCCAAGACCACGACGCGTGAGCCTATCGGTAAGTTTGGTATCGGAAAGCTGGCAACTTTCGTCCTTGCAAACAAGCTAACGCACATCTCGAAGCGCGATGGCAAGTATTTCGCCGCCACAATGGATTACAGCACCATTGACGCAAAAGGTGGCAATCGAACGAAGGAGCGCGATATTGTATTTCCTGCGCGCTCACTAACGGAGGACGAGGCACGCGACGTACTCACGCCCTATACAAGTGGTAGAGGCGAAGGGTACGAGGCGATCCAGTTGTTCGGTGAAGGCGCAACGAAGAACTGGACCGTTGCAATTATGACAAGCCTTAAGCCGCTCGCTGCGGAAGTGAAGGACGGCAGACTTCGGTGGATTCTCGAGACCGCGATGCCTCTTCGAAACGATTTCAAGCTATTTTACGACGGGAATCGAGTTGTATCCTCAAAAGCCGACTACAGGCCTACGAAAACCTGGCGACTCGGAAAGGACTTCATCCCGACGACTGGGTTTACGGTCCATGAAGACCGCCGACGCCCGGACGATTCAAGGGACAGATATGCTTTGGTGCATCCGCAGATAGGAAGAGTCTACGGCTGGATCGAGGCTTACACTGACCCTATCGTCGGGAAGTCAGACCGGATTGGGCGCAGTAACGGCTTCTTCGTATACGCACGGGAGCGTCTCGTCAATGAGGACGACCTCTACTTCGGCATTGCTGAAAACAAGCTCCGTCATGGCACGCTGACCCGTTTTCGTATGTTCGTGTATGCAGACGGCCTAGATGCCTTTCTCAGATCGAACCGTGAAAGCGTACTTGAAACAGATGCGCTTGATGGGTTCGCTACGATGCTTGAAGAGGCATTTGGCGTCGTACGGAAATTTCTTGACGAAAAGGATAATGCAGCCAATACTGACTCGAGGGCCGGCGCTCGCCTGGCGTCTAGCCCGCGGAGCGTAACCTCAATTCCGCTGATGTCTATGGCGCAGCGGATGCTGGACGGGAAGGCTACTCCGAGCCTCGCTCGCCTTGACTCTTCCCAAGTGCGGGATCCGTTGGCTTTTGTCGCGGCGATCGAAGAGCGGTTGCGTGCCGGCGAATTTTTCAAGATTGAGAATGTTGCCCTCAGTCCGGACGATGGGCTCTGTGTTCTTGATTTCGAACAGGGCGTTGTCCGGATTAACACACAACACCCATTTGTCGCGGCCTTTCTTGACGACTTTGAAGACCCGAAGCACAATGTACCATTAGAGCTGTTCGCCGTAGGCGAGGTGCTGTTGGAGGCAATGCTGTATGACACCATCAACGATCAGCGTATAGTACGTGAAATAGTGCAGCGTCGGGATACATTGCTTCGTTCGCTCGCCCATGACTCGCGTCGTCGCAACGCGCTGCTCGTCGCTACACGTCTTTGGGATACGCGAAACAAGCCGACCGACTTTGAGTACGCACTTGCTGATGCTTTTAATGCGATGGGATTTGTCGCAACCCGACTCGGCGGGTCAAGTAAGCCCGATGGTACCGCTGAAGCTAGGATCACGGGTGCGAGGGGCATTAGACGCGCATATAAGGTGAGCCTTGAGGCGAAGACGGTTCAAAAGGAAGGCACAAAACTGACACATCGCAAGGCTATTGTTACAACGATAACTCGCCATCGTGATAAATACTTGTGCGACCATTCTCTCGTGGTCGGAGAGACTTATTCGGACAATGATGACCAGGCGCTGCTTACCGAAGTTCGAAATCAGAATGAGCTTGAGCGAAAGGCTGGTACTGGCAAAACCGTAACGCTGATGAAACTCGATGACCTCATGAAGCTCGTTAGATTGGTGCCGATCAAGCGTCTTAGCCTTGAAAAGCTACATGAGTTGTTTCTTCGCGAGATGCCGGACGACGTCACATCTTGGATCGCAAGATTGGAGGCTGAAACACCCGCGCGCCAGAACTTCCGCGATATTCTAGAAGAGATACAGGCAATTCAGCAAGAGAAAGATACGCAGACCGTGGGATATGAGGCCCTGCAGATAGGTTTGCGCCGTGGTCGCGGGATCGACGCAAGCCCCGAGGAGCTATACGAAACGTGCAAAGCGATGCAGGCGATGTCGAGAGGCCTAGTTTTTGCACAGCCTAGTCACGTCGAGCTCAATCAATCGCCCGAATTCATAATTAACGCAATCAGCGGAACAATTAAGCAATATCCGGAAGATGAGCGAGAAATCGCAGGTGAGGTGCTAAAGCCGAGCGGCGGCCGGGGGCCGCAGCGGCAGCGAGATGGAAAGGCGACAACGTTTCTACCGGCCCGGCGCAAGAAGGGCGGTTTGTAGAACCGATGCTTTGCTCCAGATCGCCATTTCGCCAATCCGTCTAGGCGGCGTAGCCTGAAATGATGACCTCCTCGCGCATTCTTTGCTTGAGCGTATGAGCGGTTGTCATATTTGATGGAGGCGGCAGGTATCGTCGTTTTGTCTGAAGCGCACGTCGATTTACTCGGATATGTTCAATACCGTGGCGCTGTGCCAAGTATTTGAGGGCGCCCGAATTCCGAACACGGTTACCCCGGATTGTACAATCGCCAACAACAAAAACTATGCTAGCTCCCGGGCGGGCGACTCGCGCCATCTCGCCGATCGCCTTGTCCAGGTCGCTTGCATAGCGCCGGCATAGGTTGACCAAACGTATCGGAGTGTCTTCCGGATAAGTAAGCATACGGTCGACTACATCGTCCCACCGTGTGTCAGCAAGGCCCACTTCCGCACCAATATTTGAGCTTCGTAGCTGAGAGAGGTGGCTGATGGATCTCTGGAGCCAAACTAATGTCATCTTGTGGCCACGCAGGTAGTCGATCGCATTCAGATATGGTGGTGAGGTGATTATGTAATGAAAGTGGGCGTTCGGAAATCGCGAAAGATCACGACAATCGCCCGCCCGCGCGTGAGCTCGCGGTTCCCGCGAACCGTGCGTGAAGATGACGCTTCTTGAAACGGCCTCTACAGTGTGCGGCAAGAAGTCGAATGGCGAAACTGGAGCGACATCGAATTTACGGTGCGGCCGGCTATGAGAGACGTCCCATGCGAGACTAACGCCACGTTGCTTCGTGATGATCATTCGGGAAAGAGCAACGACGAGGTGGCGCTTGGTTTTGAAGCGCGCGACTCGAAGGGCGTGCACCAGGGCCGCTAGCTGTCGTCGCGATTTCGGATCGAACCAATAGCGAACGAACTGTCGTGTTTCTTCGTCCGCACCGGGTGGGTACCACTCTGACTGAGGGAGATCTCGCGCGATGTTGCTTGCAAGATTGAGTAGCTCCTTGCTTTCTTCGCGGAACGTTCCAATGTGGAGATCTGATGACCAAGCCGACGCGATAATCACGGCCAGGGGGTCACGGTCGATGCCATATGCTTCATAGCCACGTTGGCGCGCCGTGACGATCGTTGTTCCAGAGCCCATCATTGGATCGAGAACTCGAAAACCAGGTTCGCCACCTGGTAGCTGGTTTAAGACGAGTTCCGGCGCCATGCGAGCTGGGAAGGGATGGATTGCCTTCATCAAGATACCCAAGGAATGTCGGCCGCCGGCACTCTAGCGCCGATCGCGAAGATCGGCGCTAAATTGCTCGACGGTTAGGGAACGATCATGCAGTCCGCGGAGGGACCGGAGACTATTATAGCATGACCAGTAGTGAAATGGGTCGGCATTGAGGCAAATTCTGCGCTAGATGTCATTGCGCTCAGCCACTGCGTAAGCGGGTCGCCGTGACTAGACCCGGACGTAAACAGGACAGTGGACAGCTTTTTTGCCGCTTCCAACCTTCCAGGGGTCCGGCCAACCTGTGCGCGACGAACTCCTAAACGTCCGAGGCGGGTTCGACACGCCTGCTTGGGGTGGGCGCAGTACCTTGATGGACCGTTATGGCGCTTCTCGCGCACCGTCTCATGCGCTTTCATGTCCGTGATCCTCGAAAGTCGCTTAGGCATACGCGCCGTGGACCGAGCGTATGGGAGCTGCGGTAGGGTGGAACTGTACTGTGGCAACGCCGCGACCTTATCTGGCGTAGAAGTCCGATACGTGTGCAGCTTGCTCGTCAAGGGCAGCTCCTTTGCCTCTGCCATCGCACTCGGTCGAGAAACTAGCACAACGGCCCTTGGCGTTCGAGACCCGGTGAGCTCCGTGACGTCGGCCTCCCTGCGCGGTGGCAAGCCGCCATTTTGACGCGATCGCCAAAGGTAATGGCACGCCGCTCCGGCGTGCCGATCCATGCGGCGGGCACCGGCCAAAACGACGTGAACCCCGAACGTTGGCGCTCGGGATCCCGCCAACGCAGCGCCAGCGCCCACGCGCTGCTGCACGAGAATGGTACACTTCAGACGTATGGTGTAAGGGCATGCATGGTGCTCAGCGGTATTCCAATTAAAATAGTGCGTTGGCACCATCGAGGCCTCGTCGTGGATCAGTACGGAGTTTGGAGTTGATCCGCTTTCGTGGAGAGGTTCTAATTGGACATCAAGCGGCGTTGTTCATGCGCCGCTCGTAGTTGTTGGGTGAGAGGTAGCCCAAGGCCGAATGCCGGCGATGCGGGTTGTACCAGCCTTCGATGAAGTCGAAGATCGCCAGCGAGGCTTCCCGGTGGGTCTTGAAGCGGTGCTGGGCCAGCAGCTCGCATTCGAGCGTCGCGTTGAAACTCTCGCACATCGCGTTGTCGTAGCAGTCGCCCACCGAGCCCATCGACGGCAACACGCCGGCTTCGCGACAGCGCAGTCCGAAGGCAATCGAGGTGTACTGACAGCCTTGGTCCGAGTGATGGACGACGTTGGCAGGTCGACGTCGAAAGATCGCCATGTCCAGCGCGTCGAGAACGAGCTCCGTGCGCAGATGATTCGCCATTGCCCAGCCAACCACGCGGCGGCTGAAAACGTCGAGCACGACGGCCAGGTACAGAAAGCCTGCCCAGGTCGGAATGTAGGTGATGTCGGCGACCCATAGCCGGTCCGGAGCGTCGGCGGTGAAGTTACGGTCCACCAAGTCGGGCGCCGGCCGCGCGTCGCGCTCGCGGATCGTGGTGACCGTCGAGCGACGCCGCGAGGCGCCCTGGATTCGGCGCTCCCGCATCAGCCGAGCAACGCGTTTGCTCGAAATTGCGATGCCGTCAGCTTTGAGCTCGGCGTGAACTCGCGGCCGCCCGTACGTCGATCGAGAGCGCCGGTGGATGGCTTCGATGCGATCGCCCAACAAGACGTCGGTTTGATGATGGGCCGACGGCGATCGGTTGGACCACGCGTAGAAGCCGCTCGGCGAGACCTCGAGCACGCGGCACTGCGTGGTAACGGCATACACGGCCTGATGCGCTCTTATGAATCCGAAGGCTTCTTCGGAATCGAATCGGTCTCCCGAGCGAACCAGGCCGCGGCTTTTGAGAGGATCTCCTGCTCGATCCTGAGCCGCTTGTTCTCGCGCCGCAGCTGGGCGAGTTCCGCGCGCTCATCGCTCGTCAGTCCGTCGGCGCGGCGACCGGCGTTTCGATCATCTTGTTTGAGCCAGTTCGAAATCGTCTGGCGGCTGACGTTGAACTTCGCAGCGACGGCGTTTCCGCTCTCTCCGGAGCGAATCAGCTCGAGTATTTTCTGCCGGAACTCAGGCGGGTAGACCTTGGGTGGCTTGGCCATGATGGACCCTTTCGACGCAAGTCGGAAAGTGTCCACGGAACCGGATCAACTCCA
>Ga0213878_10000037_pt1 | contig 100050 bp, 90 predicted proteins | sample VelepicoBEBS_R02_FD_161053 | JGI IMG/M metagenome (GOLD analysis project Ga0213878, IMG submission 161053) | Vellozia epidendroides bulk soil microbial communities from rupestrian grasslands, the National Park of Serra do Cipo, Brazil - BS_R02 | ecosystem: Environmental > Terrestrial > Soil >... | reverse complement strand
GATCCGCAGTCGCACGAGCTATACGTGCGCATGCGTCTCACCGGTCCGGTTGCACAGGGCACCCTGCACCTTCAGACGCCGAGCTGGGTGCCCGGCAACTACACCTTCACTCAACTGGGCAGGGACCTGTTTGAGCTGCAGGCATTCAACACCCGAGACGAGCACCCGTTGGCCCTGCATCGTGAGGGCTGGCAGGCCTACCGGATCGAAGGCGGGGACGGCGACGTCACCGTCAGCTATCGGGCCTGGGCCTATGCCACCGACCTGGGCGAACCCTCCGGCATACTCGACAACCAGTTCGCTGTCTTGCTGGGCACGCGCTATCTGCACAGCCCGCAACACCTCGGGGCCTGCACGGTCAGCTACGAGTTGCCGCCTGACTGGCAGGGCAGCATCCATCACCCCAGCGGCGCGCAGCCGGTCTCGCCGGACAGCTGGCGCTACCCCAGCTACGAGACCCTGCTTGACACCCCGGTGGTGATGGGCCATTACGACCTGATCAAGCGGTACGTCGAAGGCACGCCGTTCTTCTTCGCCTTCGTGGATCGTGGTGTCGGCTTCGAGGCGGAGGTCGACGGCTTTGTGGACCAGATCTGCACGGTGGCTGCCGGCTACCGCAAGCAGTTTGGCAGCTTCCCCTTCGAAGACTACAGCTTCGTCCTCAGCTTGAACCCCCAATCCTCTTGGGGGCTGGAGCACTTGACAAGCACCATGTGCGGCCTGGGGCCGGACGTCTTCACAGATCCGGACCAACGGGCCATAGGTGTGCGCGTCTGCGCCCATGAGCTCTTTCACGCCTGGAATGTCCGCCGGCTGCGCCCCTCGCCGCTGATGGACGTTTCCCAACAGCTTGAGAGCGGCAGCTTCAGCGAGGGGCTGTGGATGGCCGAAGGCTTCACCCGCTACTACGAGTTCCTGGCCTGCACCCGCGCCCAGGTCTACAGCCCGGCGCAGTTCCTTAGCAACCTGGTGGGCTATCTGGAGCATCTGCGCGCCGTGCCGGCCTACCAGCGGGTCAGCGCGGCGGACTCTTCATTGGCCACCTACCTCAACCATGCGCCCAAGTACGCCGGCCGGCCATGCAACTGCATTGACTATTACGACAAAGGCATGCTGATTGCCTTTGGCGTGGATGCGATGCTCCGGCTAGGCTCGCCCGTGCGCACGCTGGACAAGGCCTTTCGCGGCTTCTACGAGGAATATGCAAGCGGCGGCCCCAATGGCAAGGGCTACAGCACGAACGACGCCATAGCGTACTTTCGCCAGTTGCAGCCCGCCATCGGCGACATGTTGGACGCCACGGTACGCCAGCCTGGCGGCCTGAGCACCGAAGACCTGCTGGGTCAGCTGGGCTTTCTCGTCGAGCACAAAAGCACCCATCAGCTGGGCCTGATGTTCCTCGACAACGGTGCACCGACGATCTACAACGTGCTGGACGACAGCCCCGCCGGTGACAGCGGCCTCGCTCCGGGCGACGTGATCAGCACGGTCAACGGTTTCAGCTACACGGCCGCCGCGTTGAACTGGGCTGCCAGCCATGAGGGAATGGTAAGCCTGGGCGTACAGCGTGGACACCGCAGTCTGACCTTCTCGATGAGGCCCCGCAGCCACCGGCAGATCATCCGACTGCGCTGGCAAGGCACCGTGGAGCAGGCAGAGCGCCTCTACACCTGGCTGGAGCAGCGCTTTCCCCTGGCCGAGGGGCAGGTCTTCGAGCCGTCCTTCTACGAGAACTTCCATGGCATCGAAACCGTGGTCTGAGCGCGCCCGCCGGAAGCGCCTCCACGAAGGCCACCTGCGCGCCACAAAGCCCCCCCACAGAAGAACCGGTAGGCTCAATGGCGTTTGGCGCGCGGCCGTGAATGCGGTCCGGGCGGAGGAAATGCTAGCGTCGCTCCAGGGAATACTGGAGCGCGCTGTCCAGCGCATTCATCAGCTCCGCCGCGTCCAGCGGCTTGGTCAGATAGCGGAAGAACCCGGCCTTCAGGCTCGCGGCGGCGGCATCGGGCATTGCATTGGCCGTCAGCGCGATAACGGGAATATGTGCGGTGCGCGGATCCTGCTTGAGCAGCGCCTGGGCCTCACGGCCAGTCATCAGCGGCATGTTGTTGTCCATCAGGATGACGTCGGGCCTTTCAGCCCGGGCGACCTCCACGCCAGAGCGACCATTGCTGGCCGTCAGCAGACGCAAGCCACGGCGCGCCCTTAGCAGCTCCTCGACGAGCCGCAGACTGGCGGGATTGTCCTCGACATAGAGCACTGTAGCTGGCGGCCCCTCCCGGACGCTCGCGGGGAGCGCGTCGATGTGTGCCGCGCTGGTCTTGGGCAGCGTGGCCAATTCGCTGGCCAGCAGTTCAACCCAGAACACGCTGCCCTCACCGGGCGTGCTCTGCACGCCGACGCGGCCGCCCATCAACTCAACGAGCCGTTTCGTGACGACAAGCCCGATACCCGTTCCCTGCTCGGGCCCAGCCTCATGGCCCAGGCGGTTGAAGGGCTGGAACAGCGCCTCGACCTGATCGGGTGCCAACCCTGCGCCAGTGTCCCGCACAGCGATGCGCAGCTGACGCGCGTCCGTCAGCTCACCCCCGACTGTCACCGTGCCATTCGGGCGGTTGTACTTGATTGCGTTGCTGACGAGGTTGAGCAGCACCTGCTTGAGTCGCGTGCGGTCAGCATGGACGACGAAGCCCCCGCTGGTCTCAAAGCGCAGCACGATGCCACGCTGCGTGGCCAGGGGCTCCATCATCCGGCGGCATTCGTCCAGCAGTCCGTCCAGGGGCACAGGCTCCAAGGACAGCTCGACATGACCACTTTCGATACGAGCGAGGTTGAGGATCTCGTTGATCAGCGTCAGCAGATGCTTGCCGGCGCCGACGATGTGTTCAGCGTATTCCTGGCGCCGCTCTCCCCCCAGCTCCGCGACGCTTCCGCCCAGCAACTGGCCAAAGCCGATGATGGCGTTCAGCGGCGTGCGCAGTTCGTGGCTCATGCTGGACAGGAACTCCGATTTCGCGCGATTGGCCTTCTCGGCCGCCGCTGTGGCAACTCGCAGTTCTTCGTTGGATGCCTCGAGTTGGGCCGTACGTTCGCGCACGCGGGCCTCCAGCTCCTCGTTGAGCCGCAACACCTCGCGGCTGTGGCGCTCGATTTCACCGAGCATGCCGTTGAAGGAGTCGGCCAACACACCGACTTCGTCGTCGCGCGCCTTGGGTGCGCGGCGCGAATAGTCCTGGCGCAGCATCACGTCACGCGCCACGCTGCCGATCGCCAGAATGGGCTGAACGACAGCCCGCTGCAGCCGCATCGACAGCATCAGGGCCACGATCAGAGCCGCCAGCGCGACGGCCGTGGCGATGCCCACGTAGGTGGGCACGCGCTGCCACAGGCCGTACTCGGCACGCAGGTAGACGCGACCGATCTCGCGACCGTCTTGCAGTATGGATTGCACCACCAGCAGGTCGCGGCCGTCGTAGCGCACACCGGGCGGCTCGGCACGCGCGGGTGGCGCGACTCCTGAAGTGGTATAGGTCGCGAAGCTCTGGCCGTTGGCGCCGTAGACCGCCGCGGCGTGGACGCGCGACTGCAGGCGCAGCAGCGAGAGGTTCTCGTGAGCCACTCGCGCGTCATCGAACTCCAGCGCCGGAGCCGTCGAGCGGCCAATCAACTCGGCCTGGGACTGCAGGTCGCTTACCCAGCCCTCGTGGTAGGCGTGCAAGTCGTAGGTCACCATCGCGCCGAGCGCAACGAACAGCGCCACCAGTGTCGTCAGCATCGTGACGGCAAGCAGCCGGTGCTGGAGCGAGAACCTAAGCATCGTCAGTTTCGTCCTTCGATGCGTCGCGCCACGCCGAGCAGCCGTGCGCTGATCTTGAGCCCGCTTTGGGCGGCGGCTGGCAACTGAATGTCAAAGCGTACCTTGTCGTCGACGATGACAAAGTTGATCATGCCCGCCGTGCGGCCCTGGTCAAGCTCGGTGATGGTGAGAATGGGCCGACCGCGCGCAGCGGCCAGCGCGCTCGCGGCCTGCGCCGTCACCGAACGTGTGATGTAGATGGCATGCAGTCCGTCGGGCAGGTCGGCACGACTCAAGGGCAGCATCTCCACGGGCCGGCCGGCCACCGAGGCCGCCGCCGCTGTGCGCCGCAGCACCTCAAGCACAGCCTCGTCGCCCAACACGCCGATGCGAAAGGGCTCCCCCGACCGCCCCAACGCTTCGGCCGGCCATTCCACGTAGTTGCCGAACTTGCAAACGAAGGCGGCCTTGATCTGATACTCGGTGCTGGCTTCGCCATTGGCCCTTGAAGCGGCAGGCAGGGCCATCATCCCGAGCAGCAGCAAGCGACGACGAAGTCGGACGGACGGCACGGCCATCAGCGGTAGCGCATGTGAAGCTGCAGCATGAGGTTGCGGCGCAGCTGGGTGCGCGTCTCGACCGCGGTGAACTCGCCGTGGGCGCGGTCGAAGAGGTTCTGGCACAGCAGCGCGATCTCGGTGTCGGCTCCGAGGCGGCTGGCCAGGCGCAGGTCCGCGGTCGTGTAGGCCGGCACGGCGGGCGCCGCGAGTTCGCCGACACGGCGCAACATCAGATCCAGCGCCGTTTCACGCGGCAGATCGAAGGCCGCGCGCAACTGCCATTGCCGTCGCGGCATCGCCCCTTCGGTCGCAGCCACGGAGCCACCGGTGTCGTGGCTGCCGGGCTTGAGCGCCATGTTCGGGTGCAGCAGCGCGATGCCGCCGTACAGGCGCAGCCAGGGTGCGGCTTGCACAATGCCCCAGGCCTCGACGCCGCTGACGCGGCCCTTCATGCCATTGCCGAAGTACAGCGATGTACGACTGGCGGCCAGCTCCTGAGTGCGCAGCTGATCGTAGTCGGCGTGGAAGGCCGTGGCCGACAGCGTCACCGCCGGCAGCACCTGGCCGCGGTAGCCCAGCTCCAGCACACGCGCCGTCTCGCTACGGAAGTCCGGGCCGCCGCCAAGCAGATAGGGCGGCCGATCCGGAATATAGACGTCGCGGTCAAAGCGCGATGGCGCCCGCACCGTATCCGTTACAGAGGCCCACCAAAGATGGTCGCGCGATGGCTTCCACGCCAGACGCAGGCTGGGCAGAAACTCGCTGCCGGTGTAGTCGTTGCGTTCGACGCGCGCACCCAGCGTCAGTTGAAGCTCGTCGGTCAGCGCGATCTCGTCCTGCGCGAACAGGCTGCTCCAGGCCTGGTTGAGGCGCTCGGGCAGTATGGCGAACATCGGCGAGCCGTGCTCCACACGGTCACGCGAGCGTCGCAGCTCGCCGCCCAGCACCAGTGTGTGGCCCCTGGCCGGGCGCAACGTGTACTGCAGCTCCACGTCTGCAGTGGTCAGCGTGTCGTCGAAGAAGGGCGGCGTGACACGCGCCGTGCGGTCCAGATAGCCCTGCACGCTGAGCTCGCCGCCCGCCAGCGTCGTTTCCCAGCGCGCCAGCAGGTTGGCGCCGGACAGCCGTATCGTGTCCAGAGCGAAGCTCGCACCATTGATGACGATGGTGCCAGGCTTGGGCTGGCCATGGTTGCCACGATAGGCGTTGCCGACAACCGTGAAGCGGTCGCCCGTGCCCCCCCAGTCGGCGCGCAAGCCCCCTTGCAACATGTGCCCGGCATCCGCCACAGGAGCGCCGGCTGCCGTCTCGGTCGCGCTCAGGTCACTGCGCTTGACGTACAAGCGCAGCGCCCCGCCGCCGGGCAAGCCCAGGCCATGGCGCAGCGCGGCGGAGCGCTCTCGCCGGCCTCCCGACACCGACGCCAGCGTGCCCTGGGTATCGGCCGCACTGCGCGTGATGACGTTGATGACGCCGTTAACAGCGTTGACACCCCACAGCGTGCTGCCCGGGCCGCTGGCGACTTCGATTCGCTCGACATCCTCCAGCACCACATCCTGCACATCCCAGAACACGCCGGCGAACAGCGGCGAATAGACCGAACGCCCGTCGATGAGGACGAGCAGCTTGTTGGCCGAGTTGGCGTTGAAGCCCCGTGCGGTGATGTTGTAGCCACCGGCATAGACCTCGGAGACCTGGAGATTGGGTGCCAGCCGCAGCGCCTCCGGCAGTCGCGTGGCACCGCTGCGGCGGATATCGTCGGCCGTGATGACGAAGATCGAAGCCGGTGCGTCGGCCAGGTGCTGCTCGCGCCGCGCGGCGGAGGTGATGGTGACGTTGCCCAGTTCTTCGAGGCTGAGATAGACGAGGCTGGATTGAGCCCGGGCAGGCCAGGGCAAAGCCAGGGGCACGAGCGCGATTGCAGCAACGATGCCGGGCCAAGTCGGTAACGGTCGCATTCGCCTCCTGCAACTGTCCATGGACGCGGCACGATAACGTGAGCACATGGCGGTGGCAATCTCTCATGCCCGGCCCTCCTGGCCCAGGAGGATCTCCGCATGAACGGGATGTTTCTCCCCCTTCAGCGGAGCGTGCGACGCCCACCTGCGTAGCCTGCGGCGCCGGCCGGAATCGGACCTCGTGCGCATGCCCCGTGCAATCGAGGCCAGCATCCCGCCCGACACCAAGGCGAGTCGGCCCACGGGTGGCCATGCGCTCTGGTTGGCCGTCCCGCGGCGGCTGGACTCACGCCCGCTTTTCGACCGGGCCATCGAGGCCGGCAGCTGCTTCGCACCGGGTGACATCTTCTCCGCCAGCAGACGATTCCCGAACGGTCTGCGCCTGAGCGCCGGGCACTCCTGGAGTGCCCGGGTGGAGGACGGCGTCAAGCGTTTGGGGGCCTCGCAAGCGTGTTGCTCGAAAGCTGAGTTCAGCGCGTCGCCGTGACCCCGAACGCGCCAGCGCCAGCGGTCGCTCATCTCCGCCATCTGCGCCTGGGCGAAGTGGGGCGAGCTGTTGGGCTGGCCGAGGACGCAGCGTGTTGTAGCGCTCGTACGCCCCGCCCGAAGTTCATGAACAAGGTCACGCCAGGCTCGGTGGTAACACCTATACCAGAGATTGGCACGGCGAAGATCGCGGGCGGCCCGTCTCCGTGACCCGATTCCATCGGCCTCTTCATGCTTGAGCAGTTCTTCGTCACCGGCCGTCCCCTCGACGCCTTGTTGCTGCAGCAACACAACCCCTGGCTTGTCGCGCTGTCCGCGGCGCTGGCCATCGGCGCCTCGGTCATGGCGCTGCACATGGCAGAGCTGGCGCAGCGTGCGCAAAGTGGTGGCATGCGCCGCTGGACGCTGGGCACGGCCGGGTTGGCGCTGGGCGGCGGCATCTGGGGCATGCACTTCATCGACATGCTGGCCTTCTCGGTCTGTGCGGCGGGGGATTTCTCGCCCTGGGTGACGGCGGTGTCCATCCTGCCCAGCGTGATCGCAGCGTGGATTGCCCTGTGGCTGCTGGCCCGACGGCGCGTCAATGCCCTTACGCTGTTGAGCTGCGGCGTGCTGGTCGGCGCGGGCATCGGCGCCATGCACTACAGCGGCATGGCAGCATCGAGCGCGATGTCCGTCATGCGCTACGACCCCATCTTCTTCGGCATCTCCATCGTCGTGGCCGTGGCGATGGCCACGCTGGCGCTGTGGGTGCGCTTTGGCCTGCGGCACTGGCAGCGCAGCCACCTCGCCACACTGGTGGCAGGCACGGTGATGGGCATCGCAATCACCAGCATGCACTACACGGGCATGGCGGCGCTGCGCTTCGTGGGTCCGGCGAATACCCAGGGCCACGAGCAAGTGGCCATGTCTCTAGTCATTGCGATGGTGGTGCTGATCTTCAGCATGCTGGTCGTCGCCATCAACGTCAGCCTGCGCTTCCGGCAGTTGTTCCTGCATGCGCAGCGCAACGAGTCCCGCCTGCAAGCGGTGGTGGAGACCGCCGTGGATGGCATCTTCATGGTGGATGGCCAGGGCGTCGTTCAGGCATTCAATAGCGCCGCAGAGCGCATGCTGGGCTGGGACGCCGCCGAAGTGCTGGGCCAGCACGCGCGCATGCTGGCGCCCGACACGCTGCAGGAGGACAACACCGCCGTCCACAGCCTGGCCCGTACGGCAGGCAGCAGCCGTGAGACGGAGATGCGAACCCGGGACGGCCGGTTCATCCCCGTGCGCATGGCCGTGGGCTGCGTAGATGTGCAGGGAGCTCCGCTATACGTGAGCTTCATCACCGACATCCGCCAGCGCCTCGACCACGAACAGACGCTGCGAGAGGCCCGCGACCGTGCCGAAGCCGCCGCTGCCGCGCGAGGCACCTTCCTGGCCAATATGAGCCACGAGATCCGCACGCCGATGAACGCCATCATTGGCTTCACCGAGGCGCTGCTGGATTCACCGCTGGACGCCTCGCAGCGCCGCCACCTCGGCACGGTGCACAACGCCGCGCGTTCCATGCTGCGCCTGCTGAACGACATCCTCGACACCGCCAAGCTCGAGAAGGGCGCGGTTGAACTGGAGGTGGCCGACTTCTCGCTGCGCGAGCTGTGCGAGCAGACCCTCGCCTCGCTGCGCATCACCGCAAGCAAGAAGCGGCTGCCGCTGGAGCTGGACTACCCGCAGGCCGAACCCGAGTTCGTGCGCGGCGATGCGCTGCGGCTTCAGCAGGTGCTCGTCAACCTCGTCGGCAACGCGATCAAGTTCACCGAGCGCGGCCATGTGCGGCTGCACGTGCGCTATGCCGACAACGAACTGCTGCTGGATGTGGAAGACACCGGCATCGGCATCGCGCCCGAGGCGCTGGAGCGCATCTTCGACCCCTTCGCGCAGGCCGACGCGTCCACCACTCGCCGCTTCGGCGGAACGGGCCTGGGAACCACGATCTCGCACCAGCTCGTCGAGCTGATGCGAGGCCGCATCAGCGTGCGCAGCACCCTGGGCCGGGGCAGCGTGTTCAGCGTGCGACTGCCCATGCCGCTTGGCGACGCCAACGCCGTCACGCATGGCTTGCAAAGCGCCCGCGTGCTGCCGGCGCTGCGCGTGCTCGCCGTGGACGACGTCCCCAACAACCTGGAGCTGCTGCAGATGACGCTGGAACGCGGCCGCCACAGCGTCACCACCGCCCACAACGGCGAGGACGCCATCCGGCTCTGCACCGACCAGCACTTCGACATCGTGCTGATGGATCTGCAGATGCCCGGCCTGGACGGGCTCGAGGCCACGCGCCGCATCCGCGTCGTCGAGCAGGCCCAGCGCCGCAAGTCCGTGCCCATCATTGCGCTGTCAGCCAGCGTGCTGGAGAAGGACCGCCGTGACGCGCGGGCCGCAGGCATGGACGGCTTTGCCAGCAAGCCGCTGGAGCTGCCCCGCCTCTACAACGAGATCGCCCGCGTGCTGGGCCTGCGCTCGGACGGCATCAGCCCCGCGGCTGCCGCTTCGATATCGGCCTTCGGCGATCTGGAAGGCACGGCCATCGAAACGCCACCCACCGACAGCCACCCACCCATCGACTGGGAAAAGGGCCTGCGCCTGTGGACCCAGGCGCCGCTGCTGCGCGATGCCATCGAGCGCTTCACCCACGAGCAACAGGCCTTGCCCGAACGGCTTGCCGCCCTGCATGACGCTGGCGATTGGCAGTCGTTGGCCGATTTCTCACACCGCCTGCGAGGCGTTGCGGGCAACCTCGCGCTGGGCCCTTTGCACACGCTGCTTGGGCAGCTTGAAGGCGCGGCCCGTGCAGCCGACGCAGCGTCGGCCGAAAGCGCCCTCGCCGCTCTCGTGCCCGCCTGGCACCATGTGACGCAGGCGCTGGCCGCGCAGGCCAGCGCCCCCGCCGAAGCGCCCCACAACGCTTCGACCCCCTGCGCAATGGACGCGCAGCAAGCTACGCAGGCACACGCCCTGCTCGAGAACGCCATCGCCGCCCTGGAGCAGGGCGAACTGCCCGAAACCACGCTGACCAAGCTGGCCGCGTTGCTGCCTGCGCTCGCGCTCGAACCGGTGCGTGATGCCGTGGACAGCTTCGACTTCGACCAGGCCCAATCCCTGCTGCGCGTGCTGCGCGGCTCACTGGCCACGTCATGATCACCACCGACGACCGCCCCCGCCTGCTCGTCGTGGACGACGAGCCAACCAACCTGCAGGTGCTGCGCCACGTACTGCAGGCCGACTACCGACTGCTGTTCGCCACCGACGGCGAGCGGGCCATCGCGCTCGCACGCCAGCAGCGGCCCGACTTGATCCTGCTCGATGTGATGATGCCGGGCATGAACGGCCACGAGGTCTGCCGGACCCTCAAGGCCGACTCCGCGACCGCGTCAACCCCCATCATCTTCGTCACCGCGCTGAGCGACAGCCAGGACGAGGCCCACGGCCTTGACGTCGGCGCGGTGGACTACATCACAAAGCCCGTCAGCGCGCCCGTCGTCCGTGCCCGTGTGCGCAACCACCTCACACTCGTACGGCTGGACGAGTTGCGCGAGACGCGCCTGCAGATCGTGCAGCGCCTCGGCCGCGCCGCCGAGTACAAGGACAACGAGACAGGCCTGCACGTCATCCGCATGAGCCACTTCTCGCGACGTCTGGCGCTGGCCGCGGGCTTCAACGAAGCCTGGGCCGATGACCTGCTCAATGCCGCACCCATGCACGACGTCGGCAAGATCGGCATCCCCGACGCGGTGCTGCGCAAGCCTGGCCCGCTGGATGAGGCCGAGTGGGCCATCATGCGCCGACACCCCGAGATTGGCGCCGAGATCATCGGCGAACACCCCTCGGGCCTGCTGCGCATGGCCCGCACCATCGCGCTGGCCCACCACGAGAAATGGGACGGCAGCGGCTACCCGAGAAACCTCGAAGGCGAGCAGATTCCCGTCGAGGCCCGCATCGTCGCCATTGCCGACGTGTTTGACGCGCTCACCACGCGGCGGCCGTACAAGAGCGCATGGCCGGTGGAACAAGCGCTGGAACACATCCAGGCGCAGGCGGGGCGGCATTTCGATCCCGCGCTGGTGGAGAAGTTCATCGGCTTGGTGCCAGACCTGCTGGAGATCCAGCGGCGATGGGCGGATGAGCCCGAGGTGGCGCATGCTGTGAGCGAAGCACCCTGAAGCTTCCAGCGGGCAGGCGGGCCCGGCCATCAGGGCCTGCCGCACCCGACACGCATCAGCGGGAACACCCCGATGCGTAGCTGAGGGACATCCTCAAGCGGCTGTCAACTCACCGCGCCAGTCAGGTCGATGACTTGCGGCCGCACCGGTGGCGGCATTCTGTCGTGGTCAACCTGCGTTCGGCGTGCGTGCGGCTATAGGTGCCGCGGCGTTGATTTCCCAATGCCCATCCCGGGCGACTCGGGATCGTCCGTCACCATCGGTGGCCCGCCCCCTGCCAGTGCTGCGCGGCCCGGAGGGCGTTAGCAAAGAGCAATGAGAGGCGAGCCGGACGCATCACTCCTTTCCCGCACCGACAACTTCGTAGCGCAACAGCCCAGCCAGACCCTTGTCTGAGCCGCCAACGGCCACGTACAGCAGGTTCTGAGAGGACACGAGAAAGGAGGTCTTGGCGCCGTACTCGGAGGGCACCTTCTCCAGTTCCTCGTAGTGGTCCGCATCGATCTGGCGGAACACCGCGACGTAGCCGTCGCCGGCCGCGTATATGCGCCGGTTCTTCGCGTCGAAGCTCACACCGTTGGTGCGCGGCGGCGCTTCGAAGCTGGCCACCGTCTCGCCGTTGACCGTGGATTTGACGACGAGCTTGAAGGGCTTGCGCGTGATGAGGAAGAGGCGCTGGTTCTTCTCGTCGAGGTCGATGGCCGAGTTGTTCTGCCCCTCGGTGACGGGCCACGTGGAGAGCAGCTTGCGGGTTTTCTTGTCGATCACCGCGATCTCGCTCTTGCCCGCGACGTTGACGAACACGCGGGAGCCCTTCTGCTCTGCGACAACACCCTCGGTGAAGTCAGTGTCGAAGCTCACCTCTCCCAGCACCTTGCCCGTGCGGATATCGACCTGGGAGAGCACGGTCATCGGCAGCTTCTGCGCCGCGTTCTTACCTCCGGTGACGAACCAGAGCTGACGTGCCGAGGCATCGTAGGCCATCACGTCGGCACCTGGCGTCAGTCTGATCGTTTCCACGACCCCATAACTGCGACCATCCAGCACCTTGCTCATTCCGTCGCCGCTGTTGCTGACGATGAGGCGATTGGTCTCGGGCTGATAGTGGATGGCATGGGGGGTCTCCATGCCGGGCACGCTGGTGATGCGTTCACCGCTGCGCAGGTCGAAGACCTCCAGCGTACCGCCGTCCTCTCCGGCGAGGAAGAGGCGCTTTCCTTTGAGATCGGCGCCGAAGTGGTCGAAATCACCCTGGTAGGTGGGCATGTCGGTGCGCCCGAGCAGGCGCAGCGCCGGGTCGGCGCTGGCCTGGCAAGGGAACAGCGCCAGAACGGCGAGCAACGCGGCGCCTGGCGCCGCAACGGAGGTCTTCATTGCGATCCCTTCCCGGTGATGGCGTGAGCCGCTTACTTGACGGCGTCGAAAAGCGCGTTGTAGGACGGGATCAGCTTGGCGAGGTCGTCGCGCAGCACCGTGGCCTTGCGCAGGTACTCGATCTCCTGCTCACTGACGTGCGGCATGGCCGGCGGGTTTTTGAAGGCATAGACAACCAGGCCGACGTTCTCGCCCTTGGCATCGCGCATCGGCATCAGGATGACGACCTTCTTGGGGTTGTCCTTCACGCGTTTCCAACGCGGGTCGACGATGGTGATGCCCTTCTTGATGACGTCAATGTCATCCGGGTCGTCAGCGTTGCCGATGCGATCCGGGAAGGAGCCGGCAAACATGGTGTAGACCTCACTCAGGCCGGGCGGAGTGCCATGCAGCGTGACGCTGAGCAGTTCTGGGTGCTTGGCCATCGTGTCATCGGACAGCTTCTGGCCGTAGATCCTGTGTGCCGGGGCCGTCCAGTTCTTGTCGGCAGCCGAGGCCGGCGTTGCGTTGAAAGCGAGCACGGCAGCCATGGCCAGCGCGCAACCGATCATCTTCTTCATGGTGTCTCCTTTGGCAGCTTGTTTGCAATCACTGCGCCGGCGCGAACAAGGCGTCGACGCTGGGCGTGCGCGGGCTCAGCGCATCGCGGATGGCCAAGCCGGGGGCCAGGAAGTCCGTGTCCTTCTTACCGCTGGTGGGCGAGGTGTGGAAGGCGATGACCATGGCTACCGGCAGATAGTTGCCCTTGACGTCCTTCAGCGGCAGCACCGTCGACACCTTCTTCTGGTAGTCCGGCGTTCCCCACTTCGACTCGACCTGGCTGACGCCCTTCTTCAGCGTGATGACGTCACCCGGCGATGATTGGTTGCCGATGCGGTCCGGGAACGAGCCGGCGATCATCGTGTAGACCTCCTTCTCGCCGGGCGGGGTGGCGTGCATCGTGATGCTCATGATGTCGGGTCGGCTGGCGATCAGCTCGTCGACGAGCACCTGCGCCACGATCTTCTGCTTCGGACCTACCCAGTTCTTGGGCGTCTGCGGCGTGGACGGTGCGCGCGGGATCTCCTGCGCATGGACCGCTGCGGCGGTGCACATCGCCAGCAGCAGAGTGGCGGTGGGTACGAATTTCCTGATGATGCTCATGGTTTGTCTCCGTCGAAGGCATTGAAGGGAGGTATGCGGTCTGGATTCTGGAAACCCACCCTGTACGCTGCCTTTCTCGATCCTGAAATTCCGTTCAGGCCGCTGGCGCCCAGCATCACTAATATCGCGCCCCATGAAATCGATAGGCAGTCGCATCGCACTTGGGTACGCGCTCAGCTTGACCGGCGCCCTGATCGTCCTGTTCTTTGCGGGCCACTACCTGCTGGAGCGTTACCTGATCCGCCAGCTCGACAAGTTGACGGAGGCGCAGTTCAAGCATCTGGCGGCGACGCTGGGGCGCGACTATGCGACCTTGACACCCCATGTCATCGATGAGCGCATCCGCGAGGCGACCGAATCGGCCTCCCTGATGTTCTACGTGGACATGCACGGGCCGATGACGAACCGATTCTTCAAGTCGCACAACCTTCGCGGGCTCACCATCCCGGACCTCATCGGACAGAAAACGTATTCAATCGCCGTCGATGGCATTGGCGAGGTGCGCGTAGGCGAGTATGTGCTGCAGCCCTTCGACGTCCTGATCGCCACGCCGCTGGCACCCGTGCGCGACCTGATGGCGGGCTACCGGCGCGTCTTCTTCGGCCTGCTTGGCGCCGCACTCTTGCTTAGCGCCCTCGTCGGCTTCGGCCTCAGCGAAGTGATCCTCAAGCCGGTGCGCGTGATGCAGGCCACCGCGATACGCATTCGCTCTGACAACCTCAGCGAACGCATCCCGGTCGCCGACGTGAGCGACGAGCTGTCGCAGCTCGCGAGCTTCCTCAACCAGATGTTCGACCGGCTGGAGGCATCTTTCTCGGAAGTCCGCCATTTCGCGGCCGAAGCCTCGCACGAGCTGAAGACACCTCTGTCCCTGGTACGGCTTCACCTGGAGCGCTTGCTGATGGACGACGCCTTGAGTCCCGCGCACAAAGATTCGGTGATGGTGCAGCTCGAAGAGATTGGCCGTGTCAACCGAATCATCGACGAGCTGTTGTTCCTGTCGCGAGCCGATTCCGGCGCGGTTGTGCTCGACATGGAGTCGCTGCAGCCCGAGCGCCTGCTCGCCAGCTTCGCACAGGACGCGGCAGTGCTCGCCGAACACGGCGGCAAGCGTTTCGAATGGTCCCATCATGGCGTAGGCACCGTGCTCGTGGACGACGAGCGCATCCGCCAGGTGCTGCTCAACGTGCTGACAAATGCGCTCAACGTGTCCCCGCCAGGCGGCCTGGTAAGCCTGGCGTCGACGCTCTCCGACGAGTTCTGGCGCATCAGCATCGTCGATGGCGGACCGGGGCTCGACCCGGAGGCGTGCGAGCGAGTCTTCAACCGCTTCGTACGGCTCGACCCGAGCCGCGGCGACTCGCGCGGCAGCGGCCTGGGTCTGCCGATTTCGCGCAGCATCGCAACGATGCACAAGGGCCGCATCTGGGCAACCAGCAGCGACGTCGGACGTGGCCTGCGCGTCGTCATCGAGATCCCGACGTCCGCGGCTTAGCCCCTGCGCAACGGCCCAGTCTGAACGTACTTTCAGGAAGAGTTCACCCAGCAGTCAGGTCGCAATCCTAAGGTTCAGGCCATCGTGAGCGGCACAGGCGCCGCACGACAACCACCCCGAACCGGAGACAGACTGCCATGAACGTCAAACACAAACTTCTTCTGTGCGCCAGCCTGGTCAGCGCACTGATGGCCACTGCACCTGCGGCCCACGCCGAGAAGATCACTCTGATGGTCGGTGGCTACGAGAAGATCATCTACCTGCCTGCCAAACTGGCAGAGCGCCTGGGCTACTTCAAGGAAGAAGGCCTGGACGTCGAGTTGCTGAACGAGGCCTCCGGGGTCGATGCAGAAAACGAGCTTCTCATCGGCGCCGTGCAGGGGGTGGTCGGCTTCTACGACCACTGCATCGACATGCAGGCCAAGGGCAAGCACATCCAGTCCGTCGTGCAGTTCAGCCACGCGCCCGGCGAGGTCGAGCTGGTTTCGAGCAAGCACCCGCAGGTCAAGAGCATGGCCGACCTGAAGGGCAAGACGATGGGCGTCACCGGCCTCGGCTCGTCCACCAACTTCCTGACGCAGTTCCTGATGGTCAAGGCCGGCGTCAACATTGGCGAGTTCACCTCGCTGCCGGTGGGCGCGGGCACCACCTTCATCGCCGCGATGCAGCAGGACAAGATCCAGGCTGGAATGACCACCGAGCCCACGATTTCTCGCCTCCTCAAGACCGGCGAGGCGCGAGTACTGGTGGACCTGCGCACGCTGGACAAAACCCGGGCCGCGCTGGGCGGCACCTATCCGGCTGCTTCGCTCTACATGGCCAACGCCTGGGTCGAGAAGAACAAGCCCACGGTGCAGAAGCTGGCGAACGCCTTCGTGAAGACGCTGCGCTACATCAACACCCACAGCGCCGCCGAAATCGCATCCAAGATGCCCAAGGACTTCATGGTCGGCGACGAGGCGGCCTATGTGAAGGCGCTCGATGAAGGCAAAGGCATGTTCACCGCCGACGGCGTGATGCCTCACGGGGGCCCCGAGACGGTACTGTCCGTGCTCGGCGCGTTCTCCAAGAACGTCAAGGGCAAGACGATCGACCTGTCCAAGACCTACACGACCGAGTTCGTGAAGAAGGCGAAGTGAGCATGAGCGCCGCAGCAGACAACAGCAGCCCGGCGATCGAGCTCGTCAACGTCACGCGGCGTTTCACGACTCAGGACGGCAAGTCGATGACCGCGCTGCGCGACTTCACGATGACCGTGGAACGCGGAGAGTTCGTCGCCGTGGTCGGCCCGACCGGCTGCGGCAAGTCCACCACGCTCAACCTCATCACCGGACTGGCCAAGCCCTCGGCGGGCGAAGTGCGGCTGTTCGGCGGGCCGGTGGACGGAATCGACCCACGCATCGGCTTCGCATTCCAGACGGACGCGCTGTTCCCGTGGCGCAGCGTCATCGACAACGTCGTCGCTGGCCCGCTGTTCCGTGGCATGGCGAAAGATGAGGCTTACGAGAACGCACGCCACTGGTTGGCGCGCGTCAACCTCTCCGGCCACGAGACCAAGTTCCCGCACCAGCTCTCCGGCGGCATGCGCAAGCGCGTCTCGCTGGCCCAGACCTTCATCAACGGGCCACAGATCCTGCTGATGGACGAGCCCTTCTCGGCGCTGGACGTGCAGACCCGCGTGCTGATGCACGACGAGTTGCTGCGCCTATGGTCGCAGTCGCGCGCGTCCGTCGTGTTCGTGACTCACGATCTGGAAGAGGCCATTGCGTTGGCCGACAAGGTCTATGTGCTGACCTCGGGGCCAGCCACCGTGAAGTCGATCTATCCCATCGACATCCCGCGGCCGCGGGTCGCCAGTGAGATCCGCTACGAGCAGAGGTTCATCGACATCTCGCACACCATCTGGAACGACCTGCGCGCCGAGGTTCTGCGCGGCGCCTCGCGTGACGAAGCTCGCGCCGCAGCATGAACGACACCACCATGAACACCACAACCGCCGCCGCGCAAGCCCGCGGCACCTCCGAGGCCGAGATCGAGGCGGCAGCCGCGCGCGCCGCCGTCAAACGCCGCCGCACCGTCTACTTCTGGCGCTACTTCATCCTGGTCGTCTTCCTGGGAGGCTGGGAACTGTTCTCGAGAACCCAGTTGATCGACGAATTCTTCTTCTCCAAGCCCTCCGACATCATGTCCCGGCTCTACACCTGGGTCACGGAGGGCACCGCTGAGGGCTCGCTCTGGTATCACCTGTGGGTGACGATGGAGGAGTCCATCCTGGGCTTCGCCGTCGGCTCGCTGGCCGGCATCCTCGCGGGCATCACGCTCGGCCGCAACCACATGCTGGCTGATGTGTTTTCAATCTACATCAAGCTCATCAACTCCGTGCCTCGCGTGGTGCTGGCGCCGATCTTCATCATGATCTTCGGGCTGGGACTCACGTCCAAGGTCGCGCTCTCCTTCGTGATGGTGTTCTTCGTCGTCTTTTCCAACGCCTTCCAGGGCGTGCGCGAAGCCGACAGGAACCTGCTGGCCAACGCGCAGATCCTCGGCGCCAAGGGTTGGCAGCTGACGCGCTCCGTCGTCATCCCGTCGGCGATGAGCTGGATCTTCGCGTCTCTGCATGTCAGCTTCGGCTTCGCCATCGTCGGCGCCATCGTCGGCGAGTTCGTCGGCGCACGCTACGGCATCGGCCTGCTGATCAACATCGCCAAGGGCTCGTTCGACGCGGCCGGAATGTACGCGGCCATCGTCATCATCATGGTCGTCGCCCTCGCGGCCGAGTACCTGATGACGCTGGTGGAGAACCGCCTGGCCAAGTGGCGCCCGGCGCCGACGCACGACTCGAACTGAGCACGAATCCACAGCGAGGAGATCAATGAACAAGAGCCCCTTCATGGCGGCGGCTCTGCTGGCCGCCGCGTTTGCGGCACAGGCGCAGCAGCCGGTGCCGGTCAAGACCTACGCGCAAGAGCTTGTGGACCGCATCGTGGCCCAGCACCCCGACCTGCGCGCCGCAGTGATGCACGTCACGCCGCCCAAGGCTGTCGAAAACATCATCGTCGCGTCCAGCATCGGGCGCATCGGCGTCCCGGCGGACGCGAACGACCTCGACGTCATCGCTACCAGCACGACGCACGTGGCGATGGATCACGGGAGGAAACGCATCGAGGTAGAGCTGCCGCTGCGCGACGTCGGCGGCGCTACCGTGGGCGCCTTGGGCCTGGTCTGGCGGCTGCCGGTGGGCGGTTCGCGCGCCGAGTTCGAACGCAACGCGACAGTGATTCGCGACACGGTGTCGCGCCGCATTCTGAACGCAGCCAACCTGATGGACCCCTATCCCTACGAACCCCTGGTGACGACCAAGTCGCGTGCGCAGACGCTGGTCGACGAGGCCCTGCTGCGCCACCCTGAGGTAACCTTGCTGGCGCTGCGCGCACACAGCCGCGGCGAGCTCGTGCTACTGGGTTCCACCTTCGGCCGTCACGGCAAGAAGGCCGATGCCGACGACGCCAAGGTGATGAGCAGCAGGGAACCCAGTACCGGCATCTACTCGGGCGGCAGGCGCTTCGGCGTCGACATGGCGCTGCACGACCGCAACGGCGCGCTGATCGGCACGATGAACGTCGGCTACGCCTACTCCGGCAAGGAGGACACCAGGGCGCTGACCGCCCGCGCCGTCGCGCTACGGGACGAACTGCAGTCGCGCATCGACCCCGCCCAGCCGCTTGACGAGATCGATCCATGAGGATCGCGTTGGTCTCCATGTGCGCGGCGCTCCTGGCCGGTGGTGCGCCGGCGGCGACACCCGCGGCCGGCAAGCTCCCCGTCTCCAGCGTCGGCGCCGCAACGATGGCTCCGATGATGGACGCGTGGATGCAGGCTCTCGCGCAGCAGCATGCCGCCCCTGTTCGCGGCCCGCGTTGGCAGCATGTGGACGACGCCGCCGCCATCGGCGCGCTGATGTTCGAGCGCGCCGACCTGGCCCCGATGACGCGCGCGCCGCTGGCCATCGAGCTGGCACCTTATGCCCACCAGTTCCACGGCGACATGATGAAGTCGCCGGTACTGGCGCGCGTCGCGCTGCGCAATGGGCAGCCGGTCTTCCTCGCATTCAACAAGCGCCCCGACACGCCCGTTCCGCCGGCCGTGGACGGCTTCGTGCGCTTTGCGCTCAGCCCGGCAGGCCAGGCGCTGGCCGCCGGGCAGCCGGGCATTGCGCCGCTGCCGGCCGGCGAAGCTGACGCCGAGCTCGCCAAGCTGGCCGGCTACCGCGCCGCGCTCGACCCGAAGCTACCGGTCTACAGGGCCGGGACAGTCGTGCACGGCGAGCTGCGCAGCGTCGGCAGCGACGGCATGAAGTCGCTGATGGACGGCTGGCTGCGCAGCTTCCGCACGCTGCAGCCCGGCGTCCGCCCCGGCGACCGTTGGGAGCATCTCGGCACGTTGAACGGTTTCCATGCGCTGATGGCCGACGAAACCGATATCGCGCCGATGGGGCGCGAGCTCTGGCCCGACGAAGCCGCGGCGTTTGCGACGCTGCGGGACGGACGCGTGCCGCTGGAGATCCGCGTGGCGCGCGGCGGTTTCAACACCCAGCAGCGCACCACGGCGCAGGCAGTCTTCGTGAACGCGGCCAACCCCATCCAGCAGTTGACGCTGCCGCAGCTGGCCGCCATCTTCGGCAAGTCGCCGACGATCACACGCTGGGGCCAGCTGGGTCTCACCGGCGAGTGGGCCGACAAGCCCATCACGCTGGACGTACCGCCGCGCGTGGCGCCCAACGCGATGTCGATGCAGATGATGGCGCTAAACGGCGGGCCGTGGGCCGAGAGCGTGCACGAGGCCTCCGTCGCCGACACCGCCAAGGCTATCGCCGCCGACACAGGTGCCGTGGGCTACGGGGGCTTCGAGGACGGTGGCCCGGGCCTGAGGGCAGTGCCGCTGGCGCGCGACGCGGCCAGCCCTGCAGTGGCCGGCACGCCCGAGAGCGCCGCCACTGGCCGCTACCCGCTGACGCGCTACATGTACATCCGCCTCGACCGCAGGCCCGGCCAGCCCGTCCCGCCAGTGGTCAGGGAATTCCTGCGCTACGTCTTGAGCCGCCAGGGCCAGGAGCCGATCCCGTATTCCGGCTACTACCCGTTGAGCGCGCAGGAGGTCGCCGCGGAACTCGCCAAGCTCGACGGCGTCGCGGCTGAATGATTTTTCAGAAGGGGTTCAGGATGACTTCAGGGTCGCGGCATAAGTTTTGAGTCGGGAGTTGACCTGACTCAGCTTGCGTAATCGAGGCACCAGTTCTCGAAACTATTACTACTAGGAGACAGACAGTGAACAAAACAACTCTTGCGACCGCCCTGGTCGCCTGTTTTCCGTTTCTGGGCTCGCCCTGCGCGCATGCTCAGGCGAACACAGGCCCAGGCCCGGCCCAGGATGAGTCCGCCGCCACGGCGGAGGCGCCCGTCGAGACGCCACAAACCGTCGAACGGGTTGTCGTGCGGGGTTCATACCTGAGCGCCGGCTCGCAGAGCGCGATGAAGGGGAATGTCGCGGTCCGCGACACACCGTTCTCGGTTTCGCCCTACCAGGAGTCCTTCCTGAAGGCGATCGAGTCGACCAACATCGCCGACCTCTACAACTACATGACCGGCGTGAAGCGCAACGGCAACACCGGCTACGACCTGAACATCCGCGGCTTCAAGACCTCGGGCAACGACCGCAACGCGATCATGGTGGACGGCATGCCTGGCCTGGGCGTTCGCTTCGGCTCACCGCCGACGATCGGTGTAGAGCGGGTCGAGGTTGTCAAGGGGCCGGCCTCTGTGCTCTACGGGAACGCCCAGCCCGGCGGTTTCGTCAACATGATCAGCAAAAAGCCCAAGTCCGCATGGGCCGGTTCGGCGGAGGTGCGCGCCACTGGCTATAGCGGCGCCGGTCTGCGTCTCGGCGACGCCGCCGGCTATGACGCCGCCATCGATCTGACGGGACCGCTCGACAAGGAGGGCAACTACCTGTTCCGCGTGGTCGCGCAGACCACCGACAAGAACACCTTTCGCACCGACGCCTACAACAAGGGCACCTACTTCGCCCCCAGCTTCACCTGGGTCATCGACGAGGCGACGAGTCTGAGCGCGGCGGTTGAACTGCGCCAGACGACCTCCGCCTACGACACCTTCCTGGTGGCGCCGAACCGTGACATCCAACTCGCGTCACCCATCCGCACCCGGTACCAGGAACCGACCGACACGCAGAAGGAGGCCGGCAGGACGCTGACCCTGTCCTTCAACCACTCCTTCGACAACCGCTTCGAGTTGAATGCCAAGGTCCGCAGCGTGCGTCAGCACGACGACGCATCGGGTTTCGACGTCAACAGCATACTCACTGCCGCCAACTCGAGCTGCCAGACCCACAACGGCCCCGTTACAGGCGCCAACCTCTGCCTCAGCCGGCGCGCCCGCGGCCAGCACAACGAGAGGCAGTACGACTTCTTCGACGTCAACGTCGGTGGCCCTTTCAAGACAGGCGACATCGGTCACAAGATGCTTCTGGGCATCAACGGCGGGCGCGAGACTGCGGACCTTAACCGCCTGCAGTTCAATGTGCTGACGGCCGCACAGAACGGCAATATCTCGATCTACGACCCGGTCTATGGGGTCGTCGCTCCCCTCAGCTCCTATTCGGCGGGCCTGCCGAAAGATCTGACCCATCGCGCGACGGTTTCGCGCAGCCTAGGCGTCTACGCGAGCGACCTGATCACGCTGAGCGAAGACTGGAAAGCCATGGCCGGCCTGCGCTGGGCGAATGAGAAGCAGGACGCTGAGGAACTGCGTGTCCCCGGAACGCTGCCGTCGAGCAAGAGCGACGTCAAGGTGCTGCCGATGTTCGGTGTGCTGTACCAGCCTACCAAGCAGTGGACGCTCTACACCAGCTATGCGACCTCGATGGTGCCCGTACCGGCTGCGACCCAGGACATTTACGGCGCCAATCCCTTCCAGCCCGAACAAGCCAAGCAGATCGAGGCCGGGGTCAAGGCCGAGTTGTTCGAGGGCCGGCTGAACGCGACCCTCGCCGCCTTCCGGATCAGGAAGAACGACGCGATCAACAGCTTTGCCTGCAACACCGTGCCTGGCGCGACGGCGACCGGCACCTGCTCCACGCAAATCGGCTCCGAAGAGGCCAAAGGCATCGAGTTCGAGCTGAACGCGCGGCCGACCAGGGACTGGCAGTTCACGCTGGGCTATGCCTTCTCTGATGCGAAGGTGACGGCGTCCAAGGACGCAGCCCAGGTGGGCGCACGCCTGACCAACAACGCGAAGAACAACCTCAACATCTGGAACCGCTACGAGTTCGGCGGCGCGCTGGATGGCTTCGCACTTGGCGCCGGACTGGTCTACGTGGGTGAGCGCATGGGATTCATCCCGACCACGGCGGCCAACGGCACGGTGGACAGCCGCCTGATGCCGCTGCCGAGCTACACGGTGCTCGATCTCGGCGCTTACTACAACGTCGGCCGGTATTCCTTCTCCGCCAAGGTTGGTAACGTCACCGGCAAGACCTACTACGAGAGCGCCGGCTTCACCGGGGACATCAATATCGTCCCAGGCAGCCCGCGCAATGTCGCTGTTTCGATGAGGGTGCACTTCTGATGCGTAGAAAACAACTGACCTGCGCGGTCGCCATCATGCTGTTCGCCAGCGCCGGCGCGCGCGCGCAATCCATGGTCGAGTGGGTCGTCCCGACCACCCCGACCAATGTCAAGCAGACCGAGGAGCAAGCCGAGGAGGGTCGGCAGAAAGGCCGCGAACTGCCCGCCCCCGAGATCTTGCAGCCGATGCTGGACGCGCAGTTGCCCAGCTACCAGCCGCGCCGCGACATCAAGATCAGTGGCACGTTCAAGGGCGCGGCGTCCGACGTGCTCGTCGTACTGGCGCAGAAGTGGATGGCGAAGTTCAAGGCCTACTACCCCAACGCCCACCTCTCCATTGCCCCGCCCTACGCGGGCAGCCTGGGCGCCATCGAGCTCATCAAGGGCGACCTGGACTTCGTCTTCGTCTCGCGCGAGCTCAAGCCCGAAGACATCAGCAAGTTCAAGACCAAGTTCGGCTACGAACCGCTGAGCGTGCCCATCAGCGGCGGCTCGTATCGACACTACGGCGCACTGGATGCCGTCGGCTTCTTCGTCAACAAGGCCAACCCCATCGAGAAGATCACATTCCAGCAGCTCGATGCCATGTACTCGACGACCCGCCACCGCGGCGGCCAGGCGATCAGCAAATGGGGTGACCTGGGTCTTACGGGCGAATGGGCTGACAAGCCCATCCACCTCTATGGCATCAAGCCCTGGAACGGCTTCGAGGAATTCGTGCGCCAGCGCGTGCTCAGTACCGATGGCAAACGCGGCGAGTGGCGCGACGACATCCGTTTCGAGAAGCTCGTCTTCCCGATGGCCAAGGACATCGCCGCCGACCCAGAGGGCATCGGCTACGCCGGCATGGCCTACACGGATGCGCCGGTCAAGCTGATCCCCCTGGTCGAGAAGGCCGGCGACCCGCCGCAGGCACCCACCTACGAGAACGTCGCGTTGGCCTCCTATCCACTCAGCCGCCTCATCTACTTCAACACCAACAAGGCGCCCGGCAAGCCGCTGAATCCGGTGCTTGAGGAGTTCCTGCGCTTCGTTCTGAGCCGTGAAGGCCAGCAGGTCGTGCTCGAGCACGCGCGCTACATCCCGCTGCGGGCCGGTCAGGCCAGCCAGGCGAAGGATCTGCTGAAGTGAAGCGCGCCGGGGCCGCCGCTGCCCTGACGGTGGCGACCTGGCTCGCACCCTTCGGCGCGGTGGCCGATCCGCCGGAGTGGGCTCAGGCCGGGCGCCCTGCCCCGCCGCCAGAGTTCCTCCAGCCGACGCTGGACGCCGGGCTCGCACCCTACCGCACCAGCGGCGCGCACGGTCGGCTCGAAGGCTGCGCACCGCCCATCGTGGCAGCGCTCGCGGCGCAGTGGATGCGGGCGTTCCAGGCACGCGAGCCCGGCGTGCGGGTCGAGTTGTCGCCGCCCTATCTGCCGCCGCAGGGTGCGCTCAACCCCCGTCTGCGCGACTTCCTGGAGGGGCATCTCGACTTCGCCTTCCTGACGCGCGAGATGGCGGCCTCCGACGTGGCGCAGTTCCGCCGCGTGCACGGATTTGACCCGCTGCTGCTGCCGGTGAGCGGGGGCAGCTTCCGGCATTTCGGCTTCGTCGATGCGGTCGCCGTCGTCGTCCATCGCAACAACCCGCTGCAAGGCCTGAGCCTGGCGCAGCTCGACGCCATCTTTTCTCGCACCCGCCATCGCGGGCAGGCGGCACCGGCGGTGACCTGGGGCGAGCTTGGTCTTCCCGAATGGACCGGCCGGCCGGTACACGTCGTCGGCACCGGCGCCTGGGTCGGCGAGGAGTCTGCCCGCGCAACCTTCTTCCGCGAGCGCGTGATGGACGGCGCCGCACAGCGGGGCGAATGGCGCGACGACGGCCGTCCGCCCGATGCGGGTGACGCCGTCGTCACCGAGGCGGTGGCAGCCGACCCGCTGGCAATCGGGTTCACGGCGATGGGGCATCTCACGCCTGGCGTTCGTGCGATTGCGATCGCAGTGCAACCCGACTCGCCCCTCATCGAGCCGAGCTACGAAAACGTGGCGCGCGCGACCTATCCGCTAAGCCGGGTCTTCTACCTGGCCCTGGCGCGCAAGCCGGGCCACACGCTACGTCCCGCACTCGAGGCCTGGACGCGCTTCCTGGTGAGCAAGGACGGGCAGGCCCTGGTGCTGGCGCAGGGCGTCTTCCTGCCGTTGCGCGAGTTCCAGGCCAGCCAGGCGCTGGAAAAGCTGTCGCAATTTTCAGGTGGCGTTCAGCCTGGATTCGGCTTCGCACCCTAAGGTTCGCCGGGCCCTGGCTCTCGCCGAGAGCCGGTGAATTACTGATGGAGACATTGATGAAGACCCATGCTTTCAACATCGCCGTCGCTGCCGCGCTGCTCGCATTCGCCGCCGGCCCCGTCCGGGCGCTGAAGTACGCAGCCCCCGAGCACTCGCTCAAGGCCGACCCGTCGATCCCCAAGTGGAACCCCGGTCCCGTCGCCAGCGAGCCCGAGGAGGAACTGACCATCGTCGGCGCCGACATCATGGACGAGATGGTGCTGGGCTGGACCAAGATCTACCGCAAGCAGTACCCGCGCCTTTCGCTGACGATGGACCTGCGCGCCTCGGGCGCCGGCAGCCCCGGTCTGGTGTCGGGCCAGGGCCACCTGGCCCCGGTCGGCCGCGAGATGTTCCCGAAGGAGCGCCAGGCCTTCATCGACAAATTCGGCTACGAGCCGCTGGAGATCAAGGTCGCGACCGGCAGCGTCGGCTCGCTCGGCAAGACGGCCAGCAGCGTCATCCTCGTCGACAAGGACAACCCGATCGACTGCCTGAGCCTGCCGCAGCTCGACGCAATCTACTCCAAGACGCGCAAGCTCGGCCACAAGGAGGTCAACACCTGGGGCGACCTTGGTGCGACAGGTGCCTGGGCGACCAAGCCCATCCACCTGTACGGTCTGAAGGCGGTCAACGGTATCGAGCAGTACTTCAAGGCTGTCGCGATGGACGGCGGCGAGTACAAGGACAACATCCAGTTCGTCAAGGGCAAGGGCTTCACGCACGCCTTCACCGTCGCCGCCGAAGACATGGCCAAGAACCCTGGCGGCCTGACCTACGCGCTGCTTGCCAATGTCACGCCCAACGTCAAGGTGCTGAACCTGTCGTCGAAGCAGGGCGGCACCTGCTATGCGCCGACGGTCGAGAACGTCTACCAGCACAAGTACCCGTTCAGCCGCTACGTCTACATCTACGTCAACAAAGCCCCGGGCAAGCCGCTGGAGCCCAAGGTCAAGGAGTTCCTCAAACTCGTGCTGAGCCAGGAGGGCCAGCAGGTGGTGGCGGATGAGCGCGTCTTCATCCCGCTGCTGCCCGAGGTGGCGAAGGAAGAGCTGAAGAAGCTGGACTGACTCGTAGCCTGAAGATGGACAGGCGAAGCCTGCTTGCGGCCTTGTCGGCCGCTCTCGCGAGGGCCCCGGCGATGGCGGAGCAGTTGCTGCCACCCCCGGGTGCGCCCTATCTGAACGCCGACGGCGCGATCCGCATCGTCGGCTACAACGATATGCAGGAGATGCTGGACGCGATCACCGCGCTGTTCCGGCGCATGCATTCCGGCTTCAAGTTCGAGCTGATTCTCAAAGGCACGCGAACAGCGCCCGACGCGCTGGCCCGCGGTCTGTCGCTGCTGGCGCCCATGGGTGCGGAGTTCTCCGAGGCCGAGCTGGCCGGCTACGCTCGCATCACTGGGGGGGACCTGCCGCTGCCCTTTCATGTCGCGCACGATTCGCTGAATCCGGCGGCGCTGTCGGCGCCGCTGGGCGTCTTCGTCGATGCGCGCAACCCGGTGAGCACTCTCAGCATGGCTCAGCTCGCACGGGTGTTCACGGGGGGCGTCATGCATTGGGGCCAGCTCGGAGTCGGAGGTGAGTGGGCCAGGCGCCCCATCCACCTCTGCGGCATGGCGCCCGCGACGGCGCTGGGCCGGCTGATGCTGCACCGGCTCGGCGGCGAAGCCTTCGCACCGGGCTTTGCGGGATATGCACAGTCGCGCGATGCGGTCGCCTGTGTCGCGGCCAACCCGCTGGCGATCGGCTTCGCGTCGCTGAACCGCGGCGTTCCTGGCGTGCGCGCCCTGCCGCTGTCGGCGCACGACGGCAAGCCCGCCTTTGCCGGCACGCGCGACGATCTCGTCTCCGGCCGCTATCCGTTGGATCGCCACCTGCTGATTTATCTGCGCACCGACCCGCTGACGAAGCGCATCGACCCGGTGGCGCGCGAGTTGCTGCGCCTGATGCTGTCCGCCGAAGGACAGCAGGCCATCGCCGCCGGCACACTCGGCTACCTGCCCTTGAGCGAACCCGAGCGCATGGCGGAACTGAAGAGGCTGGCTGCGCTGGAATGAGGTCGCAGCCTGAAAGAATATTCAGGTCCGTTTCAGACTGGCTTTATGCACGAGGCCTAGTCTCCTCGTGAGCTACCGGCAACGTACCGGTTCGGCCGGAGACATAATTTGCGCAACCTCGCTGTTCTCATTCTTTGCGTCGCATTGGCCGCGGGCCCCTTCACCGCCCGCGCCGAGCTCAGCGACGAGATTCAGGTCTACACCGACGACATCAATGCACCCGGCCAGAAGGGCCTGGAGTTGCACGTCAATACGACGCCGCGCGGCCGCAGGACACCCGACTATCCCGGCGAGGCCGTGCCCTACCACGGACTACGAGTCACACCTGAGTTCTCGCTGGGGCTGACGCCTACGCTGGAAGCGGGCCTCTACCTACCCACCAACCGCGACGCCAACGGTCATTTCAGCCTCGCCGGCATGAAGCTGCGCATGAAATGGCTGCCACTGAAGGCCGAGGAAGGCGGCAGCGGCTTGTTTGCCGGGGCCAACGTCGAGCTGTCACGCCTGCAGCAGCGTTTCTCGGAATCTCGCAACAGTGCCGAGCTGCGCCTGATTGGCGGCTGGCGCGGCGCCGACTGGCTGCTGGCGGCCAACCCGGTCATCGGCGTGAACCTGTCGCCCGGCTACCGCAGCGGCGGCGCCGACCTGTCGCTGGGGCTGAAGGCGGCGCGCAGCGTCGCCAACAAGCTCGCGCTCGGGCTGGAGTACTACGTCGACATCGGCACGACCCAGGGCAGGCTGCCGGCTGCACAACAGCCTCGCAGCCTCTACCTCGCCATGGACGGAGAGATCCACGGCTGGGACATCAACGCCGGCATTGGCCATGGCCTCAACGGCGCGACCGACCGGCTGACGCTCAAGCTCATCGTCGGCTTCCCACTCTGAACCGCCTTCAAGCTCTCATCGGAGACTCCATGTTGCGTTCACGTTTCCTCCTGCTCATGCTGTGCGCCCTCTCGGCCACCGGCGGCGCGCTGGCCCAGTCCTCCGCCGACCTCGTGTCGGCCGCGCGGCGCGAAGGTCGCGTCGTCATCTACAGCGTGCTGAGCAACAAGGCCGCTGCCCCGCTGGTAGCCGGCTTCAAGGCGCTCTACCCAGGCATCGAAGTGGACTACGACGGCGAGGGCGGCTCCAACGAGGTCGATGAGCGCTTCCGCGGCGAGGTGGCGGCGGGCAAGCCATCGGCCGACGTGATGTGGAGCTCGGCGATGGACCTGCAGATGAAGCTGGTCGTCGACGGCTACGCGGCCCATTACGAAAGCCCCGAGCGTGGCGCCCTGGCCGCGGGCCTGAACTTCGAGGACCGCGCCTGGGGCACGACGCGCGAGCCTGTCGTGTTCGCCTACAACCGCCGCCTGCTGCCCATTGACGCGGTACCGCGGGACCACGCCGCGCTGGTCCGCGCGCTGCGCGACCCCGCCGGCCCACTGCGCGACAAGGTGACGGCCTTCGACATCGAGAAAAGCGGTGTCGGCTTCATGTTCGCGGCCCAGGACGCGGCCCAGAACCCCGCCTTCGACGAGCTGCTGTTGGCCCTGGGCGCGGGAGGCCTGAAGCAGTCTCCCGGCACCGGCGCGATGCTGGCCGACATCCACGCGGGCCGCAGCCTGCTGGGCTACAACATCATGGGCGCCTACGCGCTGTCGCGCTCCCGCAAGGACCTGCCCGACCTCGCCGTCGTGATGCCGAGCGACTACACGCTGGTACTGTCGCGCGTGATGCTCGTCAGCCTCCACGCGCCGCACCCGAATGCCGCGCGCCTGTGGGCGGACTACCTGCTGTCGCGGCACGGCCAGCAGATCGTCGCCGACGCACTGGAGCTGTTCTCGGTGCGCTCCGACGTGAGTGGAGAGCACAGCGGCGCGGCCCTCGATGCCCGCCTTGGCGCCAACGGGCGCCTCATCTCCGTCGACACCCGCCTGGCCGACACGCTAGTGCCCGCGCGCCACGACGCGCTGGTGCAGCGCTGGCGCACCAGTCTGCAACGCGGGGCCGCGCAATGAAGGCCGCCGCGCTCTCGCGCCGCCGCCTCGTCGCCGCCGCGCTGGCCTGCCACGCCGCCGGCCTTGCGCGGGCCACGGCTGCGCTCGTCCCGCTGACGCTGATGGTCAAGGCCGACGGTCTTGACAAGCCACACTACGCGCCGATCACGCTGGCCAAGGCGCTGGGCTTCTATACCCTGGCGGGGTTGGACGTGAGGCTGGTCAATGAGGTCGAAGGCGTCAACGCCGACGCCGAGCTGGCCGCAGGCCGCGTGCAGGCCGTGGCCGGCTTCTACGACAAGCTCATCACCGACCTCGCCAGACCAGACGCGCCACGCGGCCTCAACATCGCAACGCTGGCCGACACGCCCGGCTACGTGCTGCTGGCGAGCACGCGGCTGGCGGACTTGCCCCCCGGGCCGGCCGCGCTGCGCGGCCGCCGCGTCGCCGTCACTGGGCTCGGCAAGATCGCCCACCTGCTCGTGAACCAGGTGGCCGCCACCGCTGGGCTGGCGACAAATGACTTCCAGGCCTTGGCCCTAGGTGGGCGCGTCGCTGCCGCGCTGGCCTCCGGCGAGGCCGATTTCGGCATCTTCTGGGGCCAGGAGGCGCTCAAGGCCGTCGACGCCGGCCATGCGCGCATCCACTGTGACCTGATCTCGCGCGACGCGACGCTGCCGCTGTTCGGCGGACTGTTTGCCTCCACCTGTGTCTACGTCGACCCGGTGCGCCAGCCGACCGACGCGGAGGCAGTGCGCCGCTTGGCGGGGGCTTTGTCGCGGACCCTGGCCTGGATGCAGGCGAATGGCCCGGTCGAGGCCGCCAATCGCTTGCCGGCGAACTATGCGCGCGGCGACGCCGAGTTGCACCGGCGCGCGCTAGCGCTGGCCTGGCCATCCTTCACCGCTGACGGCCGCCTGCAGCCGGGGACGGCAGAGAACATGCTGCGCGTGCTGTCCGCTTGGCGGCCCGAACTTCGCCGCAGCGGGCTGGACCCGGCCTCCAGCTTCAGCAACCGCTTCATCGACCGGGCGCAGGGGTAGGCCGCCCCAGTCCAATCGCATGCCATCGCGCTCAAGGCAACACTCATGAAAGTCAACCTGCGCAGCCCGCTGCTGTTCGTGCATCGCTGGACGGGCATGACGCTCGGCCTGCTGTTCCTGTTCCTGGCGCTCACCGGATTGACGCTCGTCTTTCGCGGTGAGCTCGGGGGCTGGATGGACACAAGCCTCCACGGCGACGTCGAATGCCGGGCCCCGCAGCCGCTGGACGCACTGATCGAAAAGGCGCGCGCCGTGCGCCCCGACGCCGAGGTCCAGGCCATCCGTGTCAGGGACGACGGCCAGTCGGTGATTGTGCGCATGTCCGACCGTCACGACCTGTATGTGGGCCCCTGTTCCGGCAGGGTGATGGACCGCAATCGCTGGGCTGGCGTGTTCGGCCTGCTGGAGCAGTTGCACCGTTTCCGCTTCCTGGAGAGCGCCGACGCGGGCAACTTCATCACCGGCGGTGCGGCGATGGCGATGCTGTTCGCAATGGGCTTCGGCGGCCTCTTCGTGCTATGGCCTTCGTCCTGGCGCCAGCTCAAGACCGTGACGACGCCTCGCCCACACCTGCGCGGCCGCGCACTGGATCTCAACCTGCATCGCAGCATCGGTTTCTATACGGCCACGGTCATCGTCATCGTGTCGATCACGGCGCTGCCGATGGCCTTCAAGTGGACTCGCACCGTCATCAACGTCGCCGTCGGCTCGCCGACGGAGAAACCACCCAAGCTGCGTTCCACGCCCGTCGCGGGTGCCCAGGTGCTGGATGCCGGCGCACTGTGGGAGCAGGTCCGACCGCTGCTCGAGCACCCCGACACGACGCCGCACGAGATCTCCATCGAGCTGCCCAGGAAGCCGAACGACGCGGCCGTGATCTACGCGGTCGAGATCGGCGCCGCCCATCCGAATGCGCGCAGCTACTACTACCTCGACGCCTACAGCGGCAAGCTGCTGCGCGCCGAACCCTATGCCACAAGCCCGCTGGGCAACCGCATCTACCGCTACACCTCGTCGCTGCATTCCGGTGAAGTCGGCGGCTTGCCGGTGCAACTGCTGTTCTTCACCGGCATCGCCGGCGTGCCGGTGCTCGCCTACACAGGCCTACGTAGCTTCTTCCGCCGGCGGCGTCGCGTGGCCGCCGCGCCGCCGCCGCTGCGGTTACGTGTCGCCGAGATGCGCGACGTGGCCCAGGACATCCGCTGCTTCGTGCTCATCGCGATCGACGGCGGCAAGCTGCCGCCCTTCACGGCCGGCGCCCATGTCGACGTTCTGACCGGCAGCGGTCTGGTGCGCCAGTATTCACTATGCAACGACACGGCCGAGCGACACCGCTACGTGATCGCAGTGAAGCGCACGGCGGACTCGCGCGGCGGATCGGTCTGGATGCACGACGAGGTGCGCGTCGGCGACGAGCTGGCCGTCGGCAGGCCGCGCAACCACTTCGAACTCAGCCCGCGGGCCGGCCACCACATGCTGCTGGCCGCCGGTATCGGAATCACGCCGCTGCTGTCCATGGCGCGCGAACTGATGCGTCGAGGCGAGCCCTTCACCCTGCACTACTTCGCCCGCTCGCCCGAGCAGATGGCCTTCCATGAGGAGCTCTCCGCCTCAGCCTTCCAGAGCAAGGTCTTCTTCCACTATGCCGTGCAGCGTTCGGGCCTGGGGGAGCGGCTGCGCCAGATGTTGTGGCACCACGCCGAGGACGCCCACTTGTACGTCTGCGGCCCACGCGGCTTCATGGACCTGGTCGAGTCCACCGCCTCGGCCACCTGGGCGCCGGAGATGGTGCATGTAGAGCATTTCGGCGCCGCCCCCCTGGCCTTGGCCGGCGAACGCCACCCGTTCACGATCGAGCTGCGCCGCAGCGGAAGCACGCTGCAGGTGCCGGCCGAGCAGACCATCACCGACGTGCTGCGCGCCCACGGGCTGGAGCCCTTCACATCCTGCGAGCAGGGAGTTTGCGGCTCTTGCCTGACAGTCGTTCTGGCAGGCAGGCCCGACCACCGGGACGCCTTCCTCAGTCCGGCCGAGCGCAAGGCCTGCAACAAGATCATGGTCTGCGTGTCGCGGGCCAAGAGTGAAAACCTGGTGCTCGATCTGTAGCCTGAATCCCCGACCTATTCCAAGGAGACACGCCGATGAAGAATTTCCGCCACGCTCTGGCTCTGCTGGCCTTCGTTGCCGCCGGGGCCACCCACGCCACACCGCAGCGCATCGTGCTGCTGGTCGACGAGGTCAAGACAGTGCGCAACCTGCCTTTGCTGATCGCCGAGAAGCTGGGCTATCTGCGCACCGAGGCCTTCGACGTCACGGTGATGAACATCCGCGACGAGATCCCCCACGCCCAGATGCTGGCCGACGGCCGAATCGACGCGATCATGGCCTACTACCACCACAATCTCGTCAACGCCGCCGACGGCCGGCCCTCGCAGGCCATCGTCACGCTGGGCGTCACGCCGGGTGCCAAGGTGCTGGTGGCCACCGGCGCCAAGGACCGCTTCAGGACGCCGGCCGACCTGAAGGGCGCGCGCTTCATCGCCGGCGGCGCCGGCTCCTCCAAGACCACCTTGGCCAATTGGCTGGTACTGGACGGCGGCCACGACCTGGACAGCTACACGCGCCTGAACACCGACGGAATTCCGGCCAACCTCGCCGCGCTCAAGGAGGGCAAGGCTGATCTGCTCGTTGCGCCAATCCCGGTGCCCGACAGCTACGAGGCCGAGGGCGCGGCCCAGGTGCTCTTCGACCTGACCACACCGGCCGGCACGCGCGCCGCGATGGGCACACTGTTCCCTTCCAGCACGGTGTTCATGAACAGCGAGAAAGTGCGCCAGCACCCCGAGATGGCCGCCCACCTGGCCACGGCCTTCGTGCGCACGCTGCAATTCATGAACCAGCACACCGCCGAGGAGCTGGTCTCGATGATCCCACCCAACATCGTCGGCAAGGACCACGCGACCTACCTTGCCAACGTGCGCCAGGCGCTGCCAATGTTCGCCACCGACGGCCTGATGCCCGCCGACGGAGCGCGCAAGGAGGCCGCCGTGTTCGCCAAGCAGCACCCGAAGACCCTGGGGGTAGACATCGGGAAGACCTACACCAACACCTTCGTCGAGCGGGCACTCAAGGCATACCCCGCCGGCCGGTACTGATCCAGCGCCTTCATCTCGCCGGGGCCAGCACCGGACCCTGCTGCTGCCCGCGGTCGAACAGCAGGTAGAGCACCGGCGTGATGAAGAGCGTGATGAGCTGCGACAGCAGGAGGCCTCCGACGATGGCCACACCAAGTGGCTGGCGCAGCTCGGCACCGGCACCGAGGCCAAGTGCGATAGGAAGAACCCCCATCAGCGCGCACATCGTCGTCATCATGATGGGGCGAAAGCGCTGCCGGCAGGCCTGGCGGATCGCGTCGACGGCAGGCAGGCCCTCGTCGCGCCGCGCCGAGATCGCGTAATCGATCATCATGATGGCGTTCTTCTTCACGATGCCGATCAGCAGCAGCACACCGATCATCGCGATGAAGCTCAACTCCATGTCCATCAGGCGCAGCGCCAGTAGCGCGCCCACCGCCGCGGACGGAATGCCCAGCAGTATGGTCAGCGGGTGCAGCCAGCTTTCGTAGAGCATGCCGAGGACGACGTAGATGACGGCGACAGCGGCGGCGATCAGCCACAGTTGCGTCGTCTGCGACTGCTGGTAGAGCGCCGCCTGACCGCTGAAGGAGCCAAACACCGTGGGTGGTAGCCGCAACTCGGCCTCTGCGGCATTGATGACGGCGGCGGCGTCCGACAACGACTTTCCCGGCGCGAGGTCGAACGACAACGTCACCGACGGCAGCTGCGCCTGGTGATTTACCGCGATGACGCCCTTGCCGCGCGCCACCGTCGCGAAGGCGCCCAGTGGCACGCGCATGCCGTGGCGGCTACGCACTTCGAGGCCGAGGATGTCGCTCTCGTCGCGCCTGGCCTCGTCCGCCACTTCGAGGATGACCTCGTAGCTGTCTTCCGGCGCGCGAATGGTGGTCACCTGGCGGCTGCCGAAGGCCGAAAACAGCGACGTTCGGATGGCACTCAGATCCACGTCGAGCTGTGCCGCCTTGTCGCGATCGACGCTGACGCGCGCCTGCAAGCCGTTCTTTTGATAGTCGCTGTTGACACCGATCAGCACGTCTGAGGCACGCAACGCGCCCATCAGCTTGTCGGCCCACTGGTCAAGCGCGCTGGCGCTGACGGCCTGCAATGTGTACTGGTAGCTGCTCTTGGACGAGCGCGCGCCGACGCGCAGGTTCTGCACCGGGCTTAGGAAGACGCGGATGCCCGGCAGGTCACCGGTGGCCTTGCGCAGCCGTGTGAGCACGGCCGGCAGCTCGGGGCGTTCACCGCGCCCCTTCAGGTCGACGGTGAGCTGGGTGGTGTCGTGGTCGACCTTGGTGGCCACGCCGGCCACGCTGGCGTCGGCCGTCACGATGGCCTGCAGGCGGCGCACGACAGCGAGGCGACCGGCATAGGACATGTCTTGCGGCGTGTCCACGTTGACGACGACCTGTCCGATGTCCTCCTGCGGGAAGAAGCCCTTGGGCGCTACCACATAGAGACAGGCGGTGGCCGCCACCGTGACCGCGCCGACCAGCAGCACGAGCCTGCGGTGCGCCAGCGCCACGTCCAACAGGCGCGCATAGGCCTCCAGCAAACGTTGGAAGGCACGCTCGAACGCGCGGCTCCAAGCCGGCTCGGGCGCGTGTAGCGACGCAGGCTTCATCAGCATCGGCACCAGCATCGGGATCAAGGTGAGCGACACCACCGCCGACACCAGGATGGCGAGGGAAACGACGACGGCGAATTCGTGAAACAGCCGGCCGATGACGCCGGGCATGAAGAAGATAGGAATGAAGACCGCCACCAGCGACACCGAGATCGACAACACCGTGAAGCCAACGTCGCGCGCGCCGGCCATGGCCGCCGCAAAGGGTGCCTCGCCGCGCTCGATTCGGCTGGTGATGGCTTCGAGCACGACGATGGCGTCGTCCACGACGAGGCCGACGGCGATGGTCAGGCCCAGCAACGAGATGTTGTCCAGGCTCAGGCCCATTGCGTACATCAGCCCGAAGGTGGCGAACAGCGAGATCGGCACGCTCAACGACGGGATGAAGGTGGCCGCTGCGCGGCGCAGGAAGAGCAGGATCACCAGCACCACCAGCGCGACAGTCAACACAATAGTGAGGTTGACGTCGTGGATGGCATTGCGAATGGAGATGGATCTGTCGCTCAACAGCTGAACCGCCACCGAGCTCGGAAGTTGGGTTTGAAGGCGCGGCAGCATCGCGTGAATCGCGTCCACCACGGCCACCGTATTGGCGCCTGGCTGGCGGCTCACCTTCAGCAGGATGGATGGACGGCCGTTCACGTCACTCATGTTCTGCACGTTCTCGATGCTGTCCTGCACCGAGGCCACGTCTGCCAGCCGCACGCTGCGGCCCTGGCGGCTTGCCACCGCCAACTGCGCGAAGTCGGCAGCACGCATCAGGTCACCACTCATCTGCACGGTCAACATCTGGCGACTGTTGTCGAGCTGGCCAGTGGGTGTTGCAGAGTTGGCGGCCTGCAACGCGACCGCCAACTCGTCCAGCGTCAGGTCCAACGCGGCCAGCCGTGCCGGGTCGGCCTGGATACGTACCGCGTAGCGTTTCTGGCCCGACACCTGCACCTGGGCCACACCGTTGATGGTGGACAGTGCCGGCACGACGAGGTTGTCGCTGAAGGCGTTCAGGTCTGAGAAGGACAGGCTGGGTGAGCTGAGCGCCACCAGCAGGATGGGCGCGTCCGCGGGGTTGACCTTGCTGTAGGACGGTGGCGTGCGCATCTCGGCCGGCAACTGGCGCCCGGCGCGGAACAGCGCCGCCTGCACGTCGGCCGCCGCGCCGTCGATGCTGCGGCTGGCATCGAACTCCAGCGTGATCTGCGTCTGTCCCTGGAAGCTGGAGGATGTGGTCGTCAGCAGCCCGGGTATGGAGGAGAACTGTTTCTCCAGCGGCGTCGCGACCGACGCCGCGATGTTTTCTGGGCTGGCGCCGGGCAGGTTGCCGGTGACCTGGATGACGGGCGTGTCGTACTGTGGCAGTGCAGAGATCGGCAGGCTCAACCAGGCGATGAAACCGGCGACGACGACGCTGATCCAGAACAGCAGCGTCGCAACGGGGCGGCTCAGGCAGGCTTCGGAGAGGCTCACTTCGCCAGCCTCACGGCCATGCCGTTCTTCAAGCCCTGCTGGCCTTCGGTGACGACGCGCTCGCCATCCGCCAGGCCGGCAACGACGGCGAGCTGATCCTGCACGCGCAGCAGCGTGACGGACTTGGTCGCCACCTTGGCGCCAACTGCGTCCAGCACATAGACGAATCGGCCGTCCGGCCCGTCCAGCAGCGCTTGCGGCGCCAGCGTCACCGCACTGCGGCTGACGCCCGCCGTAACCAGCACCTTGGCGAAGGCGCCAGGCCACAACAGTCGACGTGCGTTGGGGAAGGCCGCCTTCAGACTGATGGTACCCGTGTCAGTGTTGACCCTGTTGTTGACGAAGACGAGCTGGCCCTCGACCGTCGAGCCGTCCGGCGCAGCCAGCAATACCTTCACCGTACCGGCCGCCCGTGCGGCCAGCAACGTGGGCAGGTGGACCTCGGGCAGGGTGAACTCCACGCCGATGGGGTCCATCTGCACGACGCTGACCATGGGCGTCGCAGCCCCCGACTGCGCAAGGCTGCCGGGATGGACGGACAGCGCACCGGTCAGACCCGCCATCGGCGCGACGATGCGGGTGCGGTCCACCAGCACACGGCTGCCGTCGATGTCGGCCTGCATCGCGTCGCGCTGGGCGCGCAAGGACGCGACCTTGCCCTCCGCCACATCGACGACGCTGTCCGAATAGAACTTGTCCTTGGCAAGCTGACGTGAGCGGGCCAGGTCGCGCTGGGCCTCGTCAAGCTGCGCCTGCACCTGCGCGGCAGCGGCCCGCGCCTTGGCAAGCTGCGCGGCCACGTCGCTGGCGTCGAGCGTGAACATCAGCTGCCCTGCCTTGATCTCCTCGCCCTCCTTGAAATGGACGGCGCGGACGGTACCGGTCGCCTGCACGCGCACGTCCACCTGCTTCAAAGGCACGAGGTGCCCCTGCGCGTCGAGCTGGACCGGCAGGTTGCGCGCGACGGCCGGAGCGACGCTGACGACCGGGGCGAGCTTGGCATCGCCCTTGTCGGCAGGCTTCTCGACCGACCTGCTCAGCGCCACAGCGGCAGCCATGGCCAGGGCAGCCACGGTCAGCGCAACGAAGTATTCGACGGCGGTTCTCGTTCTGTGGTTCATCGTCGGCTTGGACAGGCTGATGGCCCGCAAGCAACCATGCTAGGAACGGAAGCTGAACGGCCGCTTGAGCGAACCTGAACGTGCTTTCAGACGAGCTGATAGCCCACGCCGCGCACCGTCTTGAAAAGCTGGCGGCCGGGCGACTCCAGCTTGGAGCGCAGGCGGCTCATGTAGACGTCGAGCAAGTTGGTGTCGACGTCGTAGTGCGAGGACCAGATCTTCTCGGAGATCAACGTGCGCGGCAGTATGCGACCCTGGTTTTGCATGAAGATCTCCAGCAACGCGTACTCGCGGCTGGTCAGGTCCACCGACCTTCCGTTCATCTGGACCGTGTGGCTCAGCAGGTCCAGGCGGATGCCGGCGTGCTCGAACACCACCTGCTTGACGCTGGATTGGCGGCGCACCAGGGAGCGCACGCGCGCCAGCAGTTCCTCCAGACTGAAGGGCTTGGGCAGGTAGTCGTCCGCACCGATGTCCAGGCCCTTGACGCGGTCCTGCACACCGTCGCGCGCGCTGAGGATTAGCACTGGCTCCTTGAAGCCGCTGCTACGCCAGCGGCGCAGCAGATCGAGCCCGTCGCCATCTGGCAAACCCAGGTCGAGCACGATAGCGTCGTAGCCGGTCTCGGCCAGCGCATCGGAAGCGTCCGCGCAGTTGCGTGCCCAGCTCACGGTGTACGAGCACTCGGACAGGCTCTGCTGCAGAAAGCGCCCAAGCCGCTCTTGGTCTTCGATGACCAGGATCTTCATTGCCTTATCTCCTCGTACCTGCCCGGCACGATGCACCGATTTTGCGGCGAGCTCAGACCGGGCGGCCCAGGCGCATGCGGCCGAGCAACCCGTCCTTGTCGATGAAGTGGTGCTTGAGCGCGGCGACCACGTGGCAAGCCACCAGCGCGACCAGGACCCAGGACAGCATGCCGTGCAGTTCCTCGAGCTGATGCCCGAGCGCCTTGTCTTTGGGCAGCCAGTTGGGCAACGTCACCAGGTCGAACCAGACCACCGGCCGGCCCTTGGCCGAGCTCATGGCCCAGCCCAGCAGCGGCACGGCGAGCATTAGCAGGTAGAGCAACCCATGCAGCACTTGAGCGCCCTTGGCCTGCCAGGCAGGCATGGGCACATCCGGCGGAGGCCGGCGGCCGAAGCGCCAAAGCAGGCGCGCCAGGGCCAGCGCCAGCACGGTGATACCGGCAGAGCGGTGCCAGTTGACAATCAGCAGCTTGGTGGGCGATCGCTCCAGGCTGACCATATAGAGGCCGACGCAGAACGTCACGATCAAGCCCATCGCGACGAGCCAATGCAGCACGACAGCGGTGGCGGTGTAGCGGGCGTTGGAATTCAACGAGGTCTCCAGTCCGTGCGGCGCCTGCTTGGGCGCCACATCTATGGATGAGGACGCTAGTGACTGAAGCTGACCCCTGCCTGAAACAAGTCTGAAAGAATGTTCAGGTTTGGCGGACCTGGCTCCCCATCGGAGGCTTCTACGGCAAGCAGCGCTCGGATATGGGCAGCACATTTGCTTTGCCCGCTCCTATCTTCGAATTGCCTTCCAAGGGCTTTCCCGCCCCCTGCCCCATGACTCTGCCGGTGAATCGAGCCGCTCGCGAGCTTTCCCGTCAGGGGATCGGGCGGAATCCATCGGGGCCAGCGGAGGCCGGACGACTGCCACCCGTCCGGCCGATGGCGACGGGGCTTCTGGGCGCCACACCGTCCATACGCCGCGGCAAAGCGGCTTCAACTGCTTGACTGCGGCACGGTCCAGCCGGCGACTCGGCGTCTAAAAGCGCCCTGGCGCAGCGACGCGGCGGTGCACCCGGCCCGTCTCAGGGGCGCGGCACGAACTTCTGCAATCGCTTCCCGGTATCGACTTCACCCGCGTAGAGATTTCCGTGCGAGTCGATGGCCAGATCGTGCACCCAGTGGAATTGGCCGGCGTACCGGCCGGGGCGCCCGAGCGTGCCGCGCACCTCGCCGGTCGCACGGTCGATTGCAAGAATCTGGTTGTTCGCACCGTCTGCCAACAGCAGCCAGCGCTGCCCCGCGTCGCGTGAAATCACGAGATCCCACACCGAGCCCGCCATCAAGGTTTCCGGCTCCACCGAGAACTCCCTGACGAAGCTGCCGTCATGCTGGAACACCTGCACACGGTTGTTCAATCGGTCGCAGACGTAGACCAGCCCATCGTGCGCGAGGCGCACACAGTGCACGGGGTTGCCGAACTGGCTCAACTGGGCAGGGGTTGGTGCTGCCGTGCGCGGCGAGTCAGGCTTGTCAAAGGGCGCGGCAGGTCGGCCGTAGGCGCCCCAGCTGCGCTTGAAAGCACCGGTCTCGCTGTCGAAGACGACGATTCGCTTGTTGTAATAGCCATCGGCGACATAGACCTCACGTGCAGCCACGTCGACTTCGACGCCTGCGGCCCGCCCAACCCGGCTGGTGTCGCTGTTTCCCGTCTGCGGCCCGATCTTGCCGATCTGCATCACAAAGCGGCCATCACGGGTGAACTTGAGGATCTGCCCGTCCTGCTCCCCGTTGCCGGTGATCCACACGAAGCCTCGCCCATCGACATGGATGCCGTGCTCGTTCTGCGGCCAGTCGTAGCCGGCCCCGGGCCCTCCCCAGGAACGCAGCAACCTGCCGGCCGCGTCAAACTCCAGCACCGGCAGGGCTGGAGCGCAGCACTTCGACAGCGGCGGGCTCCTCGTCGCGCCACGCTCGTCCGGTGTCAGGCTGCCTGGGCGCTGCAAGACCCACACATGGTCGGCATTGTCCGTGGCGACCCCGCTGACCTGGCCAAGGATCCAGTTGTTCGGCAACGGCTGCGGCCATGCCGCGTCGACAACAAAGCGAGGGACGTCGCCACCATTTCCCGGCAGCGCCGTGGACGCACACCCGACAACCGCGATGCATGCAGTGAGCGTGGCCGCCCATCGCGCTGTTGCCAGAACCAGTCGCCCGTTCGACATGATGAATGCCCTCAGAGCCCGCCCTACCGCAGGCAAGTGTCGACCATCACAGCGTGGCTGCATAGAGCAGTTGCGCCCACGCCTGGCCGGGACACTATCGCCCGGGGCATGGCCGGCCTATGCCGCCAACCCATCCTGCGCAGCCCCCTGGACCGGGATCCGAACCCTGAAACAGGTTCCCACGCCGACCTCCGACTCCAGCTCGATGCGGCCGCCATGCTTCTGCACGATGGAAAAGGACAGCGACAGGCCCAGGCCTGTCCCCTTGCCCACCGGCTTGGTCGTGAAGAAAGGCTCGAAGATGCGCCGTCTGACCTCCTCGGTCATGCCGCTGCCGGTGTCCGCCACCTCGACGCTGACCCAGCCGTCCGCTGCCCGTGTCCTCAGCGTGATCGTGCCGCGCTCGGGAATGGCGTGGGCCGCATTGACGATGAGGTTCATGAACACCTGGTTGAGCTGCGCCGCGATGCAACGCACCGGCGGCAGCTCGCCGTAGTCCTTGCGCACCACCGCCTTGTACTTGACTTCGTTCATGACGACGTTGAGCGTCGAGTCCAGGCCCACATTAAGGTCCGCGTCCTGCCAGTCGGCCTGGTCGACCCGCGAAAAGTTCTTCAGGTCCTGCACGATCTTCTTCACGCGCAGCAACCCCTCCTCGCTCTCGTCGAGCAACTTGGGCAGGTCCTCCTGCACGAAGCCGAGGTCGACGACGGCGTCGACTCGGGCGAGTTCTTCGTTCACGTCGGCCGGCAGCGTATCGGCGGGCGCCTGCTTCAGCAGCGCAAGCAGCCCGAAGACGGGCTCGACATAGCCGCGCAGCGAGCCGAGGTTGGAACTGACGAAGCCGATGGGGTTGTTGATCTCGTGGGCGACGCCGGCGGCGAGCTGGCCGATGGAGGCCATCTTCTCGGACTGCAGCAACTGGTTCTGCGCCTCTTCCAACCGCGAGTTGGTCTGTTTGATGCGCTCGTAGTTCAACTCCAGCTCGCGCTGCACGCGGCGTACCTCGGTGCGATCCTGCAGCAACCACCATGTACCGGCCGTCGGCTCGGACGGACTGGCCACGTAGGCAATGATCTGCACCCACAAGAGATTGCCGGCCAGCGTGCGCACCTCCATCTCGTGGAACAGCGACCCGCCCTGGGAAAGCACGGGATAGGCGATGCGGCTCAGCTCCTCAAAGTCCTCCTCGCTCTTGAACAGGCTGCGTGTCGGCAGTCCGGCTGGCGACACATCGCCGAGCTCGAACATCTCGGCGAACTTCCTGTTGCCACGCTGCACGCGGTTGTTGGCCGTCGCGATGATGCCGACAGACGCGTTCTCGAGAAAGGCCTCGAGCTCGTGATGCGTGCTGAGCAGCTCGGCCGTTCTGTCGACGATCATGTTCTCGAGCTCGACGCGATGGCGGCGCAGCTCATCCTCGGCCTGGCGGCGGCGCGTCACATCCTGCAGCGTCTCGATCGCGCCGACCAGCTCGCCCTGCGTGTCGGCAAGGGGGGCCGCCGAGAAGAAGAGCCAGCGCCCCCCGTCACCGAACGCGGGGAAGAAGCTCTCGACCTCGTAGGCGTTCGCGATGTGAGGCGACGGGTTGCAGCGTTTGCCGTACAGGCGTTCTCGCTCTTGCTCGATGCTGCCATCCAGGATCAGGTCGGCCAGCAGCGGCCTGGCCTCGGGGTAGAAGGCGCGCCAGGCGTCGTCACGGCCCAGCATGTCGGCGGCTTCGTGGCCTGTCAGCTGCGCGCAGGCGGCGTTCCAGTGCGTAATCCGGTGGGATTTGTCGATGACGAAGGTCGGCACCGGGTTGTTCTCGAGGATCTGGTAGAGCACACGGCCGACGTCCAGCAGGCTGCTCTGCACATAGCGGATATCACTGAGATCCTGCCCCGTCAGCACGGCGCAGGCCCGGTCACCCACGACGACGCGCTGGGCCTTGATCTCCAGCACGCGGCGCGCGCCGCTTCCGGTCTCGGCCTCGATCTCTATCGCCGGCTGCTCCCCCGTCTCGGCGAGACAACGCTCGCAGTAGCGCCCGAGCACATCGGCGTCGCCGTCAGCCACCCAACCGCGCAACGGCATCTGTCGCAACGCGTCTTCCTCATGGCCGAGCAGGCGCTGCATCGCGGTGTTCGCGAGCAGGACATGCGTGGCGTCGAGCACCAGGGTAGGCGTCGTCACGGCCTGCAGCGCGAGGCGAAAGTCATCGCTCAGCGCGGCGCCGCTCACAGCCCGACCTCGTCGGGATCCTCGAGGATGAAGGAACCGTCGCTGCCCCATCTGACATGGGTGATGCCCGGCTCCAGACGCTCCAGGCGGCGCAGCTCGGCCTCCTGGGCGCTCAGCACCCCCCGTTGCTGGCGCACCTGGTCGGCAAGGCATTGGTTTTCCAGCGTCAGCTCGCGGATCCGCAGCACCTGGCGCACCGCGCTGAGCAGGTCGAAGTCGGCCCAGGGCTTGGAGATGAAGCGGGCGATCTCGGCCTCGTTGATCGCGGCGACCAGGGCATTCAGGTCAGCGTATCCCGACAGGATGATGCGCCCGCAATCCGGCTGCACCTGGCGCAGCTCACGCAGGAACTCGACGCCCGTCATGCCGGGCATGCGATGGTCGGAGATGGCCAGCGCGAAGGCGCATTCGCGCGCACGCGCCAGGGCCGACGCGCCGTCGGTGAAGACCTCCACCGTGTAGCGGCCGCCGGCGGCGTCCTTCAACCCGGCGTGCAGCAGGCGCTGCAGCGCGCTGAGAATGCTGGGCTCGTCGTCGACGAGCAGGATGCGCTCACTCATGAACTCTCCTCCGCACCATGCGCTCCGGGACCTGGGCTCGGGCAGCGGCCCGCCGGCTCATGCCGCCGGACCATCCTGCGGCCTCACATGGATGCTGAGCTTGACGCCATGGCGGCCGGCGAACTCGCGCAGCTGCCTGACGACGCGCTCGTCGAAGACGAAGCCGGCCGCGAGCAACAAGGTCCCCTGGGGCGACAGCAGGTCTCGCGACAGCACCATGCCGGGTGCGACATCGTTGGCCGGCAGCTCGCGATCCTGCGGCTTCTCGGTGGGCTCGTCGTCGAGAGCCAGCTCGAAGGCTTGGACGATGCTGGCCTCATAGCGCGTGCCGGCGCCGCCGACGACGAGCGCCTGCGCCTCCGCCGCCGAGTAATGCTTCAAAGACAGCCGCCCCGCCTGCGCCGCGTGGTAGTCGCTCGCGATGCTGACGATCTGCGCGCCGAACGGCACATCTTCGCCGCGCAAGCCGTCGGGAAAGCCCTTGCCGTCTATGCGCTCGTGATGGGAGCGCACATAGCGCGCAACGCGCTGCAGCTGGCCCAGCGGCAGCAGCGCGGCCTCGCCATCGAGCGTGTGCCGGCGGTACAGGGTCAACTCCTCGCTGCTCATTGTCGACAGCGGCTTGCGCAGCATCGCGTCGGGAAAGCCGATCTTTCCGACCTCGTGCAGCAGGCCGGCAATGTAGACATCCTGCTCCAGCATCGCGCCGCCGTCGAGGTGGCGGGCGATGCGCCGCGCAAGGCCGCCCACCTGGCGCGAGTAGCCGGCCATGTCGCTGCCACGCAGCTCCAGGAGGCCGGAGAAGACGTTGATCGACAGCAGGAAGTTCTCCTGAACCTGCGCGAACGAGGCCTCCAGCATCGCGTTGACCTGCTCGAGCTCGACGGTGCGCGCCCTGACGCGCTCGGCCAGCTCGGCGTTGAAGGCCTGCAGCTCATCGTTCTGCTTGCGCGTCAGCTGCATCAGCGCACGGTTCTCCTGTTCGAGCCTGCGGCGCTCCAAGCCGTCGTGCACGCACATCAGCAGCTCGCGGTCGTCCCAGGGCTTGGCGACATAGCGATGGATCTGGCCGCGGTTGATCGCTGCCACCGTGGAGCCGATGTCCGAATAGCCGGTCAGCAGGATGCGCCCGACCGTCGGCCATCGTTCACGCACCTGCTCCAGCAGGCTGGCGCCGTCCATCTCCGGCATGCGCATGTCGGACACGACGAGGTCCACGGGTTCTGCCTCCAGCATGGCCAGCCCGGCGCGGCCGCTATCGGCCAGCAGCACGCGATAGCCCTGCGGCCGGAACAGCCGCCGCAGCGCGCTGAGGATGGAAGGCTCGTCATCAACAAAGAGGACGACCGGCGATTCAGTGAGCTCTGAATTCATTGCATGCCTCCACTTGCGGGCCAGCAGTGACAGGTCCGCCGAAGCGTGAGTTTAGGCAGGCAGCGCGGACTTGGGTGTCTATCTTTTCCGAACGCCCTCGGCGGGGCATCATCAAGGCCTCGCCGGCTCCGATCCGGGGTGCAGTTGCGCGCGTCGCCGCCGGCCCCTGTCGCGTGGCGATCAGGCTTGGTCCGCGCAGGCCGCGCCCACAGGCACAGGCGGGCAGCGGCGGCGGGTTTAATATTCGCGATTGCCTATATAGCGAACTAGAGGAGACACCAATGCAATCCAATGGATCACCAAAGGCTTTGTCACGAGGTACCGGTTCGGCGCGGCGCCGGCTGGGCCTGCAGGCAGTCGCGGCCCTGGCGCTGATGCTCGGGAATGGCTGGACGGCGGCGGTCACCGACCCGGCCTCGCTGCCGGAGCCCAAGCGCACCAAGGCGGGCATGTACCTGAGCGCGAGCGAGGTGCCCGGCTTCATCCAGTCCCAGGGCGGCGCCTCGCGTGTCCTCTTTCTCGACATCCGGACCCGGGCCGAAGCCATGTTCGTCGGCATGCCCACCGCTGTGGATGCGCTGGTGCCTTTCGTCGAGTTGCAGGAGTTGATGACCGACTGGGATGCGCAGCGCAACGCCTACAAGCTCGAGCCTATGCAGGACTTCGTGCCCGAGGTGCGCCGGCGTCTGGTGCAGAAGGGCTTGCAGCCCACGGACGCCGTCGTGCTGATCTGCCGCTCCGGCGACCGCAGCGCCCGTGCCGCCAACCGGCTGGCCGAGGACGGCTTCACGCGGGTATGGTCGGTCGTCGATGGCTTTGAGGGCGACCTGGACAAGGAAGGCCGTCGCAGCGTGAACGGCTGGCGAAACGCGGGCCTGCCCTGGAGCTACAAGCTGGACCGCAGCCGCATGTATTTCCCGCGCTGAGCCATGCGCGCAGCGCCCCCCTCAAGCCCGGGGGGACAGGCACCTCAGCCCTGGGCTCGCCATGCGGCGGCCGGAAGTGCTACAAGAAGCTGCCTGCTTTTCGCGAGGAGCGGTGATGAACTTCCAGCACGCGTTCGTATCGATGATCTTCCTCGTTGCCCTCATTGGGCTGGCGTTCCTCGGGGTCTCGTTGGAGCACGCACTCAGGCTCGGCGATCTGGCACTCATGGCGCACCACCCCCTCTTCAGTTCGGGTGTCGCGTCATTGAGCACGGCCGCGCTGGGTGGCCTGTTGCTGCAGGGCCTCAGCCGCCCATCCCGCTGAAGACCCGGGCTTCGCCCCGGCAACGAAAAGCCGGCTGCGTGCAGCCGGCTTTTCGTTTTGGCGCCCGCCGATCAGTCGCGGCGGCGGCGGGCCAGCAGCAGAGCGGCGCCGCCCAGCATCAGCGCGACGCTGCCCGGCTCGGGTACGGCGCTGATGTTGTCCAGCGCCACGGCGTTGGCCATGCCGGTCAGGTCGAAGGACATGGCCGTGCCGCTGAAGCTCAGCACGGCATGGTTCCAGGCGCTGTAGTCGGCCGAGTTGGCCGTCAGGTCGAGGCTGCCCAGCAGCGTGCCGGTGCCGTTCAGGCCGGAGTAGGCCTTGATGGCGATGGGCGCGTCGCTCGGGGTTGAGTAGAAGAAGCTCAGGCCGCCGGTGACGCCCGCGCTGACGTTCATGAAGGCGGTGGTGTTGACGATGCCGTCCAGCTGCACGAAGGCCACGCCCAGCGGCGACGGCGCGTTGCTGAAGTAGGTGAAGTCGGCGTCGTTGGACAGGCCCAGCACGTTGGTGAAAGACACGCCGCTGGCGGCGTAGGTGTCGGCCACCTCCTCACCGTAGGACCAGGTCTTTTCAAAGTCCACGAACAGCGGGGCGGCCGCGAAGGCCGGCGAGGCCAGGCCGAGAGCCAGGGCGAGGGAGGCGAGCTTCATCGAAGAACTCCAGGGCTTGAGGGTTTGGGGCGGCGGTGGCCGCAGCGTCTTGGTCGGGGGCGCAGTGTGGTGGGCAATGACGACAGCCACGTGACGCCACCAAGGCAGGCACCAGCGCACTTCACGCCGATGTCATCGGTGGCTGCGATGGTCTCAAGCCCGCCCGCTGCCGCCCGCCATGACCCGACCTGTCCTGCCCCGCCGCTATCTGCTCATCGCCCTCGGCGCCGCCGGCCTTGCCCGCCCCGCTCGCGCCTGCGAGTTCTTCAGCAGCCGCATGCGCATCTGGCACCCCTGGACGCGCGCGACGCGCGTCGACGCCGACACGACCCGGCTCTGCATGCGCTTCGACGAGGTGCAGGCCAGCGACCGCCTGATCGGACTGCAAACCCCCGTGGCTGGGGGGGCACGTCTTGCCGGCCCCGGCGCACCGGAGGGCGTGCAAGGCCTGTCACTGCCGATCCACGCAGGCCAGGAACTCACCCTCACCGAGGACGGCCTGCACATCGAGCTGCTGGACCTGCAGCAGCCGCTGCAGCTTGGCCGCAGCTTCCCGCTGCGCCTGATCTTCGAGTTCGCGGAGCCCGTCAACGCCACGCTCAACGTCGACTACGCCGGCCTGCGCTGAACGTCGTGAACCCGTCACGCCGAGGTCATCCCCCATCCATAGCATGCGCCCCGCTTTCGGCCCTCTCCCCTTCATCCACGGAGCAGATCCCATGACTCATTTCTTCAGCAAGAGCCAGATCGCCCTGGCCGCCCTCGCGGCGCTGGGCAGCGCCGCGGTCATCGCGCCCAACCTCGCCACGGCCGCCGGAAAGACGGCAGGCAAGTATGTTTCCGGCGACTTCCACAACCACACCACCTGCTCGGACGGCGCGATCTCCATGCAGAAGCTGGTCAAGAAGGTCACAGACAAGACGGCCGACTCGCCCTGGGGCCTGGACTGGTTCGTGCAGGCCGGCCACGGCGGCAACGGCAACCGCAACTGCACGCTGGTCGAGGACGCCTCGCTGTCCACGCCTGCCTACCCCTATGTAGCCGGCCAGGGCCCCACGACGACCTGGGCCAACAGCATCGGCGCGGCCAACCTGAAGGGCAATGGCGGCGGCGTCGGCGGCAACGGCAACATGTGGCGCTGGCAGTCGCTGCAGGAATACCAGTACCCGGTCATCGAGTACCTGGCTGCCTACAAGAACCTGCCCCTCTTCCTGGGCCTGGAGTCCGTCGTCGCCGGCCATGAGCACAGCTCCATGTCCGTCGTGACCGGCCAGATGCCGTCCGCCGTGGACAACGCCACGCTGCCGACCGCGCCGGGCTACACGGCGCTGGGCAACGCCAGCGCGCTGGCCCAATGGTCCTACTGCTTCGACCGCGGTGACACTGACCAGAGCCGTGGCAACGTGACCGGCTCCACCACCGGCAACAACTGGGATTGCAGCAACCCCGCCAGCGCCGACTCCACGTCCAGCACGCTGGGCTGGAGCGGCACCGGCAAGAAGCTCGTGCAGCCCGGCGGCGCCGGCACCGGAGACAAGGGTCACCTGAAGACGCTGGAAGCCCTGAAGTGGATGGCCAACTTCCACGGCCAGGCCAGCTACTACGTGCCCGCCCACCTGGAGCGTGCCGGCCCGTTCAACGTGGACGGCAACAACGGCTTCAACATCGAGCACCTGCGCAACTTCAACAACACCGCGCCCAACGTCGCCTTCGGCTTCGAGTCTCAACCCGGCCATGGCGCGTCCAGCAACCGCGGCGAGTACCAGGTCAAGCGAAACAACTTCGGCGGCACGGCCGGCCTGGTCGACTCCGTCGGCGGCACGACCTACGGCGGCACCGGCGTCTACGCGGCCCAGGTCGGCGGCGTCTGGGACGCGCTGCTCGGCGAAGGCCGCAACTGGTGGTTCTTCGCCAGCTCCGACTGGCACAACCGCGGCAGCTTCGGCCCGGACGACCGACGCTCCACGCAGGACTTCTACCCCGGCGAATACCAGCGAACCCATGTCATGGTCCGCAACGGCAGCGACAAGCTGCGCCCGCAGACCATCGTCGACGGTCTGCGCAGCGGCAACGCATGGTCGGCTTCCGGCCAGTTGATCGACCGCCTGGCCTTCGTCGCCTGCACGTCCTACGCCGGTCCCGGCGCGCGCACCAACGCCGCAGTCGAGGCCCTGGCCGTCGCCGCTGCCACCAAGGGCACCGACATCGACGCCGTCGGCTGCGCCACCATGGGCGAGAAGCTCGCCGCCCGCCCGGGCGCAGAGATCGTCGTCGCCGTCGTCGTGCGCGACCCGGACGGCACCAACTTCTCGCCCTACACCTTCCCCAACCCGTCGCTGGCACAGGTCGGCATCAACCAGCCGCTGAACAAGCCGGTGCTGGACCACGTCGACGTGATTCGGGGCATGGTCACCGGCTACAAGACGCCCGGCTCGGCGGACTACTCGGGCGAATGGCCGCGCAACACGGCCTGGCTGAAGGCCGACGGCACGACAGCGGGCCTGGCCGCCGTGCCGGCCGGCGCGAAGAACACCTCGGCCGCCGTGCTGAAGACCTTCAGCGGCGACGGCGGCACGCCGTGGACCGCCGTGCAGTCGGGTGTGGACAACACCGTCTTCCTGAAGATGAGCTTCCGCATCCCCGCCGTCCAGGCCTCGCAGTACCTGCGCCTGCGCGGCAGCAACCTGCCCGCCGCCGTGCCCTACGAGACGGACGCCAGCGGCAACCCGCTGGCCGACATCTACACCAACGCCAACGACACCTCGATGCTGCGCATCCCCTGCAGAACCGTCGGCACAGTACTGACCGGCGACGCCATCAACGGCTGCCCGGCCCACCTCGCCACGGTGGCGGGCCAGAAGTACGTCTCCTACGACGTGGCCGCCTGGGCCGACCTCTGGTTTTACAGCAACCCGATCTACGTCGAGGTGGCCAACTCCTACGCCGTCGCCGGCGTGAGGTGAGGCCGCCGGGAGCCCGCTCCCGTCCAGGGGCGCTGCAGCGATGCAGCGCCCTTTTTTCATCGAGGAGATGTCATGAAGACCTGCATCGGTGCTGCGCTGCTTGTAGCAGTCGCCTCTTCCCAGGCCGCCATCGTCTGGGACGAAGCGATCCAAGGCGACCTGTCGGACAACGGCCTGGCACCCACCGTCATCGCGATGGCGCCCGGCCGCAACCTGGTACTCGGCACCATGGGCGATGCCGGCCATGGTGTGGACCGCGACTACTTCAGCTTTACCGTACCCGCGGGCCATGTGCTGGCCGAGCTATGGCTGCTGCCCGTCACCGGCGTATCGGGCAGCGCCTCCTTCTTCGGCATCCAGGCCGGACCGCAACTCACCGTGACGCCATCCGGTGGTGGCATCGAAGCCTTCTATGGCTTCAACCATTACGGCGGCGAGCAGATCGGCAGCGACATCCTCGTCGCCATGGTCGGCGCCGACAAGGCCCCCATCCCGGCCGGCACCTGGTCGGTCTGGCTGCAAGAAACCGGCGGCCAGGTCAGCTATGGCCTGGACTTTGTCATCACGTCCGCCGTTCCGGAGCCTGCCGCGGCCCTATGCCTGGGGCTGGGCCTCCTCGGGCTCGCTTGTCGCCGTTCTGTCTTGCTGCGCCGATAGCATCCGCCGCCTGTTACGCCGTCCGTTTCGAGAGCCATGTCCGCCCAACTTCCCCTGAGCCCGGCCGTCCAGGCTGCGCTGTCGCGCCGGCCCCTGTCCCGCTGGGCGCGAGAGCCGCTGCTGCACTTCCTGCTGCTGGGCGCGCTGCTGTTCGGCGTGGACCGTTGGCTCAACCCCGGCAGCGGCGAGGCCAGCGAGATCATCATCAGTGCCGAGGTCGACGAGGAGGCGCGCCAGCTCTTCAAGGCCAAGCGCGGCCAGGACCCCAACGCCGAGGAGATGACGGCCCTGCGCAAGGTCTGGCTGGAAAACGAAGTGCTCTACCGCGAGGGCCTGGCCCTGCAACTCGACAAGGGCGACACCGCGATCCGCGAGCGCGTCATCTTCAAGGCACTGAGCGTCGTCGACGGCGGCACCAAGCTGCCGCCGGTCAGCGACGAACTGCTGCGCGGCTGGTTCGAAAAGCACCGCGCCAAGTACGACGAGCCTGCCCGCTTCGACTTCCAGGAAGCCGTGCTCGAAGGCCATGCCGGCGAGGCCGCCGTGCGCGCCTTCGTCGATCAGCTCAATCACGGCACGCCCGGCGATGCCCGGGCCGGCCTGCGCGTCTTCAAGGGCCGGCCGCATGGCAACCTGCTGCAAAGCTACGGCGACGGTTTCGCCCGGGCGCTGGAAGCCGCCCCGCCTGGCCAATGGCTGGCACTGGAGTCCCGCGAGGGCTGGCACGCCGTGCGGCTGGAGGCCGCCAGCGCCGCCAGGCCCGCCGAGTTCGAGGTGCTGCGCGGCGTCGTGCTGCAGGACTGGACAGATGCGACGCTGGCCGAGCAGCGCAGCGCCGCCGTCGCGGCCCTGGCCAGAAAGTACGCCATCAAGATCGAGGCGCCAGCGAAATGAAACGGCTGCTGATCTGGCTGCTGTGGCTGGCCGCGCCCCTGCCGGCAGCCCTGCCCGCCTTTGGCCACGAGATGAGCATGGCCGAGATGCAGCTGCGCGAGACCCGGCGCGGCGAATTCCTCTGGCAATGGGGCGCCGGCGAGAAGCGCCCCATCGCCCAGGACCTGACGCCCATCTGGCCGCAGGCCTGCGCGGCCGAGGCCACGGTGTTGCGCTGCGGCGAGGCCGGCCTCGCCGGCACGCTGTCGGTCAAAGGCGTCGGTGAGCGCTACTCGGCCGCCGTCGTGCGCGTGTTCTGGCTGGACGGCCAGACCCGCGTCTACACGCTGACCAAGGCCCAGCCCACGGTGCAGCTCTACGGCGCTGCCGATGACCCGCGCGGCATGGGCGAGATCGCCAGCGCCTACACGCTGCTGGGCGTGGAGCACATCCTCGGCGGCATCGACCACCTGCTGTTCGTCATCGGCCTGCTGTTCCTGGTGGGCTTCAGGCGACGCCTCGTCTGGACCATCACCGCCTTCACTGCCGCGCACAGCCTCACGCTGGCTTGCAGTGCCCTTGGCTGGTTGACGCTGCGCGCCGCGCCGGTGGAGGCCAGCATCGCGCTGTCCATCGTGCTCGTCGCGGGCGAGGCCTTGCAGCGACGCGACACCCTGGCCAGCCGCTGGCCGGCCCTCGTCGCCTTCCTGTTCGGCCTCGTGCACGGCCTCGGATTTGCCGGTGCGCTGCAGGAGATCGGCCTGCCGGAGCATCACTTGCTCGTCGCGCTGCTGACCTTCAACCTGGGCGTCGAGATCGGCCAGCTGCTGACGGTGGCCGCCTGCTGGTGCCTGTGGCGCCTCGCCGGCCACTGGCAGGCCGCGCAGCGGCTGCGCACGGTGCTGCTCTACATGATCGGCAGCATCGCAGCCTACTGGTCCTGGCTGCGCATCGCGGCGATCGTGACATGACGGACGAAGTCATCGGGCTCTTTCCCGTCCCGCTGCAGCGCTCGCAGGGGGTGCTGCCCATGCCCCTCGTCCACGCGCTGGTCGACCACTTCAGCACCCGCGCGCTGCAGGCGAACAACAGCTCCGACGCGCTGTCGCACACCCGCATGCTGCAGCCCGGGGACAGCCCGCTGCTGGTGCAGGCCGCCGCCCTCATCACGCCCCGCATCGCCGCGTTCGGCCGCCACCTGTTCGGAGAGAACCTGGGATGGGCCATCAAGGAGATGTGGGTCAACGTGCTGGACACCGGCGGTCGCCAGGCCATGCACAACCACGCCAACAGCTTTGCCTCCGGCGTGGTCTACCTGACCGAGACGCACGACTCGGCGCGCACGGTGTTCATGAAGTCACCCGGCGGCCACGACTTCGCGCTGAAGAACGACCATGCCGGCGTCGTCACCGGGCCCTACAACGCCGAGAAATGGGTCAGCCCAGCGCCGGCGCCGGGCGACCTCATCCTCTTCCCCAGCTACCTGATGCACGCCGTGCCGCCCAATGCCGGCGCGCGCCGCATCAGCCTGGCCTTCAACGCCATCCCGACGCGCTTGGAAAGCTGGGGCTACACCCTGAGCTTCAGCGCTTGAAGTGAAACGCTCCTTCGCCCAGCCTCGCTCCGCTGAACGCGGGCGAGCCCAGCCGCTCACCCGGTGGAGCGGCATGCCTGCGGCTTCGAGCCGCAGGCGCATCACCACAGCGGACCGGCTTGAGGCCCCTGCGATATGAGCCGCCTGGCATTGCTGCTGATGGCCGCGTCCGGCTTCGCCGGCCTGGGCTACCAGATCGTCTGGACGCAGCAGTTCGGCCTCGTCCTCGGCCATGAGTCGGCAGCCGTGCTGGCTGTCGTCGCGGCCTTCTTTGGCGGGCTTTCGCTGGGCGCGCTGCTGCTGGGGCGACGCATCGAGGCCAGCGCGCGGCCGCTGCGCTGGTATGCCGGCTGCGAGGCGCTGATCGGGCTGTGGGGCGGGCTGCTGATGCTCGCGATGCCCGCGGCCAGCGGCGCAGCACTGGCCCTCATCGGGCCGGAGGCAACGCCGTTGCGCCACTGGTGCGTTGCCTTCGGAGCCAGCTTCGTCCTGCTACTGCCGGCCACCACCGCCATGGGCGCGACGCTGCCAGCCATGGCCCGCCTCGGCACGACGCACCTCCCGCCGCTGTACGCGGCCAACACGCTGGGTGCCGTCGCGGGCGTGCTGGGCACTGCCTTCTGGCTGATCCCGGGCTGGGGCCTGACGCGCTGCGCCGGCCTGTGCGTCGCCCTCAACCTGGGCTGCGCAGCGCTGGCCGGCCTCGCGCTGCAGGCGCGACCCACGCCACCGCTGGGACCACGTACCTCGAGCCGGCCCCTGGCGCTGCTCGCGCTGACCGGCCTTCTGGGCATCTCCTACGAGGTGCTGGCCGTGCGCGTGCTCAGCCAGGTCGCCGAGGACACGGTCTACACCTTCGCGCTGCTGCTGGCCGTGTACCTCGCCGGCAGCGCGCTGGGCGCCGCCGCCTTCACGCGCTGGCAGCGGCTGTGCAGCACGCCGCTGCTACTGAAGGCCCTGGCCTGGAGCATCCTGCTGGGCATGGCCGCGCTGTGGAGCGCCGAGGCGATCAAGGCCTGGCTGCAGCCCGAGACCCAGGCCGCCGCGCTGGCCACCGAGGCACTGCTGGCCGTCGCGGCGTTCGCGCTGCCCACGCTGCTGATGGGCGCCCTCTTCTGCCAGCTCAGCGCCGACGCCGCCGCGGCCGGCATCCCCTTCAGCCGCGCGCTGGGCGCCAACACGCTGGGCGCGATGGTGGCCGCGCCGCTGTTCGGTGTCGCGCTGGCTCCGGTCCTGGGGCCCAAGCTCACGTTGCTGCTGGTGGCTGCAGGCTATCTGCTGCTCACGCCGGCCTGGCGCCGCCCGTCTTGGTGGCTTCCCGCCGGAGCCACCGCGGCGCTGGCGCTCCTCGCACCGCCGCTGGCCTTCGTCGACCTGCCCGAGGGCGGTCGGCTGCTGAGCTACCGCGACGGCGCCATGGCGGCCGTCAGCGTCGTCGAGGACGCGGCCGGCATCGCACGTCTGCGCATCAACAACCGCCAGCAGGAGGGCAGCAGCGCCACGCTGCTGGTCGATGGCCGCCAGGCGCTGCTGCCACTGTTGCTGCACGGCGAGGCCGGACAGGCCCTCTTCCTCGGCGTGGGATCGGGCGTCACCGCCGGCGTGGCCGCAAGGCTGCCGGGCCTGCGGGTGGATGCAGTCGAGCTGCTGCCCGAGGTCATCCAGGCCGCAACGCTGTTCCGGCACGCGCTGGCAGGTCTGGGCGACGGGCCGGAACCGCGGCTGTTGGCCGCCGATGCGCGCCGTTTCGTGCGCACCGCGACGCAGCGCTACGACGTCGTCGTCTCCGACAACTTCCACCCCGCCCGCAGTGGCTCCGGCGCGCTCTACACCGTCGAGCATTTCCACGCCGTGCGCGAGCGCCTGGCGCCGCGGGGCCTGTTCTGCCAATGGCTGCCCCTGCACCAGCTGGACCTGGACACGCTGCGCAGCATCACCGCGGCCTTCCTGCAGGCATTCCCCGACGGCGCTGCCATCCTGGCCAGCAACAGCCTGGACACCCCCACAGTCGGCCTGGTCGGCCGCGCCGGCGGCACGCGCTTCGGGCCCCGCCCTCCGCCCGCGCTGGCCGCGAGCTTCGGCCTGGACGACGAGCTGGCGGTGCTGGGCAGCCTCATCGCCGACCCGAGATCCCTGCAGCGCTTTGCCGCCGGCGCGCCGCCGAACACCGACGACCGCCCCTGGGTGGCCTACAGCGCGCCGCGCGTCACCTACGCCCCTGACTCCGCGCCGCGCGACCGCCTGCTGGACCTTCTGGGCCTGCTCAACGTCGACACGACGGCCCTGCTCGCCGAGCCCGGACTGGCCCCGCGCCTGAACGCCTACGCCCGGGCCCGCCATGGCTACCTGGACCTGGGCCGCCGCACCCAGCCCAGCGCCGACCCAGCCGTCATGCTGGCCCGTGTCGGCGCGCCGCTGCTGGCCGTGCTACGCCAGAGCCCCGACTTCCAGCCCGCCGCCGAGCCGCTGCGCCGCATTGCGCAAGCTCTGGCGCCGCGCGACCCCGCTGCTGCGCGCCAGCTGCTGGACGCGCTCGCGCGCATCCGCCCCGACCTCGTCGCCCGCTGAACGCCTGTCGGCCCGGCGTCAGCGCTTCATGGCAAGCTGTCGCCCATGCGCTGGGCCCTCATTACCGATATTCATGCCAACCGCCAGGCCTTCGAGGCCGTCCTGGCCGACGCCCGCACCCAGGGTGCCACCCGCTATGCGCTGCTGGGCGACTTCGTCGGCTACGGCGCCGACCCGGCCTGGGTGCTGGAGCAGGTCATGGCCCTCGCCACCGACGGCGCCCTCACCGTGCAGGGCAACCACGACGAGGCTGTGGCCCATGGCAGCACGCCGGGCATGCACCCGGACGCACGCGCCGTCGTCGACTGGACGCGCGCCCAACTGGATGAAGACCAGCTGCGTTTCCTGGCGCGGCTGCCCCTGCAGGCCCGCGGCGAACCGGGCCACTGCCTGTTCGTGCACGCCAACGCCTTCGAACCCGGCCGCTGGGAGTACGTGCAGGGCCGTGCCGAGGCCGTGAAGAGCCTGCACGCCAGCGCGGCACGCATCCAGGTCTGCGGCCACATGCACGAGCCCATGCTCTTCCACCTCTCCGGCACCGGCAAGGCGGGTGATTTCCGGCCCGTGGCCGGCGTGCCCATGCCGCTGCCGGGCCACCGCCAATGGCTGGCCATCCCGGGCTCCTGCGGCCAGCCGCGCGATGGCAACCCGGCGGCCTGCTACGCGCTGCTGGACCCGGGCAAGTCCGATCTCGACGACGCGCGCATCACCTTCCAGCGCGTGGCCTACGACGTCGACGCCGCCTGCGCGGCCCTGCGCGCGACCGCCCTGCCGCCGCTGATTGTCGAGCGCCTCGCGCGCCGCCTCACGCTCGGCGAATGATGACGACGACACTGCCCCTCGCCTCCCCCGCGCCGCCCGCGCCGCTGGAGGCCGGCCGTGTGCTGGACGGCTTCCGGCTGGAGGAACGGCTGCACCAGGGCGGCATGGCCAACCTGTGGCGTGTCAGCCGCGTGGAGGGCGAGGAGGATGGCATCGGGCTGCTGATGAAGGTGCCGCGCATCAAGGGCGGAGAGGACCCCGCCACCATCGTCGGCTTCGAAGTCGAGCAGATGCTGATGCCGCAGCTCAGCGGCCCGCACGTGCCGCGCTTCGTCGCCCGCGGCGACTGGACGCGCCAGGCCTTCATCGTCATGGAGCGCATCCCCGGCGACACGCTGCGCCCGCTCCTCGACGACGCCCCGCTGCCGCCCGAAGAGGTGGCCGACATCGGCGCCCGCGTCGCCACGGCGCTGGCGGCCCTGCACCGCCAGCATGTGGTGCACCTGGACATCAAGCCCAGCAACATCATGTTCCGCCCCGACGGCACTGCTGTGCTGGTCGACTTCGGCCTCAGCCGCCACGAGCTGCTGCCCGACCTGCTGGAGGAGGAGTTCACGCTGCCCATGGGCACCGGCCCCTACATGAGCCCGGAGCAGGTGCAGTTCGTGCGCAACGACCCGCGCAGCGACCTGTTCGCGCTGGGCGTCATGCTCTACCACCTGAGCACCGGCGAGCGGCCCTTCGGTCAGCCGAACTCGGTGCGCGGACTGCGCCGCCGCCTCTACGTCGAGCCGGTGCCGCCGCGCGCCATCCGGCCCGAGCTGCCGCCCTGGCTGCAGGAGGTCATCCTGCGCTGCCTGGAGGTCAGGCCCGAGCGGCGCTACCAGAGTGCCGCCCAGCTGGCGCTGGACTTGCGCGAGCCCGGCGGCGTCGCGCTCACCGCTCGCGCCGAGAAGCTGCAGGTCAGCGGCGCGATGCGCCGGCTCAAGCGGTGGTTCTTCGCGCTGGGCGCGGAAGCCCAGCCCGCCGCGCCGGCCGGCCAGCAACTGGCGCGCAGTCCCATCGTCATGGCGGCCGTGGACGTCGGCAACGCGACGCCCGAGCTGCTGGCCCAGCTATGCGAGACCGTGCGCCGCATCGTGCAGACCGAGGCCGGCGCCCGCCTGGCCTGCGTCAGCGTCATGCGCGTGAACCGCATCGGCATCGACGAGCTGACCGACAAGCATGGCCAGAGCCTGCACGTGAAGCAGCTCATCGCCCTCAAGCACTGGGCGCGGCCCATCAGCAAGGCGCTGAACCTGGAGGATGGGCGGCTGACCTTCCACGTGCTGGAGGCGCCCGACGCGGCTGGCGCCATCATCGATTTCGCCCACCGCAACGGCGTGGACCACATCGTCATGGGCGCGCGCGGCGCGTCGGCCTTGCGGCGCTATCTGGGCAGCGTGTCGGGCCAGGTCGTGGCCGAGTCGGACTGCACCGTCACCGTCGTGCGCGAGCCGGCCGGCGGTTGAGCTGTTAGATGGCCGGCCACCTATGATTCCGGCATGACTTTCCCCGCCAATCCGCGGCTAGACCGGCTGCAGCCCTACCCCTTCGAGCGCCTGCGCGAACTGACGGCCGGCATCACGCCGAATCCAGGGTTTGCCCCCATCTCGCTGGGCATAGGCGAGCCTCGCCACGCTGCACCGGCCCTCATCGCCGAGGCCATCAACGGCGCGATGAAGAGCCTGTCGGCCTATCCGGCCACGGCCGGCACGCCGAAGCTGCGCGAGGCCATCGCCGGCTGGATCTCGCGCCGCTACGGGCTGACGCTGGACCCGGCCACCCAGGTGCTGCCCGTCAACGGCTCGCGCGAAGCGCTGTTCGCCATCGCGCAGACGGTCGTCGACTCGACCCGCCCCGGCGCCACCGTCGTCTGCCCCAACCCTTTCTATCAAATCTACGAAGGCGCGGCGCTGCTGGCCGGCGCCGACGTGGCCTTCGCCAATTCCGACCCCGCGCGCAACTTCGCCGTCGACTGGCGCCAGATCCCCGACGCGACCTGGGCGCGCACGCAACTGCTCTACGTCTGTTCGCCCGGCAATCCCAGCGGCGCGGTGATGCCGCTGCCGGAATGGCAGGCCTTGTTCGAGCTGAGCGACCGCCACGGCTTCGTCATCGCATCGGACGAGTGCTACTCGGAGATCTATTTCCGCGACGAAGCGCCCCTGGGTGGCCTGGAGGCCGCGGCCAGGCTGGGCCGCAGCGACTTCCGCAACCTGATCGCCTTCACCTCGCTGTCCAAGCGCTCCAACGTGCCGGGCCTGCGCTCGGGCTTCGTGGCCGGCGACGCTGCGCTGCTGAAGAAGTTCCTGCTCTACCGCACCTACCATGGCAGCGCAATGAGCCCCATCGTGCAGGCAGCCAGCATCGCGGCCTGGGGCGACGAGGCCCATGTCGTCGAGAACCGGGCGCGCTACCGACGCAAGTTCGCCGACGTGACGCCGCTGCTGGCCGAAGTGCTGGACGTGGCGCTGCCCGACGCCGGCTTCTACCTGTGGGCCGCTGTTCCCGGTGGTAACGACATCGCCTTCGCCCAGGGCCTGCTCGCTCAATACAATCTGGCGGTCCTGCCGGGCAGCCTGCTGGCCCGCGAAGCCCATGGCCACAACCCCGGCGCCGGGCGCATCCGCCTGGCCCTGGTGGCCGACGAGGCCGAGTGCCTGGAAGCCGCCCGCCGCATTGTCTCTTTCACGAAATCCCGCCCATGAACACCGCTGAACTGCAAAGCCTGATCGACCTTGCCTGGGACAACCGCGCCTCCCTGGACCCCACCAACGCGCCGGAACTGCGCCAGGCCGTCGAGCACGTCATCGCCGAGCTGGACGCAGGCCGGCTGCGCGTGGCCACGCGCGAGGGCGTGGGCCAGTGGACGGTGCACCAGTGGATCAAGAAGGCCGTGCTGCTGTCCTTCCGCCTGAATGACAACCGCCTCATGGGTGACAAGGAACTGACCTTCTTCGACAAGGTGCCAACCAAGTTCGCCGGCATGAGCGAGGCCGAGCTGCGCGCCACCGGCGTGCGCGTGGTGCCGCCGGCCGTCGCGCGCCGCGGCAGCTTCCAGGCCAGGAACGTCGTGCTGATGCCCAGCTACGTGAACATCGGCGCCTATGTGGACGAGGGCGCCATGGTCGACACCTGGGCCACCGTCGGCTCCTGCGCGCAGATCGGCAAGAACGTGCACCTGTCCGGCGGCGTGGGCATTGGCGGCGTGCTGGAGCCGCTGCAGGCCAACCCGACCATCATCGAGGACAACTGCTTCATTGGCGCCCGCTCCGAGGTCGTCGAGGGCGTCATCGTCGAGGAGAACTCGGTCATCTCCATGGGCGTCTACATCGGCCAGAGCACGCCCATCTACGACCGCGCGACCGACACGGTCAGCTACGGCCGCATCCCGGCCGGCTCCGTCGTCATCTCGGGCTCGCTGCCCAAGGACGGCGGCCGCTACTCGCTGTACGCAGCCATCATCGTGAAGCGCGTGGACGCGCAGACGCGCTCCAAGACCAGCATCAACGAACTGCTGCGGGCCTGACATGAGCGGCCCTGGCGGTGGGAACATGGAGCGCATCCTGCGGCTGATGGCCGACAAGGGTGCTTCGGACTGCTATCTGTCGGCCAACATGCCGGTGCTGATCCGCATCAACGGGCAGACCGTGCAACTCTCCGACCAGCTCCTGACGCCGCCGCAGCCGCGCCAGCTCATCGCCGAGGTCATAGACCCCGGCTCGCTGGCCGAGCTGGACAACAGCGGCGAGCTGAACATGGCCGTGGGCGTGCGCGGCGTGGGCAGCTTCCGCCTGTCGGGCTTCCGCCAGCGCGGCTCCATCGCCGGCGTGTTCCGCCACATCCCGCATGAGATCCCGACGCTGGAGTCGCTGGGCCTGCCACCCGTGCTGGGCCAGATGATCAAGGAGAAGCGCGGCCTCATCCTGATGGTGGGCGCCACCGGCACCGGCAAGAGCACGACGCTCGCGGCCATGCTGGAGATGCGCAACCAGACCATGTCCGGGCACATCCTCACCATCGAGGACCCGATCGAGTACCTGTTCAGCAACAAGCGCTCGGTCGTCAACCAGCGCGAGATCGGCCGCGACACGGCCTCGCTGCAGATCGCGCTGAAGAACGCGCTGCGCCAGGCGCCGGACTGCATCCTGATCGGCGAGATCCGCGACCGCGAGACGATGACGGCGGCCATCAGCTATGCGCTGTCCGGCCATCTGGTGCTGGCCACGCTGCACGGCAACAACACCTACCACGCGCTGAACCGCATCCTGTCCTTCTACACGCCCGAGTCGCGCCCGGCGCTGCTGAACGACCTGGCGGCCGGCCTCAAGGCCATCGTGTCGCAGCGCCTGGTGCGGGCGACGGCCGGCGGCCGCGTGCCCGTCATCGAGATCCTGCTGAACACCAAGCTGACGTCCGAGCTCATCGAGCAAGGCGACTTCGCCGGCGTGAAGGAGGCGATGGAGAAGTCCATCGCCGAGGGCTCGCAGACCTACGAAGAGCATTTCGCCAAGCTCATCGGCGACGGCATCATCACCCGCGAGGAAGGCCTGGCCTTCGCCGACTCGCCCACCAACCTGCTGTGGCGCCTGCAGAACGAGGCGCCCGGCGCCCGTCTCACGACCGCGCCGCGCAAGGAGGAGAAGGCCTCAGACGAGGCCAGCTTCACCGAAATCACCCTGGACGTCCGCGCCACTTGAAGCTGATTGACTGCATCGAATCCCAAGCCGCCCGCCTCGCCCAGGCGGGCTTGTTTTTTGGCCATGGCACGACGAATGCCTTCGACGAGGCCATGTGGCTGGCGCTGTGGCGCATGGGCCTGCCGCTGGATGCCCTGGACGAGCACGAGGCGCGCGAGCTGAGCGCGGCGCAGGTCGCGTCCATCGCCGCACTGATCGACGAGCGCATCGCGACCCGCAAGCCGGCCGCCTACCTGACCGGCGAGGCCTGGCTGCAGGGCGTGCCGTTCACCATCGACGAGCGCGCCATCGTGCCGCGCAGCTTCATCGCCGAGCTGATAGTCGACGCCAGCATCGACCCTTGGCTGCACCCCGACAGCCGCCGCGTGCTGGACCTGTGCACCGGCAACGGCAGCCTGGCCGTGCTGGCCGCCATGGCCTGGCCGGAAGTAGAGGTCGATGCGCTCGACCTGAGCCCCGATGCGCTGGAGGTCGCCAGGCTCAACGTCGAGCGCCACGACCTGACAACTCGCATCCGCCTGCTGCAAGGCGACGGCCTGGCGGGCGCCCAGGGGCCCTACGACCTGATCCTCTGCAACCCGCCCTACGTGAACAGCGCCAGCATGGCTGCCCTGCCCGCCGAGTACCGCGCCGAACCCGAGCTGGCCCTGGCCGGCGGCACGGACGGCATGGACTTCATCCGCGAGCTGCTGCGCGCGGCTCCCGCCGCGCTGAACGACGACGGCGTACTGGTGCTGGAGATCGGCAACGAGCGCGAGCACTTCGAGGCGGCCTTCCCGCTGCTCGAGGTCGTGTGGATGGAGACCTCATCAGGCGCCGATCAGGTGCTGCTGGTGACGAAAGAAAACCTGCTGTGATCACCCTACGCGACATCACGCTGCGCCGCGGCGTCAAGGTGGTGCTGGACGGCGCGTCGGCGACGCTTCAGCCCGGCGAGAAGATCGGCCTGGTGGGCCGCAACGGGGCCGGCAAGTCCAGCCTGTTTGCGCTGCTGACGCACCGCCTCTCCAATGACAGGGGCGAGGTCGAGGTGCCCAGGCACTGGCGCCGCTCCGAGGTGGCCCAGAACATGCCTGAGACCGAGGACGGCGCGACCGACTTCGTGCTGCAGGGCGACCTGACGCTGGTGGCCGCGCGCATCGCGCTGGACGAGGCCGAGCAAGCCAATGACGGCCATGCGATGGCGGAGGCTCATGCGGCGCTGGCCGATGCCGGTGCGTTCGACGCCCGCTCGCGCGCGCAGGCGCTGCTGATGGGCCTGGGCTTCAGGACCGAGCAGCTCGACGCGCCCGTGAACAGCTTCTCCGGCGGCTGGCGCATGCGCCTGCAACTGGCACGCGCGCTGATGTGCCCGGCCGAGCTGATGCTGCTGGATGAGCCCACCAACCACCTGGATCTGGACGCCCTGGTGTGGCTGGAGGCCTGGCTGCAGCGTTACGGCGGCACGCTCATCATCATCAGCCACGACCGCGAGTTCCTCGACGCGATCACCAAGGTCACGCTGCATCTGGATGAAGGCAAGCTGGTGCGCTACGGCGGCAACTACACCAGCTTCGAGAGCCAGCGCGCAGAGCGCATGGTGCTGCAGCAGGCCGCGTTCGAGCGCCAGCAGGAGAAGGTCGCCCATCTGCAGAAGTTCATCGACCGCTTCAAGGCCAAGGCCAGCAAGGCCAAGCAGGCGCAGAGCCGCGTGAAGGCGCTGGAGCGCATGGAAAGGCTGGCGCCGGTGCTGGCGTCGGCCGACTTCAACTTCGAGTTCCGCGAGCCGCTGAATCTGCCCAACCCGATGTTGATGTTCGACGACCTGTCGGCGGGCTACCGCACCGAGGAAGGCGACAAGATCATCGTGCGCGGCGTGGACCGCTCCGTGCTGGCCGGCCAGCGCATCGGCATCCTCGGCGCCAACGGCCAGGGCAAGTCCACACTGGTCAAGACCATCGCACGCGCACAGGTGCCAATGGGCGGCAAGCTCACCGAGGGCAAGGGCCTGTCCATCGGCTACTTCGCCCAGCAGGAGCTGGACGTGCTGCGGCTGGACGAAGGGCCGCTGGAGCACATGGTGCGCCTGGCTCGCGACGTCGGCCCGCCGGGCCGCGAGCAGGAGCTGCGCGACTTCCTGGGCCAGTTCCGCTTCACGGGCGACATGGTCAACCAGCTGGTCGGCAGCCTGTCCGGCGGCGAGAAGGCGCGCCTGGTGCTGGCGATGCTGGTGTGGCAGCGCCCCAACCTGCTGCTGCTGGACGAGCCCACCAACCACCTGGACCTGAACACGCGCGAAGCGCTGTCGCTGGCGCTGAACGAGTTCGAGGGCACCGTCATGCTGGTCAGCCACGACCGCGCGCTGCTGCGCGAGGTCTGCGACGAGTTCTGGCTGGTGGCCGACGGCGTCGTCAAGCCCTTCGACGGCGACCTGGACGACTACCAGCGCTGGCTGCTGGACCAGAGCAAGGAAGCAGCCCGTGCTGCGAAGAAGCAGCCGGCCGCCGCTCCTGCACCCGTCGTGGCAGCGCCGCCCCCGGCGTCACGCGAGGACCGCAAGGCCTCCGGCCAGGCACGTGCCAAGCTGGCCGAGCAGACCCGGCCACTGCGCAAGGAGATGGAAGCGATCGACAAGCGCCTGCATACGCTGGCGCAGGAGCGCGCCGAGATCGAGGCCCAGCTTGCCGAAGGCGCCGCCGCGTCGGCCATCGCCGAGATGGGCAAGCGGCTGAAGGCGATTGCCGACCAGCTCGAAGCCGACGAGATGCGCTGGCTGGAGCTGGGCGAGCAGATCGAGGCGATGTCGGCCTAGAGCGCCAGCACCGCTGCCAGCGCCAGCGCGCCCGGCAGTGCCTGCACATACAGGATCTTCCTGGACGCCGTGGCCGCGCCGAACAGGCCGGCCACGATCACGCACCCCAGGAAGAACAGCAGCCAGGGCCGGCCTGCGCCAGCAGCGCCCTGCATCAGCCCCCACGCCAGGCCGGCCACCAGAAAGCCGTTGTAGAGGCCCTGGTTGGCCGCCAACGCCTTGCTCTGCTCGGCGAAGGCCTGGTCCAGCCCGAAGGCCTTGCGGCCGGCCGGCTTGGTCCAGAAGAACATCTCCAGCACCAGGAAGTACAGGTGCAGCAGCGCCACCAGCGCGGCCAGCACGACGGCCAGGGTTTGCATCGCCTCACTCCTCATTGCATGTTCGGGGTGGCGCATCCTCTCAGATAGACCTAGCGTCCGATGTCGCGCAAAAGACCATTTAAGTTGTACGCAATTTAATTGCCAACTACATTTGCAGCCATGGCACGCAGCAAGCTCCCCACCCTGGCCGACCATCCCCGCGAGGAATGGCTGCGGCTGGACCGTCAGCTCTGCTTTGCGCTGTACAGCAGCTCGTTGGCCATGACCCGGATCTACAAGCCCCTGCTCGCGCCGCTGGGCCTGACCTATCCGCAATACCTGGTCATGCTGGTGCTGTGGGAGGCCGACGGCCTGAGCGTGTCCCGGCTGGGCCAACGCCTGTCGCTGGACTCGGGCACGCTGACGCCGCTGCTCAAGCGCCTGGAGGCGCTGGGCCACATCGAGCGCCGCCGTGCCAGCGACGACGAGCGCCGCGTCGACATCTTCCTGACGCCCCGGGGCCGCAAGCTGCGCGAGCCGGCCCTGGACATCCCCGGACAGCTCGCATGCGCCAGCGCCTGCGAGCTGGACGAGGTCATCGCGCTGACTCAGCGGTTGCACCAGCTGCGCCAGCAACTCAACCGGGCCGCCGACACGGCGGCCTGAATCCCACCACCCCAAAGGAGCCCACCATGGCCATCGAGAAAGCCCTCTACACCGCCACCGCCACCGCCACCGGTGGCCGCACCGGCACCGCCAAGTCGTCCGACGGCGCCATCGACCTGACGCTCGCCACGCCCAAGGAACTGGGCGGCGCCGGTGGTCCCGGCACCAACCCCGAGCAGCTGTTCGCAGCCGGCTATTCCGCCTGCTTCATCGGCGCGATGAAGGCCGTCGCCGGCAGGCAGAAGATCGCGCTGCCCGCCGAGGTCTCCATCACCAGTGACGTCGCCATCGGCCCGCACGCCAACAAGCCCGGCGCCTTCGGCATCCAGGTCGACATGAAGATCTCGGTGCCCGGCATGGACCGCGCCCAGCTCGAGGCGCTGGTCAAGACGGCCCACGAGGTCTGCCCCTACTCGAACGCCACGCGCGGCAACGTCGACGTCTCGCTGACCATCGTCTGATGGCCGGGCCGGCTCAGCCGGCCAGCAGGGCCAGGATCATCTCGATCCTGGCCTTGACCGGGCTCAGCGCTCCAGCGCTGGGCAGCAGGCCGGGCAGGTCCATGACCGGTCCGGCGTCGCAGCGCGTGCTGCGCCAGACCTTCACGCCGCCAGCCTGCGCCTCGCTCAGCGCTGCCTCCAGCGCAGCGCTGAGCGTGCCGTTGCCGGTGCCGGCGGCGATCAATCCCTCCACGCCCCGGGCCCGCAGCGCCTGCACGACGGCGCCGCTGGCGCCGGCATGGTTCATGACGATCTCAACGCGCGGCCAGCGCTCGGCCGGCCGCGAGATGCGTGCCAGGCCCAGCGCCTCGCCCTGCGGCCAGCGCCCGACCAGCCGCACGACGCCCTCCTCCACGCGCGCGACCAGCGCGCCGTCCACGGACTCGAACGCGTCGACACGGTAGCTGTGCGTCTTGCGCACCTGGACCGCGTCATGCACCCGGCCGGCAAGCGCGACAAGCACGCCCGCCGCCCCCGGCGCCGCGGCCACCTGCACCGCATCGAACAGGTTCTGCGGCCCATCCGGCGCCAAGGCAGTGGCCGGTCGCATCGCCGCCGTCAGCACGACGGGCTTGGCCGGCGCGAGCACGCGCTGCAGGAAATATGCGGTCTCCTCCAGCGTGTCCGTGCCATGCGTGATGACGACACCGCCCACCTCAGCGCGGGCAAGTTGCGCCTGCACGGCGGTCGCAAGGCGCTGCCAGGTCACGAAGTCCATGTCCTTGCTGTCCAGCTGGGCGACCTGCTGCGCCTCCAGCGGACGGCCGGCCAAGGCTGGCACGGCGGCCAGCAGGTCCGCCACGCTCAGCTGCGCGGCCGTGTAGCCCACGCCATCGCTGGCCGTTTGGGCCGTACCGGCGATCGTGCCGCCGGTGCCCAGAATGACGATCAGATCCGCGGGAATTTGCAATCTCCTGGTTTCCTGGATGAAAATACAGCTGCTGGACAAATTGCCAGCCTATTGAAAAGGCCGCACGTGCAAGACCGACCCAAGCTTACCGCCCGCCAGCAGCAGATCTTCGATCTGGTCCGCAACGCGATCGAAAGCACCGGCGCGCCGCCCACCCGCGCCGAGATCGCCGCCGAGCTGGGATTCAAGTCCGCCAATGCCGCCGAGGAGCATCTGCAGGCGCTGGCCCGCAAGGGCATGCTGGAGCTCGTGGGCGGCACCTCGCGCGGCATCCGCCTCAAGTCCGACGCGCTGAGCGCCGTCAACCGCGCCCGCCAGTTCAGCCTGCCCCTCCCCGCCCTGGCGCAGCTGACGCTGCCGCTGATCGGCCGCGTCGCCGCCGGCGCGCCCATCCTGGCTCAGGAGCATGTCGAGCAGACCTACAGCGTCGAACCCAGCCTGTTCGCGAAGAGGCCCGACTACCTGCTCAAGGTCAAGGGCATGAGCATGAAGGACATCGGCATCCTCGACGGCGACCTGCTCGCCGTGCAGTCCGCCAAGGAAGCGCGCAACGGCCAGATCGTCGTCGCCCGTGTCGGCGACGAGGTCACCGTGAAGCGCTTTCAGCGCAGCCCCGAAGGCATACGGCTGCTGCCCGAGAACCCCGATTTCGAGCCCATCATCGTCAACGAGGGCAGCGAGCCCTTCAGCATCGAAGGCCTGGCGGTAGGCCTGATCCGCGGGCAAGGGTTCAACTGACCCCGGCCCGGTCACGCCCACAGCCGCAGTTCGACGGCAAAGCCCGGCACCTCCGGCCGCGGCTCGGGCAGGTGCAGGCTGCCGCCATGGGCCTGAGCCACCAGCGACGCCAGGCGCAGCCCCAGCCCCAGACCGGGGCCGACATCGCCCTCGGCCAGCGCCCGGCACACTTCGGCCCAACGCGTCGGCGTGATGCCGCGCCCATCGTCCTCGACGCGGATGACAGCACCGCGCCCCTGTTGCGCCGCGAACAGGCGCACCTGCCGCGCCTCGAAGCGTGACGCGTTGTCCAGCAGGTTCAGCAGCGCGATCGTCAGCAGGTTGGGGTCGGCATCGAAGTTCGCGTCGGCCTCCACCGTGACCTGCAGGCCGTGCAGCGGGATCTCCGGCACCAGCTCGTGCAACGAGCAAGGGCGCAGCGTCAGGCGCTGCGCCTCACCCGCGCGGAACAGCGCCAGCAGCGACTGCACGACCTGCGTCAACCGCGTCAACGCGCCGCGCACGCGCGCCAGGCGCTGCGGCAGGTTGGCCGGTGGCTCGCGCAGCGCGAGCGCAAGCTGCGCATCCATGCCCGCCAGCGGCGTGCGCAGCGAGTGCGCGGCGCAGGCGGCAAAGGCCTGCTCCAGCTCGATGCGCCGCCCCAGTCGCCGGCCCAGTGCGATCACGGCCTGAGAGATCGCCGCCGTCTCGGCGCGCTGCCCCGGGTCGGGCTCGGTCGCCGGCCGTTGCGGGTCATAGGCCTCGATCTGCCGGGCCAGGTGCTCGAGCGGGTGCATGGCGCGATCGACACGCCGGCGCAGCAGCACCACCCAGGCCAGGCCGACCGTCAGCGCCGCAAGCAGCACGGTGCCGATGGCCTCATAGTGCGACTGGACGCGCGCGCGCCCCACCTGGGCGACATAGAGCGTGCGTCCCTGCGGCGACAGCCGCATTCCGTGCACGCGCCATTGCCCCGCCGCATCGAACAGGCCCACGGCGGAGCGCGTGCTCAGCGCCGCGGCCGGCGCCTTGTGCGAACGCCGCTCGACGCGGCCCTGGGCGTCGACGATCTGCCAGACCATGCGCTCGTCGTGCGCCGGCGCCGGCAGCACCTCGGGCAGGGCCAGCGTCTCGCCGTGCGTCAGCTGGGCAGCCGTCAGCACGCCGAACATGACCTCGGATGCCTCGCGCAGCGTCTCGTCCATCAGGTCGTCGATCTCGTGCTTGACGGCCCAGGACACCGTCAGCGCGAGCAGCAGCAGCCAGCCCATGCCGATCAAGGTGGCCAGTCGCGTGAGCTCGCCCCGCAGCGTGGGCAGGCCCACGGATGCAGTCTCCGGCCTGCGCCCTGCCCCGCCAAGCAAGAGCGCACCTGCTTGCGGGCGACCCGGCGCGGCGCTCACCTCGGCACCCGGTAGCCGAGGCCGCGCACGGTCTCGATGACGCCGCGCCCCAGCTTGCGGCGCAGGTTGGACACGTGGACCTCCAGCACGTTGCTGGCCGCGTCGCCGTCGAAGCCCTGTGACAGGCTCTCCAGGTCGGTGCGCGACACGACCCGGCCGGCGCGCGACGCCAGCGCCTCCAGCAAGGCCCATTCGCGGGCCGTCAGCTCGACCGGGTCCTCGCCCCGCCACACCGAGCGCCCCGGCAGGTCGACGCTGACGCCGTCCGGCAGCGCGAGCCGCGGAATGCCCTGCGAGAGCTGGCGGCGCCGGACGGCGCGCAGCCGTGCGACGAGCTCCTCGGGCGGGAAAGGCTTGACGAGGTAATCGTCGGCGCCGCTGTCCAGCCCCTCAATGCGGTCGGGCAGCAGGTCGCGCGCGGTCAGCACGAGGATGGGCAATGTCCGGCGGCGCTCGCGCAGCCGGCGCACCCAGTCGACGCCCGAGCCGTCCGGCAGCTGCCAGTCGACCAGCAGCGCATCGAAGGGCTCGTCGACGACGGCCTGCGCATCGCGCAGCTGCCGGAACCACTCGACCACATGGCCGTCCAGCCGCAGGAAGGCGCTCAAGGCCTCGCCGAGCGTGTCGTCATCTTCGAGCAGTAGCAGGCGCATGGGTGGACAGTATCCCGTCAGTCGTGTGCGAGGTCCCAGATCAGGTGCGCGTCGACGAGCAACCGCGCCTCCCAGCGCAGCGCCTCGGCCTGGGCCTCCAGCGCCGCCATGCCGCTCTGCGCCGCCTGACGCCGCGCCTGCAGCAGCGTCTGCAGGTCGGCCTCGCCGAGGGCGTAGGCGCGCTGCGTGAGGCCGGCGTTCCCGGCCGCCAGCGCAGCAGTGTCGCGGGCCAGGCGCCAGCGTTCCAGGCTGCCGTTCGCATCGGCCCAGGCCTGGGCCGCCTCCAGCTCCAGACCGCGGCGCACCTCGTCGAGCGCGGCCTGCGCCGCATCGACCTCGCGCTCGAACTGCAGCGCCCGCTGCGTGCGCTGCGCGCCGCCTATCGGCAGCGTCAGGCTCAGGCCCAGCAGGCGCTCGTTGCCGCGCGCCTCGCGCGCCGCGAAGACGCCGACGACCGGATCCGGCACCCGGTCGGCGCGCGAGCGCGCGGCCACAAGGCGGGCGCGATCCAGCTCGGCTCGCGCCGACTTCAACGGGTCGGCCTCGTCGAGCAGACGCTGCAGCCAGGCGGCCTGCGGCAGCGCCGGCTCGCGCGGTTCGGGCAGCACGAGCCCGACCGGCACCTCGGCGCCGAAGCGCAACTGCGCCGCCGCATGCGCCTTGACGACGGCCGTCGCCGCGAGGCTGGCCTCACGCTGCACGTCGCCGAGTTCGGCCTGGGCCAGTTGCAGGTCCAGCGTCGACGCGTCCCCGGCGCGCCGCCGCTTCGCGACGGCGTCGACGTTGGCGCGTGCCAGCGCCAGCTGGGCATCGGCCCAGCCGCGGCGCTGCCGGGCCGCGAGCTCGGCGATCCACAGTTCGGCCAGCGCGCGCGCCGACTCGTGCCGCGCCTCGCCGACGCGGGCCTGCGCGAGCTCGCGCTCGACCTCGCCGAGCCGGCGGTCCAGGCCGGCCTTGCCGTTGACCCGCAACGACCGCTCCAGCTGCGTCAGCCATTCGCGCGAGGCCGGCCCTCCGTCCTGGTAGCGGCGCTGCTGACCCTGCAGGCGCAGCGTCCATTCGTGGCCGCCAGCGGCGAGCGCCTCGGCGCCATGCCCGGCCGCCGCCGCCGCATGGCGCGCCCGCACGACGCCCGGGTCGGCCTCTATCCATGCCGCGGCCTGGGCCGACGTCGGCAGCGCCGGCGACAGCTCCAGGTCCTGCGCGGCGGCGCCCAGCGCGGCGCACAGGACCACGGCGCAAAGCCAGCTCGGCCTCATTGGAATTCCCCCTGCCGCTCGACCGACGTGACCCAGTAGCGCACGCCGGCCTGGGCCAGTTGGCGCGCCAGTTCGCCGAGCAGCGCATCGAGCCGGCCCGCAGCCACAAACACCTGCACGAGGCTGGCTTCGCTGTGGCCGCTGACCTGCTCGGCCGCGCTCAGACGGCCATGGGCGAAGCCATGCGCATGCGCCTGCAGGCTCGTGAATACGCCGGCCTCGCCGAGCGCGAGCAGCGCGTCCAGCACGCGCTCCTCGGCAGCCCGCGGGCATACGAGATGAAGGCAACGGTCAGCCATGCGAAATCTCCGGAGTCGCCAGCCCGGCGGGCTGGGGCCGCCCGAAGCGCAGGTAGAGCACGGGCAGCAGGATGAGGGTGAGAGCCGTGGCCGTGATGAGGCCACCAATGACGACGATGGCCAGCGGCCGCTGGATCTCGGAGCCAGGCCCGGTCGCGAACAGCAGCGGGACCAGGCCGAAGGCCGTGATCGAGGCCGTCATCAGCACCGGCCGCAGCCGGCGCAGGCAGCCCTGCACGACGCAGTCGCGCAGCGCCAGGCCCTCGCCGTGCAGCTGGTTGAAATAGCTGACCAGCACGACGCCGTTGAGCACCGCGATACCCAGCAGCGCGATGAAACCCACCGACGCTGGCACCGACAGATACTCGCCCGTCACCCACAGGCCGACGATGCCGCCCACCAGCGCGAACGGGATGTTGGACAGCACCAACAGCGACTGGCGCACCGAGCCGAAGGTCGAGAACAGGATCACGAAGATGATGCCCAGCGCCAACGGTACGACGAGGCCGAGGCGCGCGGCCGCGCGCTGCTGGTTCTCGAACTGCCCGCCCCAGCTGAGGTGATAGCCGGTCGGCAGCGCCACCTGCTCGGCCACCTTGCGCCTGGCTTCGTCGACGAAGCCCACGAGGTCGCGGCCGTCGACGTTGGCGATGACGACGCCGTAGCGGCTGCCCAGCTCGCGGTTGATCTGCACCGGGCCCGTGTCGCGCTGCAGCGTGGCCACCGAAGACAGTGGGACCGCGTGGCCCTCGGGGGTGGCGATGCGCAGCGCCGCGAACTCGGCCGGCGACAACCGCATCAGCTCCGGCCCGCGCAGCACGATGGGCGTGCGCCGCACGCCCTCGACGAGCTGGCCGGCACGCTGGCCCTCGATCTGCGCACGCAACGCGTCCTGCACGTCCTCGACGCTCAGGCCCTGCTGGCCGGCCGCGAGCCGATCGACGACAACGCGCAGGTACTGCACGCCGTCGTTCTGCACCGTGTAGACGTCCTGGCTGCCGGCCACGGTCTTCAAGACGGCCTCGATGCGCGCGGCCAGCTGGTTCAGCGTGCCGAGGTCGGGGCCAAAAACCTTGACCGCGAGGTCGCCGCGCACGCCGAGGATCATCTCGGAGACACGCATGTCGATGGGCTGCGTGAAGCTGTACCTGATGCCGGGCATCTGCTCGAGCACCTGGCGGATGCGGGCGATCAGCGCCTCCTTGTCGGCCAGACGCCATTCCTCCCGCGGCCTGAGCACGAGGAAGGTGTCGGTCTGGTTCAGGCCCATCGGATCCAGGCCGATCTCGTCGGCACCGGCGCGCGCCACCATGCCGTGGATCTCCGGGACCTGCGCCAGCAGTGCCTGCTGGATCTTCAGGTCCAGCGCGGCCGCCTCCTCCAGGCCGATGGACGGCAGCTTCTCGATGCCGACGATGAGATCGCCCTCGTCCATCGTCGGCAGGAAGGTCTTGCCGACGCGCAGGTAGACGCCGGCCGCCCCCACCAGCAGCAGCGCGGCCGCGGCGTAGACCAGCATCTCGCGCCTGAGCGCGCCGGCCAGCAAGGGCTCGTAGCCGCGCAGCAGCCGGCGCACCAGCCAGGGGTCCTCGTGCGAGACCCGCTGCAGCAGGAACGACGCGACGACCGGGATCACCGTCAGCGACAGTGCGAGCGAACCCGCCAGCGCGAAGACGATGGTCATCGCGACCGGCACGAAGAACTTGCCCTCAAGGTTCTGCAACGTCAGCAGCGGCAGGAAGACGGTGACGATGATGAGCACGCCGGCCACCACCGGCGCGGCCACCTCGCGCACCGCGCGCAGCACGACATGCAGGCGCGGCAGGCGCCCGCCCGTTCGGTCGTGGCCCAGCTGCTGCACGACGTTCTCGACGACGACGACGGCCGCGTCCACAAGCATGCCCAGCGCGATGGCCAACCCACCCAGGCTCATCAGGTTGGCCGACATGCCGGCCAGCCGCATGGCGATGAAGGTCCACAGCGCGGCCAGCGGCAGCACCAGGGCCACCGTGACGGCGGCGCGCAGGTTGCCGAGGAAGGCGCCGAGAAGGATCAGCACCAGCACCGTCGCCTCCAGCAAGGCCCGGGAGACGGTGCCAACCGCCTTCTCGACGAGCTGGGCCCGGTTGTAGAAGGCCTTGACCGTCACGCCCGCGGGCAGCGTCGGCTGCAGCTCGGCGAGCTTGGCGGTGACGCCTTCTACGACCTGGCGCGCGTTCGCGCCCGCCAGGCCCAGCACCAGGCCCTCGACGGCCTCGGCCCGGCCGTCCTGCGTGACGACGCCGTAGCGCGTCACGCTGCCCATGCGCACCTCGGCCACGTCGGCCACACGCACCGGCGCACTGCCGCGGCGCGTGACGACGACGGCGCGGATGTCGTCGGCCGAGCGCAGGCTGCCCTCGGTGCGCACCAGCAGCACCTCGTCGCCCTCGCCGAGGCGGCCGGCGCCGTCGTTGCGGTTGTTCTGCTCGATGGCCAGGCGCAACGCTGCCGTCGACAGCCCCAGCGCCGCCAGCCGCGCAGGGTCTGGCACGACCTCGAAGGCACGCACCTTGCCGCCCAGCGCGTTGACGTCCGCCACGCCGGGCACGGTTCGCAGCGCCGGCCGGATGACCCAGTCCAGAAGGCTGCGACGCTCCTCCAGCGACAGGGCCGGCGCCTCGACGGTGAATTGGTACATCTCGCCCAGCGGCGTCGTGATCGGCGCCATGCCGCCGGCCAGGCCCGGCGGCAGCTCGCCCTGGATGCCGGCCAGACGCTCCGCGACCTGCTGGCGGGCCCAATAGATGTCGGTGCCGTCCTCGAAGTCGACCGTCACGTCGACGATGCCGTACTTGGACACCGAACGCAGCATCTTCTGCCGCGGGATGCCCAGCATCTCGACCTCGATGGGCGCGGCAATCCGGTTCTCGACCTCCTCGGGCGTCATGCCGGGCGCCTTCAGGATCACCTTGACCTGGGTGCTCGACACGTCAGGGAAGGCGTCGATCGGCAGGTTGCGAAAGGCGTGCCAGCCGAAGCCTGCCAGCAGGGCGGCACCCAGCAGCACGAAGAGCCGCTGCGACAGCGCGAACCGGACCAGGTGCGTCAGCATCATTCGCCCCCGCCCAGGCCCAGCCAGGCCGACTTCAGCGCCGCGACGGCGGCGACCGCCACCTCCTGCCCGGCGCTCAGCCCGCCTGGCGCGCCCTGCACCTGGGCCTGCGTGCCGGCGCTGGCGACGACGCTGACCGGCGTCGCGACGAAACCGCGCGCGCTGCGCACGAACACGTAGGCGCGGCCTTCGTGATGTGTCAACGCCCGCAGCGGCAGCGCCCAGCCGCCACTCGGCGCCGGCGGCACCTGCACCTGCACGACCTCGCCTGGCCGCAGCCGCTCGGCGCCGCGCGTGACGCGGGCGCGCAGCGTCAGCGTCTGGCCCTCACCGACGAGGGTGCCCAGCGACTGGGCCACCGCCGTCGCGTCGCGCCCGACGACCGGCACTGCCTGGCCGGGTTGCACGCTGGCGCCGGCCGGCACCTGCGCCTCCAGCCAGACCTCACGCGGGTCGGCGATGCGCGCCAGCGTGTCGGCCTCGCGCACGCGCTGGCCCAGCCGCACGTCCAAGGACGCGACCCAGCCACCGCTGCGCGCACGCACGACGAGGCCGTCGTCGAGCCGGCCGCCGGCCGCGATGCGCCCCAGGCCGGCCGCATCCGCGCCGGCCAGGCGCAGCGCAGCCTCAGCCTGGCGCAGCGCGGCGTCCGCCCCCTGCAGCGCGGCCTGCGCCTCCTGCACGCGACGCTCGGGGATGATGCCTTCGGCGAACAGCTGGCGCTCGCGTTCCAGCGTCTGGCGCGCGAGCCGCGCCCGCGCCCCCGCCTCCATGCCGCGCAGCTGCAGCTCACCATAGGCCGGGCTTGCCAGGCGCAGCAATGGCTGCCCGGCCTTGACCGGGTCCTGCGGATTCACGAACAGCCGCTCGACGACGCCGTCCACCGGCGCGCTGACGAGCATGTCGAGCTGGGGCGGCAGCACGACCCGTGCCGGCGCGGCCAGGCCCGCCACGGCGGCCGGCGCATCGAGCCTGCGCAGGCCGACGCCGAGGGCCTGCATCTGCGCGGGCGACATGGCGAATTCGGCCGTCGGCGTGGCGGCGAGAGCAGGCAGGCCGACGCCGAACAAGGCAGCGGCCAGAGCTGACGCCAGGCGGCGTCTGCAGAGACTGAGGGACATGGGTTCACTCCGGTGCAGCCGCCCGTGGCGGGCGACGCCGGCGCAGTATTCGCACAGACCTTAAGCCGGGCTGAAGCGGGCGACATACGCCCTTGCGTCGCCGTCGATCGGCCGGCGCCGGGCGTTCATCATTGCCCTGAAGACGCCGGCCGTCTCATCAACCCGGACGGCGCTCCTCCCCAACATCGGCTCCGATCCGTTCTTCGGGGCGATCGGCTCGCCTTGCGCTTCTCCGGCTTTCGGGAGGCCTGTCGGGCTCATGCCCCCACGGGGGTGTTGCCGGCGCTGTTGGCCCCGCCGGCCTCGATCGAGTCACACGGCCTGCCGCATCGACTTTCACAACTAGTTGACAAATAGCCACGCTCGACCACCCGTTCCCGGGGGGACCCGGCTCCAGGAGCATGACAGACTGGCGTCACTTCTGCAGCTGTTGGCAGAGTCGTAAGGTCAGCGATGTGGTGGCGCCGAATATCGGGGATTGCCGACACGCCGAGTTCCGATCCCGGTCCCTCGGTCGAGATGCGGCGCTGCTCCGCCGGGGTGCGAGTGGTCACCGCCCTGATGTGCAGCGCGCTGATCATCAATAGCGAAGCACATATTGCCTCGACCTCGGCCTATGTGATGCTGGCCTACAACGCCTGGGCCGGCTGGCTGCTGTGGAGCGAGGCACGCGAACGGCCGCTGGTATCGAGCCTGCTGGCCTACTGGGTCGACGTTGTCTGGGCCTGCGCGATGATGAAGCTGTTCAGCATCGGCGTGATGACGATGATGTTCGTGACCCTGATCCATCCGGTCGTGCTGACAACGATCGGCTACGGCGTCGGCCATGGCGTGCTGCTCTCTGCCGTCGCTGCCGCCGGCATGCTGCTGGACGCCAACTCGGTCCTGCTGCAGCTGCCCGGTCCGAACCGCTGGGGTGGCCTCATCGACCTGGCGGTGCTGCTGTTGATGCCGGCGGCCGCGTTGCTGGCCCGGCCGATGCGCGTGCTGCACCGCTGGCTGGCGCTGATCGGCGAACTCGAGACCCGGCTTGATCCGCGGCGTGGCCTGGAACCTATCTGCACCGAGCTGGTCGAACGCCTGCGCGGTGGCACCCAGGCCGATGTGGTCGCACTGGTACTGCCCAGCAAGGTCGGTGCGCCGGCCATGATCGCCAGCCGCGAGGATGGCGGCTTCCGTGCCAAGGCTCTGGCACATGCCCAGCTGGAGCAACTGCTGGCGCCGGCCCTGCAGACCCCTCTCAGCTACGTGCAGCGTCGCTGGTGGGACCCGCGGCCCTGCCTGCGCCTGCATGGCAAGGGAACTCCGCCGCGTACGCTGCTGGAGCCGCTGGGCGAGCTGGCGCGGCTGCTCGATGTGCGCAGCCTGCATGTGGTGCCACTGAGCCGCTACGAGCGCCAGTACGGCCATTTCGTGATCGGCTACCGTGGCCTGCGCAGCGCCGACCAGGACCTGTCGGCGCTGGCCGGGGCCGCCCCGGAGCTGTTGCGCATCATCGAGCAGGCCGCGCTGGTTGACCAGCTGCAGGAGGAGAGCGCCAGCCATGAGCGCGCCCGCATAGGGCGAGACCTGCACGACAGCGCCATCCAGCCCTATCTGGGCCTGAAGTACGCGGTGGAGTGCGTAGCACTGCGCATTCCGGCAGACAACCCGGCACGCACCGAGGTCGACGCGTTGGCCGAGCTGGTGAACGCCGAGGTTGCCTCGCTGCGCGAGCTGATCTCCGGCCTGCGAACCGGCGGGCAGCATGGCGACAACGCCCTGGTGCCTGCCGTGCGCCGCCAGGCCCGCCGCTTCGCGCTACTGTTCGGCATCGAGGTCGACATCGATTGCCCGGAGGCCCTGGCGACCACGCGGGCCCTGGCCGGCGCACTGTTCCACATGCTCAACGAGGCGCTCAACAACATCCGCAAGCACACGCCGGCGCGCCATGTCTGGATCGCCCTGCGCAGCGATGAGAGCGGGCTGGACCTGCGGGTACGCGACGACGCCGGCAGCGTCAGCGGCCGGGCGCGGGCCGACTTTCATCCGCATTCACTCAACCAGCGCGTCGGCGAACTCGGCGGCTCGCTGCAAATCCGACTGCACGACGGACTGAATACCGAACTCGCCATCCGAATTCCGCTTTGACGGCAACTTCCGGGAGCCATCATGACCTTCTGCGACATCAGGCAACCCGCCACCGATAGCCGTGCGATCAACGTCTTCCTGGCCGAGGACCACCAGATCACGCTCTGGGGCCTGCATCAGCTGATCGACGCGATGCAGCCACGCATGCAGGTGGTCGGTTGCGCCAGCACGCTGGCCGAGCTGCTCGCTCATGCGGAGCTGCCGGGAGCCGACGTGCTGCTGCTCGACCTGGACCTCGGCGGCGAGGATGCCGGCGCGGCGCTGAGCACGCTGCGCCAGCGCGGCAACGCCCATGTGCTGGTGCTGACCGGGGCCGACAACATCGAGCAGTACCGCGACGCCGTGCTGAAGGGCGCGCGCGGCGTGGTGCACAAGTCCGCGCCGGCGGCCACCATCCTGCGCGCGATCGAGCGGGTCAGCGAGGGCGAGGTCTGGCTGCACCGCGTCCTGCTGGGCGAGGTGCTGGGCCAGTTGACCGACAGCGGGCCGGTCTCGGCCGCACGCTGCGAGGATCCCGATGCACGTCGCATCGCCGGCCTGACGCCGCGCGAGCGCGAGATCGTTGCCATCCTGCTGCAGCGCTCCGGCGCCAAGCTGCTGTCTGTGGCCGACGAAGTGCGGATGAGCGAACACACGCTGCGCAATCACCTGACCACCATCTACAGCAAGCTGGGCGTGCGCGGCCGCCTGGAGTTGCATGTCTATGCCACTGCCCACGGCCTGGCCGGGCCGTTGCCCGGCACGCGCGGGGGGGGAGAAAACTCCTAAACCATCGCGCGCCGCCTCCCTGGCGACGCGCGCCCGCACGGCGGAGCATCGGGGCCAGTCCCTCTTGAGGACCTCGCCATGCCCAGCCTCGGTGCCAGCCTCCATTCGCCAGTCTCCTGGCCCTGCCGGCCTGCACCCGTTTGGTGCCTGACCCTGGCGCTGCTCGCGATAGACGGCCTCTGGATCGCCGGACAGGGCTGGCGTCTGGCCGTCGGCGATCTGCTGCTGCTCGCGCTCGCCCTCTGCGCGCTGCAGTTGCCGCTGCTGCTGCGGCGCTACCGGCGCGATGCCCGCATCGCCGGCACACTGCGGGCTGCCTGCCTGCTGCTGCTGTTCCAGGCCGGCGCAGCCTGCATGAGCTATCTGCTGATCGCCTTGGCGCCGCCGCTGGTCGACGGCGTGCTAGCGGGCTGGGATCACCTGCTGGGCCTCGACTGGCCGGCGCTGCAGCGCGCCCAGGCCAGGCTGCCGGAAACCGCCCAGGTGCTCCTGCGCTGCGCCTACAACAGCGGCCTGCCACAGATCCTGCTGGTGCTGCTTTACCTCGGCCTCAGCGGACGCGCCACGCGGCTGCAGGACTTCCTGCTGCGCTATGGCGTCGCCACGATGCTGGTCATCCTGCTGTCCGCGCCCTTCCCGGCAGCCGGCGCCTGGAAGCACTTCGGCACCGGGAACGGGTCCGATCTGGCCGCACTGGCGCATTTCGAGGCCTTGCGCGATGGCAGCCTTCGCGAGCTGGCGCTGAGCCGCATGCAGGGCCTGATCTCCATGCCCTCGCTGCATGCCGCCATGGCGGTGCTGCTGGCCCATGCGCTGCGTGGCACGCCGCTGCGCTGGCCCGGCCTGGTGCTGAACCTGCTGATGCTGGCCGCGACCCCGGTGGAAGGCGGCCACTACCTTGTCGATGTGCTGGCCGGCGTCGCGCTCGCACTGGCCGTCGTGGCCTGGCGGTTGCCACGCCAATCCTAGGAGCTCTCGCATGTCGCTCACGACTCGCCCCACCCTGGACGCCCCGGCCGAAGGCCGCCTCACCGAATGGCTGCTGCGCAGCTTCGCGCTGCTGGCGCTGGGCTTCATGATCGCGCGCTGGGGCTACGCATGGCTACGGGAACCGCAGCGCAGCACGCTGTTGCTGCTGCTCGTTTCCGAGGGCTACACGCTGCTGCTGGTGCTGCTGGCACGGCGCGCGGCACAGCGCGACCTGTCGCTGCCGGCGGTGGTTTCCACCATCTACGCCGCCGGCTTCGCCGTGCTGCTGGCCCCCGACCAGACCCAGGCCCTGGCACCCGAATGGCTGGGCGCGACGCTGCAGCTGTGCGGGCTGCTATGGCAGCTCGCGGCCAAGATCGCGCTGGGGCGCTCCTTCGGCCTGCTGCCGGCGCGGCGCGGCCTGGTACTGCGCGGCCCCTACCGGGTGGTCCGACATCCGATCTATCTCGGCTATCTGATCGGCCATTTCGGCTTCCTGCTGGTCAACTTCTCGTGGCGCAACGCCGCGGTGCTGGCCCTGCTCTATGTGGCCCAGGTGGTGCGCATGCGGCGCGAGGAGGCGATGCTGTGTGCCGGACTGCCGGAGTACCGCGCCTATCAACGCCGCGTGCCCTACCGGCTGCTGCCGTTCGTCTACTAAGACTGGCGCCGGCCGGGAGGATTCTCCCCCCTCGCGCCGGCCCTTCCTCCCATTCGCGCCGCACTTGCCTTGCCTAGCATCGACTCATGGTCGCCCCGCAAGCCACAGTTCCGCAGGCAGCCGCCCCGCAGGCAGCTGTCGCTCCCTTCGGCGTGCTGCTGGTCGACGACCAACTGGCGGTGCGCGAGGGCCTGGCCAAGCTGATCGCCTGCGCACCGCTGCAGCTGTGCTGCCTCGGCACCGCGGCCAACAGCGCGCAGGCGATGCACGCGGTCCGCAGCCTGCGGCCCGACGTGGTGGTGCTGGACGTGGACCTCGGCGGCGAGGACGGGCTGGCCATGCTGCCGCTGCTGCTGCCGCTGGCCCGCGTGCTGGTGCTGACCTGCCACGGCGACCCGGCCACGCGCGAGCGTGCGCTGCGACTGGGTGCGCAGGCCTTCATCGAGAAGCACCGCCCTGCCGCCGAGCTGTTGGATGCCATGGTGCGTCTCGGTCGGATGAGGGGGGAGGAATGTCCCGCCGGGCAAGGGTCAAGCTCCTCCCGGGACATGGAGCCATCCTCAGCTGCGCGACCACTGCGCCGTTCCTAAAGTGAACCCCATGGAACAGCAACGCACTCCCCAACACCGTCGGCCGCTACTGGTCGACGAGTCTGCGGTCACCGCGATCGAGTACGGCCTGCTGGCTGCCCTGATCGGGCTGGCCATCCTGGGGGCCATCACAGTGGCCGGCACCTCGCTGGTGGCGCTCTACCAGTACTGGTCGGCGGCCGTGGTCGCCGCCCTTTGAAACCGAGGAACCGAGGAACCGAGCATGACGCGTATTGCCGACCGGCGTCTCCCGAACGGGTCGACAGGGTCCGGATCCAACCCCGATGGATTCTTCACCGGCGCGGTCCAGCGCCTTGTCACTCAGCCAATGAAGGAAATCATCATGCAACACCTCCACCGCTTCGTGCAGAAGTTCGGCCGCGACGAAGAGGCCGTCACCGCCATCGAGTACGGCCTGATCGCGGCACTGATCGCCGTCTTCATCATTGGCTCGGTCACCATCGTCGGCTCCAAGCTGGCTGCGGTGTTCACGGCCATTTCGACGGCGCTGGCCGGAGCACTCTGAGCCAGCCTGGGGCGTCCGGCCGGCAACGGCCGCGCTCCGCCCCGCCTGCTCACCCGATTCGCTGCCCCTTCACAAGAACAAACATCGATACGCAGCTCCGACACCCATCCCCTTCGCGCTACCGAGAGGTCCATCATGCAAGTCGTCCGCCAGCTTCGCCACATCGCCCCCGATGAGACAGCCGTCACCGCGATCGAGTACGGCCTGATCGCGGCGCTGATCGCCGTCTTCATCATTGCCTCGGTCACCATCGTCGGCTCCAAGCTCGACGCGGTGTTCACCGCCATCTCCACGGCCATCGCGGCCGCACTCTGAGCGGCCCGCCGCCATGAACCTGCGCGCCCTCTCCCTGACGCTGCTGGCACTGTGGTTGGCCGGCGCGGCGATGAGCGACCTGCGCTCGCGTCGTATCGCCAACCGTTGGCTGCTGGCCGGCACCGGCGTGGCACTTGCCCTGCATCTGCTGGCCATGGCGGGCAACGCCCGGCCACTGGCGGGTCATGGCTGGTCGGCGCCACTGGTCGGTGCTGCGCTGGGCCTGCTGCTGCTGCTGCCGCTCTACCTGTTGGGCGCAATGGGCGCGGCCGACATCAAGCTGATGACGATGGTGGGCGCCTTCGTGGGCCCGCTCGGCGTGGCCACTGCAGTGCTCTACAGCCTGCTGGCCGGCGGCTTGCTCTCACTGCTCTATCTGAACACCGCCGGCGTGCTGCCGCGCCTGCTGGCCAACCTGCGCACCCTGCACCGGGCCGGTCCGGACGGTGCCACGCCACTGAGCCGCAGCGCCTCCCGCCTGCCTTACGCGGTGGCGATCGCGCTGGGCAGCGCTGCCGCCTTGCTGTGGCCGCTGGGGCGCTGAACGGGAGCCAATGATGAGTCTGCTCAGCTTTCCCAGCGCCGCCGCCCCGCACCACGCCAGATCGCCATGGGCGGACCTGCCACGCGCGCCGCAAAGCATCGAGGAGACCGGCCTGTCCAGCGGCTTCCTGATCGAGCTGGTGGCCAAGACCATGCTGCAGTTGGGTCTGAGCCGCCTGGTCGAACTGGGCGGCCAGCTCTGCCTGTCAGGCAGCGTGGTCGAGGTCCTGTGCCAGTTCATGCGGCGCGAGGGCCTGCTGGAGCTGACGCGCCGCGGCCAGCATGAGGCCGACATGCAGTTCGAGCTGACGCTGGCCGGCCGCGCGCGCGCGCTCGAATGGTTGGCCCGCAATTCCTATGTCGGCGCCGCGCCGGTGCCGCTGCAGCTCTATGCAGAGCGGGTACGCGCACAGTCGGCCCAGGCCCGCGTCATCACCCTGCGCCAGGCCCGCCGGGCCTATGCCGACCTCGTGCTGGCCGACGGCCTGCTCGATCAATTGGGCACCGCGCTGAACTCCGGCCGGCCGCTGCTGCTGTACGGACCGGCCGGTGCCGGAAAGACCTATCTGGCGCAGAGCCTGCGGCGCCTGCTCGGCGGCACGGTCGGGATCCCGCACGCGATCTGCGTGCACGACGAGGTGATCCGCGTCTTCGATGCGCAGTGCCATCGTCCCCTGCCCGCCGAGCTGGCACCGCGCGCTGCGCTGGACAACCGCGCCCGTCCCGACATGCGCTGGGTGCCGTGCGAACGGCCAGTGATCGTCTCCGGTGGCGAGCTGACCATCGAAATGCTGGACCTCAGCTTCGACGGGCGCGCCGGCTACTACGAGGCGCCGCCGCACTTCAAGGCCAACAATGGCCTGTTCATCGTCGACGATCTGGGCCGCCAGGCGGTCACGCCGCGCGCGCTGATGAACCGCTGGATCGTGCCGATGGAACGCCACCACGACCATCTGATGCTGCGCAACGGCGCCAAGTTCACCATCCCCTTCGAGATGGTGCTGGTGTTCTCCTCGAACCTGCAGCCACGCGAGCTGGAGGACGCCGCCTTCCTGCGCCGCCTGGGTCACAAGATCGAGATCGGCCCGCTGGCCGCCGCCGACTATGCGCTGGTGTTCGAGCGGGCCTGCGCCGACGAGGGGCTGCCCTTCGACGCGGCGGTTCTGGCCTACCTGCTGGACGGGCTGCATCCGCGTCATCGCCGGCCGCTGCTGGCCTGCTATCCGCGCGACTTGCTGCGCCTGATCGCCAGCCGCGCGCGCTACCTGGAATTGCCCGCCACGCTCTCGACCGAGTTGCTGGACTGGGCCTGGTCCACCTACTTTGGCAACGAGGCCCTGATCGAGGCAGCCTCGTCAACCGGGAGTCCGTCATGAGATCACGTGGCTTGCTGATGCTCCTAATCGCCGCGCTGGCCGGCTTGGCCGCGGTCGTGATGGCCGCCCGCTGGATGCAGGGTCAGAGCGGCAATCAGGGCCGCATCGCGGTGGCCAATGTCGACATTGAACTCGGCGGCCGCATCTCCCGCGAGATGGTCCGGATGACCGACTGGCCGCAGGACAGCGTTCCGGCCGGCGCCTTCGAAGATCCGGCCAAGCTGGAGGGCCGCGTCGTGCTCGTCTCCATGCAGCGCGGCGAGCCGCTGACCGAGGCGCGGCTGGCGCCCGTCGGCACCAAGGGCGGACTGTCCGCGGTGGTGCCCACCGGCAAGCGCGCGATGGCGGTGCGGGTCAACGACGTGGTCGGCGTCGCCGGCTTCGCGCTGCCCGGCACCTATGTCGACGTGATGGTCAACACGCAGGACGAGAACGCCGCCCGCGGCGACCGCGACCACTCCATCTCCAAGATCGTGCTCGAGCGCATCCTGGTGCTGGCCGTCGCGCAGGAGGCGGACCGCGACACCACGCGACCCAAGGTCGTCAACGCGGTCACGCTGGAGGTCACGCCCGACGAGGCCGAGCTGCTGGACCTGGCGCGCAGCGTCGGCACGCTGTCCCTGGTGCTGCGCAACCAGACCGACCCCAAGACCGTCACCGCAGGCACCGGCGCCACCAAGGCCGCGTTGCTGGGCCTGCAGGCACGCCTGGAGTCGCCCCTCGCCCCGGCCCCGACGCCGGCCCCACGCCCCGTCGCGGTCCGCCGTGTCGCGCCCGTTGCGATACCGGTCGCCACGGTCGCGCGCAGCGGCTGCGTCGAGCTGATCCGCGGCCTCGACAAGGTCACGGAGTGCTTCTGAGCACGCCACCCCCAGGGAGAACGTCCATGACCACGACCCCGCTCCTTCCCCGTTCGATGCCTCGTTCGCTACCGGGCTCGCGCCCGGGCGCCACGGCAGGCGTGAGCGCCGCACCACACCATGCGCCGGCCACCCTGGCCGCGCTGAGTTCGTTGATGCTCGCGCTGGCCGCAACCGGCGCGCTGGCCGCGCCGCCCGCGGCCGGCACCTCGGTTGCGATCGCGGCGACGCGGCTGGCGGCGGCGCAGGTGCCGCCTCCGGGCCCGGTGTGCTCGCGGGTCGATGTCGGGCCGCTGGTGACGGTGCCGGTGGGCAAGTCCACGCTGGTCAAGCCCACGCAACCCATCGCCCGCATCCTGCTGGGCAATCCCGACAACGCCCGCGCCGCCCGCCCGGCCGAGGCCGCGCCCAAGAAGGACGAGGCGGTCAAGGTCCCTCCCGTCGCGCAGGAAACGCGCCCGGGCGTGGCTGAGGTCGACGTGGTGCTGCTGGCCCCGACCGAGATCTATCTGCTGGGCAAGACCATAGGCTCGACCAACGTCGTGATGCTGGACCGCGCCGGCGCCTGCACTTCCTTCGACGTGGTCGTGGGCATGGATACGGCGGCGCTGCAGGAGACCCTGCATCAGCTGCTGCCGCAGGAGCCAGGCATCCGCGTCGCCGCGGCCTTCGATTCCATCGTGCTGACAGGAGAGGTCTCCGACAGCGAGTCCCTGACGCGCGCCATCGACCTGGCCAACGCCTATGTGCACGGCAATGGCAAGGAAACCAGCCCCCGCGTGGTCAACATGTTGCAGGTCGCCGCGCCCCAGCAGGTGATGCTGGAGGTCAAGGTGGCGGAAGTGTCCAAGTCGCTGCTGGACGCCTTCGGCATCGATTTCTCGCGCGCCTACGCGCCCGGCGACGGCTCCATGGTGCGTTTCCTGGGCGGCATCCTGGGTGGCGCGACAGGCGTGCTCGGGCAGATCTCGGGCACAGGGCCCAGCGGCGTGCCCTTCAGTTCGGTGGACGCCGTCGTCGGTGGCACGGTGCCGGTCAACGGGATCACCGGCGGCAACGTCACCGTCACCTACGACGCCTCCGGGCGCCCGACCTACACGACGACCTACGGGACGGTGCCGGGCCGCGGCGTGAGCAACGCCCAGCTCAACATGCAAAAGACGGACGGCCTGGTGAAGGTGCTCGCCGAGCCCACGGTGATGGCCATCAGCGGCCAGACCGGCAGCTTCCTGGCCGGCGGCAAGATCCTGATCCCGGTGGTGCAGAACAACGGCGCCGGCGGCAGCACCGTCACGCTGGAGGAGAAGGAGTTCGGCGTCTCGGTGAAGTTCACGCCCACGGTGCTGGGCGGCAGCCGCATCCATTTGCGTGTGCGACCGGAAGTCTCCGAGCTCAACGCCACCGGTGTGCAGATCAGCGCGGGTGCGCTGAACTCGGTGCTGCCATCCTTCACCTCGCGCAAGGCCGAGACCACGGTCCAGCTGATGGATGGCCAGAGCTTCGCCATCGGCGGGCTGATCAAGAACAACACCACGACCAACATCAAGGCCTTCCCCTTCCTGGGCGAGCTGCCGGTGGTGGGCGCGCTGTTCCGCAGCACGCAGTTCCAGACAGACCGCTCGGAGCTGGTCTTCGTGATCACGCCGCGCCTGGTCAAGCCACTGCCGCCCGACTACCGCCTGCCCACCGACGGGTACGTGCCGCCAACCCGCAGCGAACTCATCCTGAAGGGCCGGCTCGAGGGCAAGGCTCCGGCCGACGCACCCGCGCCGGACAAGGCCGCCGCCGCCGCCGAGCCCGCCAAGGGCGGCTTCGACAAGGAGTGACCATGAACCGCGACTCCACCCGAGGCGCCGACCGCGCGCCCTCCCTCCATCCGGCGCAACGCATCGCCGGCACCGCCACGCTGAGCGTGCTCTCCATGGCCGCAGCCCTGCTCTGCGGCTGCGCTGCCACGACGACGCCCGACACCGACCGCCACTTCGGCGAGGCCAGCCGCGCCCTCATCGCGCAGCAGGTACTGGACCCGAATGCACCCACGCGCAACGCCGCACTGACCGCGAAGACCGACGGCCGCCTGATGCGCGAGGCCGGCGGGCGCGCGCTCGACACGTACAAGGCGCCGCCGCCGACCAACATCATCAACATCGGCGTCGGCGCAGGCGGCAACGACCGCTGACGCAGCCGGGAGACCCGCCATGTCCGCCCGCCCCCCGCCGCGCCCGGCGCGCCCCGTGCGCCGCCCCCGGCACCAGTCGCGCGAGCGCTCGCTGGGCGCCGTCGCGCTGGTGGTGGCGCTGCTCCTGGCAGTGATGGTGGGCTTCCTCGGCCTGGCGGTGGACGGAGGCCGGCTCTACCTGGCCAAGACCGAGCTGCAGAACGCCGCCGATGCCTGCGCGCTGGCCGCCAGCTACGAGCTCACCGGCGCGCCCAGCATCCCCGCGGCGGCCTTCCCGCGCGCCGAGGCCGCCGGCCGCACCGTTGCCAAGCAGAACCGCGTCGGCTTCCAGGGCTCGGCCATCGTCGACGCGAACATCACCGTCGGCTTCGGCAGCTCGCTCGCGGCGGGCAGCCTGTGGAGCGCGGCCGGCGCGGCCGCGGCATCCTCGAAGTACGCGCGCTGCACGCTGACGCGCGGTGGCTTCGCGCCCTATTTCATGCGGGTGATGGGCTTTGGCGCCAGCAGCGTCACCGCCATCGCAACGGCCACGCTCACGCCGGCGCAGAGCAATTGCGCCGTGCCACTGGGTGTGTGCATGGGCACGGGCACCAGCGCCACGTCCTCGCCGCCCTTCGGCCTGACGCCGGGCGCCTGGGTCGGCGGCCGCTTCAAGGACGGGGGCGGCAACTGGAACTGGATCAATTTCAACCCGCCCGCCGGCGGCGAGGCCGTGCTCGCAGGGCTGCTCACCGGCAACGGCATGTGCTCTCTGAACATCACCACACCGGTCGGCCAGCCCGGCAACATGGGCAACGCCGCGGCCAAGGCCTGGAACTCGCGCTTCGGGCTGTACCAGACCGGCTCGACCAACGTCACCAACGCGCCGCCCGACTTCACCGGCTACGCCTACACGACGACCAACTGGCCCTCCGGCAAGAACGCAGTGGGCGACTTCATCACGCGGCGCGCCTCGCACACGCCCTACGGCAGCAGCGTCGCGGCGGGCAACAGCCTCACCGGGCTGAGCCTGAGCAACGCCTACAACCCGACGACGACCGTCGCGCAGCACACGCAGTACGGCGCCGACCGGCGCCTGGTCAGCGCGCCCATCATCGATTGCTCGGCGCTGACCGGCGGCACACACACGACCACTGTGCAGGGCTGGGCCTGCGTGCTGATGCTGCAGCCCATCGATTCGCCCAACAACCCGATGAACGTGGAGTTCATCGGCATGTCGACCGCCGCGGGCAGCCCCTGCGCCTCCTCCGGCGTGGCCGGCGACACCACCAGCGCGGGGCCCATGGTCCCGGCGCTCGTCCAGTGAGGCAGACATGGCACCCGTGCCCTCCCCCCCCCCCCCCCCCGGCGCCGCGACCACCGGCCCGCGCGCGGGCCGCCGCGCGCGCTGCCGCGGTGTGGCTGCGGTGGAGCTGGGCCTGCTGATGACGCCGCTGATCCTGCTGGTCTTCGGCGCGAGCGAGCTGGGCCGCGCGGTGTTCAGCTACAACATGATCGACAAGTCGGTGCGCGACGCCGCCCGCCACCTGTCGCAGCACGGCCCTGGCGACTCGACCATCGCCGCGCAGGCGCGCTGCCTGGCCGTCTACGAAACCACCGACTGCAGCGGCACTGCGCTACTCCCCGGCCTGACGACCGCGATGGTCAACATCTGCGACGCCACGCTGTGCCCGTCGACCAACGCCAACCAGCTCACCGGCAGCGGCACGGTCAACCTCGTGACCGCCAACATCCAGAGCTACCCCTACACGTCCGTGGTCGGCTTCGTGATCCCGAGCATGAACTTCAACACCATCACGGTGACGATGAGGGCACAGCTATGACGGCCCATCGTGCGCCTGCAGCTCCCGCCACCACCGTGTGCGTCCGCGCGCAGCGTGGCGCGGCGGCGGTGGAATTCGCGCTGGTGAGCAGCCTGCTGTGCATGCTGGTGCTCGGTGCGATGGAGATGGGCCGGCTGCTGTGGACCTGGAACGCGGCGGTCGAGGCCACGCGCTACGGCGCGCGGCTGGCCGTGGTCTGCGACATGAACGACAGCCACATCAAGTCCCGAATGATCAGCCGGCTGCCGACGCTGACCACGTCCAACATCACCGTGACCTACCTCAACCCGCCCAACGCAGCCAACACCTGCACGACGGCGGACTGCAAGGCGGTGACGGTGGCGCTGACGGGCTACACGCACCACGCGATCATCCCCTTCTCGCCGCTGACACTCACGATGCCGGCCTTCGCCACCACGCTGCGCAAGGAGTACATGAGCAGCGCATCCAACGAGGTGTGCCAGTGAGAGTCAAGGTCGTCACCCCCGATGCCGCCCACGCCCGCGCGTGGACCGAGGCGCTGCACGCGGATCCGGCCTTCGCGGTTACGGCGCTGGAGAAGCCGTTGCACGACGTCAACGCCATCGTCAACGGCAGCCGGCCCGACCTGCTGCTGGCCGAGATCATGTCCACGGAAGACTTCCTGGCACTGGAGCGCCAGGCCACGCAGCATCCCGAGGTCGACGTGGTGCTGGTGGCGCCAGAACTCTCGCCCGACTTCCTGATGCGCGCGATGCGGGCCGGCGTGCGCGAAGTACTGCCCGCCGCATCGTCCGGCGATGCGGTGCTGGCCGCGCTGCGGCGGCTGCGCCGCAAGCGCGGCGCGGCGGGCGCAGTGGCCGCGCCGGAGCCGGTGCGCAACGGCGAACTGCTGGCGCTGGTGTCCTGCAAGGGCGGCAGCGGTGCGACCTTCGTCGCGGCCAACCTGGCGCACCTGCTGGCGGCCGGCGGCCGGCGTCGCGTCGCGCTGATCGACATGAACCTGCAGTTCGGCGACGCCGCGCTGTTCCTGGGTACGCAGACACCGCCCAGCCACGTCGCCGACGTGGCGCGCAACATCGCGCGCCTGGACGCCGACCTGCTGCAGTCCGCGATGGCCGAAGCCGGCCCGGGCCTGTGGGTGCTCGCCGCGCCGGAGGATCCGGCCCATGCGGCCGACGTCTCTCCCGCCCAGGTGCAGGCCATCCTGCGGCAGGCGCGCGAAAGCTTCGATTTCGTCGTGGTCGACGTGGGGCGCTCTCTCAGCGCCGCGACGCTGGCGGTGCTGGACCAGGCCGACAAGATCTTCGCGGTGCTGCAGCTGACGCTGCCCTTCATCCGCGACGGGAAGCGGCTGCGCGACCTGTTCCATTCGCTGGACTATCCGGCCGACAAGGTGCACTGGATCGTCAACCGCCATCAGAAGGACAGTCCGTTCAGCCTTGAGGACTTGCGCCGCACGATGGGCATCGCCGAGCCCATCGTGCTGCCCAACCACTATGAGGCCGTCGCTTCGGCGGTCAACCAGGGCGTGCCGGTCGAGACCATCGCGCCGGGTAGCAGCATCGCCAAGGCGCTGCGCCAGCTGGCCGCGCAAATCGCGCCCGACGCACCCGTGCCACAGCGCGGCTGGTTGTCCGGCCTGTTCCGGGGAGCATCCGCATGAAGGATTCGATGAGCTTGCGCGAGCGCCTGGGCGCCGCGACCCAGGGGTTCATGTCGCACGGCATGAACGGCGCCGACGGTCCGCCCGAGGAGACTGCCGGCGCGCCGACGCAGGCCTACCAGGCGACCAAGTCGCGCATCCATCAGCTGCTGCTGGGGCGGCTGGACCTGGAAGCCATGGACGGCCTGGGCGCAGACTCGCTCAAGGAAGAGCTGCGGCAGATGGTGGAGCGGCTGCTGTTCGAGGAGAACCTGGTCCTCAACGCCGCCGAGCGCCGCGCGCTGGTGCGCGACATCCAGTACGAGATGCTGGGCTTCGGCCCGATCGAGCCGCTGCTGGCCGACCCCACCGTGTCGGACATCCTGGTCAATACGCATGCGCAGGTCTACGTCGAGCGCCGCGGCCGGCTGGAGCTCACCGACGTGCGTTTCGCCGACGACGAGCACCTGATGAAGATCATCGACAAGATCGTCTCGCGCATCGGCCGGCGAGTCGACGAATCCAGCCCGATGGTCGATGCACGGATGCCGGATGGCTCGCGCGTCAATGCCATCATTCCGCCGCTGGCGATCGACGGTCCCGTCCTCTCGATCCGGCGCTTTGCCGCCGTGCCGCTGAGGGCCGAGAACCTGATCGAGTTCCGCTCGATGTCCCCCGAGATGGCGCAGTTCCTGGCCGCGCTGTCGCAGGCGCGCGCCAACATCCTGATCTCCGGCGGCACTGGCTCCGGCAAGACCACCCTGCTCAACATCCTGAGCGCCGCCATCCCGCCCAGCGAGCGCATCGTGACGATCGAGGACGCCGCCGAGCTGCAGTTGCAGCAACCCCATGTGGTGCGACTGGAGACGCGCCCGCCCAACATCGAGGGGCGAGGCGAAGTGGCGCAGCGCGCCCTGGTACGCAATGCGCTGCGCATGCGGCCGGACCGCATCATCCTGGGCGAGACCCGAGGCGCGGAGGCGCTGGACATGCTGCAGGCGATGAACACCGGCCATGAGGGCTCGATGACCACGGTGCATGCCAACACACCCCGCGACGCGCTGGCGCGGCTGGAGAGCATGATCGCGATGGCCGGTGTGGACCTGCCGGCCAAGGCCGCACGCGCCCAGATCGCCTACGCGATCGGCGTGATCGTGCAGGCCAACCGGCTATCCGACGGCACCCGCAAGATCACCAGCATCCAGGAGCTGACCGGCATGGAGGGCGACACCGTCTCGCTGCAGGAGATCTTCAGCTTCAAGCAGACCGGAGTTGCCGCCAACGGCGCGGTGCAGGGCTACTTCAGCGCCTCCGGCGTGCGCCCGCGCTGCTGGGACCGGCTGAGCGCGCGTGGCGTCGAGCTGTCGCAGACCCTGTTCGTGCCACACCGCCTGGATGTCTGAAGGAGCCCGCATCATGGACCTGAGCCTGATCCTGTTCGCGGCGCTGGCCTTCCTGGCCGTGGTGCTGAGCCTCGAGGGCGCCTACAACCTCTGGGCCTCGCGGCACAGCGCCGAGGCGCGCCGCGTTGCCGCCCGGCTGGCCGCACTGGCCGGCGATTTGCCGGCCGGCGGTGGCGCTGCCTCCAGCATCGCGCGCGCCCAGCAGCCCGAACGGCTGCCGCGCCTGAATGCGCTGCTGGCCCAGTTCGGCCCGGGTCAGCGCCTGCGCCGGCTGGTCAATGCCGCGGCACTGTCGAGCTCGCCAGCCGAGCTGCTGCTGCTGTCGCTGGCGCTGGGCGCCTGCGGCCTGCTGCTGCCGCGGCTGCTGGGCAAGCCTCCGACTTTTGGCCTGGTGCTGGCCCTGGTGCTGGCGGCACTGCCCTGGTGGCGCGTAGCCAAGCAGGCTCGCGAGCGGGTGGCGCGCATCGAACGCCAGTTTCCCGATGCGCTGGACCTGATGAGCCGCGCGATGCGCGCCGGCCATGCCTTCCCTTCCGCGGTTCGCATGGTGGCCGACGAGATCGCGCCGCCGCTGGCGCGCGACTTCCGCATCCTGTTCGACGAGATGAATTACGGCGTGCCGGCCAACGAGGCGCTGGCGCGCCTTGCTGTGCGCCTGCCCATCGCCGATGTCAGCTACTTCGTCGTCGCGGTGATGATCCAGCGCGAGTCCGGCGGCAACCTGGCCGAGCTGCTCGACAAGATCGCGGCCCTGGTGCGCGAGCGGCTCAAGCTGCTGGGCGAGATCCGCACCCTGTCCGCCGAGGGCCGCCTCTCCGCCATCATCCTGACCGCCCTGCCCTTCGGGGTCGGCCTGGTCGTGAACATCGTCAACCCGGAGTTCATGGCTGTGCTGTGGACCGATCCGCTGGGCCTGCGCATGGTCGCGGTGGCGCTGTTCATGATGGCCGCCGGCATCCTGTGGATGCGCAAGATCATCCGCATCCGCGTCTGAGCGAGGGAGAAGCGCCATGTCCATGCTGCAGCTGCTGATACTGGCCCTGATCTTCGTGCTGGTGACGCTCGGCGTGCTGGGTCTGACTGCGCTGCTACGGCCCGACCCGGCGCGCCAGCGTCTGCAGGAGCTGGGCGCGGGGGGGGCACGGCAGCGCGCCCCGGCCGGCGAGCGTCTGATGCGGCTGATCGCCGACCTGACCCGCCCGATCGGTCGCCTCTCCATGCCCGAGGAGGGTTTCGAGAAGTCCAGCATCAAGCTGCGCTTCGTACATGCCGGCATCCGCAGCCCCATCGCCGCCTCGGCCTTCTTCGGCCTGAAGACGCTGTTGACCCTGGGCCTGCCCCTGCTCGGTTTCGCGCTGCTGGAGATGAGCGGCGACGCGCCGCGCGGCGACGGCATGATGCTGCTCCTGCTGCTGCTAGCCGCGCTCGGGTACTACGGCCCGAACCTGGTGCTGGCTCGCATGGTCAAGCTGCGCCAGCGCGAGATCTTCGAGGCCTTCCCGGACGCGCTGGACCTGATGACCGTATGCATGGAGGCGGGCCTGGGCACCGAGGCCGCGATGCTGCGCGTTGCCGACGACTTGCAGCTCAAGAGCGCCGCGCTGGCCGACGAGATGCGGTTGGTGAACCTGGAGTTGCGTGCCGGCGCCGACCGCGAGCGCGCACTGCGCAATCTGGCGATCCGCACCGGCGTCGAGGAGGTGGACGGCTTCGTCACGATGATCGGCCAGGCCGAACGCTTCGGCACCAGCATCGCCGCCTCGCTGCGCATCCATGCCGAGATGCTGCGCACGCGCCGCCGCCAGCGCGCCGAGGAGGCTGCCGCCAAGATCGCGCTGAAGCTGCTGTTTCCGCTGATTTTCTGCATCTTCCCCTCGCTGATGGTCGTGCTGATGGGGCCGGCCATGATCCAGATCTACCGCGTGCTGCTGCCGACCATGAGCGGCGGCAACTGAAACGGAGGCCGGCCATGCGTGTCCAAGCCAAGTTCGCCCCGCCCGCGGCCCTGCCGATCAGGGCGCCCGCGCCGCCCCGGAAGCGGACCGCCGTCGTCAAGCCGGCCCGGCCGCGTCCCATGCACCGTGGCGTGGGCGGCCTGGTCCTGCTGGCCGGCGCGCTGCTGGCCGGCTGCGCCGCGCTGGAGCCCAGCCTGGGCAAGAACTGGTGGAAGGTCGAGCCGCTCTATCGCGTGCAGGACAGCCCGCTGCCGGCCCAGGCCTATCTGGCGCTGGGTCGCTATTTCGATGGCAGTCGCGACTGGGAACGTGCGGCCGGCGCCTACCGCCGTGCGCTGGCGCGCGAGCCGGAGCTGGTCGAGGCCTATGACGGCCTGGGTCAGGCCCTGGCCCACCTGGGCCGGCTCGACGAGGCCGAGGCCGCGCTACGCCATGCGCTGGCGCTGGCTCCGCAGCGCCAGCGCCTGCAAAACAACCTGGCCTATGTGCTGATGCTGGCGGGCCGCCCCGCCGAGGCGCTGGGGCCGCTGCGCGACGTGCTCGCGCGCGATCCCGGCAATGCGATTGCCCAGGCCAATCTGCAGGAGGCCACGGCGCGCCTGACGCTGGCCTCCCGACCGGAGCCAGCCGCGCAAACAGTCGCCGACCCGGCCGCACCGGTCATGCTTGCCTCCCAGGCCGCCACCGAAACGCGCGACAGGTCGCCCGACACGGAGCTGGCGCAGGCCGCGATTGGCGCAGCCGACATGCCGTCGCATTTCAGCCTGGAGGTCAGCAACGGCAACGGCATTGCCGGCATGGCCGGGCGCGTTGGGCAGCGGCTGACGACGCTGGGTCTGCCCCGCGCGCGGCTGAGCAACCAGTTGCCCTACGCCGAGGCCCGGACCGTGCTGCAGTACCGCACGGGTCAGGAGGCCGCAGCGCAGCGCGTGGCCCTCGCCCTGCCTGACGGCGTGGCCGCCGGCACTCGCCTGCAACCAGGACTGCGCAGCGACGTGCGGCTGCTGCTCGGCCAGGACTGGCCGCGGACTTCGCCCTGCCGCGCCGCCACTGGCGGCTGCTGAAGCGTCTCTACCGTTGAATGGGGCGGGGCGATTACGTCGCTTTGCGCCCCCCGAAATGCAAATGCGGCGGCGCAGTTCGACCTTCAGCTCCCGAAGCCTGGCCTGCGTGCGATCCCGTCGTGTGTGGCGCTGAAGCTGGAAAGCTCCCCACCGTGGCATACCGCAGATGAACGTTGACCCCAGGAAGCTGAATGTTTCCTGGTCTACCAACCCCGCAACGCCAGCGTGCCGGCCGGGCTCAATCCGCAGCGTCGCCGTCCGCACGCATCAGTGCGGGGATGCCCCGCGTGCCGTGCAAGACGCGCCCCACATCGATGTGTTCCTCGCGCTCCAGATAGCACACGACGTGCGGGTAGCGCGTGAGCAATGGGATGGACGCCCCACCCGTAGACGGCACCTATGGATGGTGGGCATTGCAGACAGACGGCGCACCATGGGCCACATCCCCTGACCACCCCCCCACAACGTCTCTAAACAACTGCCAAAGCAGCCTTTTAGCACCTTGCGCCCCTGTTAACCGAAAACAACCACCAAACCATCCGAAATAGATCTTCGAGCAGTACGAATGCGTATAATCCCGCCAAACCAGGAGAGATGATGCGCAAGGTGAAGTCTGAGCCTTTTCCCGCGCCGCTGATCCGAGACGCCGCAGCCTTTGGCCAAGCCGTTCGCGCCGCCCGCACCAGCGCTGGCATCAGCCTGGAAGCAGCCGCTCAGGCCCTAGACATCAGCAAGGCTACGCTCAGCGACCTGGAAAGCGGCAAAGGCACCGTCGCGCTCGGCACTGCCCTGCGTGTGGCGCGGGACCTTGGCACAGCCGTGTTCGCCACGCCGCTGACCGTCAAATTCGAAGCTGCCACCTTGCTGCAGGATTTGCGCAAGGCGCAGCCCACCCCCTGGGGTGGCATAGAGGCAGAGCAACCCGCCCCACTCAACGCGCCGATCGACCGTGAGCGTCCCGCATGATCCAGCTCGCCATCTGGGCCGGCAGTGACCGCGTCGGCACGTTGTCTCACGACGCGCCGAACAATCTCTTCGATTTCAGCTACGCAGAGACTTGGCCGCAGTCGCCTCGCAACTTCCCTCTGAGCCCGCAGATGCCGATGTTCGCCGCCACCCACGCGACGGGCGCCAAAGCATTTGGCGAGCTGCCCGTGGCGACGCGCTCGGCCATCGCCCGCGCCTTCTTCCAGAACCTGCTGCCCGAGGGCCAGGCGCTCGAAGTGGCCGCCCAGGCCAACGGCGTGGCCCGCGGCAATCTCGCCGGGCTGCTAGTGGCACTAGGAGCCGAGACTGCAGGGGCGCTACGCGTCACGCTGGCCGACGGCACATCGCCGACCGCATCCGACGCGCCGCGCCTGCGCCCACTGCCTCTGGCCGAACTGAGCGCGCGCATCCGCAACCGCCCCGAGCAGCCCTTCGCGATCTGGGACGGCAAGGTGCGCCTGTCGATTGCCGGCCTGCAGGACAAGATCGCCGTCTACGAGGACGCGGGGGCTCTCTTCCTCGCCAACGGCGACGGTTTTGCCTCCACCGTGATCCTCAAGCCGGCGCCGGCAGCCCCTCGCCTCGCCGACCTGCCGGCCATCGAGCACACGTGCATGCAACTGGCCGCCGCCGCAGGCATCGCCACCGCCAAAACGCGACTGCTGCACGTGCCCGAGCCCGTGCTGCTCGTTGAGCGCTTCGACAGACGGCGCAGTAGCGACGGCCGCATCGATCGCCTACACATCATCGACGCCTGCCAAGCCCTGGGGCTCGCGCCAGAGCTCAAGTACGAGCGCGCCTACGGCGACCAGGAGGCCGTGAAGCACCTGCGCGACGGCGCCTCCCTCTCGCGCCTTTTCGGCCTTGCCGAGCTCAGCCCTGCGCCCCTGGCAATGCGCAACCATTTGCTGGACCGCCTGCTCTTCAATGTCCTCACCGGCAATACAGACGCCCATGGCAAGAACTGGTCCTTCTTCGTCGGCCCGCAAGCCGGCCTACTGACCCTGGCCCCGGCCTACGACCTGGTCGACGTCGAGTCCGTTGCCCACGAGCACATGAGCACCAGTTTCGCCATGGGCATAGGCGATGCTTTCACACCCGAGGAACTCACGCCGTTCGAATGGGCCAGCATGGCCGTGCAGTGCAAGGTCGCCCCCCGCCACCTCGCCACACGTCTGAAGGCTTTGAGCTTGATGTTGCCTCGGCTGCTCCGTGATGCCCGCACCACCCTGGAGCAGCAAGGCGTGCCGGCCGATGTGCTGGCGAGCATGGAGGATCGGCTGCAGGGGCGCTGTGAAAAAGTGTCGTCCAGGGCGGACGACATCACTCGTGTGCCCAAGGATCTGCTTTGACCGGCCACGACGTTCAGATCAAAACCCTCGTCGGCCGCAGCGGTATGAGCGCCCCATGCTCACCTGCCACGCAGTCCTTCACCCCCGCAACTGTGCGTCATGCCACTTCAGCGGCCGGTCCAGCTTCCGGCGGGACGGGGTGCGTTGTCTAAGGTCAAAAGGCTTCACGCCCGTACGTACCGGTCAGCTTGGACGCGGGCCGAGCGACGAGGCGACCCCCCTCAACGACCACGCCGCCCCTGCTGGCCCTATGCGCAAGAAAAAAGGCGCTAAGTGATTGATTCACCTAGTGTCGTGAGTTGGAAGTTCGCAAACAAAATCGCTCGATGCTGGCAAGGATGTCGTCGGCGGACTTGGCCCACGTAAAGGGCCTGGGGTTGGCGTTGTTCAGCTCGAGGTATTGATGAATGGCCTGCTCCAGCTGGCGCGTCGAGCGATGTGTGCCGCGTCGGATGTATTGCGTGGTCAGGGTTGAGAACCAGCGCTCAACCTGGTTGAGCCAGGACGCCGATGTTGGCGTGAAGTGCGCATGGAATCGTGGATGCCGGGCGAGCCAGTTGCGAATCGTCGGCGTCTTGTGAGTGCCGTAGTTGTCCATCACCAGGTGGATCTCCAACTCGCCGGGCACGTTGGCTTCGATGGTGCGCAGGAACTGCAGGAATTCGGCGCTGCGGTGGCGCCGATGCGTCTCACCGATGACCTCGCCGGTGGCGATGCCGGCGCGCATGTCCAGTGGCGCCGTCGCGAGCCACACGGCGTCGATGCGGATCAACGCAGCAGCTCGCGCATCCAGGCTGCACACGCATCGGCAGCGCTCGCTGGCCACGTCAGAGCGATGGTGGTCGAGCCGCGGCGGACCTCAACGCGGATGGGCTCAGCGCCTGGCGCGGGTGGCGCCGGCATCGGGAACGCGATGAAGCCAACAGGCTTCTCGCTGATGGTCACAGCGTCGATAGGAGGCTGAGCCCTCTCATGGACCCAGCGCCGCAGCAGATTGGCGTTGATGCCATGAGCCATCGCCACAGCGGCCATCGAGACGCCCGGTTGCTGCGCGGCTTGCACGGCCTGCGCCTTGAACTCGTCGCTGTGAACTCGCCTTCGGCGGCCTGGCGCTGCTTGGTCCATAGTGCGTACGTACCCATCAAGTCGTTGATGGATACGAGCATCCTAGGCACGGCTCAGCGGATCAACATGACTTGCCAGGACGCTTACGCCGTTGCTGGCAATGTCGTGGCTCTTCGCAAACTCGGCGCGTGGACCCGGTGTGAGGCAGACGTCCTCCTAGGCTAATCCGCTCCCGCCCGGCGTCGAGCTAACTTCCCCTCAATCGCTTCAACTAAGGCAGCTGCGGGCTTGCCGAAAGCAGCGGAGCACTTCAGCAAGACTGCGAGAGACGGCTGACGTTCGCCTCTTTCGAGTTTGCCGTAGTACGAGCGATCAATGCCGGCCAGAAGGGCGAATGCGTCCTGAGCAAGCTCGAGTTCAAGTCGCCATGCGCGAAGGACTTCGCCGCAGGCGCCCGCGACAACTGGGTCGAATGAATCGGCGCGTGCGACTGATTGGACTCGCGCGCGGCTATCAGGGAGGTTTTTTGGGGCCACCCATTCAGCTTCCCAGGTGATCCATCTAGTGGGCCACGGCATATATGCCGTAAACTTGATGTGCGCATGGTTGCGCCGATGGAGAGATCGATGTCACATTTCTTCTGGAAAACCAGCGATTGGTTCAGCCGCTCGCTCTGCTGCCGATACTTGGTCGTCCGCTTCGGCAAGCTCAGCCTCCCGACGCTGAAGGATGGATTCGTCGAGGCTGCCGTATGGCACTGGGCCATCGGATTCTTCAGAGACGGCCAGTTCGAGGTGCTTGGTGCCTGGCGTGACGAAGGCGAGGGGACCGCCCTGCGCATTGCCACCAACCTCCACGACCGCGGCATCGAACGCCTCAACGCGGCCGCCGCAGAAGATGGCCTTCTCGGAGCGATACGCGGCCTGCACCCCAAGGTCTGCAGGAACACCACGGCCGAGTTGGTTGCGTCCGACATCTTGGGCCCGCGCATGCGGCGTGCGGTTCGTTGGACCGAAGTCGCCGGGCAGCGTCTGCAAAGCCGCATGTCTGGTGCGGCAAAGCGCGCCGGGCCGTTCGCCGATGAAGCCGCTGCCGCCGACTTCATCGCCAAGGCGTTCCAAAGGTTGAACCGTGATCTGCTTGAAGACAGGTGGGAGCGCCTGGATCGCAAGCGCTCGGCGCTGTTCGGCCAAGATGCCTTTGCGGCCTACAGAGCCGGCGCGGCCTGACCGCCATGTCAGCCCGCCTGTTGCCGAACTGGCAGGACATCCTGGCGCGTGCGCGAGGCGTGCTGCGCCGTCGTGGCCGAACCGAGCACGAGGCGGAAGACCTGGTGCAGGAAGCATGGCTGCGCCTGGTCCGGTATGAGGACGAGAAGCAACCCCTCGAGCAACCTGAAGCGTTCCTGATGCGCGCGGCGCTGAATCTCTCGCATGATGCCTACCGCACGAGCGTGAGCCGCGGCGAGCACGTGGTGCTTGAAGAGGCTGTACTGATTGATACCGCCCCGTCAGCCGAGTCCATGGTGCTCGCCAGGGAGCGCATGGCTCGCCTGAGCGTGGGGTTGAGCCGCCTGACAGACAGGACACGCGACATCTTCCTGGCGCACCGACTCGACGGGTTGTCTCAAGTCGAGATTGCCAAGCTCCATGGTCTCAACGTCGCGACCGTCCAGCAGCACATCGCCAGGGCCACGCTGCGGCTGGCCAGCTGGATGGAGGGTTGGTAGCCGTGCCACCGCCGCTGGCGCCCGCCGCGCCGGGCGCGCGCGATGAGTCGCCCGTCACCGCGCGGCTCGTGCAGCGCACCGCGTTGGCCGAGGGCATCCATGCCATGCCGCGCGATGCACGGCCCACCCTGCACGGCGACAACGGCTCCACGCTCAAGGCCACCACGGTGTTGGCGATGCTGTACTGGCTGGGCGTGAAGCCCTCGTACTCACGGCCTCGCGTGAGCGACGACAACGCCTACGCCGAATCGCTGTTCCGCACGGCCAAATACCGCCCCGAGTTCCCGGATACAGGCTTCGCTGACCTGCAGGCGGCTCGGGAGTGGGCGCACTGATTCGTGCATTGGTACAACCACGAGCATCGACACAGCGGCATCCGATACGTCAGCCCAGCCCAGCGTCATGCCGGAGACGATGCCGCGATCCTCGCGGCTCGGCACGAGCTCTACGTTCAGGCGCGTGCGCGCCATCCGGCCCGATGGTCAGGCGACACGCGCAACTGGACGCCCATCGGCGCCGTGACCTTGAATCCGGAGCGCGATGCCGTCGTCCAGGCGCACTCGCAAGGGAGCAGAAAACAGCAAATAGTTGGCCCAGAAGATATGAACCTCATCCCAGGCTGACTCGACGACCAGCACATCACCGCTCAGTTCCATGGTCAGGGCCAGGGGAATCTCGGTCGCTTCTTCCGTTAGTTGCTGGGCGTGCTCCGCCAGCGAGCGGAAGCAGCCGCAATAGCGTTCGGTGGCGGTTTCGCGGGCTTCATCCATGTCGCCAACCTGATCGAGCAGCGCCGCCCCGAACGCCGGGAACTCTTCAAGAAATGCAGCCACGGCTTGCACCTCTTCGATGCCTGCGTACTCGTGCACGCGGTAGCTGCCGAAGCCCTCAAAGTCGTGGATCGCGTACTCCTCAGCATCGGGCACCGGTGAACGCGCCAACATGGCGCTGATCTGTTCTTGCATCGCGTTCACATCCTGGGACGCATCGATCCAGACGCCGTGAAGATGACCGGCGTTGTAGGCGGCGAGATCCGCCACATAGATGCGGATGGCTTGGCTGGCGGTATAGGGCTTGGCTTGCATGGCGGTCTTCCTTCCAAATCGGCTGTTGAGGCGCAGCACTGCTCTGTGCTGGGCCTCTGGCCGTCGCCGAGACCGGGGAGGAAAGGAGCAAGGGGCACGGGCGCGGAGGGGGATCGCCCAGCCTGCACGACCGCAGGGAGGAAGGCTGGGGAGACCGTGCCCTTGGCGAAGCTTCACCCCTTGATCCGCGCCAGGGCCAGCGCCCCTTAGCCGTCTCGCTCCTCGGGCTGGCGTCTGCGTCACTTGGCCGCCAACCCGCATGGGAAAGGGATCGTCACCCGAAAGGGCTGAGACCGGCGCAGCAGGGCTCAGGGCGCAGAGCGGCCAGAGCCCGGCCCTGGTGCGACGCACAAAGGGTCGCCCGCTTGTTTCTTCTTGCGTGATATCCATAATATGGATATTTTGTGTGCATAGCTTTGCGCCAGGAGGCCGCCATGACCATGCACATCAACCTGTCGCCCGAGATGGAGAACTTCATCAAGGGCAAAGTCGCAACCGGCTTCTATGGCAACGCCACGGAAGTCATCCGTGATGCGGTACGCCGGATGCAGGCAGAGGAACTGCGCACTCGTGCCTGGCAGGCGGCCATCAAGCAGGGAGACGACGAACTCGACCGCGGTGAAGGTGTCCCGTACACCCCGGCGGCCACCCAAACTCCCCCACTGATGGCCACCCCAAATTCCCCCACCCCGGCGCCGTCGCGATGACGAGCTGAGGTCGCCGCACGCGGCGCCGGGCTGACCCGGCAGGACGTTACTTTGCG
>Ga0213878_10000036_pt1 | contig 100570 bp, 96 predicted proteins | sample VelepicoBEBS_R02_FD_161053 | JGI IMG/M metagenome (GOLD analysis project Ga0213878, IMG submission 161053) | Vellozia epidendroides bulk soil microbial communities from rupestrian grasslands, the National Park of Serra do Cipo, Brazil - BS_R02 | ecosystem: Environmental > Terrestrial > Soil >... | reverse complement strand
CGTTCGATCATCGTGCGCAGGTCGTTGATGCGCATCGGTTTGGAGAGGTAGTCGTCCATCCCGGCGGCGAGGCAGGCCTCGCGGTCTTCCTTGAACGCGTTCGCGGTCATCGCGACGATCGGGACGTGCGTTCCGGTGCCGCGCTCGCTCATGCGCACCGCGCGCGTCGCCGCGAAGCCGTCGACGTTCGGCATGTGGACGTCCATGAAAACGAGCGCATACGGTTCGCGCGCGAGCGCCTCGATCGCGCGGACGCCGTCGGAGACGATCGTCACGGGGACCCCGAGCCGAGCGAACTGTTCCTGAAGGATCTCTTGCAAGCTCGCATTGTCCTCGGCGACCAGCACCTTCCCGGCCGGGACGGTCTCCGCGGGGACCGGTGCCGCGCCCGGTTCGTCGTCCGTGTGCCCGAGCGCCGAGACGATGCGGTCGAAGAGCACCCCTTGCCGGATCGGCTTCGCGACGCGCTCCTCGCCGCCGATCGCGACGATCGCATCCTCGGCGATACCGTGGTCGCGCAATGCGGCGACGAGCGCCGCCCTCTCGACGCTGTCGACGTCGGCGAGGACGATGCAGTCCTCTTGCGTCCCGCGATGGGCGAGCATCGCCTCCGCGACGCCGGCGGCGCCGCGCGCGTGCGCCGCCGGAATCCCCCACGCTTCGGCGTAGCGCGCGAGCGTGTCGGCGAGCTCGGCGTCGCTGGTGACGATGAGCGCGCGCACGCCGTACACGCGGCGCGTCGGCACCGCGGCGCTCGCGCGCGCGAACCGCGCGGTGAACCAGAACGTCGAGCCGTGGTCGGGCTCGCTGTCCACGCCGATCGCGCCGCCCATCAGCTCGACGAGACGCTTCGAGATCGAGAGGCCCAGGCCGGTCCCGCCGTAGCGCCGCGACGACGAGCTGTCGGCCTGCACGAACGGCTCGAAGAGCTGCGGGATCACGTCGGGCGCGATCCCGATCCCGGTGTCCTCGACCTCGAAGCGCACCGTCGTGTGCCGTACCGAGGTCTCGAGCGGCAGCGCCCGGAGCACGATTTGTCCGCGCTCGGTGAACTTGAGCGCGTTCGCCAACAAGTTCAGGAGAATCTGGCGCAGGCGATCCGCGTCGCCGCGCACGATGGGCGGGATCGACGGGTCGACGAACGTGTACAGCCGCAGACCCTTCTGCTTGACGTGCTGCGCCAGCACGCCCGCCGACGCTTCGACCAGCGCTTCGAGGTCGAACTCGTGCGCCCCGAGCTCGACCTTCCCGGCCTCGATCTTCGAGAGGTCGAGGATGCTGCTGATGATCGCCAGCAGCGCCTCGGCCGACTCCTCGATCGAGCCGACGAACGCGCGCTGCCGGTCGTCGAGCGCGGTCGTTCCGAGCAGCTCCGCCGAACCGATGATCGCGTTGAGCGGCGTGCGCAGCTCGTGGCTCATCGTCGCGACGAACTGGGACTTGATCTTCGAGGCGTCGATCGCGCGGTCGCGCTGCAGCCGCATCTCCTCGGCGTTCTTCCGCTCGGTGATGTCGACGACGGAGGCCAGGACGAAGTCGCCCTTCGGCGTGCTCAGAGGGCTCAGCCCGATCTCGACGGGGATCTCGGCGCCGTCCTTGCGCCGCGCGAACAGATCGCGTCCCGCTCCCATCGGGCGGGTGGAGGGTGTGTGCGCGTACTCGTGCCGCAGCAGCCCGTGACCGGCGCGGAAGCGCGCCGGGATCAGCGTCTCGACAGGTGCGCCCAGCAGCTCCTCGGGCTCGTAGCCGAACAGCGCCGAGGTCTGCGCGTTGATCAGCGTGATGGTGCCGGCCGTGTCGACGACCAGCATCGCGTACGGCGAGGCGTCGACGATCCGCCGCAGGTGCTCCTCGCTGCGCTTGCGCTCGGTGATGTCGACGATCGCCGCGAGCGTCACGCGGCCGTCGTCGGTCTCGACCGGGTTCAGACCGATCTCGATCGGGACCTCGGTTCCGTCCTTGCGCAAACCATAGAGGTCGCGCCCCGCGCCCATCGGGCGCGACTCGGGCGATTCCGCGTAACCGCCGCGCAAGATCGGATGCGCGTCGCGAAAGCGTTCCGGAACGAGCATCTCGACCGGCCGCCCCAGCAGCTCGTTCGCATCGTATCCGAACAGACGCTCGCCCTGATCGTTCGCGAGGAGAATGCGGCCGGCTCCGTCGGCGACCACGATCGCGATCGGGGCGGCGGCGACCACCTGGCGAAGGTCTCTCACGGACACCTCCCGGGTGTGAACGCGGACTTCACGAGATATTCTCTCGCGCCCGCGATGATGCATCCCATGACCCGCGTGGTCGTCGAAGATCTGCTGCCGGGCACCGCCGTGGCCGACCCGGGTGCGCTCGAGCGAGCGATTCGCGACGTGTGCCGAGGGACCATGCTCAGAGTCCGGGTCCCGCTGCGCCTCGGGACGAGGGCGGCGCTGGAGGCGCAGTACGACGTCCGCTGCGGCATCGCTCGCGCGCTCGACGATTCCCGCTTGAACGACGTCGTGATCGTCTCGTGGGAGCCGGCGGCGCGCTCGGCGCTGCCTGCGCTGCGCGCCGTCGTCAGCTCCGATCTGAGCGAAGACGGGCGAACGGTCCTCGTCCGCCTCGACGGCACCTACGACCCGCCCGGACGCGGCGCCGGCGCCCTGTTCGACGCCGCGGTCGGCAAGCGGATCGCCGAGGCGTCCGCGCGCGACTTCCTGCGCCGCATCGTCGTGGAGCTGACGCGCTCGAAGACCGCGACGAACGGCATCTCATAGCAGGCGCGTCTTCGCCTCGCGTGCGCCGGCAAGTGCGCCCGGCGTCGCATACCGCGTCGACCTTGACCGCAGAAGCGGCCGCTTCGTGCGCGCCGAGGTTACTTGATACTCAGCAGGGATATCTGCCGTGTGTCGCTGCTGACTTTGCTTGAGGCAGCCGAGAAGTGTGAACCCTGCTTGACCACGGTGCCTTCCGCGACCATCCGGCCAAGCCAGCGCTTTAGCTGTGCCTGCGTGAGGTCCAGCCGTACCGCTAGTTCTTTGACCGTCACCGGCTCGCGAAGGCTATGGAGAATGAAGGGGAGGACGGCGGTGAAGACGGCATGGTCCACCTTCACTGCGGGCGTGTTCTTGGCGGAGACTGTGCGGAGCAGTTCCGACAGGTCGTCAGGAACCGGCTGCGCGCCGTAGTGAAGCAACGCTTCGTTCCCGGGGCGATCCGGATTGCCGGTCTTCACGAAAACCGGAACCCCATTCTTCAGTGCCTCGACCGCGCCGGCCCACGTTCCTCCGCGCCCTTCACTGCAGGCAACGACAACGCAGCGCTCCGCCAAGGCGTAAACCCACCGGTTCCGCCCCATCGCATTCGCAGCGGTGAAGGGCGCTTCCGGATCGTACGACGAAATCAGCGTCAGCCGGTTCCTGAGGATTTGCTCGCGAAATTCGCGGCGTATCGACAGTCGTAACAGGCTTTCGCCAACGACGCCCAGTGCCGTCCCGCCCTGCGCCGCGCATGTCACCATAGCGATCTCGTCGACACCTCGCGCTGCACCGGAGACAACTTGCACGCCCGCATCGGCTGCCCAAGTGGCTATGTGACGCGTGAATGCCTCGCTCGCCGGATCAGGATTGCGCGATCCGACGACCGCTATGCCCCCGTGCTCCAAGAGCGAACGGTCGCCGATGCCAAAGACGACGGGTGGCGCGCTACGGCCCAACTTTTGCTTATACCGCGACGGGTAGCCCGCATCGGCTCGCGTGATGACCCAGATCCCTTGACCACTCCATTTTGAGAGCGCGAGCGCCAACTGCCCGCCACGCTGGCGCAGTCCGCGTAATCGCTCCGGCGTTACATGCTTCCGCACCGCGGGAGGCAGATGTTCCGTCAGGTCGATCAGCACGGAGGTGTCGGCGAAGAGCACGTTGTGGGGACGCAAGTCCGCGTGGCGCAACGAGTCGGCCAAGGCGTCGTATTCGCGCGGTGTCAGAGGTGATTCCGCGCCGCGCGTACGCTTTCCCAGCGAGGCCGAGAGGAGCAAGATCGCTTCGGCATCAGGAGAGAGCTCCCGGCTCACGAGGGACGTGGTCATCCAGGCTCACTCCTTCTCCGCAGCTTTCGAGATGGTGAATGGCCACACCGTGCCTGCGCCGGCGCGCCGCAAGAGCGCCGCCGCGACCGTGACCGTCCATCCGGAGTCATGCATGTCGTCAACGAAAAGGCCCGGAAGCTCCATCCCATCGAAGGGTATGACTTCGAGACTGCCGTCCAGATTCCGCGCGCGAAAACTGCTGTTCTCCATTGCCTTTTGCTCGTCGGTGGGCCGGATCTTGCGAAGCGCCTCGACGTAGCGTATCCCGAGTGCGTCCGCGAGGCGCCTCGCGAAGTCGGGAACGAGCTTCGGATGGCGCGTGGAGACCATCGGGACGACCCACGACGGCGCCGGATCGGGTGCCCAGGCGCGGATAAGCGCTGCCGCTGCCTGAACCGTCTCATCGGAGAAAAAGTTCTCAGTATACTTCTCGCGCCTGACGCGGCGACCGATTGTACCGATCTGCCAGAGCGCCAGAGCGCGGCCCGGCTCTGCTCGAAGCTCTGGCGGGATCACCCGGTTGGACTCGAATCCGAAGATCGGAAGACCACCTTGAGGCCACTGTTTTCGAGGCGTTAGGCCAATCACGCGAGACGAAAGGAAATCCTCGGCTCGCGCGGTGAGCTCGGAAAGGTCTCCGGGATCGAGAAGCGCCGTGCCGGTACACACTGCGCACCGGCCGCATGGCGGAGCAGTGAGGTCGCCGAGATCTCGCGAAAGGTTCTGCATCAAGCAGCCGGTTTTCGCCGCGTAGCTGAGGAGCTTCGACCTGTCGGCGTACCGCCGTTCGGCAAGGTTGTGCGCCCGTTCCGCGGGATAGGTGTACGGGACCGCAGTACGGTGGTATCGCGTCGCGACCTTGGCGACCGGCGACGGCTCTTCGAGCTCGAGGAACCGAATTGCGCCCGTGATGCGTTTCGGCGGGACGTTCACGACGCCGGCTAGGGTGGCAGTCGAAAGACCATCGTCGGACCTCTCGATGGCATCGAGCACTTCGTTGACAAGGGTAGCTGGTGGAAGCGCGTTGGCTACGAAGAACTCGATGATCTCCTCGTCTTCTGGACCGATCAGCATGATGCCGTACGCATCGTCCAGCGCTCGCCCGGCCCGGCCTACCTCCTGGTAGTAATGCATGATGGACGGCGTGCTCTGGAAATGGAACACGAACGCTAGGTTCGGCTTGTCGAAACCCATCCCCAACGCAGACGTTGCGACGAGCGCCTTCACCTCATCTCTCAGCAGCATGTCTTCACGAGCACGGCGCGGCTCATCGTCAATTCCGCCATGGTATGCGAGGGCATTGATTTGCTGAGATTGCAGCCAGTCTGCAACGACGTTCGCGTCCCGCTTCGTGAGCGTGTAGATGATGCCGCTCCCAGGAAGTCGCGGCAGGACGTCCGCCAGCCAGGCGAGCCGCTGCGCGTATGTCAGATCGCTTCGGACATCGAGACGAAGCGAGGCGCGTCCCAGCGGACCGCGATTGATGGCGACGTCACGGCCGAGCTGCTCGACTACGTCGTGCACGACCGTGTCGTCCGCAGTCGCCGTGGTCGCGAGCATGGGGACGTTCACGGGCAGGTAACGCGCGAACGAGGTGATCCTTCGGTAGTCGGGCCTGAAATCGTGTCCCCAGTCGGAGATGCAGTGCGCCTCATCCACGACCAGCAACCCGAGCCTGCCGAACAGCGGCGTGCCGGCCTGCTCCAAGAACGCTCGATTCGTGAGGCGTTCAGGGGCGACGAATAGCACGTCGATCTCATTGCGGTTCAGCTGCGCGTAGATCGCGTCCCAGTCTTGCTCGTTCGTAGAATTGATCGTTACGGCTCGGAGTCCCAGGCCGCCGGCTGCCGTTAGCTGATTTCTCATCAGGGCCAGGAGCGGCGAAATGATTAGGGTGGGGCCTCCGCCGGCCTCGCGAAGCAATTTCGTCGCGACGAAGTAAACGATGCTTTTGCCCCAGCCGGTGCGTCGAACGAGCAGAAGCCGCGCGCGGTCCACAACGATGCTGCGGATCGCCTCCCATTGGCCCTCCCGAAAATTCGCATCCGGAGTCCCGAGCGCGGCACGAAGCAACTCCTCGGCCCGTTCTCGAAGCCTATCATTCATCACACACCTCGAACGACGATTCATCGCGGCCCAAGAGATCTGCGGAGCCGCCAGGGCGGTTCGAGTTCGTCGGCGCTGTGCCTTCAGCCGGACCGCCGGTCTTGGAACGGCTGACCACTGTTGCGAGCACCGAAGGCTCGACCGCAGAAGCGGCCGCTTCCGGCGCGCCGAGCCTACTTGACCGCGGTCACGTCCTGCTCGGTGACCGGGCCGCCCTTGTTGCCCGGCACCGAGCGAATGTACGTCGCGACCGCCGCAGTCTCGATCGGCGAAGCACTGAACTCGAGAAGAACCACGATGAGCACAATCCATGAGTACACCACGGCGCAATGCCCGTTCGACGAAGTGCCCGACCGTCTGTACCCGCACTTCGACGGCGGCGACGCGACCATGCCGCTACGCGTGAAGATCGGCGACCTGAAGATCCAGTGCGACGTCGACTTCCATCTGACGACGAAACCGGCGTACCCCGGCTACAAGCTCCTCGACCTCACCTGGACGCCGAAGGACGGCGGACCGTACCCGGCCTTCGCCGGGACGCTCAGCGTCGCCGAAGACGCGATCGGCTGAAGCCGCATCCAGATTGACGGCGACTACCGGCCGCCGTTCGGGATCGGCTGCGCGGCATTCGACGCGGCCGTCGGCCACCGCATCGCCTAAGGCACGGCGACCGAGCTGCTCGCGGAGCTCAAACGGATCCTGGTCGAACAGAACTGATTCCCCGCTACGCAGGGTGAGTCTGTTGCAGTCCCACTGCTGCTGCCACAGCGATCCCGCGCACCAGCATAAGCCACCAGCGGGTTGAGATCTATTGCCGGATCGCTGGACCATGCGGAGCGCGCCGCCGAGGCTTTTAGGCCGGTGCTCTCTCGGACCAGCAGGAAGAGTAAGCGCCTGCAACAGAATGCCCTCCTTCCTGGATCAGGTTGACATCGTCGCCATCGGGCGCGGAACACCGTTGTCCGGGTTCCGGCTGTCTGGGACAAACGCAACAATGCAACATAAGCGTAAGTCCGTAAGGCGTGTGCAGCATCGATGAGGCGACCGGTGGAGAGGAGGCAGCGTCATGAGCGATTCAGAGTTTCCCCATACCGTGGAAAGACCGCCACCGTCAATACCAGCACCGGAGGGCTGCAACTGTTGCTATAGCACCACGGCGGCGGCGATCGCCGTTGCGGATGCGGTGGCCGAAGCGTCTGCCGGCGCCATGGCCTTCGCGTGCGCGATGGTGTGGATCGCCGTAGCGATCCAGGTGACGATCGCCATCATTGTGTTTGCTATGGCGATTGCGATGGCGCTCGCATTCGCGCAGTCAATCGCCGCGGCGTGGGCCGTCGCGGTAGCAGTCGCCGCTGCAATCGCGATCGCGGTTGCACTCGCCGCCGCGTTGCGCGCGACCCCGGTCTTCCAACGGCTCCATCGATGCACGGAGCTGATAGATCTTCCCTCGATCACGACGCTCGCCAATCCATTGCGGCCTGCCGTCGTCTGGGAGACGGTCCATCCTCGCGGAGCGCATCACGTTGACGTGTTGGCGTCGACCGACGGTGGCGCGAGCTTTACGCCGGCAAAAATCGACGCTACGGCGGAAGCGAGAAACCTGCCGATCACGGGCTCGTTCGTCTGGAACGGCATCGCGCTGATCGCGGCGGGTACGGTGGTGCTGGTCTGCGCGATCGCGTATGACGCGGGGGGGCGCGAAGTGTGCAGAAGCCGGACGCGGAACATTCGCGTGCTTCCGTAGCCGCTAGCGCAGCAGAACCCGCGCTGCATCCGCGTGAGCCGCCGGCGCCGGTTCGCGCTCGTCGGCGCAAGCGGTAGGTCTCTCCAGACCACGCTGAGGCGTCCCGGCTTTCGCCGGGACGCTCAGCGCCGTCGGCCGCCGAACTTCGGCTACGCGGGGTGAGGTTGTTGCAGTTTGCTGTGCAACTGCTGCAGCCGATAGCTCAACGCGATCGCGAGCACTCCGAAGATGAAGGCGTAGCCGGCGAAGAGCCACACCACGCCGATCGCCCCTGCTACCGGGTACCGCAGCACCAGGACGCCGAACAGGATCGAAACGATCCCGGCGAACACGTACATCCACTCGTTCTCGACGATGTCGCGCAGCTGGATCCCGGCGATGATCTCGAGGACTCCGGTGAACAGCGACCAGAGGCCGACAGCGATGACGAACGCCGCTTGGCTCATCGCTGGTTGCGTGAAGACGAGGAACGCGACGACGATGCCGAGGATCCCTTCGATCAGCAGCGCCCACCAGCGGCCGTCTGCCAAGGGACTGGTCGCAGCAGCGAGGGCGAACACGCCGTCGATGAGGGCATAGACGCCGAACAGTATCGTCAGCACGGGCAGCGTGATCTGCGGCCATATCACCGCCGCGATCGCGAACGCGACCCCGGCGATCCCGCGCACGAGCATGAGCCACCAGCGGCTCGAGATCGTTTCTAGCATCGCGTTCACCCGACTAGACCTTCTCCGCCTTCGCCTCGCGGCGCTTGGCGGCAATCGTCTCGCTCAGTTTCTGCAGCGCTTCGCGTGCCTTGCCGAGGGCTGCCTGGGCGCCTGCTTTCGTTTCCTCGCGCTTCTCGTCGGCGGCCGTCCGCGCGGTCTCGGCGGCGTGCCGCAGCGAGTCGGCTGCCGCAAGGAGCTTGTCCTTGGCTTCGGTTCGGTCGGCTTCCGCCATCGCTCTCACCGACGTGCCGAGCTCGTGGGCCTTGGTGCTGGCGGCGGACAGGTCGGCGCGCATCTGTTCGACCGTCTTGTGGCGGGCGGCCTCGAGCTTCTCGTGGAGCTGCTGGGCTTGCGCATGCGCATGCTGCAGCCGCTCGTCGATCTCGGTGCTCACGGTGTTCTCCCTTCGTGGTTTCCAAGAGGCCAGTGCCTCCGCCGCCAGTCTCTCACGCGCACGCTCGCGCTTCCATCCACTGTCACTAGATGGAACCGCGCCCGCGAGGCGCTTATGATCGGCGCATCGGTTTCACCCAGGGGAAAGGACAATGGAAAACTACATCGCGATCACGTTCGAGTCCGACGCAAAGGCGTTCGACGGGCTCCATGAGCTGTGGAAGCTCAACGACCGAGGCGACATCACCGTTCACGGCGCGGCCGTCATCCATCGGGACAAGTACGGTTCGATCGACGTGGCGACGAAGGAGACATATCCGGGGCTGCGGACCGCGGCCGGCATCGGGCTCGGCGCGCTGCTCGGCGCGCTCGCGGGGCCCGTCGGCGCGGCCGCCGGCGCGACCGCCGCGGCCGCCGGCGCGACCGCCGCGGCCGGCGCCGGGGTCGGTGCCGCGACGGGCGCGCTGATCGGCGGCACGGCGGACGTGGTCAAGGCCGACGAGCACGAGGAGTTCGCGCGGCAGGCGGGCTTTACGATGGCAGCGGGTCAGTCGGCGGTGCTGGCCGAGGTTTCCGAGGACTGGACTTCGCCGGTCGACACGACGATGGGCCGGATGGGCGGCATCGTGTTCCGGCGCTCTCGCGATGCCGTTCGGGACGACAGCCTCGGCTGGGACTACCCGCTCTACCCGTACGATTACCAGCCGGTATTCTACAACTAGTCCAAAGGAGCTGCGGCGGGCGGTAGCTCGCCCGCCGCCCGTGAACGGAGACGGAGCCGTCGTGCACCGGGCGTTCGCAGCGCGTTCTCACCCAGCTCCTACGATTCCGGCATGGCGTGGGAACTCGATCTCGACGGTTCGCGGTGCAGCCCCGAATCGGCGCACGATGATTGGAGACGTGAGGAGCTGGGCCGTTTTCTGCGCTCGTGCCGCAGCCGCCTGAGGCCTGGAGACGTCGGGCTGCCGTCGCGCGGTCTGCAACGCGTGCGCGGTTTGCGACGCGAGGAAGTGGCGGAGCTGGCCGGCGTCTCGGTCGGCTGGTACACCGCCTTCGAGCTCGGCACGGCGCACCACGTCTCACCTCGCTTCGCCAACGCGATCGCCGGCGTATTTCGGATGACCGAAACGGAGCGGACGTTTCTTCTCGCGCTCCTCGAGCGCCCGAGCAGGCACACCTGCGCCGAGCAGCGTGAAGCGCTCGACGCGCTGATGCTCGGCGCGGACGCATGCGCGCTCGCCGTGCTCGACGGCGGACTCGCGACGCTTGCCTCCACCGAGACGTGGCGCCGTCTCCTCGGGATCCGCTCCAGCGCGAGCGCGTCCGGGACGTCGATCGTGGACTGGACCTTCGCCGACCCGTCCGTAGGGAGCCGCTTCGACGACTGGGACGATCTCGCGGCGTTCGCGTGCGGCGCGCTGCGGATGCAGATGGCGCGCGCCGAAACGGGCGCCTTTTCGGTATTCAGCCGGTTCGCCGGCGACGAACGGTTCATGTTCCATTGGAACCGTCGAACACTGTACGATCCGCAAGACGCGGCTTTGCACTTCACCCTTCGGCACCCCGTGGAAGGGATCGTGCCGGTGCGGCTCAACGCGGTCGGAATCGCGCGCTCGTCGGCCGCGATCGTCGTCATCGCCGGCGACGGAAACGAAGCACGCGCACACATACAGCGCCTCACCATGTTCGCGCGGACCGGAGCAACACGCTACGATCTCAAGCCGGTCCTGGTCGCGCAGAGCTGATCGGGGCGCGACGTCACGCTCCCGGCGCGTCTCGTGAACGCGTGCTTCACGCGTGCGCCCAGAAGCTCACCATAATTGTCGTCGTCAACTCGCCGAGGACGGATTGCGCGGGCGCGTCTCGATATACGGCGTCGCCGGCTCGCGCCACGGCGGGAGCGCCGCTGGAGCTGGTACGCCGGCGCCTCCGAGACTCTTGATGAACGCATAGATCGCGTGCCGATCGGCGGGCGTGAGCACGCGCAAGTCGTGCCAGGGCATCGGCGGGTGTCCGCCGCGGGTGCGGATCGCGATCGCCCACTGGTCTTCGCCTAGCGTCTGAAACTCGAGCCGCAGGTTCGCCGGGTAGCTTGTCCCCCACGCGCCGCGAAAGCCGATGCGGCTACCGGTGAGCCACTGCGACTGCGGCAGCGTCCCGTCGGAGTCGCGCCAGCCCGGCGTGTGGCAATCGTTGCAGTTTCCAATCAACACGAGATACCGCCCGCGCACGGCTGCCCCGGCATCGGCGCGCGACGCCGGCGCGCGCGTCGCGCCCGGGGCGCCGAGGATGAGAGCGGGAAGAGAAGAGAGCGAAAGCAGCAGAGCGACGGCGGTTAGCGCTTTCTTCACTACGCGCACCGCACCGTGACGACCGGGATGCGCGCGCGCTCGACGACCGCGGCCGCGACGCTGCCGAGGACGAGGCGCCCGATCGCCGAGCGCCCGTGCGTGCCCATGACGATCATGCAGCACTCATGCGCGTCGATGGCGCGCAGAAGCTCGCCGGCCGGAAGGCCTTCGTGCACGGCCAGCTCGGCGGCGACGCCGCACGCGCGCGCGTACTTGGTCGCGGCCTCGAGCACCGTGTTGATGGGCAGGGAGTTCGGCGCACCGTCGAAGACGTGGATCAGCTGCAGCGCCATCGCGCGCGCGCCGGCCATGCCGATCGCAACCTCGAGCGCGGCCTGCGCCGCCGGCGAGTCGTCGATCGCGACGGCGATCGGTCCCGTTCGCATCTCGTCGTCCTCGTGAACCGAGACGACCGGAACCTCGGCGCGCCGGATCAGTCCTTCGGCGACGCTTCCCAAGATTGCGCGCGAAAGCCCGGTCCGGCCGTGGGTTCCGACGACGATCGCATCGGACCCGTTGCGCCCGGCGAACTGGTCGATCTCGGCGATGCACGACCCGTGCAGCACCCGGCAGTCCGACTCCAGCCCGTGCGCCGCGGCTTCGTCGTGGGCGTTGCGGCAGAAGATCGCCGCGTCCTCGTCAAGGACCTCGAGCAGCGGGCCGGGATCGACCGCGACGCCGTGAGCCGCGGGCGCCAAGACGGCCGCTGCGTCGACGACGCTGCAGAACGAGAGCCGGCCGCCGTCGCGGGCCAGCTCGATCGCGAACGTGATGCCGCGCTGCGAGCTCGTCGAGCCGTCGACGGGGACGGTGATGTGCCGGAAGACGGGTGTCATTTGCGGAGAGCATGCCAACTCCGTGTGACGGGCTCGTGAAGGTCCGGCTCGGAGTTCTTCGCGAGTCGTTCACGGGCGCACGTGAAGGAGGCCGCGGCTGAAGCGAGGCGCACAGGAACCCGAGCCCCGCCGTGGGGAAGCGGTGATGGTGACCACGAGCGCCGCGCGCACCGTGTTGCTCGTCGACGACGAGCCGGCGTTGGTCGACGTGCTGGAGAGCTATCTTCACGACGACGGCTTTACCGTCGTGCGCGCGAACGACGGGCCGACCGCGCTCGAGCGCTTCGAGCAGCACCGTCCAGACCTCGTCCTGCTCGACATCAACTTGCCGGGGTTACCGGGAACCGAGGTGCTGCGCCGGATGCGCGCGGTCCGCGACGTTCCGATCATCATGCTGACCGGCCGCGTTGACGAGGTGGACCGAGTCGTCGGCCTCGAGCTCGGCGCCGACGACTACGTTGGCAAGCCGTTCAGCCCGCGCGAGGTGGTCGCGCGCGTGAAGAGCGTGCTGCGCCGCACCGAGCAGCGCGACGGCTCAGCGGTTTTGCGCGAACGCCGCGTCGGCGGGATCGCGATCGACCCGGTGGCGCACGAAGTGCGCGTCGAAGGCAAACTGGTCACGCTGACGCCGACGCAGTTCAAAATTCTCGACGTCCTCGCCGCGCACGTCGGGCAGACGCTCACGCGCGACCAGCTCCTGGAACACGTCAGCGCCGACGGCGACGTCTTCGACCGCACGCTGGACCGCCACATCGCGAACCTGCGCGCGCGGATCGAACCGGATTCCGGCAGCCCCCGCTACATCATCACGGTGTTCGGCGTCGGCTACAAGATGGTCGTGCCGTCGTGAGCAGCATCGTGCACGAGATTCGCAACGAGCTCGCGGTCGCGGTCGCGAACGTCGAAGCGTTCCGCGACGGCGTGCTCGAACCGACGCCGGAACGGCTCGGGACGGTGCTCAGCGCGCTGGAGCGCGTCGAGAGGCTGCTGGGCGAGCTGCCGCGCGGCGAACCGCGCTGAGTCGCGGGCGGCGACGTGGTCGTCGCTGCACGTCGAGCGGCTCACCCACGCGCTCGCAGAGTTCGGCGCGAAGCCGCCGCGCGATCTCAAGCTGGTGCTGAGCGCGCTGTTCGCCGGCCCGCGCAAAGGCTCGGCGGGACTGCTGAACGATCTGCTGGAGTTGGCGCTGCTCGCCGGCGAGGCGCAAGCGCTGTGGGCGTTGGCCGGGCAGGGCGCCCACGCACTGCGCGACGACGCGCTACTCGCGATCTGCACGACGCTCCCAAGCCAAATCGATCGCCAGAAAATCTGGCTAGAGACTATGCTCAAGTCCCTCGCACCGCAGCTCTTCATAGCACGGTGAAACCCACTTCGTGGCGTGTTGTATGCGCCAATTTATTGAGCTTCCGGGTAACCCAGCGTCGTTCCTCAGGACGTTCGGTGGCGGCGGCGACCGCGACGCCTGAACTTAGGTATGTTCAACGTGCGATAACTTCGCCACGATAGTCTTGGTGTTCCCGCATGCGGAAAGCCCATGCAGGGTAATCTGCGGGACGTCATCGAGATTTCGGCAGAGGACCAGTCCGGAGACCGAACTTTTCGAACCACGTGCACGACGAAGATCGGCGATGTCGTCTACGTGCTGCACGCCTTTCAACAGAAGTCCACATCCGGCGTCGCCACCCCCAAGCGTGAGCTCGCATTAATTGAAAGACGACTTAAAGACGCGCGGAAAACACTATGAGAAGCACTATGCCAAGAAAAAGAAGTGAACCCGTGACACGCGGGAGCGGGAATGTTTTTGCCGACATCGGGCTTGACCAGCCTGAAGAGGTATTGGCAAAAGCACGCATTGTCGAGACTATCGCAGACCTGCTTGCAAGCCGCAACTTGAGTCAACAGGAGGCGGGCCGGATCGTAGGGCTCCCTCAACCGCAGGTTTCCCGGCTCATGCGCGGTGACACCTGGGAATTCTCTTATGAACGTCTCATGCGGATCCTCACATCACTTGGTCAAGATGTGGACATCACGATTCGCGAAACGCGCGCTCGGAGCAAGCGCGGCCACGTGTTCGTTCATAGGTGACGCTCGCACTGTAGGCCGGTCTGCGACCGCTTATCGTTAATGATCGTCGCCGCGGCGGGAGCGGGAGCTATGGCGAGGGGACCGCGGGACCCGTCGTCCGGTTGACGGCCGGGATATCTTCGGCCCGTGCAGAACGCCGCGCGCGAATGGAGTCGCCACCGCATAAGAAGTCGAGCAAGCGTTTTGCTGCGTTCCTGATAGTCGCGCTGCTCGCCGCCGGCAGCGCCGCCGCGGCGCAATCGTACGAGACGCCGCCGCCGGCTCCGGTCCCGGCTCCGGCGGCGCCGCTGCCGCCGGCCGGCGTCGTTCCGGCCACGCTGTCGCTCGACGTCACGGGCTCGCCCGCCGCCGATCCGGCGTTCCTCGACTTGGAAATTCGCAAGGCGCTGAACCGCCAGATTCGGCCGACGCTGCGGCCCGGCGCGTCGATCGTGTACGGGCCGATCGTTCCGTGGCCGCTCTTTCCGCTCGCGGCGGGCACGCGCGCCGCGGTCAACGTCACGGTCACGATCACCGGCGACGCAGACAGCGCGCCGGTCAGCGGCGTTACGACCATCGCGCTCACCAACGTGCCGGTCGCTGCGCAACCGCCGGCGGTGTTGTACTTGAGCGACGATCCGGAGTACGTGAACGGCGAGGGCGTCGTGTTTCGCGGAAGCGTCAGCGCCGAGCGGCCGGCGCGGCTCTACTACTATCACTCCGACGTCGGCGCACCGCGCGATCTCGACGTCGTGCTCACCGCGGCGACGCCGTCGCGCGTGGAGCTGACCGACTCCGGCGCGGGGCCGGACCTCGACGTGATGAGCGTCGGCCACGCCGTCACGCGCGACTACCTGCAGCAACGGCTGAGCGGCGAGGGAATCGTCGTCGATGTCGTGCCGGGCCGGCCGTTCGTGCTGCGCCATGCGCTGCTGCTGCACGGCGAAGTCGTCGCCGGAACCGCCGACGTGCATGTCCTCGCCGGCGGCGCCGTGGGCATCTCGGTCGTCGCTTCGCCGGCGGGAAGCCGTCCGGAGGCGTATCTGGGCGCGCCGCGCTTGCCGTACGACGGTCACCGCCGTCACGGCACGTTCGATCTGCGCGGGTACGGAGCGATCGCGGAAACCTACACTGCCGGCGGCCCGCCGGCGAGCGCGCAGTACGGCGGGCGTGCGACGACGCCGCGCAACCTCGACCCCAGCGACGACGGCCGCGACTACGGCGACTACGGTGTCGTCCACCGCATCACGTTCACGCTCGTCAACCCGACCGACGCGGCGCAGCTCGTCTACCTCTACGAAAAGCCGCTCGGCGGGCCGGTGCGCAGCAGCTTCTTCGTCGATGGCCAGCTGAAGGAGCTGGGCTGCGCGCGCCTCCCGCAGCCGTACCGCATCGCGAGCTACCAGCTTCCCGCGCAGACGACCGGGGCGACCACCACGATCACGATGACCGACGGCGGCTCGTTCTACCCGCTCGAGTTCGGCGTCACCGACGCGCCGCCGCAGCCGACGACCCCGCCGGTCGGCCATCCAGACGGCTGTTCGTCGAACCCGCCGCCCTTCGTGGAACCGCCGGAAAACGAATGAGCGCCGGATGTCGATCCGGCCCGTTCTGATTCGACGCGTAGGTAGAGGCTCGGGTTCCGCTGGACGAAAACGCTCGGCGACCGGCCGACTGCTGAAGGAGAGACTGCGATATGCGATTCATGGTGATTGTCAAGGCGAGCGCCGAGTCTGAAGCCGGCGAGTTGCCCAGCGAAGAGCTGCTCAACGCGATGGGCCGGTTCAACGAGGAACTGGTGAACGCCGGCGTGATGCTCGACGGAAACGGGCTGCACGCGAGCTCGAAGGGCGCGCGGATCAAGTTCGACGGCGAGAAGCGCACCGTCACCGACGGACCCTTCGCCGAGACGAAAGAGCTCGTCGCCGGCTACTGGCTGATTCAAGCCAAGTCGAAAGAAGAAGCGATCGAGTGGTTCAAGCGCGCGCCGTTCGACGGCGGCGCAGAGATCGAGATCCGCCAAGTCTTCGAGGTGTCGGACTTCGTCGAGGCAGGCATCCCGGCCGACAACGAAGCGCTGCGCAACGAGTCCGAGCTGCTCGCGCGAGCCGAGAAGCTGCGCAACGCATCGTCCTGACGCGCGCGAGTGCCGTGGCAGAATTGGACGCGCACCGCGCGATCGACGCGGTGTGGCGGATCGAGTCGCCGAAGCTGATCGCCGGCCTCGCGCGCATCGTGCGCGACGTCGGCGTCGCCGAGGACCTCGCGCAGGACGCGCTCGTCGCGGCGCTTGAGCGCTGGCCCCAGGCCGGAATACCGAACAACCCCGGCGCTTGGCTGATGGCGACCGCGAAGCACCGCGCGATCGACCTGCTGCGGCGCGGCCCGATGCTCGAGCGCAAGCACGAAGAGCTCGCCCGCGAGCTGGTGGCGCACGAGCTGAGCGCTCCCGATTTCGAGGCTGCCATCGACGACGACGTCGGCGACGATCTCTTGCGATTGATGCTGATCGCCTGCCATCCGGTTCTCTCGAAGGACGCGCGCGTCGCGCTGACGCTGCGGCTGCTCGGCGGCTTGACGACGGAGGAGATCGCGCGCGCGTTTCTGGTCGCCGCGCCGGCGATCGCGCAGCGGATCGTGCGCGCGAAACGAACCTTGGCCGAAGCGCGCGTTCCGTTCGAAGTGCCGCGGGGGGCGGAGCTCGCCGCGCGTCTGTCGTCCGTGCTCGAGGTGCTCTACCTGATCTTCAACGAGGGCTACGCGGCGACGGCCGGCGAGGACTGGATGCGGCCGGCGTTGTGCGAGGATGCGCTGCGCCTCGGCCGCGTCCTCGCCCAGCTCGTCCCGCGCGAGCCGGAAGTGCACGGGCTCGTCGCGCTCATGGAGATTCAAGCTTCGCGCGCGCACGCGCGGCTCCGTCCGACCGGCGAGCCGGTGCGCTTGTCGGACCAAGACCGCGCGCGCTGGGACCGGCTGCTGATCCGGCGCGGGCTCGCCGCGCTCGAGCGCGCCGAGCAGCTCGGCGGCGCGCTCGGACCGTACGCGCTGCAGGCGGCGATCGCCGCGTGCCACGCGCGCGCGAAGACGTTCGCCGAGACCGACTGGGCGCGCATCGCCGCGCTGTACGACGCGCTCGCGCAGCTCGCGCCCTCGCCGGTCGTCGAGCTGAACCGCGCGGTCGCGGTCGGAATGGCGTTCGGTCCCGAGGCCGGTCTGGAGCTGGCCGACGCGCTGCGCGCGGAGCCGTCGCTCAGGACGTATCACCTGCTCCCGAGCGTGCGCGGCGATCTGCTGGAGAAGCTCGGGCGCTCGGCCGAAGCGCGCGCCGAGTTCGAGCGCGCCGCGGCGCTGACGCGCAACGCGCGCGAGCGCGAGCTGCTGCTGGCGCGCGCGGCCGCCCAGGTCCCGAGCTGAGCCGCGGCCAACGGAGCCACGGTGATGAGGCTCGTCCAGCGCGCCGCGGTCCTCGCGTTGTTCTCCGCTGCGCTCGGCGCCGGCACGGCCGGCGCGCAAACGGCGACGCCCGCGCCGTCACCGGCCGCGACGCCGATCGCCTTTTCGGCGCACGCGCACGCGAACGTGACCGTCCTCGCGCAGGGGACGACGTACGCCGGCGAGGTACGGCTCGGGCTCGCGCAACGCACCAGCTTGACGCGCGTCGACGTGCTGTCGGTGAAGAGCGATGCGTTTCCGCTCCCGCCGCTCACCGCGACCGTCGTCATCGACCGCCGTGCCAACACGCTCACGGTGTGGAGCACCGCGACGAAGCTGTACCGCACGCAGCCGTTTCTCCCCCGTTTGGGCGGGAGCGCGTCGCCGACGCCGCGCGCGAGCGCACGGCCGACGGCGACGCCGGGCCCGGCGCGGCGCGGCACATCGCCGTTCGCGCAGCTCGAGGTGCTCGACGTCTCGCTGAAGCTCACGGGCCACACGACCACCGCCGGCCTTCCGACGACGGGGCTCGCCTTCGATCTGCAGGTGCGCAAGAAAGGCGATCAGGCGACCTCGCACGTCACCGCGAGCACGCAGCTCGCCGACGAGTTCGCGGCCTTTCCGATCACGCTCGACGTCTCGCTGGAGCCGGGCACGGTGCCGTTCAGCGCGAAGCTGAACTACGCGGTCGACGACCTCACGCGCACGGTTCCGCCGCTCACGAGCTTCCAAGTTCCCGCCGGGTACAAGCAGGCGCGCTCGCTCTTCAGCGTCATCTTCCCGCCCGGAACGAACATCTTTCCGCCGGCGATCCAGCCGCCGTCACCGCGCCCTTCATCCTCGCCCTGACGTAGCGGCAGGCGTCAGCCGCCCGCCATCGCGCCGACGATCAAGTACGGTTCGGCGCCGGTGGCGACGGCGTCGGGGAGCGGCGCATCGGGAAGCTCGTGCGAAAGGTCGTGCGCGCAGGCGAAGAACCGCACGAACGGGCGCCGCCGCTGCGTGTGGTGGTCGCGAATCGTTCCGCGCAGCACCGGGTAGCGCGCCTCGAGCGCGTCGAGGACGGTGCGTTGCGTGGGGCGTTCGCCGGCCTCGAGCTGCACCTCGCCGTTCGCTTGTGCGAGCGTTTTGAGATGCGCCGGCAAGACGACGCGGATCACCACGACGGTGACTCCGTCATGGCAGCGTTTGTACTTCGACCGAAAGCACGGCCGGGAGATCGCGCGCGATCGCCGTCCACGCATCGCCCGCGTTGGCCGAGGCGTACACCTGGCCGCCGGTCGTGCCGAAGTACACGCCGCACGGGTCGAGCGAGTCGACCGCCATCGCGTCGCGCAGCACGTTCACGTAGCAGTCGCGCTGCGGCAATCCGTCGCTGAGCGCTTCCCACTCCTCGCCGCCGGTCCGGCTGCGGTAGACGCGCAGCTTCGCGTCGGGGACGAAGTGCTCGGAGTCGCTCTTGATCGGCACGACGTAGATCGTCTCGGGCTCGTGCGCGTGCACGTCGATCGGAAAGCCGAAGTCGCTCGGCAAGTTTCCGCTGACCTCGCGCCACGACTCGCCCGCGTCGTCGCTGCGCATCACGTCCCAGTGCTTCTGCATGAACAGCACGTCGGGGCGCGAAGGGTGGCGCGCGATGCGGTGCACGCAGTGCCCGACTTCGGCGTCCTCGTCGGGAAGCTGCGCCGAGCGCAGCCCGCGGTTGACCGGCCGCCACGTCGCGCCGGCGTCGTCGCTGCGGAACGCTCCGGCGGCCGAGATCGCGACGAAGATGCGTCCGTTCTGGCGCGGGTCGAGCAGGATCGTGTGCAAGCACATTCCGCCGGCACCCGGCTGCCATTGCGGACCCGAACCGTGCTCGCGCAGGCCGCGCAGCTCGGTCCAGCTCGTGCCGCCGTCGGTCGAGCGGAACAGCGCGGCGTCTTCGACGCCGGCGTAGACGTCGTCCGGATCGCCGTGCGAGGGCTCCAGATGCCAGACGCGCTTGAACTCCCACGGCCGCGGCGTGCCGTCGTACCACTGGTGCGTCCCCGGAACGCCGGCGTACGTGAACTCGTTGCCGACCGGCGACCAGGTCGCGCCGCCGTCGTCGGAGCGCTGGATCACCTGCCCGAACCATCCGCTGCTCTGCGAGGCGTAAAGGCGGTTCGGATCAGCCGGCGAGCCTTTGAGGTGGTAGATCTCCCAGCCCGCGAAGTGCGGGCCGTCGATGCGCCAGCCGTCACGCTTGCCGTCGGCCGTGGCGATGAACGCGCCCTTGCGCGTGCCGATCAGAACTCGAACCTTGCTCATGCTCTCCTCGAATGTGGCCCTGCAGTCGGCGGAACGCTTCTCCGCCGGCCGCACGCGCCCCGTTTGCGGGAGCGGCGCCGCGCGAGCAGAAGGCGGGGCCGATGGGTCGCGGAGAGCTGTCGCGCGCCGAGTTCGAGCGGGTGGTGAGCGAAGCGCTGGCGTCGCTGCCGAAACGCTTCGCCGACATGGTCGAGAACGTGGTCGTCTCGGTCGAAGAGGAGCCGAGCGCCGACGACCTGGACAGTCTCGAAGACGACGACGACTCCGAGCTGCTCGGCATCTACCGCGGCGTCGCGCTCACCGAGCGCTCGTACGACGACGCGCCGTTTCTTCCGGACGAGATCGCAATCTTTCGCGGGCCGATCAACCGCGTCGCGCGCACGCGCGACGAAGCGGTGCACGAAGTGCGCGAGACGGTGATCCACGAGCTCGGCCACTACTTCGGCTTGGACGACGAAGAGATGCCGCATTAGTGGGTTCACCGTTGGTGAACCCTTCGCGTTCGGGCTTCGCCCGATCCGCCGGTCGTCGTTTCAGACTTGCTTCATCTTTGGCTCAGAGTTGCTTCATGTTTCCTGCTTAGGCTCGGTGCACCTGAGGAGGGTTCGAAACATGAAGAAGCGACTCGCCGCATTGCTGTTTGCGGCGGCCGTTCTCGTGGCCGGCTGCGGCGGCGGCGGCAGCACGGGAGGCGGAACCAATCCTATACCTGGTCCGACGCAGACGCCGGCAGCGCAAGGAAATCTGCCGCTCTCGGAAGCGGCCGGGGGCAGCAACGCGTGGGTGAATCCCAGCTCGCACCGCACGCTGTATTTCTTGGACGTCGACACGGCGACGGGCGGAACGTGCACGGCCGGATGTCTCGGCATCTGGCCGATATTCGCGGCGCAGGCCGGTTCGGTCGGCTCCGACAACATGACGGTGATCACGCGCTCGGACGGCAGCGGCCAGCAATGGGCGTACCAAGGTCATCCGCTCTACATGTACGCCGGCGACAGCGGGCCGGATCAGACGAACGGCGACGGCATCCCGGACTTCGGCGGGCACTGGCACGTCGCACGACCGGCGGCCGCGGGTTCCGCGACACCGCCGCCGGGCGATCCCGGCTGCCACGGCTACTGCTGATCGAACAAGAAAGCCCCGCGCTCGCGCGGGGCTTTCGCTTGGTGCTATCATCGTCGGGCCATGGCTACCGAGCAGCACACGATCGAGCTCGACCGCTCGCACATCGCCCCCGTCACCTCGCGCGAAGAGCTGATCTACCTGCTCTCGCAAGCCTCGGAGCTGGAGCACGGCCTTGCGTGCGTGTACCTGTTCGCCGCGCACTCGCTGAAGAGCGACGTGTGCGAAGGCGGGCTCACCGAAGCTCAGGCCGAGACGGTGCGCCGCTGGAAGCGGAAGCTTTCCGGCGTCGCGATCGAGGAGATGCTGCACCTCGCGCAGGTCGCGAACATGCTGACCGCGGTCGGCGGCGCGCCGCACTTTCGGCGCACGAACTTTCCGCTCGCCCCCGACGCGTTTCCGTTCCGCATCCCGCTCTCGCTGGAGCCCTTCTCGCACGAGCTGATCGAGCGTTTCGTGTGCTACGAGATGCCGGAAGAGGGCGTCCTGGAGCCCGAGCGCCGCGCGCCGTACGACGAGATCCGCGCGCGCGTCGTCGTGCCGCGCACCGTCTCCGAGAAGCTGATGCCGACGCACTGCGCGGTCGAGCCGTTCCCGGTCGACTTCGACACCGTCGGCGAGTTCTATCACAAGATCGGCACCGGCTTTCAAGCGATCCCGGAGGACGTGCTGTTCATCGGGCCGCCGCAGGCGCAGGCGAACGCGCGCTACGTCGACCTCGACGGCTCGCTGACCGCGGTCGTCGACCGCGACTCCGCGCTGCGCGCGATCGAGATGATCGTGCGGCAAGGCGAAGCGCCGACCGCCGACCATCCCGACGCGCACTTCTGCGTCTTCGACGCGATTCGCGTCGAGTACGAGCAAGAGCTCGAGCGCGCTCGGGCCGGCGGAACGCCGTTCGAGCCGGTGCGGCCGGTGATCGCGAACCCGATGACCCATTTCTACGGCGAGGGCAGCGGCGGCGCGCTGATCGGCGACGAGCTCACGCACAACGTCGCCGACCTCTACAACGTCGCCTACGACACGATGCTGCTGATGCTGCTGCGCTTTTTCGCGCACACCGACGAGTCGGAGCGCGAGCTGGAGATCCTCTCGCGCGGGACGATGCGCATGATGGCCTCGGTCTTGCGCCCGCTCGGCGAGGCGCTCACGAAGATGCCGGCCGGCGAAGCGTATCCCGGCCGAACCGCCGGGCCGGGGTTCGGCTTCAACCGCGACGTCCATCTGCTCCCGCACAAGGAGTCGGCGTGGATCTTCTTCGCGGAGCGGCTCGGCGAGATGGCGCGCAAGGCCGCCTTCATCCGCACGCACTTCGAGGTGCCGCCCGAGATCGAAGAAGCGGCCGCGGCGCTGCAGGACGTCGGGGCGCGGATCGGCGCGCTCTCGCGCGCCGGGTATGACGGGATCGCCGCGGAGATCGAGGCGCTCGAACGATCGGTCGGGATCGCGATCGCGCCCGAGCACAACGGGCCGTATCTCGTCTCGAACGTGCCGCTGCTGACGAACTCGAAGGGCGAGACGCTGCCGGTGCGGACGGAGACGGCGCTGTGCCGCTGCGGACACTCGCGGATGAAGCCGTTCTGCGACGGCTCGCACGTGCACGCCGGCTTCAGCAGCGCGAAGTCGCCCGAGCGCACCGCCGACCGCGTCGACGCGTACGCCGGGCGCGAGGTGACGATTCGCGACAACCGCGGGACGTGCTGCCACGCCGGCAACTGCAGCGACCATCTGCCGGCGGTGTTCAAGAACGGCCAGGAGCCGTGGATCGACCCGAACGGCGCGAGCGCGCAGGAGCTCATCGACATCGTTCTCGCCTGTCCGTCCGGCGCGCTGAGCTGCGCGCGCGACGGCATCGAGTACCACGACCAGTCGCGCGGCCCGCAGATCTACGTCTCGAAGGACGGGCCGTACCACGTGACGGGCGGGATCGAGCTGCGCGACGAGGCGTTCAACGCGGGCGCCTCGCGCGAGCACTACGCGCTCTGCCGGTGCGGGCACTCGAAGAACAAGCCGTTCTGCGACGGCAGCCACTGGTACGCGAAGTTCGTCGACGAGAACAACTAGCAGCGCTTCTTCGCAAATTCTCAGCGCGCCCGAAGTGCGCTGCCAGCCTCGCTCGCTATCGTCGCATCACAAGCTGATTGTTGCGTCGTCGTGATGCGGGGGCTGGGGCATGGTGCGATGGGTCGTCTTCGTTGCGCTCGTTGTTTCGTCGTTGGCGTGTGCCGGATGCGGGATCAACTGGGGCGATCCCAGCGCGTGCTATGGCGATCCGAGCGATCCGACCTCATGTCCGGCGACGCCCGCGCCGACCGACGAACCGCCGCAGCCGCCGCCGCAACCCGATCTGACGGGCTGCGTGCCAGCCCTGCTGCTGTTTCCGCCGAGCGGCGGGACGGCACCGTCAACGTACGCCGGCACAATGTACGTGACCGTTCCGGCCGGCGAATCGCCGGGATCGTTTTTGGCGCTCGTCGTGCGGCAGACGAACCCGGCGAACCAACTGACGCAGGGCGAGATCGGGACGCGGCTCACCGATGTCAGCGGGGCGGCGCCGTCATACGTCCCGACGCCGCCGCCCGGCTACTCCGGAATCTACAGCTCGTCGAACCTGCCGCTGGTCGCCACGTGGCCGACGACGATCTTGTTGGCCGACACGCGCCCGAACGGCGTCTGCCCCACGCTGGCGGTCGCGACGCTCAATCCGCAGTCGGTGCTGCGCGCACCGCGCCGCCTGCCGTTCTAGTCGCGCACGTTGCGCTGGTGGATGATGATCGGATTGCCGTCGGGATCTTGGCAGAACGCCATCCGGCAGACCGGCGTCGTCATCGGATCGCTGATCGCGACGTTGCGCTCGCGGAGCTGTTTGATCGCGGCGTCGATGTCGCCGACGGCGAACATCACCGCGCCGCCGACGAATGGCCCTTCGTCCGGGCGCCACACGCCGAACGTCGTGCCGTCGGCGAGTGTGAACTCGGCGCCGCGCCCTTCCTCGTCGATCTCGGTCGGCGTGATCCCGATGACGTCGCGGTAGAACGCGATCGCGCGCTGCGGATCGCCGGTGTAGTACGCGGCCAGGTCCATCCCGATGACGGCGGCGCCGTTGCGCGCGGCGGTTGAAGTAGTCATGGTGCGAGCTCCTCAGGTGTGAACGAGTGTTGCACCGATGATACGCCGGGATACATGACAACTAGTGTCAAGTATCCGGGAAGCGCCCGCGGTTCCGCCTAGTATTCGTCCGAACCTTGAATCCAAAGAAAGGACTGGACGTCGATCATGTCGCGCGGGCGCAGATCGTTCTGGTCGCGGCGCACGGCCGCCGCGAGCTCCAGGTAGTCGGCGTAGACCGGCCACTGCGGCCGTGACTTGTAGTGGAACTCGAAGCCGTACTTGCGCGCGGCGACGCGCGTCACCGTCGGCTTGAGATAAATGTGGGTCTTCGGCTCGGCGATGAAGCCGAACACGGTCACGACCGGCCAGGTGAGGACGCGTGTCTGCCGGCGCGGCAGCTCCCCGACGACCTCGCACCAGCGCTCGAACTTGCGCTCCAGCGTTCCCTCGCCGTACAGCAGCTCGTAGAGCCCGGTCGCGAACGCGCGCGCGCCCTCGGCCGGCTTGACCGCGTCGCGGAGCGCCATCTTCTCGAACGAGAAGAGCAGGTTCGTGCGCGACTCGATCCGCACGGCTTGCGCGGCGACCTCGTCGTACTTTCCGTCACGCAGGAACTCGGCGAAGCGTTCCGGGCCGAGCACGTCGCGCCACGCGCGGTGCGCGTTCACCTTGTAGTCTCGCTCCAGCGCGACGTAGTCCGGATCGTGAAACCCGCCCGGAAAGATGCGCAGGAACTTGCGCCGGCAACGCATCGCTCCCGGCGAAAGCTGCTTGGCGGCAGCGGCGGCGCGCGCCACTACCGCACGGCCTCCGCTTTCGAGGATCCGTACACGCCGATCGTGAGCACTTTGACCATCGTCTTCCCGACGCTTCTTCCCGCGAAGTATCGCGTTCACGCCGCGATCCGTGCAGGTCGGTGCGACGGTCTGCCCGTAGCCCGGCCGGACGCCGCGCGCGTCGCGGGCAAGTCGAGGAGGCCGTTTTCATGGGCGAGGTTTCCGGCGCCGAGTTTCCCGGCGCGACCGTCAAGCCGGGCGATCCGCGCTACGAAGCGCTCTCCACCGGTTTCAACCAGCGCTGGGTCGGGCGGCCTGATGCGATCCAATTGTGCGGCGACGGCGAGCAGGTCCGCGCCGCGGTGCAGCGAGCGCTCGACCGGAACCGGCGCGTCACCGTGCGCGGCGGCGGGCACTGTTATGAAGGGTTCGTCACCGACCCGCCTTACGGCGTGATCGTCGATCTGAGCCCGATGCACGGCGTCTACCGCGACGAGGCGATGGGCGGCGCGTACTGCATCGAAGGCGGCTGCACGCTGTGGAACGTCTACACCGCGCTGTACAAAGAGTACGGCGTGACGATTCCGGGCGGCTCGTGTTACTCCGTCGGGGCCGGCGGTCACATCTGCGGCGGCGGGTACGGCTTGCTCTCGCGCAAGCACGGCCTCACGGTCGATCATCTAGTCGCGGTCGAAGTCGTTTGCGTCGACAAAAACCGGAAGGCGTCGCTGGTGCGCGCGCACCACGACGACAAGGATTCGGCGACAGCCGATCTGTTCTGGGCCCACACCGGCGGCGGCGGCGGAAACTTTGGGATCGTGACGCGCTACTGGTTCTCGCCGCAGCTGCCGCGAGCCCCGAAGACCGCGTACCTTAGCAGTGTCGCGTGGAACTGGGCGGGCTTCACGCAGGCGCAGTTCACGCGGCTGCTTCAGAACTACGGCGAGTTCTTCGCGCAGCACAGCGCACCGGGCGATCGATATGAAGACCTGTTCGCGCTGCTGCACCTCTCGACGTTTGCGAACGGCCAGATCGCGCTGACGACGCAATACGTCGGCGAGGACGTTTCGCTGCTCGACGAGTTTCTCGCGGCGGTGCAGGAGGGCGTCGGCGCGCCGGGGCCGCAGGTCTTCGCGGTGCCGCACCGCGGCGTGATCGTGCACGACGGGCCGTATCGCCGCATGCCGTGGATCGAAGCGACGCAGACGCTGAACGGCTCCGGCGCCAACCAGCGCGGCAAGTACAAGTCCGCCTACATGACCAAGCCGTTCCCGGGCGACCAGATCGGCGCGATCTGGAGCGTGTTGAGCGACCAGTGCTACAAGAACACCCAAGCGCTGCTGCAGGTCGACTCGTACGGCGGCGCCGTGAACGCGGTGCCGCCCGGCGCGACCGCGGTCGCGCAGCGCTCGTCGATCCTCAAGCTGCAGTACCAGACGTACTGGACCTCGCCCGAAGACGACGACGTGAACCTCAGCTGGATTCGCAACTTCTACCGTTCCGTCTACGCGAGCACCGGCGGCGTGCCGGTCGCCGACGGGCCGGTCACCGACGGCTGCTTCGTCAACTACTGCGACAGCGATCTCGTCGACTGGCAATCGCTGTACTACAAAGGCGGCTATCAGCGGCTGGTCGCGGTGAAGCGCGCCTGGGATCCGCTGAACGTCTTCCACCACGCGCAGTCGATCGGCTCGGCCTGACGCGTTACGCCGCTAGCCCGCCGCTCCCGAACACGATTAGTCCCTATTCGCGCTCGCCGTTCGCGCCGATCGCGTCGAAGACGGCGACGACGGTCAGCCCGTAGACGACGTGCGGGACGATGTCGGCGAGCCAGCCGGCGGTTCCCCACGTCTTCGGATCGGTCACTCCGGCGCGCGCGAGCGGGACGTCGGCGAGCGCCATCGCGGCGGCGCCTACGACAAGCCCGGCGAGCACCGGCGGCACGCCGCGCAACGCCGGACGAACGATCCCGAAAGCGGCGCCGACGGTGAGCCCTGTTGCGTAGCCGAGCAGCGCGCCGGCGGCGCTGCGGCGGTTGCACGCGGCGTCGTCGTCGCTGATGAGCGCGGCAATTCCGGCCGCCTCGGCGAACTTCTTGACGAGCTCCGCCGGCACGTCGCTGGCCGGCCGGCCTCGCACCAGCATGTCGAGGTACGTCGTCACGTCGAGCGCGAGCGTGCCGGCGCAGCCGGCGATCTTTCCCAGCGCCGCCGATCGAAGCAGGCCCATGCAGCGCCTATTCCCCGGGCGCCGCTCCGTCAGTGCAGGCGTGCGCCGGTAAGCTGTGCGTCGTCGGCGTCGAAGATGTCGATCATCAGCGCGGTGTCGGGCATCGCCGCCGCGGCCGGATGCCGTGCGCGGACGCGCGCTCGAAGCTCCTCGGGGATGTCGCACAAGCGCGTTCCGAGCAGCTGCGCGTGCCATTTCGCGAGCTTCGCGTCGTCGATCCGTTCGCGCAGCCAGGCGGCGATCTCGTCTTCGGTGTCCGCCGCGGCGACGACGGCGATGAACTCCTCGTGCGTGATCCCCATCCGCCGGTAGAACAGCGAGCTCCAGGTCACGATCTCCGGGTCGAGGTTGATGTACGAGCCCAGGTTCCCGCCCGGGAGCGCGGCGCGGCACTTGTCGATCGCGCGCGGCAGGAACGCGATGCCGTCCAGCTCGGCGCGCGGCGAGCGCGGCGGCCGCTGGGTGAGGTCGAGCGGCGTCATGATGCGCGCCTTCTTCTGCGGGCGCCTCGGATCGCCTCGGCGAACAGCCGCGTCCTGGATGGCGAAGCTCTATTTCCGGTACTCCGCGATGAACGCCGGCAAGTCGACCGCGCTGCTGCAGGTCGCGCACAACTACGGCGAGCACGGCCGGGCGGTGTGGATCTACACCTCCGCGCTCGACCACCGTTTCGGGGTGGGGATCGTCACCTCGCGGCTCGGACCGCGGCGCCGCGCGACCACGTTCGACGACGCGACCGATTTCTACGCGGAGATCGCCGGTGCCGGTGAGGATCTCGCCTGCGTGCTCGTCGACGAAGCGCAGTTTCTCACCCCGGGGCAAGTTCGCCAGCTCCACCGCGTCGCGCACGTGCTCGGCGTGCCGGTGATCTGCTACGGGATCCGCAGCGATTTCCTGGGCGAGCCGTTTCCGGGATCGGCGTACCTGCTCACGCTCGCCGACAGCGTCGAGGAGCTCAAGACGGTGTGCGCGTGCGGGAAGAAAGCGACGATGAACGTGCGCATCGACGAGCGCGGCAAGCGGATCACCGAAGGCGCGCAGATCGCGATCGAAGGCGACGCGCGCTACATCCAGCAGTGCGGCGCGTGCTTCTACACGGACGCGCTCCGTTGAGCCGAAGCGCCGCGCCGCCCGCGGCGCGCGAGCGGGTCGCGATCGTCGCCGGCGCGTCGGGCGGGATCGGCTCCGCGACCGTGCGCGCGCTGCTGCGCGCGGGATGGAGCTTGGTGCTCGCCGCGCCGCAGGACGAGCTGCTGGACGCGCTCGCGCGCGAGGTCGCGCCGTACGGCGAGCGCGTGCTGTTCGTGCCGACCGACATCACGCGCCGCGCCGAGGTCGACGCGTTGATCGCGCGCGCGCTGGTGCGCTTTCGCCGCATCGACGTGCTCGTCAACGTGGCCGGAATCGGCTCCTCGCCCTCCTTCGCCGACAGCACCGACGAAGAGATCGAGCGCGTGCTGGCGGTGAACCTGCTGGGGCCTGCGCGCACGATCCACGCGGTCCTGCCGGTGATGAAAGCGCAGCGCAGCGGCTCGATCGTGAACGTCGGCTCGGTCGCCGGCGAAGCCGCGGTGCTGGGAATCTACTCGGCCTCGAAGTTCGGCCTGCGCGGGTTGAACGACTCGCTGCGGCGCGAGCTGCGCAGCGATGGAATCGGCGTCACGCTGATCGAGCCGGGCTTCGTGCGCACCCCGATGAACGCGGCGATGAACGGCCTCCCCGGGCCGGAGATCGTCGCCGACGCGATCCTGGCCGCGATCGCCCGCCCGCGCCGCAAGCACATCGTGCCCGGCAACTACCGGCTCCCGGTGCTCTTGTTCAAGGCCTTTCCGCAACTGGCCGACCGGGTGTTCGGCGACGCGCGGATTCAGCGCCGCTTGAACCGCGACGCGCGCGCGGCGCGCGAGGAGGCAGAAAAGTGAACGCATCCCAGCGCCAAGCGGTCGTCGTCACCGGCGCCTCGAGCGGGATCGGTGCGGCGGCGGCGCTGCTGCTCGCGCAAGAAGGCTTCGTCGCGTTCGCGGGCGTGCGCAACGACGCCGACGCGGCGCGCGCCGATGCGCTGCACGAGAACGTCCGCGCGCTGCGGCTCGACGTCACCGACCGCGCGACGATCGACGCGGCCGCGGCGCACGTCGCGCAGCTCGGCTATCCGTTGCGCGGCGTCGTCGCGAACGCCGGGATCGCGGTCGCGGGCCCGCTGGAGTTTCTGCCCGTCGGCGAAGTGCGGCGCCAGTTCGAGGTCAACGTCTTCGGGGCGCTCGAGGTCGCGCAGGCGTTTCTGCCGCAGCTGCGCGCGTCGTACGGGCGGCTGGTGTTCGTCGGCTCGATCTCGGGCCGGCTCGCGGTCCCGTTCATCGCGCCGTACAGCGCCTCGAAGTTCGCGTTGCGCGCGCTCGCGGACGCGCTGCGCGTCGAGCTGGCGGCGGCGGGGATCGCCGTTTCGCTGATCGAGCCCGGCTCGGTGAAGACGCCGATCTGGCAGAAAGGCCGCGACGCGCGCGCGGAGCTCGAAGCGCGGCTCGGCCCGGGCGCGCGCGAGCGCTACGGCGCGCAGATCGACGCCGTCTACGCGCAGACGGTGCGCGAAGAGCGCGCCGGGATGCCGGTCGAGCAGGTCGCGCGCGCGATCGCGCAAGCGCTGACGGCGCGCAAGCCGCGCGCGCGGTACGTCGTCGGCGGCAACGCGCGCGCCGGGAGCATCGTCGCGCTGCTCCCGCCGAGGTTGCGCGACCGCGTCTTGCGCGCGTCGCTGAAGCTGCCCGCGACCGCACCGCCGCCGGCGTGCGGAGGAGTGCACGAGCCGGGCGAGCGATAACGCGGAATGCTGCGGGCTCGAGTCGCCGGGTTGACGCTCGTCGCGTTCGCGTGCGGGATCGTGCCACCGATCGCGCCGGCGGACGCGGCGCCGAAAAAGCTGCTCGACTACCACGCGTACTCGGCCTGGCGGCAGATTAGCGAGGTGCGCCTCTCGCGTGACGGCCGCCGGCTGGCGTACGCGCAAGTCGCCGCCGAAGCCGACGGCGAGCTGATCGTGCGCGATCTCGGCGGCACCGCGACGTTCCGCGCCGCGCGCGGGCGCGCGCCGGAGTTCACGCCGGACGGCCGGTTCGTCGTGTACCGCGTCGCCGCGCCGGCCGCCGACGTCAAGGCCGCCGTAAAGGCCGGCACGCCCGCCGATCAGCGCCCGAAGGACGGTCTCGGCTTTGCCGACGTCTCCGACGTCGCGAACGCGCGCGCGACCAGCGTCGAGCGCGTTCGCTCGTTCGCGCTGGCGGCGGACGGCGCGACGTTGGCGTATCTGCTCGAACCCTCGCCGTCGCCGTCCGCATCGCCGTTGCCGTCGCCCACCGCACGGCCGTCGGCAAACCCCTCTCCCTCGCCGCATCCGGCCGGATCGGCGTCACCGCGCGCGTCTTCGTCGGCCTCACCGGCGCCGAAAGGCCCGGGCAAGGACGCGACGACGTCGCTGGCGATTCAGCGGCTCGGCGCTCCGGGCGCCGCGACGCGCATCGCGAACGTCTCCGCGTACGCGGTCAGCGCCGACGGCTCGCGCGTCGCGTACGTCGTGCAAACCAAAGCCGACGAGAGCGTGCACGTGCGCGACGCGGCGAGCGGCCAGGATCGCACGCTCGCGCACGGCACCGCGCACCTCACCGCGCTCGCGCTCTCGCACGACGGCGCGCGCGTCGCCTACCTCAGCGACCCCGACGCCTACGACGAAGACGTGAAGAAAGCTGAGAACGCGCGCGCGCCGTACCGCTTGATGGTCGCCGACGTGCGCACCGGCGAGGTGACCGAGGCGCTCGGCGCGGCGACCCGCGGCGTCCCGCCGCGCACGTTCGCGAGCGACGCGCACCCGGCGGAGTTCGACCCCGCCGGCAGACGGCTCGCGGTGTGGACGGCCGCCGTTCCCACCCCGCGCCCGTCGTCGGCGCCGGCGCGCGTCGACCTCGACTTCTGGTACTGGCGCGACGGAGAGCTGCCGACGCAGCAGCGCCATGAAGCCGAGGATAAGGAGCACGGCACGTATCTCGCGCTGTACGACGTGGCCGCGCGGCGTTTCACCCAGCTCGCCGACGCCGCCGTTCCGACCGTCACGCTCGCCAAAGATGCGCCGTACGCGCTCGGCGTGACCAACGTTCCGTACGCGAAGCTGGTGACGTACGACGACTACTACTACGACCTCTACCGCGTCGACGTCGCGAGCGGCGCGCGCACCTTGCTCGCGCGCAAGGTCGAAGGCGGTCCGCCGGAGCTTTCGCCCGGCGGGAAGTACGTGCTCGGCTACGATCCGATCCGGCGCGCGTGGTACACGTTGCGCATGCGAGACGGGCGCAAGGCCTGGATCACCGATCCGCGCACGGTGCGCGCCGCGGTCGAGGACGACGACCACCCCGCCCCGCCGCCGCCGTACGGCAGCGGCGGCTGGACGCCCGGCGACGCCGCGGTGCTCGTGTACGACCGCTACGACGTCTGGCGCGCCTCGCCCGACGGCGGCTCAACCGTTCCGCTGACGCGCGGAGCCGGTCGCGCCGCGCAGCGCGTCTACCGCGTCGTCCGGCCGCACACCGACGAGCCGGAGAGCGCGTTCGTCGCCGACCGGCCGGTGTTCGGGCGCGAGCCGCTGCTCTCGGTGCTCGACGACCGCACCAAAGCGCGCGGCTTCGCAACCCTTTCGTCGCTGCAGCCGCAGGCGCCGCGCACGACGATGATGGTGGACAAGAGCATCGGCGTGCCGTACCGCGCGCGCGACGGCGGCGGACTCGTCTTCACCGAGCAGCGTTTCGATGAGTTCCCCGATCTGTGGCGCGCCGCGGCGATTCCGGTCGGCGCGGCGCGCGTGAGCGACGCGAACCCGCAGTCCGCCCAGTACGCATGGGGACATGCAAAGCTGATCGGCTACACCAACGGGCGCGGGGAAAAGCTGCGCGCAATCCTCATCACGCCGGACGGCTTCGACCCGCACCGCAAGTATCCGATGCTGGTCTACGTCTACGAGAAGATGACGCCGGGACTGCACACCTACGTCGTGCCGGCCTCGGGAACGCTCGTGAACCTCGCGCGCTACGCCAACCACGGTTACGTCGTGCTCGAGCCCGACATCACGTACCGCATCGGCCACACCACCGCCAGCGCGGTCGACTGCGTCGGCTCGGCGGTGAAGCGCGTCGTCGGGATGGGCTTCGTCGACCCGCACCGCATCGGGATGGCGGGTCACAGCTACGGCGGCTACGAGGTGAACGCGCTCGTCACCCACACGAACATCTTCCGCGCCGTCGAGTCGGGCGCGTCGGACTCCGATCTGCCGAGCTTGTACGGCGGGTTCTGGGAGACGGGTGACGTGCAGCAGTCGTACTACGAGCGCGGCCAAGGCCGCATCGGCGCGACGCCGTGGCGACGGCCGGATCTCTACGTCGAGAACTCGCCGCTGTTCTTCGTGAACCGCGTGCGCGCGCCGTACCTGCGCATTCAAGACGACCAGGACGGCGCGGTTCCGTACGGCCAAGGCGTCGAGTTCTTCACCGCGCTGCGCCGGGCCGGCAAGGAAGCCTACATGTTCACCTTCATCGGCGAAGGCCACGGGCTCCAAAAGCAGCCGAACAAGGACTACTGGACCGTCCACCTCGACGAATTCTTCGACCACTTTCTGCTCGGCGCGCCGCGGCCCGACTGGATGAACCACAACGGGAGCTTCGAGCACCGCGGCGAGCGCGACGTCGAGTCCATGTTCACGCCCGCGACGTTCTGAACCGCCGCGGGCGGGTTGTGGGTTACGCGTTTCTCGAGCCGAAACTCGCGCAACAGCGAGCCGAACGGCAAACGCGCGTACGTGTACGCGGCGCCGGGCACATTACCTGCGGCATGAGCGGCCCTGGAGCAGCGCGCCGCCGGCGAGCGGTGTCACCGAGATCAGCTCGAGTCCGGCGCGCGCGAACAGCCGCGCGAACTCGGCGCGCGTGCGCTCGCGGCCCCACGTCATCACCAGCATCTCCAAGTCCATGAGCTTGCCGAAGTCCGGCGCGTCGCCGGGCTCGATCACGCACTCCCATACGACGAGCCGTCCGTGCGGCGCCAGCGCGCGGCGGCAGTTCGCGAGCAGCATTCCGGCGTCGGCGTCGCTCCAGTCGTGCAGAACGTGCGAAAGCACCAGCACGTCGGCCGCTGGAACGCTGCGCATGAAGTCGCCGGCCACGAGCTGCGCGCGCTCGAGCACGATCGCCGGCGCGGTTCGGCGCGCGGCCTCGATCGCCGCCGGCCGGTCGTACAGGATTCCGCGCACGTGCGGATGGCGTTCGAGGATCGCGGCAAGGACCGTCCCCGCCGCGCCGCCGACGTCGGCCACCGTGCATCCTTCGTCGAGCGCGAGGTGCTCGGCGATCTGCGGCGCCGCGCTCCACATCAGTGCGGTCATCGCATCGCTGAACGTTCGGTTCAGCTCGGCGTCGCTGTCGAGGTAGTCCCACAGCGGGCGGCCGTAGAGGTGCTCGAACGCCGACTCGCCGCTCGCGACGCTGTACGCGAGCGTCGTCCACGACGTCCCGTGCTCTTCCAACGCGAAGATTTGCGCCAGCCGCAGCATCGAGCCGGGTACGTCGCTGCGCAGGTACTCACCGAGCGAGGTCAGCGCGAAACGCCCGTCGGCGAGCGTTTGCAACAGCCCCAGGCTCGCGAGCGCGCGCAGCAGCCGGTGCAGCGACGGCGCGTGCGCGCAAAGCGCGACGGCCAGCTCGTCGCTCGAGCGGGCGCCGCTGGCCAGCGCGTCGGCGACGCCGAGCCGCGCCGCCGCCGCCACCGCGCCGGACACCCAGCGGCCGGCGAGCAGCTCCAGAATCGCCGCCGGCGACGGCGCTCGCGGCACCCGAGCCGGCGCGCCACCGACCGCGTGCATCATTTCTTCAGCGAGGCGAACGCTTCGGCGATGGGACGCGAGTCGCTGTACTCCCGGAATTCGGCAACTTTGCCGTCACGCAGCCGGAACACCATCGCGAAGCCGTCCGCGATCCGGGCGCTGGTCCCGCGGACGGTTGCATCCCATGTGCCAAGCGCGACGACGACGTCTCCTTGCGAGATGAACTCGTTCGGATCGAAGCTGTGGAACTCGAGCGTCGATTCGACGCTCTCGAAGAACGCGGCTACCGCGGCCTTGCCGTTGCGCTGCCCGGCGAACGGAATCGCCGTCCCTTCGCCCGGGGTGTACCAGCTGATGTCGTCGGTGAGGCGCGAGAGCAGCGAGCCGATGTCGCCGCGCTGAAAGTCCTGGTAGGCCGCCTGAACCTGCGCGACGGCCTCGTCGTCTCGAACCATGCTGCAATCCTCCAAGTGATGGCGCCGCTGCGGCGCCCGACCTGAAGGCTAGCGCGGCCCGCAACGCCCCAACAGAGTCGGCCTACTCAGCCCCGCGCCGGGCGCTACTCAGAACGCGCGGCGGAGACGTGCTCGGCGAGCTCGCGGCGCGAGCCGATCCCGAGCCGGTTGAAGATCGACTGTACGTGGTTTCCCACCGTCCGCTCGCTGAGCCCGAGCAACGCGCCCGCCTCGCGGTTGGAGCGCCCGGCGAGGACGAGCCCGGCGATCTCGCGCTCGCGCGGCGTGAGCGGCGCGAGCGGGTCGGTGGCGCGCCCCGTGCGCTCGAGCCGTTCGGCGTCGCGCACGCTGCCGGCGCCGCGGTAGATCCGCAGCGCGTCCGCTTCGCGGCCGGCGAGCTCGAGCGCGCGCGCCTGCTGCAAGACCCAGCTCAGCTCGCCGTACGTTTCGGCGGCTGCGAGCGCGAGCTGCGCCGCCTCGGCGCGCCGCCGCTTGCGCAGCGCGGCGTACGCGTCGAACAGCGCGCGCTCGGCGGCCCGCGAGCGGTCGCGCGCCGGCGCGTCGAGCAGCGCTCGGGCGCGCGGAAGATCGTCTTCAAGCCCGAACTGCGCGACCGCGGCGCACAGGTGCAGCGGGCGCGCGTCGTCGCGCAGCGCGGCGAGCGCGCGCGCCAGCACCGAGGCGGCCGCGACGGCGTCGCCGCGCGCCTGCGCCAGTTCCGCGAACGCGCAGCCGACGAGCGCGATCTCCGAGACCCCGCCACTCGCCTGCGCTTCGTCGAAGACGCCGGGGCTCGCGCAACGCGCGAGCAGCTCGTCGTCGTTCAGCGCCAGCGCGATCGGGATGCCGTAGCCGGCCGACCACACTTCGAGCCGGCGCGCTTCGTACGCCGACGCCAGCGCGTCGGCCAGCGCTTGGCGCGCGCCCGCGAGGTCGCCGAAGACGTAGCGCACGCGCGAGAGCGAGAGCAGATCGTTCGAGACGTGCCAGCGCATCCCGAACTCGTACGAGGTCGCGATCCCGGCTTCGAGCGCGCGCAGCGCTTCGTCGCGGCGGCCCGTCAGCAGCGCGTTCAGCGCGAAGTTGTTCTGCGTGCTGACGAGCAGCTCGATGTGCCCGAGCCGTTCCGCGAGCTCGATCGCCGCGCGGTAGTCGGCGACAAAGCCCTCGATCTCCCACGCGTCGGCGCGAAACATCGCGCGCGCGTTCAGGAAGCGGATTCGCGCGTCGTCCGTCGCGCACTCGAGCAGCGCGCCGGCGGCGTCGAGCTCGCGGCGCGTCTCCGGGACGCGGCCGTGAATCTGGTGGATCTGCGCGAGGCGGACGCGCACGTCGAAGAGCTGCGCCGAGGGGCCGAACGGCTCGGCCGCCGCGAGCGCGCGTTCCGCCGCGGCGAGCGCGCCGGCGGCGTCCTCGTCGAACCACGCGCGCCGCGAGCGGTGCATCTCCATGCGCGCGACGCCGAGCCGGTCGCCGAGCGCCTCGTAAGCGCGCAGCGCCGCTTCGATCGGCTCGGCCGCGCGCGACGACGCCGCTTCGATCAGCGCGGCGGAGGCGAGCTTCTCGTTGAGCCGGCCGCGCGTCGCCGGCTCCGCCGGTGCGGTGCGCAGCGCGGCTCCGAAGCAGCGCTGCGCGGTGCCGTAGTCGTGAAGCGCGACGGCGCGGTCACCGGCGGCTTCGTTGTAGCGCGCGGCGCGCTCGCCGTCGCCGGCGTAGCCCCAGTGGTAGGCGAGCCGGGCCGGCTCGACGCCCTCGCCGCGCGCTTCGAGCAGCTCGCCGATCTTGCGGTGGATCGCCGGCCGGCGGCGCGGCGCGAGCTCCGCCTCGATCGCCGCGCGCGTGAGCGCGTGCGCAAAGCGCCAGCGCCCCGAACCTCGCTCCAGCTCGACGAGCTGAAAACGGCGCGCGCGCTCGAGCGCGTTCTCGACGTCCTCGACGTCTCGCGCGACGGCTTGCGCGACGAACGCCGGCTCGATCTCGCCGGTCGCCGCCGCCGCGACGAGAATCTCGCGCGCCGCGCGGTCGAGCGACTCCCAGCGCTGCACGATCGGGTACGCGATCGCCGGCGCGACGTCGTCGGCGGCGCCAGCCACCGCGTTGCGCAAGAGCTCGAGCGCGAAGAGCGGGTTGCCGCCGGCGAGCTCGACGATCCGCCGCAGCCGGTCGGCGCCGATGCTGCCGTGGCGGCGCAGCGTCTCGCGCAGCAGCGTCGCGACGTCACGGTCGGCGAGCGGTCCGAGGCGCACGGTGTGCGCGCCGACGCGCAACGCGCCGGCGAGCGCGGGCGGCATCTCCGCCGGCCGCTGCGTGGCGACCACGAACAGCGGCGTCGCCGCGAGCTCGACGGCGAAGAACGCCAGCAGATCGAGCGACGCGCGGTCCGCCCAGTGCACGTCCTCGAAGAAGATCGCGACCGCGCGCTCGCGCGCGATCGCGCGCAGCGCGGCGGCGACGGCGCGCAGCCGCTTCACCTTGTGCAGCGCGACGTCGGGGTCGAGCGCGGCGGCGATCGCGCGCAACTCGGCGGCGAGCGCCGGCGGCGCGGCTTCGATCGCGCGCGCGACGGCGAGCGCGAACGGCGCGTACGGCTCGCGCACGTGCTCGAGCGAGAACGCCGAGATGGTGAGCGCGTGCAGCTCGCCGGCGCGCCGCTGCAGCTCGGCGATCAGCCGCGTCTTCCCCATTCCGGGATCGCCTTCGACCAGCGTGAGCGCGGCGGCGCCGCGCTGCAGAACGTCGTCGAGACGGCGCATCAAAAAGGCGCACTCGTCGTCGCGGCCGACCAGTCTCGGCGCGACGAGCGGCGACGAGATCATGGAGCGGGCGCTTCGACCCGGCGGGAGGGCGACCTGTGGCGGGCGCTCGGCGAGGGCTGTCACTTTACGTGACGGAACGGAGCGCGACCACGTCCGGATGCCTTGAGCCCGCCGAAGGTTGCGCTCGCATCGCCCGGAAGGGGCCGGCGTGGAGTATCGCAAGAAGTTCGTCGTCGAGCCGGGGAGCAAGGTGCGGCTCGATCGGGTCGATCCGTCGTACACCGGCACGTTCGACTGCGAAGACGAGGTCAAGGCGAAGATCGACAAGGATCTCGACCGGCTGCGCGATCTGCAGCAAAAGCTCTACGCCGAACACCGGCGCGCGCTGATGGTGGTGCTCCAGGGCCTGGACGCGGGCGGCAAGGACGGCACCGTACGCCACGTCTTCAGCGGGCTGAACCCGCTCGGCGCGTCGGCGCACGCGTTCAAGGAGCCGACGGCGGAAGAGCAAGCGCACGACTTTCTGTGGCGCGTGCACAAGCTGACGCCCGCGCACGGCCACGTCGGCATCTTCAACCGCTCGCACTACGAGGACGTGCTGGTCGTGCGGGTGCACGAGCTGGTGCCGAAAGAGGTGTGGTCGAAGCGCTACGAGCGGATCAACGAGTTCGAGAAGAACCTCGCGCAGTCGGGGACGCGCATCGTCAAGTTCTTCCTGCACATCAGCAAGGAAGAGCAGCTGCGCCGGTTCGAGCAGCGGCTCACCGATCCGCAGAAGCAGTGGAAGATCAGCGAGGCGGACTACGCCGAGCGCGCCTGCTGGGACGACTACGTGCACGCGTACGAGGACGCGCTGGAGCGCTGCAGCACCGAGCGCGCGCCGTGGTACGTGATCCCGGCCGACCACAAGTGGTTCCGCAACTTCGCCGTGGCGCGCATCGTCGCCGACACGCTCGACGAGATGGACATCCGAATCCCGCCGCCGAGCGTCGACATCGCCGAGATGCGCCGCAAGTACCACGAAGCGGCCCGCGGATAGCGGTTCGCCGTGAAGCCGCGGCCAGCCGGCGGCGCGGTTATCGAGGCAGCTTCGTCGGGATGCTCTGCGGGAAGTTGAAGAAGTTGTCCGGGTCGTACTTGGCCTTCACCTCGACCAGCTTCGGCAAGTTCGGCCCGTAGTACGCGTCGAGATAGTCTTCGATGAAGTGGTCGACGTAGTTCACGTAGGCGTGGTTGGCGTACGGCAGCATCGCGGTGCGCACGCCTTCGATCCAGCTGACCGCCGCGTCTTCGTCGGCCGGGTCGGTCCAGTACGCGTCGTACTGCACGACGAAGACCGCGTCGCGGTGCATCACCGCGGTCCCGTCGATCGGGACGCGTGAGGGCGCGCCGCCGCCGGCGAGCAGCTGGATCATGCTCGGCTCGTTGGTGTCCCAGAACGTCTGCAGCGGCGCGGTCTCGATCCGGGCCTTGAGCAGCTGGAGCGCTTCGGGCGGGAACGGTTTGTACGCGACCGCGGACGTGCTCTTGAAGAGCTGCGTGTCGTTGTGCGGGCTGATCAGCCACTCCGGCTTCTGCGGGTTGACGCCCGCGAAGAACGCCGCGGCGGCCGAGTACGGCAACATCTGCACCTGCACGCCGGTCGGCGGCGCGGCCGAGAGCATCGGCGCGAGCAGCGCGCTGAACGTCGCGAGCTCGGCCGGCGAGTCGGGGGTGAGCTGTCCGAACAGCGTGATGACGCCGTCCTCGTGCGTGTCGCCGACGGCGAGCCGCAGGAACACCGAGAGGTTGTCGGGTGCGGTCGGGCCCCACTTCTGGAAGGCGTCGACGACGGCCAGGAAGCTCGACCACTGCCAGGTGATGTTGCAGATGGCCACCAGCCCGATCGGTTTCACGGTGACGTCGAACGCAGTGACGATGCCGAAGTTGCCGCCGCCGCCGCCGCGGTGCGCCCAGTAGAGGTCGGGATTTTCCGTAGCGCTCGCGTAGACCAGCTCGCCTTGAGCGTTGACGAGCTCGACGCCGATCACGTTGTCGCAGGTCAGGCCGTACTTTCGCGACGTCACGCCGAAGCCGCCGCCGAGCGCGAGCCCGGCGAACCCGACGCTCGCGCCGCTCGCCGCCGGGATCGTCAGCCCGACGTCATAGAGCTGCTCGTGCAGGTCGATGCAGTAGACGCCCGCGCCGAGCCGCGCCGTCCCCGCCTTGGCGTCGACGCGGATCATGTCGAGGTCGCTGACGTCGACGATCACCCCGTCGTTCACCAGCGAGTACCCTTCGTAGCTGTGCCGCCCCGACCGCGCGCGCAGCGGCAGCTTGTTCTCGCGCGCGAACCGCACCGCGTTGCACACGTCCTGCGCGTCTTGGCAGAACACGACGCAGCGCGGAACCAGCTTGCCGTAGTCCAGCGCGGCTTTGAAGTTATGCCATGCCGCCTCCCAGCCGGGGCTCGTCGCGTCGAGAACGCGTCCGGTCAGCTCACTCATAACGCCCACCCCTCCGAATCAAGCAGGCCCTAGCGGTTCGGCCCCTTGCGCAGCCCGTCCTTCGCGTGATGTGCACTCACGCACGAGGCAAGGAGGTGCAAAGACTCAATGGGGAGCCTGTGGTCCGCACGCGGAGCGCGCTTGCGCTTCGGCTGGGACGTTGTGCGATTCTTCATGCGCAGACTCATCGAATATGTCGTTGGTCAATGAGCTATTGAAAACGCTAACCCTGCGAATTCTTGCTGGGGTATTGACTGTGTATCTGTCTTATAAGATACCGTTCATGGTGGCCGGATCGGTGCAGGAAGCAGAGGAGAAACGGAGATGAGAGATTGGATCATATTTTACGTGCTGTTCGGCGGGATGTGCGTGTCGAGCGTCGTCGGGATCGTCGTCGGAATCGTCACGTGGCCCCAGCGGTACGAGGCTGCTCTGCGGGCTGCCGAGGAGCGGTACAAGAAGACGGGCGCCTAGCTTGCTAACAGGCCAGGCTGCGGCTGCGCTCTATCGGGGGTAGTTTTCGGGCACCGGGCGTGGTATGATCGCCGATGCTGCCCGCCCGGGAACGGGCTCGCAGTTCCGGCCGTCTTTGCGGACGGCCCGGGTCGTGACGCCTTCGGGCGCCACGTGTGTAGGGCTCACCTCGCGTGAGCCGTCAACCACCTACATCACCGAAAGGTCACCCATCATGCCTGCCCCCAAAGGCAAGCGCGCGGCGGCGAAAAAAGACCGCCGGCCCAAGCGCAAGGTCTGCACGTTCTGCGCGGAACGCCTCGAAGACCTCGACTACAAAGACACCACGCGCCTGCGCAAGTACATCAGCGAGCGCGGAAAGATCCTGCCGCGCCGCATCTCCGGCAACTGCGCCTCGCACCAGCGCGCGCTGACGCGCGCCGTGAAGCGCGCCCGCATCATCGCCATCCTCCCGTTCGTCGTTCAGTAAGGAGACCGCAGTGAAGGTCATTCTCACCGGCGACGTCAAGCCGCTCGGCACCCGCGGCTCGGTCGTCGACGTCAAGGACGGATACGCGAACAACTATTTGTTCCCGCAGAAGCTGGCGGTCGTCGCGACGCCGGGCGCGATGAAGCAGCTCGAGCAGCAGCAGAGCGCCAAGAAGCGGAAGCAGGCCGAAGAGGTCGCCAACGCTCAGGACGTCGCGACGCAGCTCGAGGAAGCGGTGATCCGCGTCGCCGCGAAAGCGGGCGGCAACGGCCGGCTGTTCGGGACGGTCACCAACGCGCAGGTCGCCGACGCGCTGCACGAGCAGCTCGGCGTCACGATCGATCGCCACAAGATCGAGATGAAGGACGGCATCAAGGCGCTCGGCACGTACCCGGTCGAGATTCGTCTGGGCAACAACATCGTCGCCAAGTCCGCGGTGCAGGTCGTCGCGCTGAAGTAATCGCGATGCGAATGAGCGCCGACGAGAAGCTCCGCCGTGAGATCGTGGCGCTCTACGACCTTTTGACGGAAGCGCTCGGTACCGAGAAGGTCGTCATGCGCGCCGGCAAGCTGAACACGCTCAGAGAGATGCGCTCGCCGGCGATTCCCGACCGCCTGCTGGCGCTGCAGCGTTTGGTCTTCGAGGACCCGTCGCTCGAGACGCGGCCGGCGAAAGCGCAATACAAAAAGGTGATCGGCGAGATCGAGGACCGGCTCGCCGATCTCATCGCGCACCGCACCGTCGGCGACCAGATCGAGGCGCGGATCAACGCCAAGATGGTGCAGCGCCACCAGGAGTTTCTGCGCGAGCTGAAGCTGGAAGCGCTGCGCGAGGAGAGCGGCCCGGAGACGCCGGCGACGCAACAGCGCCTGCACGACCTCGAAGCGCTCGACGCGCGCGGGCTCGCGCGCGCGGCGCTCGACGTGCTGCGCCCGAAGTCGCTCGATCAGGTCGTCGGCCAGGAAGCCGCGGTCAAGGCGCTGATCGCGAAGCTCGCCTCGCCGTACCCGCAGCACGTGATCCTGTACGGGCCGCCCGGCGTCGGAAAGACGACCGTCGCGCGGCTGGCGCTCGAGCTCGCCAAAGCGCGCCCGCACGCGCCGTTCGCCGCGGCCGCGCCGTTCGTCGAAGCCGCCGGCACGACGCTGCGCTACGACCAGCGCGAGACGACGAACCCGCTGCTGGGGAGCGTCCACGACCCGATCTACCAGGGCGCGCGGCGCGACTTCGCCGAGGGCGCCGTCCCCGAGCCGAAGCTGGGGCTGGTGACGAAGGCGCACGGCGGCGTGCTCTTCATCGACGAGATCGGCGAGATGGACCCGCCGATGCAGGCGCGGCTGCTGAAAGTCTTGGAAGACAAGCGCGTCACGTTCGAGTCGTCGTACTACGACGAGCACGACCCGAACGTGCCCGCGTACGTCAAGAAGCTCTTCCGCGACGGCGCGCCGGCCGACTTCGTGCTGATCGGCGCGACGACGCGCGATCCGGAGGCGATCGACGCGGCGATCCGCTCGCGCTGCGCGGCGGTCTACTTCGAGCCGCTCACCGGGACGCAGGTCGCGCGGATCGTCCGCGAAGCGGCGCAGCGGCTCGGCGCGAAGACCGTCCGGCGCGTCGCCGAGCTGATCGCCTCGTACACGATCGAAGGCCGCAAGGCGGTGCAGATCCTCGCCGACGCGTACGGCCACGCGCTCGAGCGGGCCGGCGGGACGCGCGGCGCGACGGTGCGCGAGGAAGACGTGCTCGAGGTGGTGCAGGCCGGGCGGATCGTGCAGCACACGCCGGCGCGCGCGCGCCGTGTGCGGGAGGTCGGGAAGGCGCACGGCCTGGGCGTGCTGCAGTACGTGGGCTCGATCGTCGAGATCGAGGCGGCGGCGTTTCCGGCGCGCGAGGAGCGCAAGGGAACGGTGCGCTTCAACGACACCGCCGGAACGATGGCGCGCGACGCGGTCTTCAACGCCGCCTCGGTGATTCGCGCGGTCGCCGGGGTCGATCCGGCCGACCACGACCTGCACGTCAACGTCGTCGGCGGCGGAAACATCGACGGGCCGTCGGCAGGGCTCGCGTTTTTCCTGGCGCTCTACAGCGCGCTCACGCGCGAAGGCTTGCCGCAGGACGTGGCGGTGACCGGCGAAGTCTCGCTCGCGGGCAGCGTCCGTGGAGTCGGTGGAATTGTGGAGAAATTGTACGCTGCGCGCCAGGCCGGGATGAGAGCGATTATCGTTCCGCGCGAGAACGCGCGCGAACTTGACGCTGCGCCCGAGGGAATCGAGCTGATCGCCGTCGCAAACGTCGCGGAAGCGCTCGCCGTACTCGGCCTGCGCGTCCCCGCGCCGCCGGCGCTTCGCGCACGCAGATCACGAAAAGCTTCACGTTGAACGTCGCTCCGTTCGTCTCGCCCGTCGACCGCATCCCGCCGAGCAACCTCGAGGCGGAGATGGCGCTGCTCGGCTCGGTCCTGGTCGACAAGGAGATGATGGCGACGGTCAGCGAGATCGTGCAGCCGTCCGACTTCTACGCCTCGCTGCACGAGTCGATCTATCTGGCGCTGTACGCGCTCTACGAGCGCGGCGAGCCGCTCGACAAGGTCGCGCTGGCCGAGGAGCTCCGCAATCGCGGGATGCTCGACAAGATCGGCGGGATGGCGTACCTCAACTCGCTGATGGACACCGTGCCGACGGCCGCGTCGGCCGAGTACTACGCGCGCATCGTGCGCGAGAAATCTTCGCTGCGCCAGCTCATCCACGCGGGGACGCAGATCACGCAGCTCGGCTACGAGTCGGAGGACGACGTCCCGGCGGCGATCGACCGTGCCGAGCAGGTCGTCTACGAAGTCGGCAACCGCAGCGAGCACAACGCGTTCGCGACGGTGCCCTCGATGCTGCTTCCGGTCTTCCAGGCGCTCGAGCGGCGGCATGAGCAGAAGGGCGACCGCACCGGCGTCACCTCCGGCTTCCGCGACATCGACGACTACACCGCCGGCTGGCAGCCGGGCAATTTGGTCATCCTGGCCGCGCGCCCCGCGATGGGCAAAACCTCGCTCGCGCTGAACATGGCCGTCGCCGCGGCGAAGGACGAGAAGCGCCCGATCGCCGTGTTTTCGCTCGAGATGACGAAGCAGGAGCTGGTCGAGCGCCTTCTCTCCTCGGAAGCGAAGCTGGACGCCTCGAAGCTCCGCCGCGGCGCGATCGCCGACCGCGACTGGGAGAAGATCGGTCACGCGATGGGCGTGCTCCACGAGCTGCCGATCTACCTCGACGACTCCGGCGCCGTGACGGTGACGGAGATCCGCTCGCGCCTGCGCCGCTTGAAATCGGCGTTCGGGTTGTCCTTGGTGATCATCGACTACCTGCAGCTCGTCCGCCCCGCGACGCTCGGCCGCCAGGTCAACCGCAACGAAGAGCTCTCCGACATTTGCCGCATCCTCAAAGCGACGGCCAAAGACCTCGAATGCCCGATCATCGCGCTCGCGCAGCTCAACCGCGCGGTCGAAACCCGCGCCGACAAACGCCCGCTATTATCAGACTTGCGTGACTGTCTCGCCGGCGAAGCGCTCGTGACGAACGCGCAGACCGGCGAGCGCGTGCCGATCTCGCAAATCGCCGCCGAAGGGCTGCGCTTCGACGTCTGGGCGGTCGACGAGCAACTGCGGCTCGTGCGCCGGCCGATCGTCGACGCCTGGGAAGTCGGCCACAAGCAAGTCTACCGCGTCACGACGAAGAGCGGCCGCGTAATCCGCTGCACCGACGGCCACCGGTTCTTCACGGTATCGGGCTGGTCTGAACTGCGAGGTCTGGCGCCGGGCCGCGCCATTGCGGTGCCGCGGCGAGTCGGCGCACCCGAGACGCCCGGCGACATGTCGCCGGGTCAAGCGATGATGCTCGGCTGGCTCATCGGCGACGGTCACCTCGGCGGAAGCGCGGCGTTGACCGTGGCGACCGCTGAGGAAGCGCAACTTGCCGCCGAAATCGCGGCGTTCGAGTTCGGCGTACGACCATTCGTGAAGCCGGAGCGGCCTGGAACGCCCGCGCAGCGCGTGGTGTTGACTACCGGTGCTATGTGCGGAGCCGGAAAAAATCCGCTGACCCGCTGGCTGCGGCGGCTGGGCATCTGGAAAAAGACCGGCGCGGAAAAGCGCGTCCCTGCGGCGCTCATGTCTCAGGACGACACGGTTGTCGCGGCATTCTTGCGCGGTCTCTTCCATGCCGACGGAAGCTTGAGCAAGGGCGCGACGTCTTCGCGCGTCACAGTGCGCCTCTCGACGATCAGCGAAGGCCTGGCGCGGGACGTTCAGCATTTGCTCCTGCGCTTCGGTATAAATGCGATCCTGAAATGTGACGTCCGCAACATTGGCGGCTATCATACGGACACGAAAGCGATATGGACGTTGTCGCTCATGCAACGCGACGCCGTCTGCGCCTTCATGGACGAAATTGGATTCCTCGGCAAAAAGGACGCTGAGGCACGGTCGAAGATCGAGCGAGCAAAGCTCAACGATGCCGCTCAATTCGACCGTATTCCGGTCGAAGTCAACGGGCGCGTCGCAACGCTCCGCGCGGAACGAGAGCTGTCGCACGCTGCGCTCGGCTGGCGCGACCAAGGCAAAGCGATGTCGCGCGCAACGTGTGCGCTGGTCGCAGACCGCCTGAACGACGATGTGCTCGAATCGCTTGCGACATCGGACGTGCTGTGGGATCCGATCGTCTCGATCGAGGCGCAGGACTTGGAGCCCGTCTACGATCTGACGGTCGGCGATCTTCATAACTTCTGCGTCGATGACGTCGTGACGCACAACTCCGGGGCTATCGAGCAGGAAGCGGATATTGTTTCGTTCTTGTACCGGGACGTGTACTACAACAAGGAGACGTCGCCGGATCCTGATTCGACCGAGATGATCATCGCCAAGCACCGGAACGGCAAAGTTGGTACCGTCAAGCTGCGATTCCAGCCGGAACACACGCTGTTCGTGCCGTACGGCGACGAGTCGCACTACCCGAACCCGTAGCCGATCGTGGACGGAGCGCAGAACCCGGTGCAGGCCAGCGCGATCGTCCCGGCGCAGCTGACGCTCGGCGTCGCCGACATCGACGCGACGGAGCGCTTCTACCGCAACGTGCTCGGCATAGACGTCGTGCGGCGCGGCGACGCGGTCCGCATCTCCTTCGGCGAGTTCACGCTGGTGTTCGAGCACGCGCCGCCGACCGAGCGCGCGAAGTTCGAGCTTGGGCTGCGGGTCGCGGACGTTGCAACGCTAGACGCGATCGCGGAGCGCGTCGGCACGGCAACCTACGCGCGCGACGGCGGCGGCCGCGCGCTCTTCGTCACCGACCCGGACCACTACACGATCGAGATATTCGCGCGCTGACGAAGCGGGCCCGAACCGCTACAGGCCCAGCGTGCGCTGAAGCGCCAGAGACGACAGCGCAACCGCGACCCACAGCAGGAACCCCAGCAGCAGTGGGCCCGCGCCGGTGCGCAGCAGCGACGCGAGCTCCGTTTGCAGGCCGATCGCGGCCAGGGCGGTGCTGATCAGGAAGATTGCCGCGGTTGCGATCGCGTCGTGCGATGAGGGCGGAATGATCCCGGTGCTGTTCACCAGCACCGCGCACAGGAACCACACGATGAACCAGGGGACGATCTGCCGCCACGGGATCGTGCGGCTCGCTGTGCGCGCCGCGCGGGCGCGCTGGAGGGCGAGCGCGGCGACGATCGGCAAGATCAGCGTCGCGCGCGTCAGCTTCACGATCGTCGCGTACTGGCCGGCTTCCTTGCCGTACGCGAAGCCGGCGGCGACGACCGACGAGGTGTCGTTGATCGCGGTCCCCGCCCACAAGCCGAACGAGCTTTGCGAGAGCTGCAGCGCGTGGCCGATCGGCGGGAACACCAGCACGGCGACGACGTTGTAGAAGAAGACCGTCGCGATCGCGAGCGCGATCTCCGACTCGTCGGGCTCGATCACCGTCGCGACGGCGGCGATCGCGGACGCGCCGCAGATCGCGGTGCCGACGCCGATCAGCATGTGCAGCGCTTCCCGGAGCTTCAGCAGGCGGCCGAGGAGCGGCGCGAGGACCAGCGCGACCGCGACGGTGCCGAGCGTGACGGGAAGCGTGCCGAGCCCGGTGCGCACGACGACCGCCATGGAAAGCGTCAAGCCGGAGACGACGATCGCGGTCTGCAGCACCGTCCGCGACGAGAACGCGAGCCCAGGCCGGAGCGCCTCGGGGAGCGGCGCCAGCGTGCGGATCGCGACGCCGAAGACGATCGCGAAGACCGGCGCGCCGACCAGCGGCACGAAGCGCGCGCAGACGAACGCGAGCGCGGCGACCGCCGCCGCGCACAGGATCCCCGGCAGCACTGCTACGGTGCGGCGTGCGTCTCGGCGACCTCGTGCCTCTCCGGATCGCCGATCCCGTGGCGCAAGTACGACCGCGAGAGCGCGACGTACTCTTTGCCCGCGTGCTCGACCCAGCCGACCGCCGCGCCCTCGAGCTGTTTCTTCACGACCGCCGGCGCGCCGGCGGCGACGACGCGCGGCGGAATCTGCGCGTACGGTGCGACGACCGCCCCGGCCGCGATCAAGGTCTGCTCGCCGACCTTCGCGCCGTTGAGCACCACCGCGTTCGTCCCGATCAGCGCGCCGCGCTCGATCCGGCAGTCTTCCAGGATCGCGCAGTGACCGACGGTGACGTCTTCCTCGATCACCGTCTCGCAGTTCTCGCTGACGTGCACGACCGAGTTGTCCTGCACGTTCGCGCGCGCGTGAATGCGGATCGGCCCGTTGTCGCCGCGAATCACGGTCCCGAACCAGATCGAGGCTTCCTCGCCGACCTCGACGTCGCCGATCAGCACCGCCGTCGGCGCGACGAACGCCGAGGCGGCGACCTTCGGCCGCTTGCCGCGATATTCGATGATCATTCGGGTCCTCCGCAGAACGGGGTGCTTCGAGGCACTATCTTGAGCGAGCACCGTCACCGTACCCCTCTGCGCGGGACCAAGGTCGTCCCCCGCCCCAAGCCGGACGACCCCGACTACACCGACGTCAACTACCGCTACGCCGGGCAGACCGGCCACATCCACGAGGTGGTCGAGATCGGCGGGCGCGAGCTGGCGAAAGTCGGCTTCGACGACCGCAAGATCGTCTATTACTACCTCGACGATCTCGAGCGCGAAGAGACGGCGCCGAAGCGCACGTTCCACGACTTAGCATAGCGTTAAACTTCGTTCCGCAAAGGCGCACCACGTGCGCCGAGAGGAGCGCAACGGACGCATCCGAACGGAGAGCCCGTGCTTACGCCTGCCATGCCGCCCCAGCCCGTCCCGGTGTACTCCGGATTCGACTACGTCACCGTCGACGCGCAGCGCCGGCGCGTCTATGCCGCGCACGGCGGCTCGCAGCGGCTGCTGATCGTCGACGCCGATTCCGGCAAGGTCGTCGGACAAGTGCGCGTCGGACCGGTCCACGGCGTCGCGGTCGACCCGGCGAGCGGACACGTCTACACCGGCACCGGCGACAACGAGGTCAGCGAGGTCGACCCGGTCGCGCTCAAAGTGGTGAACCACGTCGACGTCGGCGGCTCGGTGGACGCGATCGCGTACGATCCTTCGAACGGCCGCATCTACGCCGACGAGGACGACGGCACGCGCATCTGGGTCGTCGACGCGAAGACGTTCAAGGTGATCAAGACGATCGCGATCCCCGGCCACAAGCCCGAGTACCTCGCGATCAACCCGAAGACGCACGAGGTCTACCAGAACATCGACTCGGACTCGGAGATCGCGGTGGTCGATCCCGCGACGATGGCGGTCAGCCGCACGATCCCCACCCCCGAGATCAAGCACAACCACCCGCTGCAGTACGATCCGCAGTACGACGAGATCGTCATCGCGGGCGGCGGGGTGATGAGCGCCTACGCGCCGAGCGGGAAGAAGCTCGGCGAGCTGCCTGCGGGACGCTTCGACCAGTGCGACCTCGACCCGACGCAGCACGTGCTGGCCTGCGCCGGCGACGGCGGGATCACGCGCTTTCAGCTGCAGCGCGGCTCCGCCCCGAAGCAGCTCGACACGGTGACCGTCGCGCCCGGCGTGCACACGCTCGCGGTCGATCCCAAGACGCACGCGGTCTTCGCCGTGTGGGGCGACCGCGACGGCAAAGGCGACTTCGTCCAGAAGTTCACGCCCGCACCGTAAACGCGCGGACGCGCTAGCCGCCGCGCAAGCGCTGCAGTGCGTCGCGGCCGCCGGCGTTGTCGCCGTTCAGCTGCAGGCTTCGTTCGTAGGCCGCGATCGCGCGCGGCTTGTCACCGGCGGCGGCGTAGCCTTCGCCCAGGCTGTCCCAGGCGTTCCACGATTGCGGGTGACGCTCCACGTTCACGCGAAAGAGCGCGATCGCGGCGCTGTGATCGCCCGCGCGGAGCAGCACGTACCCGAGCCTGTTGACGCGGAGCTCGACCTCGGCGTAGCGATGGACCGGATCGCGCGTGAACGTGTCGTACGCCGCCAGCGCCGCGTCGTAGCCGGCCTGCGCGGCGGTGCGCAGCGTCTGCTCGAGCGGCGGGTCGTCGCGGTGCGCGAGAACCGCTTCGTACGCCGGGTCGCGGCCCTCAAGGTAATCGCGCAGCGTGGCCGGCGCCGCGAGCTCCGGAAACGTCGCGGTGCGCCGGTCGCGCGGGTCCATGTCCTGCCAGTAGAGGTGGGCGAGCGCGATCGTCAGCCCGCTGTTCGGCAGCTGTACGTGCGCCGTGTCGCCGTAGAAGTTGACGTTCTCTCCTGACGGCTCGCCGACGAACGTCGGCTCGGCATAGTTCTGCAGGCGATTGATCAGATTTTGCGCCGCGGAGAACGTGGCGGGACTCGTGATGACGAAGAGGTGCCCGCGCTCGGAGAGCGCCGGTCGGCGCACGATTCCGACGATCAGCGGTTTCTCCAGCGTGTTGTCGCCGCCGCCGTTGTTGCGCAGGTCGAGCACGAAGGTGCGAACGGGATGCGAGTCGGCGGCGCGAAACACGTCGTCGGCGAACGCCGCCAGCGTCGTCCCCGGCGGGTTCGCGATCGCGTTGAGCTGCACGTAGAGGACGCCGTCGCTTTCGATCCAGCGGAACCAGGCCAGATCTCGCGACGAGCGCACCAGCGGGACCCGCGCGCCCACGAAGAGATCCCAATCGCGGGGCGGCAGCCCGTACGTCGACTCCCACGAGACCTGCGGTTGCAGCCGCAGCGTGGTGCGCTTGCCGTCGCGCTCGAACGTGAACGCCGCTTCGCTCCGGCGCGGAATCAGACCCAGCCCGTGCAGCAGTCCCGAGCAGGTCAAGAACGTCGTCGCGTCCGAGCTCGCGCTGTCGTTGTCGTGATCGTGCGGGATCACCGGCACCAGCGCGTTCCACACCGCGCCGATCGGTTTCCCTTCAAGCGCGACGAGGCGCGAGCCGACGACCGGCGCGAGCGCGTGCGGCGCCGCGGTAACCAGAACACCGTCGCTGAAGCGCGCCAGCCGAAGCGGGTAGTTCGTCGCCGTCCCGTTTCCGCACGGCTCGAAGACGTGGTCGTGCCCGTCGCCGATCGAGGCGACGATGCGCGCAAGCCCGGCGACGACGGCGTCGTCGTCGAGCTGCGGCAGCTTGTCCTCGAGCGCGCGCACCGCCGCGGCGAACGCTTCGGGCGTCATGAAGCGGTAGAGGTTGCCGTGGCGCTCGGGCGCGAGCTTTGCGAACGTCTCTAGATCGGCGCGCCGGCGTTCGGCCGTCATCCCGGGAAAACGCTCACCCGCGGCGCGCGCCGGTTCGTTGATCGGGAGGAGGGCACAGAAAAACAAGACAACCGCGACGAGTGCTCGCATCAGCATCTCCGCTCGAAAAACCTAATTCTTTCGGTGTATCGTACGCCGGACTGCGAAGGCCGTCAAGGCCCTTGAGCGCACGCCGCTGACGCCCGTCGTTCTCGCGCTCGTGCTGAGCGCGGCTCTGATGCACGCGGCGTGGAACGCGCTCGCGAAGCGCGCGCGGCCGGCGAGTACGAGCGCGTTCGTCTGGTTGTGCACGGCGGCCTCAGCGGCGCTGTGGGTTCCGCTCGTCGCGGTGTACGTCGTCCTCGCGCGGCCGGCGCGCGGCCTCGACGCCGTCGTGCTCGCGTTCATCGTCGGCACGGCGGTGCTGCACTCGCTGTATTTTCTGGCGCTGCAGCGCGGGTACCGCGACGGCGATCTCTCGCTGGTCTACCCGCTCGCGCGCGGCACGGGGCCGCTGCTCTCGTCGATTGCGGCGGTGGCGTGGCTGGGCGAGCGGCCCGGCGTGCTCGGCGCGCTCGGGATCGCGGCGATCCTCGGCGGAATCTTTCTCGCGACCGGCGCGACGCTGCACGTTCCGCACGTCCGCACCTCGGTGGTGTACGGGCTGGCGACCGGCGCGACGATCGCGGCGTACACGCTGTGGGACAAGCACGTCGTCGCCGCGCTGGCGTTCTCGCCGATCCTCTACGAGGTGTCGCGCTCCGTCGTGCAGTGCGCCGTGATGGCGCCGCTGGTCGCCGGCCGCGAGCGGCGCGCCGCCGTCGCGGCGACCTGGTCGGCGTGCAGGCGCGAGATCGCCGGGATCGCCGTCCTCTCGCCGATCGCCTACGTCCTGGTGCTCTTCGCGCTGGCGCAGGCGCCGGTGAGTCTCGTTGCGCCGGCGCGCGAGATCAGCATCGTCTTCGGCGCGCTGCTCGGCGCGCGGCTGTTCGGCGAAGGCGACGCCGTCCGGCGCGGCGCCGCCGCCGCGCTGATGTTCGGCGGAATCGTCGCGCTGGCGCGCGCCTGAGCGCCGTGCTCGGCGGCCGCGTCAGGCTTCGCCGTACACGGCGCGCAGCGCGGTGCGCAGGTCGCACGCGTTGGCGTCGCTGTGCGCGACGACGGCGCTGGCCGATCTGGCGAGGTCGGCGCTCGAGGCGCCGAGGAGGCGGACCGGCGCCTCGCCGGTGCGGGTGATGACGATCTCGTAACGTCCGATCTTCGCCGACGGGCGCGGCGAAGTGATGCGAACCATCTTCAACATGGTGTCACGTTCCAATCGCGGCAACGATTCAGGACGCGCACGCCAAGGCGCGCGACGCTCCCCTGTTGCACTTACTGTACAGCATGAGCGCAAGTGGTACTATCCCGGAGGGCCGCGGGCCGCTCGCCGGCGTGCGGGTTCTCGACGCCTCGACGATGATCGCCGCGCCGTCGACCGCCGCGATGCTCGCCGACTTCGGCGCCGAGGTCGTGAAGCTCGAGCGCCCCGGCTCCGGCGACCACGTTCGCCGCTACGGCGCGACGAAGAGCGGGATCGGCCTGTACTGGAAGGCGCTGGCGCGGAACAAGAAGAGCGTCGCGCTGGACCTGCACTCGCCCGGCGCGCAGGCGCTGTTGCTGCGCTGGCTCCCCTCGTTCGACGTCTTCGTCGAGAACTTCCGCCCGGGGACGCTCGAGCGCTGGAACCTCGCGCCACAGCGATTGCTCGCCGCCGCGCCGCAGCTCGTCGTGCTGCGCGTGACCGCGTTCGGGCAAGACGGTCCGTACCGCGACCGCGCCGGCTTCGGCACGCTCGCCGAAGCGATGACCGGGATCGCCGCGGTCTCCGGCTACGAGGACCGCCCGCCGCTGCTTCCGGCGTTTCCGCTCGCCGACGTGATGGCCGGACAAGCCGCAACCGCCGCGGTCTGCGCGGCGTACGTGCGCCGCTTGCGAACCGGCGAGGGCGAGGTGATCGACTTCGCGATCTACGAGGCGGTGATGAAGCTGGTGGAGTCGCAGCTCACCGAGTACGCCGTGAACGGCACGCTGCACCGCCGGCTCGGCAACCGCATGGAAGACACCGCGCCGCGCGGCGCGTACCGCTGCCGGGACGGCCGCTACGTCGCGCTCTCCGGGAGCACGCAAGAAGTCGCCGAGCGCGTCCTGCGCACGGTCGGCGGCGACGCGCTCGTGGCCGATCCGCGCTTTCGCACCAACGCGGACCGCGTCGCGAACGGCGCGGCGCTCGACGCGATCGTCGAGGGGTTCTGCGAAGGGCGCCCGCGCGACGCGGTGATCGAGATCCTCACCGGCGCCGGCTGCGCGGTCGGCCCGCTCGAGTCGATCGACTCGGTCTTCGAAAACCCGCAGATCGCCGCGCGCGGCTCGCTCGCTCGCTTGCACGATCCCGATCTCGGCGAGGTGGTGATCAACAACGCGTTTCCGCGCTTCGAGCGGGCCGGCGCGCCGCCGCTGGAGCCCGGGCCTTCGGAGGTCGGCGCGCACACCGCCGAGGTTTTGAGCCGCGACCTGGCCTTGTCCGCGGCCGAGCTGCAAGAGTTGGCGGCGTCCGGCGCGATCGCCGACCCTCGTTACCGGGACAGGCGCACCGGGACGACGTAAGCCCCGCACACGAACACCCACCTTCGCGTTCCGACCAGAGGAGCTTCCATGTCCGTCACCCGTCAAGGTTTCGTCCTCGGCACCGCGGCGACGTTTGCCACGCTCGGGATCGTCACGCCGGCGCGGGCCGCCGAGTTCGAGCTCAAGTACGGGCACGATCTGCCGCCGGAGCACCCGATCAACGTCCGCTCGGTCGAGGCGTTCGGGCGCATTCGCAAGGCGACCAACGGACGCGTCAACATCAAGTCGTTCCCGACCAGCCAGCTCGGCAGCGATCCGAACATGATCGCGCAGCTCCGGTCCGGGGCGATCGAGTCGCTTGCGATGCCGGGCGCGTTCCTCAACCAGATCGCGCCGCTGGCGTCGATCGAGAACCTCGCCTACGCCTACCCGAACCGCGATACGGTCTTCCGCGCGATGGACGGCGATCTCGGCAAGGTCGTGCGCGACGACATTCAGAGCCGCGGCAGCATGGTGGTGCTAGAGAAGATCTGGGAGAACGGCTTCCGCGAGATAACCACCTCGACCAAGCCGATCCACAACGTCAACGACCTGGCCGGCTTGAAGATTCGCGTCTCGCCGGGCGAGATTCGCGTCGACACCTTCAAGTCGCTCGGCGCCTCGCCCTCGCCGATCGCGCTCAGCGAGCTCTACACCTCGCTGCAGACGCACGTCATCGACGCGCAGGAGAACCCGCTGCTCCTCATCGACCAGCAGAAGTTCTACGAGGTCCAGAAGTACGTCGCGATGTCGGACCACATCTGGTCCGGCTACTGGACGCTCTTCAACCAAGACGTCTGGAACAAACTGGGCAAAGGAATTCAGGACGTCATCGCGCGCGAGATGGCGAAAGCGACGCTGGCCGCGCGCAGCGACAACGTGATCCTCAACCGCTCGGTGCGCGACAAGCTGGTCCGGCGCGGGATGAAGTTCAACGACGTGGACAAGAACAGCTTCAAGCAGAAGCTCGTCGAGGCGAAGTACTACGAGCGCTGGCGCGACAAGTTCGGCCCGAAGGCCTGGGCGGCGCTCGAGAAGTACGCCAACAAGCTCGCGTAGCGGCGGATGAGCGGCGTCGAGGCGGTTCGCGAAGCCGAGGTAGCGGCGCTCCACGGCCCGGTCGCGCTGCGGCGGCCGTGGGCGGCGGCGGTCGACCGCGGGATCGGCGCGGTCGTCGAGCCGCTCGCGGCGCTGCTCGTCGTGCTCGACATCGTCATCCTCGCCGCCGGCGTCTTCACGCGCTACGTGCTGCGCAACCCGCTCGTGTGGAGCGACGAGCTCGCGACGTTCGTCTTCCTCTGGATCGCGATGCTCGGCGCGGTGGTCGCGTACCGGCGCGGCGAGCACATCAGCCTCTCGGTGCTGGTGCGGCGTTCGAGCGGCCGGGTCCGCGACGTGCTCGAGGCGATCGCGGCGGTCGTCGTGGTGGTGTTCGTCATCGAGCTCATCCCGGCGACGCTGAAGTTCTTCGACATCGAGCGCATCGACCTCACGCCCGCCCTGAGCCTGCCGCGCTCGTACGAAGTCCTCGCGATCATGATCTGCCTGGTGCTGATCTTGATCCTCGCGCTGCTCCGGCTCTCCGAGATGAACCTCGGGGCCGTTGCCGGGGTGGTCGCCGGCGCGGTCGTGCTCAGCCTGGCATGCTATCTCGGACGCGGTGCGTTCGCCGGACTCGGCAACGTGAACTTGGTCGTCTTCTTCGTGCTGCTGACGGGAACGTGCATTGCGATCGGCGTCCCGATCGCGTTCTCGTTCGGCCTCGGGACGGTCAGCTATCTCGCGATCGTGACCTCCGTCCCGCTGAACACCGTCTCCGGACAGATGCTCGCCGGGGTCTCGAATCTGGTCCTGCTCGCGGTCCCGCTCTTCATCTTCCTGGGCTTGCTGATGGAGACCGCCGGGATCGCGCAGCGGCTGGTCGGCGCGCTGGCCGCGCTGGTCGGGCACCTGCGCGGCGGCCTGAGCATCGTGCTGGTCGGCGCGATGTATCTCGTTTCCGGCATCTCCGGCTCGAAGATCGCCGACATGGCGGCGGTCGCTCCGGTCCTGTTCCCCGACATGGAGCGCCGCGGGCAGAAGCGGACGTCGATGATCGCGCTGCTCGCGACCTCGGGTGCGATGGCCGAGACGATTCCGCCGAGTCTGGTGCTGATCATCATCGGCTCCGTCACCGGGGTCTCGATTCAAGCGATGTTCACCGCCGGGCTGCTGCCGGCGTTTCTGATCTCGCTGCTGCTCGTCGCCGTCGCGCTGTGGGACGCCAAGCGCGAGAACGTCGCGCTCTCGCAGCGCGCGCCGGTGCGCGCGGTCGCGATCGCGTTCTTCGTCGCGATCCCCGGGCTCGTGCTGCCGCTGGTGATCCGGTACTTCGTCGTCGCCGGGATCGCGACCGCGACCGAGGTGAGCGTCGTCGGGATCATCTACACGATCCTGGTCGGCGTGCTGATCTATCGCGGGTTCAACTGGCGCACCGTCTATCCGACGCTGGTCGAGACCGTCTCGCTCGCCGGCGCGATCCTCTTCATCATCGCGACCGCGACGGCGATGGGCTGGGCGCTCACCCAGTCGGGTTTCGCGCAGCAGCTCGCCGACATTCTCGGGCACGCGCCGGGCGGGAAAGCCGGGCTGATGCTGCTCTCGATCGTGATGTTCATCTTCCTCGGCTCGGTGCTCGAGGGGATCCCGGCGATGGTGCTCTTCGGGCCGCTGCTGTTTCCGATCGCGCGCGCCGCCGGGATCAACGAAGTGCACTACGCGATCGTCGTGGTGCTCGCGATGGGGGTCGGCCTGTTCTCGCCGCCGGTCGGGATCGGGTTCTTCTCGGCGAGCGCGATCGGCAAGGCCAATCCCGAGGACGTCGTCCGGCCGCTGCTCCCCTACTTCATCGCGCTGATCGTGGGGCTGCTGATCGTCGCGTACGTGCCGTGGGTCTCACTCGGTTTCCTCGGAAAGGGCGCGGGCCAGTAACGTGAAGTCCTATCGCATCGCGACGATCCCCGGCGACGGCATCGGCAAGGAGACATTGCCGGAAGGCGTGCGCGTGCTCGACGCGGTCGGAAAGCGGCACGGGTTCGCGTTCCGCTGGGACTACTTCGACTGGAGCTGCGAGCGCTACGCGCAGACCGGCACGATGATGCCGTCCGACGGGCTCGCGCAAATCAAAGGCTACGACGCGATCTTCTTCGGCGCGGTCGGGTTTCCGAACGTGCCGGACCACGTCTCGCTGTGGGGTCTGCTGATCCCTATGCGGCGCGGCTTCGACCAGTACGTGAACCTGCGCCCGGTGCGGCTGATGCCCGGGATCGCTTCGCCGCTCGCGGGGCGGAACACCGGCGAGATCGACTACTGGATCGTGCGCGAGAACACCGAGGGCGAGTACTCCTCGATCGGCGGGCGCATCTTCGAGGGGACGCCGCACGAGACGGTGATGCAGGAGACGGTCTTCACGCGCCGCGGCGTCGACCGCATCCTGCGCTACGCGTACGAGCTCGCGCGCAGCCGGCCGAAGAAGCACCTGACCTCCGCGACGAAGTCGAACGGGATCGCGATCACGATGCCGTACTGGGACGAGCGCGTGAAGGCGGTCGGCGCGGAGTACCCGGACGTGAAGACCGATCAGTACCACATCGACATCCTCACCGCGCACTTCGTGCAGCACCCCGACTGGTTCGACGTCGTCGTCGGCTCGAATCTGTTCGGCGACATCCTTTCCGACCTCGGTCCGGCGACGACCGGCACGATCGGGATCGCGCCGTCGGGAAACATCAACCCGGAGCGAGAGTTTCCGTCGCTGTTCGAGCCCGTGCACGGCTCGGCGCCCGACATCGCCGGCAAGCACGTCGCCAACCCGATCGGGCAGATCTGGTCGGGCGCGATGATGCTCGAGCACTTGGGCGAGCCCGAGGCGGCGGACGAGGTGATGCGCGCGATCGAGTCCGTGCTGACCAGCGGCCCGCGCACGCGCGAGATCGGCGGGAGCGCGAGCACCGAGGACGTCGGCAAAGCGATCGCGGACGCCGCCGCCCGGCCCACCGCCGGCGCCGTCTGATCGGGGTCACCCTGAGCGGGGATTTTGTCACCTGAGCGGGGGTTTGTCACCCTGAGCTCGTCGAAGGGTGAGCGACCAGCCGTCGCGGTGCTGTTCCGCGTCCCCGACGCGGTGCTGGCGCGCCTGCGCGAGCGCTTCACCGTGGTCGATCTCGCCGCCGTCCCACGAACCGAATGGGCACCCGCGTTGCGCGATGTCGTCGGGGTGCTCGCCAGCTCGAACGTTCGGTTGGACGCCGCGTTCTTCGCCGAGGCGCCCGCGCTGAAGATCGTGGCGATGCAGTCGGTCGGCTACGACAACGTCGACCTGTCGGTGCTGCGCGAGCGTGGGATCATGCTGTCGAATTCGCGCGGCTCGCTCGTCGAAGCGGTCGCCGACCTAGCGTACGGCCTCCTCATCATGGCGGTGCGCCGGCTCGGTGCGGCGATGGCGTGGGCGCGCTCGGGGCGCTGGCTCGCCGAAGGAGACATGCCGTACAGCCACGACCTCGCCGGCGCGACGCTCGGGATCGTCGGCTTCGGCGCGATCGGCCAAGCCGTCGCGCGGCGCGCCCACGCCAGCGGAATGAATGTAATCTACCACGCGCGCACCGCGCGCGACGACGATGCGCACACCGGTGCGTCCTACCGCAGCTTCGAGGACCTGTTGGCGGAGTCGGATTGTGTCGTGGCGCTGTTGCCGCTCACGCCGCAGACGCGCGGCATGTTCAACGACGCCGCGTTCGCCCGGATGAAGCCGACCGCGACCTTCGTGAACGCGGCGCGCGGCGCGATCTGCGACACCGGCGCGCTGCTGCGCGCGCTCGAGGACGAGCAAATCGCCGGCGCAGCGCTCGACGTCACCGACCCCGAGCCACTCCCGCCAGACCACCCGCTCTACGCGCGCGAGGACGTCGTGATCGTCCCGCACGTGGGGAGCGCGACGATCGAGACCCGCACCCGCATGGCGATGCTCGCCGCGGAAAATCTGATCGCCTACCTCGACGGCAAGCCGCTCCCGACGCAAGTCCGCATTTAACGAAAAGCCTCGCGGCGCTGGTCAAAGCCGCGGTCGCCGCGAATACCGCTGGAAAGCCGAAGCGCGCGAAAAAATAGCGGCGCCGAGCCAGCCCCCGAGCGCGCCGCATGCGACATCGATCGCGTTGGAGAGCAATCCCTCGTGTGCGCCGTCGAGCTTCTGCACGACCTCGATCACCGCGGAGAACCCCGCGACGATCAGCGCCGCGCGCAGCTCCGGTCGCCGCGTGCGCGGCAGCGCGAGGTGAACGATGAAGCCGAGCAGCGCGAACGCGACGACGCTGTAGAACTTGCGCAATAGCGTCGCGACCGTTCCGGCATCGTCTTCGCCGAAGACCCGCATCAGCACGCGGAACGGCACCGTGCGGTGGTAGACGCGGTGGCTCGTCGCGGCCCACAGCAGCGCCGCGAGCACGACGACGACCAGCGCGACGCGCAGCGCCGGTTTCAGGATGGCTGCACGAACACGAACAGCGTGTCCGACTGCCGGCTGCCGCCGTTCACCGGCGCGCCGGCCGGGAGATAGAGGCGATCCCCGACGACGACCGCGCCGGTTCCGTGCCGGCCTTCGGGCAGCGCGGTGAACGTCGTCCACGAGTTGGTGCGCGGGTCGTAGCCTTCGTTGTTGGTGAACGTCCCGCCGGCGCGCTCGCCGCCGATCGCGAGGATCCGGTTGCGGTAGACCGCGACGCCCATCCCGCTGCGCTGCGAGGGCATCGGTGCGCCGGCCGTCCAGCGGTTCGCCTTCGGATCGTAGACGTCGACGTACGAGGTGTTGTGGTTGAAGTCGTCGATCCGGCCGGCGATCGCGTAGAGCTTGCCGCCGAACGCGACGAGGCCCATGTGGTCGCGCCCGACCGGGAGCGGCGCGGCGGTCGTGTAGCGCTTCGTCGCCGGATCGAAGACGAGGTGCGTGGCGACGCTGTGCACGTCGCGCCCGCCGACCAGGTGCAGCTTGCCATCGAGCGCGGCGACCGCGATCGAGCCGAGCGCGCTCGGCAGCGGCGGCAGCGCCGTCCACGCGTCGGCCGCGGGGTCGTAGACGTTCGCGTCGGTGACGGGGTCGCGGTTCTGCCCGGTGAACCCGCCGAAGGCGTAGATTTTGCCGCCCAGCTCGGCGACGCCGACGTGGTTCAAGCCGCGCGGCAGCGGCGCGCGATCCGACCAGCGCCCTTGTCCGACGTCGAACGCCTGTACGAGCGGCTCGTCGACGTCGACCGCGCCGGTCGAGTCGAGCGCGGTCGGGTGCGGTCCGGCCGGCGCGTAGCCGCCGATGACGTAGATCGTGTTGCCGACCGCCGCGACCGAATCTTCGCTGCGCAACTGCGGAAGCTGCGGTCCCTGGGACCATGTTCCCAGATAATTCGACTGCGCCCCCGCGGCGGCTGCGAACAGTACGAAAGCGCACACCGCGGCGACCGTGCTCCACCGCCTCATATGTGACAAGATCCCCAATGCTTGATGGCGATTCAGCGGAAGACGGCAAAATTCATGCGGCCGGCTCGTGAAGAAGGAGCCGTCTCGTCAAGAAAGAACAGCGCGCGAACCCTGAGCGACCAATAGTGCGTCGCCGGGAGTCAGGAGGGTGTCTATGCGAGGACGACGGTTAGCCGTCATCGCTGTTTTTTTTGCGGTTGCCGGCTGTTCGCACGCCGGCAGCACGCTGCCACCATCGCCGCACAGTGCGCAAGGCGCTAGTCCGTCTGCGAGCCAGCATGCGACAGCCACGGTACCGAACATTTTCGCTGCTGCCCGCAACCGCACGTTGCGGGATGCCGACTACGACGCGTACATCGATGCTCCCGTCACCGGCGCCGACCGTGTGCTCGCTCGCAGGCTGATGAAGCTCATGCCCCCGAATCAGCGCGGCGACTTCGTCTACCTTGACCCGGCGACAGGACACCGGGTAAGTAATAACCTTGGGCTCTTGATGCAAACCGTAGTCGAGCCGCGCATTACCACGAAGGCAGCGCCGCTGTCACCGTCGTCCGCAGTGCGCGCGCCGTCGTCCTCCATGCGGCGAGTTCGCGATTACTCCAACTCTTGTGGCCCTACACAACCGTATACAGGGTCAGGTCCTTACGGTCGCATGCTTTCTCAATGTGGATTTTCTGGCGGCATCGCATTCGTGAACGTCGACTGCGGCACGACTTTCTTAGCCAGCTCTAACGATGTAGGGTATCTCTATTTCGAAGTGTCGGGCGGCACGAGTACGACCGCGGAAGGCGGGCTTCAATACAACAGCGATTCGTCGATTCAACCACACATCGCCGGCCTCAGCTCATCCCTCAACGGTGAGAGCAACAAATACGCATGCGGACAGGACCTCGGAATTGCCTTCGGCACAGTCAAAGGTCAAGGCGTGGTTTTTGTCGAGGTTGGTCAAGTGCCGTCGTCCTACGATCCGCGTTCCTTTTGGAGCGGCGGTCAGAAAATCGCGTTCAACAATGCCGGGTGGCGCTTCATCACCGCACCGGCCGGATTGCTTGCCAACGGTGGTCCCGGGGCCACCGATGCCGCCGGCGTGCCCTCTCCGTGCCTGAATTGCGCGATCGCGAAGGTCACGACGATCGGGCAGCGCGGTGGAGACAATAACGACGGGTCGTATTTCGGTGTTGACATCACAAACAACTACAACACGATCCACTGGATGCAGGTCGGCATGGGTAACTGGCTGAACGATGGTTGCGGTAGTGGGGGTGCTAATGACAACACGCATCTTTGCACTTTGGAGTACGCCAACGATCAGAGCGTATACTATGGTGGAGAGCAATATTATTACGGCACAAGCGGAGATTCTAGCGTCGTCAGCATCAGTGGACCATTTTCGAGTGGATTCGGGCCCTGGGAGACCTACGACGGCATCTGGCTGCCAGGAGGCGGCTTCGCGTCGAGAGCCCGCTCGCCGATGGGTGCATTCAGCGCTCCGCACCCGCCTACGTGCACGCCCGACTCCTATGGTTATTGCGTGGCGCAAAGCTTTGGCGCTATGCAGCAACAATACTTGGTCTGCAATCTGGGCACGTACAGCGCGCAGGCATGGCTTTGGACGGGGCAACAATCGTGGTACATTCAAGACCGTAACAAAGGCTTACTGTACTACACGGAAACCGGGGTAGATCCGAACGGCCCGTCTCCCGACTGCGGATCGCAACCGTATTGGTCGCCGGGTGAACCTCGTTCGGTGCTCGGTGATCCGAATCTGCCGTAGCGACGGTGGTGTCGGGATGGCCGCTGCTCGAGCAGCGGCCATCGCGGCGCTACGTGCCACCCTAGTAAGCCTGCCGGTGTTCGTCGCGGGCGCGGGTTGCGCCCACGCGCCCGCCACCAGCGCCTCTTCGGCGCGAGCCGCTGCTGCTGTGTCGATGAACTGGACGACTTATCAGCTTCGTGCGGACCACAACGCCGTCATGACGCTTCCGACGTTAATCGACGCTTGGACCTTCGACACGCACGCACGTCTGAACGGTGGTTTCGCCATCGGCGGCGACACCGTCTATGCGAATACCTTCGCGCCGAGTGTATTGGCGCTGCGTATCGATGACGGGACGCTGAAATGGCAGACGGCGGTTGACAACGTCGTTATGTCGACACCCATCCTCGCGGAGGGTGAAGTGTTCGTCGGGACGGGGACAAATCACCATCTGTCGCATACGAAATGGGGTCGTCCGGAGGGCGACCGGGTCTTCGCGCTTGATGCCGCGGATGGCCATGTTCGATGGTCGTTCAAAACGGTCGGCGAAGATATGCCGTCGCCGGTGTATGTTCAAGGCCGCGTAATCTTCGCGAATGGAGACTCGCATGCGTATGCCCTTGATGCGCGGAGCGGAAAGCTCCTGTGGCGAACCGGGCTGAACGGCATTTCGACGATGGCGTCCGCGACGACGGACGGCCGCAACGTCTACCTGCCGACGTGCACCTTGCAAAGCTTCCCCGGCGTAACGACGGTCGTCGACGTCCGGAGCGGAGCGGTCCGCTGGCGCACGCCGTACGGAAACTGCGACTCATCGCCGACCTTGGCCGGGAACCGTGTGTTCCTTAGCGGGATCCGGCTGCGGCGTTCCTCGTTCGGGTACGGATACACGGCCAACGTAGCAGCCGTCGACGCGGTGTCCGGAAGACTGCGGTGGACGTACGAAACACCGGACGTCGGCTATTCCAGCACCTTCGTATCTTCCGAACGCGCCGTTGCCGGAACGTTTGCGGGCGGAACGTACTTTCAGTCCATTCCGACGCATGACAGGCTGGTCGCATTCGATGCAGCGACGGGTCGGGTACGATGGTCGCTGCGTACGTTGGCACCGGTGAAGATGAGTCCCGTCGTCCATAACGGCTTTTTGTACGCCGGGGACACGAGCGGCTGTTTCTACTCGATTGAAGCGCGTACCGGGACGTTGCGCAGAGTGACCACGTTCAATGCCCCTTTCTCGACCTCACCGCCCGTGATGGTGAACAATGCACTGCTCGTAGCGGTCGGAAGCACGATCCGAGTGCTGCCGCTGCAAGGAAACCTCGTCAGCGCAGACATGCCGCAGCGCCCGGATCACGGCTGAATCACGAGAGTTTCGACTCGCGCGTTAGGAACGCCGCAGGCAAGCACCAGGCGCGATTCGGCGCGAGCCGCATCCACCAGGCGGCAGCCGGATTGCTTGGCGATCACGTCTTGCCGAGCGTCTATTGCGACGACGTAGCCTCCGGCAAAACCGAGCACGTCGAACTCGGCGAACTTGCGATGTAGCATGACGACGTTTTCCTTGCTCAGCATACGGCTCCGCACGGCGTTCCCGCGAGAATCGAGCAGCCACGTTCCAGTGGCCCGCGTAACGATCAACGCGCCGTCCGAGGCCCGTCCCACGAACGACGTTGCTTCTCCGAGCGATACGGCCGCCGTCTCCGTATCGGATTTCGCCCACGGGAAGCGATAGAGCACGTCGTGTATCCGCCCGTAGACGAAGCGAGCGTCGATCGCAACGGCTTGGCCTTCGCAGGTCGTCGCGCAGGGGGTGTTTTGCGGCGTGAGGTTCGGGGGGTGATAGCGCCGGTTTTCCAGCGTTCGGCCGCTCTCGTCGTCGATACGCACACGGAACGAAGTCAGACGCTCGTCCATGGGCGCGAGTGAGTTGGAGTCCGCGAAGGCGAGGCCGCGATGACGTCCGAGAAAGGCGGTCGCGCTCCAGAACGAAGCGCCGAAAGACGGACGCGGCTCCAGGCGCAGTAATCTCCAGGGGGTGACGAGGACTGCCCCGGCGCCCTGCTGCGGAATGAGAACCCGTCCGGGGCCGGGTTCGACAAGCGGTCCGTGAACGGCGCCTTGGTCGCGACCCGTCCACCGCGTTTCCCCGGCCGTGCTGACGACGGCGTACGGGACGTGTCCCGGATCCGTGCGCGCGTAACTGGCGGCGACGAACGCATCTGAGAACGACCAGACAAAAGTTCGGGCGCCCGGCAGCGTGGCTTTCGGGTCGAACCGAAAGGGAAACGTCCATCGGTGAGCCCCGCTTTCGGCATCGACGCCTTCGATCGCATTGTCGTCGGTTATGTACGCGAAACGATTTCCCGCGAGTACCGGATGATCGCCGGGCTTAGTGCACCACTGCCGGTGACCATTAGTAATGCGAAAAGCACAGATGTGCCCGCCGGAGCGAAAGACAACCCGGTCGGTCCCGACGGCGAGCGTCGGCTCCAAGAAGTCCGCCTTTTGCAGCGGCGATGACGTGTCGAGCGGCTGCGTCCAGACGGAACGGTTCAGCGAGGGCGCCGACGAGCCTCGCTCCGGAAGAAGATAGAGCAATGCACCCGTAGCCGCCAGCGTCGCGAGTAAGATTCGAAGCGACTGCGCGGGCGTCAGAATTCCGACCGTATTCCGCATCCCTAGCATGAACCCTAGCCTAGGCCTTCCGTACCTGCCGGTTGTGGGTCCCCGGGGACCGCCTCCATGGCAATGAAATGGCCCTCGCGGGGGCGACTTTCACCGTCGCGGCTGCGTTTCCGGTTTGTCCGGTCTCGCACGCCGACTGCACAGGAAGGCTCCGGCGTTGCGAGAATGGGCGGTACCAATCTGGATCCTGGTATCCAGCGCCACTGCGCTTCCCGGGCGCGATGCGACGACGGGCCGTGAAAGATCGCCGGCGTCGATATGCACCCAGGAGCGCTTTTCCCGCAGAATCCGCGTAAGAGCTTCTTCCGCGGACACTTAGGCAGGAGAGACTCTCCCTATGGATTCTTCCCACACGCGCCGTGCCGGGGCGACGGGTTCGACGCTGAACCGTCTCGCCACGGCGCTTTGCGCCGCCGCCGTGCTGTTCGCGGGGACGGTCGTCACCGCGGACGCGCAGACGGTTCCGGCCGCACCCGCTGCGGCAGCCCCCGCGACCGCACCGAACGCGCCGGCCGATCAGACCGCGCCGGCCACGACCGCCGGCGCGCCGAAGACGGTCGGCCAAACGCCGAGCGCGGCGCCGGTCCGTCCTCCGGCTCCGCCGCCGCTGGGCCACTGGCCGATCATCGACTTCGTCGTCACCTTCACGCAGCCGGCGTACTACGGAAACCGCAACGCGGTCCCGATCACCGGGCTGAGCCCGGTCAACAGGTACGATCCGCTCGACCTCGGCGGCACGGTGCGCATCCCGGTGACGCGCAAGCTGAACCTGCTCTTCGACCGCATCACCGAAGGCACGATCAACCAGCCGCTGGAGTGCGTGCTGCAGCCTGCGGCGCCCGGCGGCGCGGCGGCGCGCGTGTGTCCGAGTGACTCGCGCGACATCATCCTCCAGTACCACGCGACGTACGCCTTCGACCGCTACGTCACGATGGACGTCGGCGACTCGTTCCGCCACCGCATCTGGACCAACGGCCAAAATGGTGTGAGCACCGTGCCGTACCTGTGCAACAACAACGGCCGCTCCACCGGACCGAACTGCACGGTCAGCTCGACCGAGCACCACTTCGGTTACCTCGGTTTCACCTACACGTCGAAGCCGTTCAAAGACCTCTGGAACAGCGCGTTCGCGATCAGCGAGACGCTCGACCGGCAGAACGTCGACCACCACGTCGGCATGGTCTGCAGCAACGCGCTGATCGCGACGTTCACCAAGGCGGGCAACATCAGGCAGCTATCGTGCCCGAACGGCATCGGCAACGTCGGCTATTACGACGAGAACCCGGCCCAGAGCTCGTACTACGAGTCGACCCAGGGCGTCACGTGGATTCTGCCGGTCGACATCAAGCACGGCACGACCTTCACGCTGAACGAGCGCTGGGGCGCGCTGAACTTCTACGAGAACCCGACGCTCAACCCGCTGTTCGGCACCACGATCGGTGAACCGTACCGCTGGAGCTCGGCGCTCACGTACCTGCTGAACAAGCGGTTCAGCCCGGGCTTCACGCTGGGGCTGCGCCACTCGGACTACCACTCGCTGGCGACGCAAGGGACGCCCTTCGTTCAGCCCAACCACATCCACGTCGGCTCGTGGGACGTTATCGGTACGTTCCACCTCGACACCAACACGTTCTTCCACTAAGTCAGCGGACGGAACGTGCGCCCGGGGCTCCGGCCCCGGGCGCTTTTCCTATTCGGATATAACGTCGGAAACCCGGATGAAGGTATGGCGATGAGGCGCGAGGCCCAGCCGGCGGCGGCGATGCGCCCCATCGCGATGGTGCGCCAGCCGCGCATGAAAGAGCGGATCGTCGACGAGCTGCGCCGGCTGATCATTGCGGGGACGCTGGAGCCCGGCACGGTGCTGCGGCAGGAGCATCTCGCGCAACAGCTGCAGGTGAGCCGCACGCCGCTGCGCGAGGCGCTGATCGCGCTCGAGAAAGAAGGGCTGATCGTCATCGCCCCGAGCGGCGCGGCGTCGGTCCCCGCGCTCGACACGCGCGACGCGCGCGAGATCATGGATGTCCGCGAGCTGGTCGACGGGCTCGCCGCGCGGCTTCTCGCCGAGCGCGGGCTGAGCGAGGAGCTCGACCTGGAGCTGAGCGCGATGGCGAAGGAGATGCGCACGACGCGCAGCGACAAGCAGCGCTACCTCGTGCTGAACGCCGACTTCCACACCAAGCTCATCGAAGCGACCGGTCACGCGCGGCTGCAGCAGTTCGTCCCGCTGGTCCGCATGGCGTCGGAAGTCGTCTACACGCGGGCGCAGAAAGAAGGCCGAAGGCTCGCGTCGTCGGCGACCGAGCACACGCGCATCCTAGCGGCGATTCGCTCCGGCGACGGCGAGGAGGCCGAGCGGATCGCGCGCGCGCACGTGCGCAACGCCGCGCGCCACTGGCTCAAGTAGCGCATTTCCGGAGGGTGGACGATGCCTGACGAAAAGTTCGACCGCGGGATGATCGTGCGGCGCGCGGTGCTCGGCGAAGAGCACGTCGACCGCGCGCAGGCGAGCACGACCGAGTTCACGCGCGACTTTCAGGAGCTGCTCACCCGCTACGCGTGGGGCGACATCTGGAGCCGCCCCGGACTCGACCGTAAGACGCGCAGCCTGCTGACGATCGCCATCACCGCTTCGCTCGGGCGCTGGGAAGAGCTGCGCCTGCACGTGCGCGGCTCGCGCAACACCGGCGTGACGCGCGACGAGGTGAAGGAAGTGCTGCTGCAGGTCGCCGTGTACGCAGGCGTCCCGGCGGCGAACTCGGCGTTCGCGCACGCCGCCGGCGTCTACCGCGAGATCGACGAAGAAGACGGCTGAGCGATGCGCTCGAGCGACTCGGCGCTCGCGCGCGTGATCGGCGCGGGGACGCCGAGGTCGTCGAGAAGCGCGGCGGCGTCGCGCATCTCGTGCGCGCGGCGCTTGGCGTGCTTGTAGGTGCCCTCGACGATGCGCTCGAGCAGCGTCGCGTCGGCGCCGGCCAGTGTGCGAACGATGTCGCCGCGCAGCCAGTCCTCGACGCCCGCCGCGCGCGCGGCGTCGAGCGCCTCGCAGATCGCGCTGGACATTCCTTTGAAGAACACGGAGCGCGTGAGCTTGCGCGCCGCCGCGTCGCCGGGCTGCGCGCCGACGATCTCCACCGGCGTGCCGAACGGGCGCAGCAGCTCGGCCAACGCGTGCGCGCCCGCGCCGGCGAAAAACATCGGGACGCGAATCCCCAGCGGCGGAACCGGCGCCATCATCGCGACGTCGACGAACGCCGCGCCGGAGGGAGAGACGATCGCGGCGAGCTGCTGCTTCAGCGCCGGGCCGGCGGTGTTCAAGTCCGCGTAGATCGTGCCCGGCCGCAGGAACGGAAGCGCCTCGCTTGCGACGTCGAGCGCGACGCTCGCCCAGTTGACCGAGAGAACGACACGCGCGCCGTCGACCGCCGCGGCGAAGCTGGGGGCGAGCGGAATCTCGCTCAGATCGCCGTGCAGGTCGGGATCCCAGCCGCGCACCGCCGCGCCGCCGCGCACGAGGCCGCGCGCTATCAGCGAGCCGGCTTCACCCAGGCCGAGCACCGCGAAGCTTGTGCCGAGCGATTCCATGGCTGCGGGTTCGAAAAGCCCGGCCCTGAGCCCAAGCGAGCTCTCGACCGCCCTGCCACAGGCAAGGAGCCAAATGGAGCCCGCGCGGCGGTGTTGACGGCGCGAACATATAACGATATGGTTATATCACAAGATGGTTAACAGTCCGGGGAAGCTCGACGCGGTCTTTGCCGCCCTCTCCGATCCGACGCGGCGCCGCATCGTCGAGCGCCTCGCGCGCGGGTCGCTGACGGTGGGCGAGATCGCAGCCGAATTTCCCATCTCGCAGCCGGCGATTTCGCGGCACGTTCGCGTGCTCGAAGACTCCGGTGTCCTCGCGCGCCGCGTCGTCGGCCGGGTTCACCACTGCAGCCTCGCGCCGGACGCGATGAACGCTGCGGCGGGCTGGATCGAAAAGCAGACGGCGTTCTGGAATCGCGTGCTCGACCGGCTCGGCGACGTCCTCAACGAACCTCCCGCTCGAAAGAAGAACACGAAATGACGAACCTGCAGCAGCCGGCGGCCGTGCCGGCGATCGTTCTGCGCCGCGTCTACAACGCGCCGCGCGAACGCGTCTTCGCCGCGTGGACCAACCCCGACATCGCGGCCCGGTTCTTAGGCCCGGGCGATACGAAGGCGGCCGACATCACGATGGACGTCAAGACCGGCGGCGCCTACAGCATCACCATGCTGTCGCCCGAAATGGGCCGCCTGGTGGCGCGCGGCACGTATCTCGAAGTGAAAGCGCCGGAGCGCCTCGTGATGACGTGGAGCTGGGAACAAGACGATCCGGCCGACGAGCACGAGTCGCTGCTGAGCCTGGACTTCAACGAGCGCAACGGCGGAACCGAGCTCGTTCTCACCCATGAGAAGCTCGCCAGCGTCGAGTCGCGCGACCGTCACCAGCACGGCTGGACGATGATCGTCGATCAGCTCGGGAGCGTCCTGGGATCGTGACGGCGATGCAAACGCGGCCGGTCGTCTCGGCCGCGGAGTGGGAGGCTGCGCGCGAGCGGCTGCTCGTGCAGGAGAAGGCGTTGACCGGCGCGCGCGACGCGGTCGCCGCCGAGCGCCGGCGCATGCCGTGGCTGGCCGTGAAGAAGGCGTACGCGTTCGACGGCTCTCACGGCCGGGTCAGCCTGCTCGACGTGTTCGAGGGCCGCCGGCAGCTGATCGTCTACCGCGCGTTCTTCGAGCCTGGCGTGTTCGGCTGGCCCGAGCACGCGTGTCGCGGCTGCTCGATGGTTGCGGATCAAGTCGCGCACGTCGCCCACCTGAACGCGCGCGACACGACGCTCGCGTTCGCCTCGCGGGCGCCGCAGGCGGAGATCGCGCGCGTGAAGGCGCGCATGGGCTGGGAGATGCCCTGGTACACGATCACCGATGATTTCGACACCGACTTCGGTGTGAACGAGTGGCACGGCACGAACGTGTTCTTCCGCGACGGCGAGCGCGTGTTCCGGACGTACTTCGTCAACAACCGCGGCGACGAGCAGATGGGCGGCACGTGGAACTACCTCGACATCACCGCGCTCGGCCGCCAAGAGCGGTGGGAAAACTCGCCGGAGGGCTATCCTCAGACCGAGCCGTACGCGTGGTGGAACTGGCACGACAACTACGGCGTCGATGAGTCGTCCGACAAGAAGTGGGCGGAGGTCGCGGAGGCCGCACAGGCGATGTCGTGATGTTGCTCGCTCGCATCCAGGGCATGCCGCTCGAGGAACTCCTCGTGCCGCTGGCGAGCAGCGGCGTGGGCGCCGGGATGTTGCTGGTGCTCGCCGCGGTCGTGTCGCGCGTGCGACACCGACGGAGTCCCTGACAGTCTTTTGGCGCTCGGTTTGGCCGGCGGTGAACGGGAATTTCGCCGCCGGCACGAAGCGCGCGCCATGTCGACGAGGCTAGCCGCGGTCCTGGTCCTCGGCGCGCTGCTTGCGCCTGCTGCGACGGGGAGCGTTGCGGCCGGGAGCGACGCGGGCGCGACGTCGAGCACGACGGTGCCGTTCGTGATGTTCGACAACCGTCCGATGGTGCGGTGCACGATCGACGGGCGCGGGCCGTACCTGCTCGTGCTCGACACGGGGTCGATCGACGTTGTGCTCACGACGCGGGTCGCCGAGGCGCTGCGCCTGCCGATTCGCTGGTCGCCGCCGGCGAACGCCGGCGGGGCCGGCGAGCACGCGGTGCGGATCGGCAGCGCTCCCGTGCGAGCAGTCGGGCTCGGCACGATGACGTTCCATCCGGGAACGGTCACCGTGCTCGATCTCGGTGAGATCGAACGCGGCATCGGCTTCCCGCACCTCGACGGCATCATCGGCTATCCCGCGCTCAAGGACGTCAAGACGGAGGTCGACGTCGACCGGCGCACCGTCACCCTGACGCGCGGCGCCCTCGCTATCCCGGCCGGCGCACGAACCGTGCCGTTCACCGGCCAGCTGCCCGTCGTCGCGGCCGTCATCGACGGCGTCCCCGGCGCGGTTCTCGTCGACACCGGCGATCGGTCCTCGTTCACGCTCTTCGCCGGCTTCGCGAAGCGACACGGATACTACGAACGGCCTCACGCGCTGCGGCGCGTGTTGACCGGATTCGGCGTCGGCGGGCCGATCTACGGCGACGTCTTGCGCCTGCCGCGCCTGCAGATCTTCGGCGCGACGCTGCGCGACGTCACGACGCGCGCGTCGCGCCAGCGCGCGGGCGTTTTCAAAACCGCACCACAGTCGGGCAGTATCGGCGGCGGGGTTCTCAACCGCTTCAACGTGGTCTACGACTATCCACGCAAAACGATCACCGCGTGGCCGAGCCGCGCGTACCGCGTGCAGGACGCGTACGATCGATCGGGGCTGTGGCTGAGCCCGCAATCCGACGGTGATCTCGTGCGCGGCCTCGTCCCGAACGGCCCGGCTGCACGAGCCGGAATTCGGTCCGGCGACGTCGTGCGCACGATCAACGGCCGCCCCACTCGCGCTTGGCCCATCGACGAATTGCGAGCCTATCTCGCCCGGACCGCACCCGGCTCGCGCATCCGCACGACGGTGCGGCGAAACGATCGTGAGCTGGCATACGTCGTAACGCTGCGCGATCAGATCTGAGTCGCTCGTATCCGATTCTCGAGCACGTCAAGCGTGAGAGCCGCGGTTCGTGACCATGAGTACGAGGACGCGCGGATCGGGCCGGCCAGCCGAAGCTGCTCGCGATAGGGTTCGTCTGCGGCGAGGCGCGTCAGGGCGTCGGACCATTCGGCGACGCTGAGCGGGTCCTCGACGTAGTGCGCCGCGTCGCCGGCGACCTCGGGGAGCGATGCCGCGCGCGAGACGATCAGCGGCGCGCCGCAGGCCAATGCCTCGAGCGCCGGCAGACCGAAGCCCTCGTATGTCGACGGCACGGCGACCGCGAGCGCGCCGCGATACAAGTCGCGAAGGTCGGGCGCGGGGATGTCCTCCATCGAGATCGCGCCGTCGACGCCGATCCCGGTGCCGATCAGCACGAGCGGGATACCGCGCGGCTGCAGCGTCCCGCGCCACGCGTCGACGAGGGTCCGGAGATTCTTACGCTCGTCGTGCGCGCCGACGTAGAGCACATAGCGCTCGCGCGCGAGATCACTCCGCAATGTCGGCGAAGGGCCGGGTGAGAACTCCGCATCAGCGGCTAACGGCACCACCGTGATGCGCTCGCCGGGGAGGCCTAAGTGCGCGACGATTTCGCCGGCGCTGAACGCGGAGTCCGTAATGATCGCGTCCGCGCGGCGGGCGCTGCGGAGGAACGGTTCTTGTTCGTGCCTGCGCTTCTCGGGCCGCGGGTTGGGATACGCGAACGGCGTGACGTCGTGGATCGTGACGACGTTACGTTTGTCGCTGTCGATGAAGGTGCCGTTCCAAGGATGCCATACGACGTCTGCGTCACGCGGAACGCGCGCGGCGACGCGGACTTCGTCGCAGCCGACGATGCGTGCGAGCCGTCGCTTCAGCAGCGCCGGCAACGGGTGCTTGACGATCAGGACCGGATCGCAGCTTCGCGCACGGTACCATTCGCGCAAGACCGCGCGCACGTAGACGCTGATGCCGCGCCGGTCGGTCAGCAGGTTGTGCGCGTCGACCGCGACCTTCATGGCGTCCCGTTCGAGGCGGTCGCTCGGGTGTCCGGGTCGGTCCGGCCGCGTGCGGTAGCCGACGCTATGCCGTCGTCGATTGACCGACTTCGATCAAGTAGCCGTCGGGGTCGCGCATGTAGCACCGGATCTCGCGGGCATGCACTTTCGGCTCGGTCAAGAAGTGCGCCCCACGACCGCTCCAGAGCTTGTAGCATTCGGCGATGTCCGCCACGCGGATGTTCAGGAAACTGCTCACGTGGTCCGGATCGTCTGGCGGGCTGAGCGTTACCGTGGACTTGTCATTGGTCGGGCCACCCCCGACGTTGATGATGACGTAGCTGTTCGCGAGCTGCACGATCGTCGGTTCGCCTTCCATGACGACGGTGCCCCCGAGCACCCGCGTGTAGAAATCCGCGGAACGCTTCACGTCCGCCGACGTGATGAAATGCGTCAGCGTGATTCCCTGCGAAGGGCCGACGCCGGATTGCGATGGTTGCATAATGCCCCGCTTCTTTGACCGGTGTTCCCGGTAGACTGCGGGCCGCGCCCGTAGGGTTCGCCTGGGGCGCGTTCGGCGCAGCTGTGGGCTATACTGATGAAATGAACTCGGTCTTTGCAGCTTCCGCCGCGGTGCTGCTGCTCGCGGCATCCACGACGGGGTCTATGTCACACGGATCGAAAGATCGAGTAGGGTATGGCGTAGATGACGTTTGCGTCGAGTACAACGGTGAACCGCGAAATTAGTCGTAATACCCTGCGTCCGCAGATTCCGCGGTGAGTTCGTCCAGAAACGACCCGCGAGCCTCGTCACGACGACGCTTGTATTCGAGAACGTCGCATAGCTTCAATCGCCGATGACGGCCTGTGCGATCGCATGGGATCTCGCCCTTGTCGATGAGGCGCGTCAGGTATTGCCGGGACACGCCGAGCAGATCGCCGCCCTCCGTCGTCGAGAGTCGTCGCCGCAGAGGCGAGATAACGACAGCGGATCCCTGACGTAGGATATGAGTGGCGTCCCTAAGGGCGCGGTATAACGACTCAGGAACCTCGATCGGCGCCGTGTCCGGTCCAGAAACGCAAAATGACGTACTGCCCGCGATGCGTGACAGCGCGGCCTCGAGCGCGTCGAGGGCCGCGTTGTCGGCCGCGACGGGTAGAATGACGTCCGAAGCCGGACCCTTTGTCGCCATGAGTGAACCCCTGTGCTGAGCTGGTGAAGACGCGATACCACAGAAACGTCCTAAGCGCAACCAAAGCGACCTAAACGCAACCAACGAGGGCCGAGTCATCGCGTCCGGGGGCTTTGCTTCGTCCCCTAAGTCGGCCACGACTTCGCGGGCCAGCCTGCCCCGCTACCAAGGCATGTCGAGGTCGAATGCGATAATTGGCGCGGGTGCGTCTCGGCTCCGGTATCGACCGTGCTGGAACGCAGGCACGTGCGCCGCAGTTGTGATCGCCGCAGAGGAGACGGCAGTACGGCACGCCGAGCGCTGCGGCGACCGCCGGCAGAATGCGCTTGTCGACGGGCTTGCCGGACTCGATCCGGCGAATCGTGCCGGCCAGAGCACCGGCTTTCGTTGCAAGATCCTCGGCGCTGTAGCCGCGCGCGATGCGGAGGCGGAAGACGCGCGCCGACAGCGGATCTACCGGTGCGGTTCTCCGTTGTCCGTTCCATCGCGGTGCATGAGGCGAGCGCGAGTGTTTGTTGATCATCGCTTCGCCTTGATGCACCAGAAGGCGGCTTCAAGCGCGTAGCTGATCGACGCGCGCAGGCAGACGCAGGCGAACCGCACATGCGAAGCACGCGTCGGATCCGCGGCCATGTACCGGAAGCCGCCTATCGACTCGTCGACCGACGCGTCGATACCGTTGTCGCGCAGGAACTGCACGACGACGTCGGCGTTGAAGTCGTCAGCCTGCACCAAGCCGGCCGTGTTCTCGTGTTTTTCGTCCGTTACATCGGCCATCGAGGCGTGGAACTCGGTGAGCGACGCCATCATGCGATCACCCACCGGCGATGTTGAACCGGACGCTGTTTAGCGGCGGAAAAGCCCCGCCGAGGGCTCGACGTTAGTACGTCGAATCCTGAGGTTGTCATTCGATGCTTTATCCCATCGGGTGACGGGCTCGGTCGGTGCTAGTAACACCGGCCGAGCCGCTTTGATTGGAAGCGAAATTCTCGCTACGAAATTATAACACGAACACGCGTTCGAATCAATGCAGTCTGACGGGTATTTTAGAGAAGCCCTGAGCCAAGCGGCGTGCGTGTTTCCGCATGCGGATCCCGCGGGTCGTCGCAGGACAAGGTCGGCTCAGTTCTCACGATAAGCAGCTCGTTCGCACGACGCGATATCTGACGGCGAACTTCAAATACCATTGCGGCGCACGGTGTGTCGCCTCCAAAGCGATTAAATTAGCTCGACTTTGACGGCACTCGTGGCCGCTTCGGCCGAGCCCTTGATTTGGAATCCACGCGGTATCGTTCGAGATCGGCCTCGTACCACTCCGCAAAGAGTCGCGCAAAGTCACTCTTCTTGAGCATGTATTGCGCGAATAGCGGCTGATAGTCGCGTTTACGCAGTTCTCGGAAGCACGCTAGGTACCGGTCGTAGTCAAAGGTTCCTGACTTCAGCACTTCGATAAGGGCACGATGCCGAATGCGCGCGGTTACCGTCGCGACGACAAGGCGCAAGACCACTGCGTGCGGAGCGACCGGCTCAAGAGTCGCCGCAATGTTCTGATCTTCCGCGACATGCTGGAACGCGGGGATGCTCCTCGAGTTGCGCGGAGACCGCGGGAGAGGCGATTTCTTAGGCGGCAGACTCGATCTCCGTCGACATAGGCGGCGTTCCTCCGCCGGTTGCGATCTGCGAGGTGGTGATGTCGGCCTTTGCCCACGACGAGATCGACAACGAGGAGAGGCGGCCCGAGAGGACTTCTTGCATTTCTGTCGTCTCATCGAGCGCATTGGAAGACGACCTGCCGGTGTATTGCGCGCACTCGATATCGTGGAAGAGCGAGTCGAGCGAGACGTCATAGCCCATCGCGCGCGCGTACGTGCGAACGGAACTCAGGCCAACGCGGTCATACGCGCCAGCCTCGAGCTTGGCGATGAACGGCTGCTTGCAACCGACCCGGCAGGCCAGTTCTTCCTGCGAGAGTCCGCGCTGCTTTCGGAGAGCCTTCATGCGCTGCGACAGGCCGAAGCGCACCTCACTTTCGCGAAAAAGGCGATCGTTGTCCGGATCGCTGCGAAACTCGGCGATGAAGTCTGCGGCGCGCACTCCCCGACTGTGGTGGACGCTTTCTTTAACCTTAACCTTACTCATTCACGAAACTCCCTGACCTCTAACTTCATCGGCACGTGGAAGGATGCGCCGCATGTACCGCTCGCCCTCGCGGTCGTTCACTTTGACGAAGGCGCCGATGAACCATAGACACCCCTTGCCCCAAGCGAAGACGACGCGCAGCGTGCCCGCCGGATGGCTTCCCTCGAACTGGGCGACCTTCCGATCGGTTCGTTTGTCGAGAAAGCTCTGAATGAACGTCACATCGCTTCCTTCGAGTTGCTGAAAGACCCAGGCTACGTCCGCCTGCGCCCCGGCGTCAAGCGAGGAGCGCATCTCCGCCAGGGCTTTCTGGTGGAGCATGAGAGGGACGCGCCGTGCCGCCTTTTTCTGTGTCCTGGGCATTATTCCCCTGGCATTATATTCCTTAGAGGTTATATCGGGCCGACACCCGAAGCACCCTCCTGGGCGCTCGTCACCCGTGGCGATGGCCACCCGGCTGGGGCAACCTCGCCGGCTAGGAGGGGTTATTCCCAAAACGGGGAATACCTCTTACCAAATTGACTCGCTATTTCCCGTTTTAAGGATTTTTCCGAACCACTATGCATAAAGCCAGCGCCTCCCCTCCCCCCATCGTCGGCGACTCCGTCCAAGACCGCGTGGATCGCTTCATCGCGCACCTGCGCCGGGTCGAAGATGTCTTCAACAGCGCGAGCCGCGAGCACGGGCTGGGCGTGGAGATCTCGGCGCAAGCCGCAATTAAAGGTATTAAGGCCGGCGTTGGTGTCCAGCGCGCGATGGACTACACGGACGGGGCGGATGATTCCGGGATTCTCCACGACGAGCAGATCGTCACTGCCGTCGCCGCGATCGCGCAGATCGTCGCGGGGAACGAACAGGTCCTCGTGCATGGTCCAATGCAGTCGGGTAAGACGACGACATCCCTGGCGATGCAACTCACGGCGCCCACGTATTACCTTATAAAAGGGCGAGCACTCTATCCGTTCTACCTACTGACCGCGCACACGTCGCAAGAGGAGCAGACGTTGCACGAACTGCAGCGCTTCGTCGGCTTTTATAGCAACCTCACGTTTCACCGCACGGCCAAGACCGTGCCGCTCGCTGCGTTCAACACCGTGTTTACGCACACTCCGACGCTCGAGATCTATCGCGAGAACGTTTTGAAGGATGCGCTCGAGCACGGGCTCTTCAGTCAGCAGCTCAAGCCCGAAGACTTCATGTCGACGCGCGTGATGGGCGAGAAGATCGATCGGATCGCCGCGCGGTTGAAGAAGATCGTGAACGCCGGGTTCGTGCCGCTGCTCATCATCGACGAGCCGCAGTACGGCGTGATGGATAGGATCGTTGAGGATCCCAATACCAAGACTCGTCGCAAGGTGGAGTCGGTCTTTAAGCGCATCTTCCGCGCCGTCGAGAGGGTGCTAAAGGTGCCGAAGGGCAGCCACGCGTTCGTGGCGCTTAGCGCGACGCCCTACGAAATGTACGACATTGAGGGCATCACGGTGGTGAGACAGAAGCTGGGAGGCGGCTACCAAGGATTCAACTTCTTCGCGGGCGAGGCGATCGATCCGGACGCGAAGTGTAGCCCGCCCACAATCGTCTCGCTGTCCGAGGCTGCGACGCGGTATAAGGAGTCGTTCCTCGGCAAGATCAACATGGCTGCGTTCAACAAGAGCGAGCGCTTCGTCAAGGTCCGCCGTCGGCTTGACGTGCCGGAGAAGATGACGCATGCACAGTATCGGGCGGCGTGCGTCGGAGCGCTCGGCAAGACGCTGCGCAAGATCGCTCTGGATCATCCAGGAGAGAGCTTCGGCGTCTGCATTCGGTCGCGCAACAACAACGATTTCGCACGCGTGTTCGCGACCGAGCTCGGCATCGACGACGTTTACGAGACGCTGCACTACTCCGGGGACGGCGTGCGAGGCATGAGCGTCAAGCGGCTTTTGGCCACGCGGAAGAATCCCCGCAAGCCGTACGTGCTGTGGGTGACGAACCGCGCTCGCATGGGCGACGCGTTCCCGAAGAGCGCCCGCTACTTCATCGAGCTCACCGAGAAATTCACCGACATGAACTCGATGTTCCAGGGATTCATCGGCAGGGCATGCGGTTACGGGAAGTGCTCGACCGTGATCCTGTCGGACGCGAACGCCGATATGATCCGCACGGTGTCGTATGTCGATGGTCGCTACGTCTTCACGCCGAGCCGCGGCTCAGTCATCGTCGGCCGCAAGCGGCGGGGCAGGCCGAGTGGTCTAGTTGTCGTTGAGCGCGGCGACGATTCCGTTCTCGAGCGGTTCTTCAGCGCGATCGACAACGGGTTCCGGCACGAGCGCCTCACGACTGTCACTGGCAAGTCTCTGCCGCTCAAGCGCAAAGGCGGCGGCGCGGACGACCTCGCGACCGCGCCACTGTTCCGGTTGGCTGCTGCGACCGGCTTGTTCGAACACGTCGAGAGCCCGGCGAACCGGGATCGTATCGCTCCCGGATATCCGGACTTTCACATTGTGCGCGAGGACGAGCAGATCGTCTCGACCGGGCGCGTGACCGGCAAGATCGGATATAAGCTCGACGGTAAGGGAGGCTGCACTGTGATCGCCCGCGAGTACACGAGCGACCTGCGCCAATCCGGTGTGCGTGGCCGTGGCGAGCAGAAGACTCTGCTGCCGCAAGTCGTATTCCGCAAATACAATCCGGCCACGGGCAAGACGATGACCGACCCGGAGCACCGACGCGAGGGCGAGTGGCGTGCGCACGCGCTCGTCTTGCCGCTCCTGCGGCCCGTGAGCCCGATCATCGCCGCCGACGTGACCCTGCCGCGTCCGCAAGCGCTCTTCTACGACAACACGAACGCGGCGGAACGGTGCGACATCAGCGAAGCGGTGCGCAACGTCGGGCGCCTCGGTCAGGGCCGGCCTAGGCGATAAGCGAGGGCGACGGAGTTCCAATAATGCGCGTCGAAGCGTTCCGTCAACAAGTCGCCTTCGGGCGACTGCAGCGCCGGAAAGATGCCCGACCCGATCAGGTCTCGGACGCGCACCCTTCCGACCATATCGCATGGAGGATACGGCCGATGACGCCGAACGGCGCCGTCGGCGCGATCTGCTCTTGGGAACGAGCTTTACTAATAAAGACAACGCGAAGGCCGTGAAATACGGCCGGTACAGTGTCGTTGACTTGTTCTGCGGATGCGGCGGTTTGTCGGCCGGCCTCGAGTCGACCGGTCTATTCCAGACGCTCATCGCCGTGGATAAGTCGCCGGTCGCACTCGCGACGTTCGCCGCGAACCACCACAACGCTAAGAAGCCTCCACTGGTCATCGAGGCGGACCTGGGTCGCCTCGACGCTTCGGTGATCCGAAAGAAACTGCGGAGGCAGGGAATTCTAACCGGGCAGCTCGACTGTTTGGTTGGTGGACCGCCGTGCGAAGGTTACTCGCAAAACAAGGCCGAGCGTTCCAACGCACGCTCGCAGTTCCACTTCCTTGCCTTAAAGTCACACTCGACGCGCCACTGGGACGGCGCGGAACAGATGGCGATACCGCGGCTACCCAACAAGCCGGCACGCGCTCATCGCAAGGATGATCGCAATACGCTGTTCCGCGTCATTCTGCGCGTTGCGGAGCTATGTCGGCCCAAGATAGTGCTTATCGAGAATGTTCCTGACATCCTGACGTATCGGAATGGTGCTGTCCGCCGAGAGATTGAGCTCACACTCAAGCGCCTAGGGTACTTTGTCGATATTCGCATTCTGAACGCGGCGGATTATGGAGTTCCGCAGCTGCGGCGGCGCGCGTTCATCGTGGCGCAGCGCAAGGACGTGCACGCAGCCAGCATGATGTCCGCCTTCCCGGGCCCGACGCACACTGCGTCGGAGAGCAGCGGTAGGCTCAAAGATCTCCGTGGCGATCACGGGCGCCATGTCACCGTGTGGGAAGCGATCGGAGATCTCCCGCTCCCACGGGTCGAAAAAGGCGTGCGCAGCCGTCCTGCAGGTCACCGTGCATCCGCGAAATTATCCAAGTACCGCGCGTGGGCGCAGTGCGATGGGCCAGTATGCAACCACGAAGAACGTCCAATCTCACAGCGCGTGCTCAAGCGCGTGCGCGCGATGAAACCCGGCATGCGCACGCACGAGCTTCCTTCACGGCTGCGAACACGGAAGTTTTATTACAACTCGTACGGCCGACTGCAGTGGGACAGACCGGCCAACACCGTAACGAAGAGCTGCATGTATCTTGGGTCCGGCAAGTTCGCGCATCCTGAACAGGACCGTGGCTTGACGGTCCGGGAGGCCGCACGGCTTCAGTCTTTTACCGACGGCTTCAAGTTCGTCGGCTCCTCGCCGAAGATGATCGCGAATCTCATCGGTGGTGCGGTCCCACCACTGCTTGCGCGCGCATTTGGCTTGCAAATCGCGAGTTTGCTAGCGGCATGCGAGCGCCGCGAGCGCGTTCGGGTACCACGGAAGATTGGCGCAACGGGCTACCGGGCAGCGGAGCGCCGTCGTCGCACGATTCGACCAATCTCGGCGCAGACGCCATCGGTGTCCTCGCGCACGCGGCATTCGGCGTAGCGGAGCACGACATAGCCCCGAGCCTCCAGCAGTTTGCGCGCCCGCTGTTCGCGCGCGTCGATCCGCGCGAACTTTACGAGCCAGCGCTCGGCGTTCGGCCCGCCAACCCTTGGACGCCCGTGCACAGGACAGTCGTGCCAAAAGTGCCCGTCGACAAATACCGCGACGAGCGCACGTGTGAAAGCAACGTCGACTGTGAGCCGCTCACCAATTCGGGCCTGGACCCGATACCGCAGTCCTGCGGCATGGAGAGCCCGACGAAGCAGCATCTCAGGAGTAGTATCCCGCGAGGAGCGGGATGCCAAAGCGGCCGAGGCCGCCGTGGTGATCCAGCGTTCGCTCGAGCGCGAGGTCCCTGTCCATGCGGGTCGGCGCTTCCTCGGGGTTTTCAGCACACTACAATATTAACCCAAGCGCCAAGCGAGGTACCAGGCAACCCGACTCCAAAGTCTCTGACATGCAACCGAGCCCAGGGAGAAGAACGACGGCCGTCGGTGCCGACGGCGTGCGCCCCACGGAGTACCAGATTCGCTCGGGTCATTTTGTGATCCCGGCCGGATTCTATGAGTCGAACAAGGACGCTGTGGCCTGGAAATCAGGCTTTGACGTGGTCGCGTTTGGAACGGAATACTGCGGGAGGAAAATCGACGAAGACCGCAGGCTGAACGTGCGGCTGCGCGATCATATCTCACCGGGCGATACAATTCGATTGAGCCTGCGTGGTCGGACATTACATGTGGAGAAGGAACAGAGCGGCAGCGCTCAATGAGCGAGCCGCATCGCGACGCCGCCCGGAGGTCAACCCGAAAGGGTGCGCTGGATATGGTCGAGCGTCTGCACTGCGCTTAAACACTGTGCCACGCTGGCGATTGGCTCGCGGCCTTCGCGGATTGCCGAGATGAACTCCCGGTCCTGCAGCTCGATGCCGTTCATCGATACGGCGACGCCGGTCAGGTCGACTTTGTGATTGTCCTCGTAGAGGTCGTCGTAGCGGGCTAGGTAGGTACCGTTGTCGCAGATGTATCGGAAGAACGTGCCGAACGGGCCTTCGTTGTTGAAGGACAGCGACAGGGTGCAGATTGCGCCGTTGGGGACCTTCATCAGGATGCCCATGTCCATGGCGATTCCGAGTTGTGGGTGGATCGGGCCCTGGACTCCGATCGCGTGTGAGGCGATCTCGCCGTTTTGGTATTGGAAGAGGTCTACGGTGTGGCAGGCGTGGTGCCAGAGGAGGTGATCCGTCCAGCTGCGGGGTTTGCCGAGCGCGTTCGTGTTGGTGCGGCGGAAGAAGTACGTTTGGACGTCCATCTGCTGGATCTTTAGTTCGCCGGCTTTGATGCGGTTGTGGATCCATTGGTGGCTCGGGTTGAAGCGGCGGGTGTGGCCGCCCATCGCGACCACGCCCGTTTCGCGCTGGACCTGCACGAGGCGCTCAGCGTCGGCGAGGTTGTCGGCGATCGGAATCTCGATCTCCACGTGCTTGCCGGCGCGCATCACCTGCTCGGCCTGCGCGGCGTGCAGTTGCGTCGGGGTCGCGAGGATCACCGCTTCGACTTCCGGGATCGCTAGCGTCTCCGCGAGGTCGGTAGTCCAGTGCGGGATGTTCCACTTGCGCGCGACTTCTTCGGTGCTGTCGGGGCTGCCGCCGGCGAGGGAGATCACCTCGACGTCCTCGATATTCGCGAGCGCCTCGAGGTGCTTGATGCCGAACGCGCCTTGCCCGGCCAGGCCGAGCTTCATCGAAGAACGACTTCCTCGGCGGCCTCGGGCTCCTCTTCGACGTCCGGCATTCCTACCTCGATGCGCGATTCTGCGAGCTTGCGTTGTGGGAGGCTTGGGTTTTCGATGATTAGGTGGCCGACTGCGGTGTTCGAGGCGGGGACGTGGTAGAAGCGGTAGACTTCTTTTGCGTCGTCGCTGAGGGCGCCGCGCATGATTAGCCACATCACCATCTCGATGCCTTCGGACCCGGCTTCGCGGACGTAGTCGACGTGTGGGAGTTTTGCCAGGCTTTCGGGGTCGGAGGTGAGCTTGTCGAGGAATGCGGTGTCGAACTCGCGGTTGATGAGGCCGGCGCGGGGGCCTTGCAGTTGGTGCGACATGCCGCCGGTGCCGAAGACGACCACGCGCAGCGGGCGGTCGAACGATTCGACGGCTTTGCGGATCGCTTTGCCGAGCATGTAGCAGCGGTGGCCGGTCGGCGGCGGGTACTGCACGACGTTGACAGCTAGCGGGATCACTTGCACCGGCCATTCCTGCGGCTGGCCGAACATCAGCGAGAGTGGCACGGTGAGGCCGTGGTCGACTTCCATCTTGTTGACGATCGTGATGTCGAACTCGTCGAGGATCAGCGACTGCGCGATGTGCCACGCCAACTCGGGATGGCCTTTGACGACCGGGACCGGGCGCGCGCCCCAGCCTTCGTCGGCTGGCGGAAACTCCGCCGCGCAGCCGAGCGCGAACGTTGGAATCAACTCGACTGAGAACGCCGACGCGTGATCGTTGTAGACCAGGATGACGACGTCCGGCTTCAACTCGGCGATCCACTTCTTCGAGGGCTCGAAGCCGCGGAAGAGCGGCTCCCAGTACGGCGTCCCGGTTTTGCCGAGATCGATCGCCGCGCCGATCGCCGGGACATGCGACGTGGCGACGCCGGCGAGAATTTCAGCCACGGTGTTCCCATTCCGATTTGCTGCGGTTGCCGTCCGGCGGACGCCCGCCTTCGAGCATCATCTTCGCGTAGTCGTCCTGTGTCGAGCCGGTCATGAGCGCGGCGATCTGCTGGAACGACAGGCCGTCGCACGCCGCGAGCTTTGCGGTGTAGTAGATGTTGCCGCCGAGCTCGAGCATTCGGTTCCAGTCGCGGTCGAGGATCGACTGTCTCTGCTCGTCGGTCATCGGGAACTTCGCGAGGTACGCGCGCTCGTCGGAGCGGAACGCGTCGCGATTTTCTGCCTTCATCAATGACATGCAGAACATGTTGAGATGATATCCCTGCCGCGAGCGCTCCGCGTCGAACAAGATCGTTCCGGGAATGTCGTCGAACGCGGGGTCGTGGCTCATCGCGACTCGGGCCAGTAGAGGCGGTTGGGGTTGTCGACGAGCAGTTTCTGCTGCAGCTCCGGCGTCCGCGCGATGCGCGCGATCATGTCGACCAGCTCGCCGTCGTCGGGGACGATCCAGGTCATGTTCGGATGCGGCCAGTCCGTGCCCCACAGCACACGGTCCGGAAACCGTTCGACCAGCATGCGCTGAAACGGGACGACGTCGTTGTACGGAGGGCCTTCGACGGTGAGGCGTTCCGGGCAGGTAACCTTCGTCCAGATGTTGGGGTGCTCGTCGAGCAGCCGCACGAACCGTTGGAACTCGGGATCGCCGACGCCCTTCGCGACGTCCGGACGTCCCATGTGGTCAACGACGATCGTCCCCGGCAATGACGTTAAGAACGGCGTGAGGCCCTCTTGGTCGGGCGCCTCGAAGTAGACCACGATGTGCCAGCCGAGCGGTGCGATCTTCTCCGCGACGCGCAGATAGTTCTCGCGCGGCGTCGCGTCGACGAGCCGCTTGACGAAGTTAAACCGGACCGCGCGCACGCCGGCTTCGTCGAGTTCCTTGAGCTCGTCATCGGAGACGTCGTAGCGCACGACGGCAACGCCCTTCGCGTTGCCGCCGGACGCCCGTAGCGCGTCGACCAGCGCCGAGTTGTCGCGCCCGTGGCAGCTCGCCTGCACGATGACGTTCTTGCTGAACTCCAGAAAGTCGCGCAGCTCGAAGAGCTTCTCCTTGGGCGCATCGCACGGCGTGTACTTGCGCTCGGGCGCATATGGGAACACGTCGCCCGGGCCGAAGACGTGACAGTGCGCATCGACCGCACCCATCGGCGGCGCGTACGCCGGTATGCGCGGATTCGGATGGTACGGCCGGTAGTCCGCGTCCATCGTGAACGCCGCGGTCATCGTGCGACCTCCGCAAGCTTCGCCAGCTTCGGCGCCAGCCTCGGGTACACGCGCGCGGCATTTTCGGAGAAGATCTTGCGCTTGTCGCCGTCGCTGAGCGGGAGCGCGTCGACGTAGCGCTTCGTGTCGTCGTAGTTGTGCCCGGTCTGCGGGTCGATCCCGCGCACCGCGCCGACCATCTCCGAGCCGAAGATGATGTTCTCGACCGGGATCACCTTCGCGAGCAAGTCGATCCCCGGCTGGTGGTAGACGCAGGTGTCGAAGAAGACGTTATTCAGCAGCAGCTCGCCGAGCGGCGGACGCTTCATGTCCTGCGCGAGCCCGCGGTAGCGGCCCCAGTGGTACGGTACCGCGCCGCCGCCGTGCGGGATCACGAAGCGCAGCGTCGGAAAGTCCTTGAACAGGTCCGATGCCAGGAACTGCATGAACGCGGTCGTGTCGGCGTTGAGGTAGTGCGCGCCGGTCGCGTGGAAGTTCGGATTGCAGGACGCGCTGACGTGCACCATCGCCGGAACGTCCAGCTCGACCATCTTCTCGTAGAGCGGATACCAGTGCTTGTCGGTCAGCGGCGTACTCGTCCAGTGGCCGCCTGACGGATCCGGGTTGAGGTTACAGCCGACGAATCCCAGCTCGTTCACGCAGCGCTCCAGCTCCGGGATACTGTTGGCCGGCGGCGCGCCGGGCGATTGTGGGAGCTGGCAGACGCCGGCGAAGTTCTGCGGGTAGAGCGTGCAGACGCGCGCGATCAAGTCGTTGCAGGCGCGCGTCCACTCGATGCTGGTCGCTTCGGTGCCGACGTGGTGTGCCATCGCCGAGGCGCGCGGGGAGAAGATCGTTAGGTCGGTTCCCCGCTCGCGCTGGAACTTGAGCTGCGCGTTCTCCAGGCTCTCGCGAATCGCGTCGTCGCTGATGGCGATGCTCTCGGGCGCAGGCGCGTTCGAGCCGTCCTTGAGCGCGGCGAGCTGGGCGTCGCGGAAGTCTTGCAGTGGCTTCGGCGCGGTCGTGTAGTGGCCGTGGCAGTCGACGATCACGCCGGTGCTCCGTGTGGCGACGTCGCGTACGACGTTTGCTCGCCCTTCGACAAGCTCAGGGCGACAACGTCGGTGGGAACCAGTACCTCACCGCGCATCAAGGCGCGCGCGGTACGCAGCAGCGCGGAGCGCTCGACGCGCGGCCTTCCGCTGCCGTCGTCGACGAGCACCATCTCGACGGTGAAGAATCCGGTCGGGTGCTCGATCTCCAGGCTGCGCGCGCCGAGCTGTCCGCCGCCGCCCGCGATCTCGGCGGCGACCGTCCCCGGATACGCGCACGCCGTCGCGACGCTGACCGCGCCGAAGACGCCGATTGCCTTGTGCACTTTCTTCGGGATAAAGTTGCGCGTTGAGACCGCGCCGCCGTGCTGCGGCGCGCCGACCAGACACATCTTCGGCACCGTCTTGTTCGTCACGTCGCCGAGGTTCATCAGCTTGCCGGCGGCGAGCCGGACCTGCTCGACGCGCGCCTTCAGCTCCACGTCGGCCTCCAAGTCCTCGGGCGACTCGTGCGTGGTCTTGCCGAAGTCCGACGCGCGCATCACCACCACCGGCATCCCGTTGTCGATCAGTGTCGCCTCGATTCCCTCAACGACGTCGCGCGCGTTGCCGGTCGGCAGCAGCGCGCCGCCGGTGCTCGAGCCCGCGATGTCGAGGAAGTCGATCACGATCGGTGCCGCGGTTCCCGGAACGCCGTCGATCCGCGCGTCGCCGTCGTAGCGGACGCGCCCGCCCGGCGTCTGCACCGTCGCGACCGCGATGCTGTCCGTGTTAACCATGTTGATGCGGACTTTCGTCTCGTCGCCGGTCGCCGCGACGAGCCCGCGCTCGATCGCGAACGGCCCGATCCCGGCCAGCATGTTGCCGCAGTTCTGCGACGCGTCGACGCGCGGCTCGTCCGGAATCACTTGCAAAAAAAGATAATCCACATCCGCGTCCGCCCGCGTCGCGGGCGAGACGATCGCCACTTTGCTGGTGAGCGTGTCGGCGCCGCCGATCCCGTCGATCTGCCGCACGTCGGGCGAGCCCATCGCGGCGAGCAGCACGCGGTCGCGCACGTCCGGATCGCTCGGCAGATCGGAGGCGAGGAAGAACGGCCCCTTCGAGGTGCCGCCGCGCATCAGCGTGCACGGGATCGCCGTCTGCGTCACGAGCTTCGCCCTTCCGCGAACGCGCGCGCGTCCTCGTAGTATTTCAAGCCCTTCGCGGCGAGCTTTTCGCGCATCCCGTACACGTCCAAGCCGACTTCGCCGGCGGCGAACCGCGCGCGGTTCTTCGTTTCTTTTTCGATCCGGGCCGCGGACGCCGCGAGCGCTTCGGCGACGCGCGCGCGCGGCACGACCAGCACGCCGTCGTCGTCGGCGACGATCGCGTCGCCCGGCTCGACGCGCTGGCCCGCGCACACCACCGGCACGTTGATATCGCCGAGCGTCTCCTTCACCGTCCCTTGCGCGAAGATCGCTTTCGACCACACCGGAAAGCCCATCTCTTCCAGCGTTCGCACATCGCGAACGCCGGCCTCGATGATCAGTCCCTGCACGCCGCGCGCTTTCAGCGAGCCGCCGAGCAGATCGCCGAAGTAGCCGTCCTCGCACGGCGAGGTCGGGACGACGACCAGCACGTCGCCCTCCTGCATCAGCTCGACCGCGACGTGGATCATGGTGTTGTCGCCCGGCGGCACCGTCACCGTGACCGCGTTCCCCGCGATCGACGCGCCGCGGTAGATCGGCGCATGTACGCGTGCATCAGCCCGGAGCGGCCGATCGCTTCGTGAACCGTAGCCACCCCGCGCTCGGCCAGCGGCGCCAGCTCGGCGGGGGGCGTGCGCGTGATGGTTCGGACGACGGCTCCGCTCATCAGACGCCCGGTTTTCACATCGCAGCGCCCCGCCTCCTGGACCGTGCGCTCAGGCAGGTGAAAAAGGCGTCGACCGCCGCCGGCCCTAAGACGCGGGCGTGATCGACGAGCTCGTTCTGGCGAACCGGATCCTCTACGACCGCGGGGTCGTCGACGGGTTCGGCCACGTCAGCGTGCGCGACGAGCACGATCCGCAGTGCTTTCTGCTCGCGCGAAGCATGGCCCCGGCGCTCGTCACCGCCGGCGATGTGATGACGTTCGCGCTCGACGGCACCGCGCTGGGCGGCGACGCGCGCCCGCCGTACTTGGAACGGTTCATCCACGGCTCGATCTACCGCGCGCGGTCCGACGTCAACGCGGTCGTGCACTCGCATTCGCCCGCCGTGATCCCGTTCGGAATCGTCGCGGGCGCGGGGCTGCGGCCGGTCTTTCACATGGCTTCGTTTCTCGGCGCCGGTGAGACGCCGGTGTTCGAGATTCGCGACGCCGCCGGACCGGACAACGACCTGCTCGTGCGCGACGAACGGCTCGGCGACGCGCTGGCGGCGACGCTCGGTTCGAGCACGGTCGTGCTGATGCGCGGCCACGGCTCCACGACGGTCGGCCGCACGCTGCGCGAAGCGGTGTTTCGCGCGGTCTACACGGAAGTCAACGCGCGCCTGCAGCGCGAAGCGACGAACATGGGCGGCGCGGTGACCTTTTTGAGCGAGCTGGAGTCCAAGCGCTCCAGCGAGTCGAACGCCGGGCAGATCGAACGCGCGTGGGAGTTGTGGCGGCGCGCGCTCGCCGGAGAAGTAGCATGACGCAGAACGACACGCCGCCGCAAGTCGACCCGCAGGCGCGCGCGTTCCTCGACTACATCGCGGCGCTGAACCGTCCGCCGCTGGAGACGATGCCGCTCGACGAGGTGCGCGCGCTGTTCGAAGAGGCGTTCACGCGCCTCGGCGGCCCGCCGCTGCCGGTGGGCAGTGTCATGGAGGTCACCGCACCCGGGCCGCGCGGTCCGATCCTGATTCGCGTCTACACGCCGGAAGGTGCGGCCGAGCCCCGCCCGATGCTGGTGTATTTTCACGGCGGCGGCTGGGTGTGCGGCAGCCGCGACAGCTACGACTCGGTGTGCCGGCTGCTGACGCGGGAGAGCGGCTGCGCCGTCGCTTCGGTCGACTATCGCCTGGCGCCGGAGCACCCCGCGCCCGACCCGTTCGAAGACTGCTACGCGGCGCTCGAATGGCTCGCGGCGCATGCCGCCGAGCTCGGCGCCGACGCGAGCCGGCTCGCGATCGGCGGCGACAGCGCGGGCGGCGGGCTCGCCGCCGGCGTCGCCTTGAAAGCGCGCGACGCGAACGGTCCGAAGATCGCGCACCAGCTCCTGGTGTATCCGGCCGTCGGCGGCGGCGTGACGCAAAGCGAATCATATCGTCTCTACAGCGACGGCTATTTCCTCACCGCCGAGCGCATCGCGTTCTACGACCGCTGTCACATGCCGCGTCCGGAGCTGGCCGACGTGCCGTACGTTTTCGCCGATCGCGCGGAAACGTTGCGCGGCCTGCCGCCGGCGACGCTGATCTTCGCCGAGTGCGATCCGATCCGCGACGAAGGCCTGAAGTACGCCGAACGGCTGCGCGCCGACGGCGTCCCGGCCGACGTGCGCGTTTACCCCGGAATGATCCACGCGTTCTTCTCGTTCATCGGCATCTTCGACCAAGGCCGCGAAGCCGTAACCTACGCCGGCCGCGCGGTCGGGAAAGCGCTCGGCGCCGTCGTCGCGTGAGCAACATCAACACGATCGCGCTCATCCTGCTGGTGTGCTGGGACCGTGACGGCGACGAGGCCCCGAAACGGCGGGAGGACGAGCCGCCGGAATAGCGCCGCGGGCCCGCGCGTCAGGCGGTCGACTCTTCCACGGTCAGACCCGCCTCCGCGCGCAGGCGCGCCAACAGCTCCTCCGCGGTCAGGGCACGCGCGAACAAATGACCTTGCGCGCAGGGACAGCCCATCATCTCTAACAGCGCGAGCTGCTGTTCGTCCTCGACGCCTTCGGCGACGACGTGCAGGCCGAGGTCGTGGCCGACGTGCACCAGCGCGCCGACGATCACCCGGCTGTCGATTCGATCGTGCAGATCGCGCACGAACGAGCGGTCGATCTTGATGCACGTGATCGGCAAGCGCTGCAAGTACGCGAACGAGGAGTAGCCCGTGCCGAAGTCGTCGAGCGCGACCGTCGCGCCGGTTTCCGTGAGCCGCCGCAGGACGTCGAGCGTGAGCGGGCGATCCGACATCACGGCGCTCTCGGTGATCTCGAACTGCACTTCCGAGGGGTCGATGCCGTGGCGGCCGGCGAGCGCCGCGAAGCGTTCGGGGAGCGCTGGATCGGCGACGTCCCACGCCGAGAGGTTCACCGCGACGTTGCAGCGCAGCCCTTCGGCGCGCCAGCGGGCGAGGTCGCGCAGCGCCGTGTCGAGCACCCAGGCGGTGACGCGGCCGATCAAGCCGACGCGCTCGGCGACCGGGACGAACGAGTCGGGCCCGAGCATGCCACGCTCGGGATGCACCCAGCGCACGAGCGCCTCGGCCGACACCGTGCGGCGCACGTCGAGCGCGATCACCGGCTGGTAGCGCAGCGCGAGCGCGTCGCGCGTGACCGCGTCGCGCAGCTCGGTCACCACCGCCAGCGCGTCGGGATCGCGGTCCATCGCGGGATCGAACACGGCGAAGCCGGCGTGCTCGTCGCGCGCGCGCTGCATCGCGATGATGGCGTGGCGCGTCAGTTCCGCCGCTTCGGTCAGCACGCCGGCCGCGTGCGCGATCCCCAGCGTCACGCGCAGGCCGACGACGTGGCCGTCGACGCGGAACGGATCGTCCGCGACGGTCGCGATGCGGCGGATGAAGGCGAGCGTCTCGGGCTCGCCGGCACCGGGCAAGATCCAGCCGAAGCGGTCGCCGTCGATGCGCGCGAGCGTCGCGCCGATGCGCTGCGTGCGCTGCGCCAAGCGCGCGGCCAGCTCGCGCAGCGCGGTGTCGGCGCCGCGCGGGCCGAGCGTCGCGTTGACGTCGGCGAAGTCTTCGACGTCGAGCACCACGACGGCCAGCGGATCGCGCGTGCGGCGCGAGGTGAGCAGCGACTGCTCGAGGCGGTCGAGGAACAGCTCGCGGTTCGGCAGCTCGGTGAGCGCGTCGTGCGTGGCGCGGAACGCCAATTTCGCTTCGAGGCCGCGCCGCTCGGAGAGGTCGATCGCGACGCCGGTCGCACCGGCGATCTCGCCGCTCGCGTCGCGAAACGGCGCGAAGCGCATCTCGAGCGCGACGCTGTCGCTCGAGATCGCTTCGACGACCTCTTCGCCGGCCAGCGCGCGCAGCGCCGTCTCGCGCAGCGCGCGCACGGCGCCCGCGCGGTCCGGCAGCTCGTCGCCCACTTCAGTCCCGTCGAGCCCGAGCCGCACGAGATCGATCCCTTCGCGGAACGTCACGCGGCAGTGCCGGTCGACGGCCAGAAACGCGACCGGTGCCGTCTTGAGCACCGAGCGCAGGAACGCTTCATGGCGCAGGACTGCGGCGTCGACGTGGGCGCGGTCGAGCGCGCTGGCGGCAAACCCGCCGAGCGTCGAGGCGATGACTTCCTGCGGGCGCGTGATCGTCACGTCGGTGCGGAAGCGCAGCACGAGCCGGCCGAAAGCGCGCTTCGGCGTCTCGATCGGCACGCACAGCGTCTCGCCGCCGTCCCCGTCGCCCGCGAGCGAGGGTTCGCCGTCGCTCGCGCCGCGCGGTGCGCCGTGGTGGGTCTCGATGCAGCCGTCGTCCGCGCCGAGCAGCCGCGTCGCGTAGCGCACGATCAGCTTCATCAGCGCATCGACGTCTTCGGCGAGGGTCGCCGCGCGCATCAGCTCGGCGAGCGCGTGCGCGACGTTTCGCTCGCGCTGCGCGCGCGCGAGCAGGCCCATGTTCGCGAGCGTCGGCGCGATCTGCTCGCCGGCGGTCCGCATTGTCTCCAGGTCGTGCTCGCTGAAGGCCCGCTCGGTGTACGAGCGCGCGACGAGCACGCCGCGAGGTCGGCCCTCGACGCGGACCGGCACCGCGGCGCCGGCCCGGATGTGCAGCTCGCGCATCCAGACGGGTCCCTCGTCGGGGATGCCCTCGTCGGCCGTCGTGAGCGTCTGGTCCTCGGCGAACGCCTTGCCGGTGATTCCCTGACCCGGGTTGATCACCGGGATCGGGATGCTGACGCGGGGGTCGTTGTCGGCCAGCGCGGTGAGGACTTCTTCGTGCGCGTCCCACCAGTACAGCGCGGCGCCGTCGAGGTGCAGCAGCTGCTTGACGTGATCGACGGCCAAGCTGGCGAGCTTTTCGGGATCGAGCAGCGCGCTGGCCGCGGCAAGCACCGCCTCTAGGGCGGTTGCCGGTACGTTGTCGACCTCGTGCTGCATCCAGGGCCTCCACCCGCGCCCGCATGCGACCTACAGGCGCAGGGTGGTGTACCCTGCGAGGAAGCTGGGATAACCGCGGGGACCGCTCAGCCGCGAACCCCCGGCGGCCAACCTCGGAAACCGGCGGTTCCTTCGAAGGAGTCCCGCTGTTGATTATGGATCGTGCTGGAATCGTATGAGAAGGAAGACAGGTACCAGAAATACCGCGACCGCGCGACCAAGCGCGCCGTCAAGCCGGGCGACGGATAACGTCACCACTTCAAAGCGAAAAGTTACTATCCGCCGCCGGAAGAGCGAGCCGAAAGAGGTCCAACCGGATGAGCGCACCGCAAGACTACTGGACGAACTTCCGACGCTGGCACAGTCCGTGCGAAAGGACGCAGCGGCCGCCGCACGCATTGATGCGGAGCTCGCCAGCCTTGAAGGGGTATACGCCCTGGAGCGAGAGAGGGACGGCGCAAGCACACCAATGCTCGCTGTTAGTCGCGATTAAGCGCTTTGCCGAAAAAGGCGGGAGATGTTTGCGATCTGCGCACGTGGTTGCTCGAAGGCAACCGCACTACGGATGATGCGCATGAGCATTCCCGGTGTCGTAGATGTTGCTGGGACTATGCATCGTGACGATAAACTGAATCGCCGAAAAAGACCCCGCGTAAGCGCTCGTATAGATAACGACTCCTCCTGAAGAACCGATTACGGTGCCGCCATCTATCTCTGCCGATTGGTATACGGCTTTCCCGCTCGAGTCATACAGCGTATAGCTATAGGTGTAGGAATATTCGGGAAGAGACGTATCCCACGTCGCCGTGAAGCCGTCGATAGCATCGCCGGAGAATGAATCGACGACTCCAGCGAGCTGATCAGTTGTGAACGGAACCGAGTCCGCGCTCTTACCGTCCGAGCCGTCTGCGCAGTCGCTGCACTGATCTTTGTTTACTTCGCTACTCACTGATCGCGCCTTAGGAATCGACTCGTTTGGCTTCAACGCGCGAAGCGCTGTCGGTAGGGCACGGCTAGGATATTGATACCACTCGTTTCCGCGTTCTATCGTAACCGTAGCGGTGCGGGGGAACGCTAGAGTGTTGCCGCCGTTCTCAACGACGACCGCGCTTGCCGTCTTTTGATACGTAGCCGATCCCGGGAAAACAAAGCTCCGATTTCCGGACTGAACAATCAAAGTGTCCACGTTGTATATGTTCGAGCCAGGCGGCAATTCGCCGTGTATCCGGAGCTGAGCTGAAGAGCGCATATGCGCGGATATGCTGTTATGCGCAGATGGAACGGTCCCGTTTTGGATAGCGGTAGGCGAGCACGCCGCTAATAACGACACTCCAAGGAACAAAAAACGTTTCATAAAAATCCGCATTCGGACGTAAAGTAGACGGCGCACCACGTGTGCGGAGAACGGCTGATGTTGCACGCGGTTCACCCGATCCTTCTTCGAACCGTTCGTGAAGCTTGTCCCTGACAGTCATTTTACGATTACAATATCCGGTACACGCCCCTTAAAGCGAGCAGGGAGCAACTTGCCCGGATATGCGTAGTACATTCCACCGCTCGAGTCGAAGTACAGCCGAGTACCGACGGGAAGATCGGTGTGATCGCGGTGCTCGTAATACGGCTTATGTTGCGGACGCTTCGAGTCGTGCTGTTGTAGTCGCGGCGTTGGCTTTGCCGCTTCAGGCGCAGATTCAACGCCAACTCCATAAATAAGAACGAGGAGTGCGAGTACGAGGAAATTCTTCGGGACCCCATTCATGATTGTCTCATACGGCGGAAAGCTGGTCGCGGTGGTGGGGGGCGTCGAGGTGTTGTTCGGGGCCGATCGGGACGATGCGGGTCGGGTTGATCTCGTCGTGCGTCATGTAGTAGTGGCACTTGATGTGATCGAAGTTCACCGTCGTCGCGACGTGGTCGATCTGGTAGAGGTCGCGCAGGTAGCCGTAGAGGTTCGGGTAGTCGGCTATGCGGCGCAGGTTGCACTTGAAATGGCCGTGGTACACCGCGTCGAACCGCACGAGCGTCACGAACAGCCGCCAGTCGGTCTCGACCGGCGCGTTGCCGAACAGATAGCGCCGGTTCGCCAGCCGTTCCTCGAGCGCATCGAGCGAGTGGAACAGCCGGTACGCCGCCTCTTCATACGCCTCTTGCGTCCCGGCGAAGCCGGCGCGGTAGACGCCGTCGTTCACCGTCTCGTAGATCCGCTCGTTCAGCTCGTCGATCTCCTTGCGGTGCTCCGCCGGATACAAGTCGATGTCGTGCCGGGCCAGCGCGTCGAACTCCGTCTCGAACATCCGCATGATGTCGTCGTCGGAGTTGCTGACGATGCGTTTCGTTTTCGTGTCCCACAGCACGGGCACGGTGACGCGGCCGTGGTAGTGTGGGTCCGTCGCCTGATAGGCTTCGGCGAGATACCGGAAGCCGTTGATCGGGTCCGCGGTGAAGCCGGCGCCGTCACGAAAGCGCCAGCCGAGCTCGTCGCGGATCGGGTCGACCACCGTCATCCCGACCGCGTGGTCGAGTCCTTTGAGCGCGCGCACGATGATCGTGCGGTGCGCCCACGGACAAGCCAGCGAGACGTACAGATGATACCGCCCGGACTCGACCGGGTACGGCGTCGAGCCGTCGGCGCGCACCCACTCGCGAAACGCGTCGCCCTGCCGCACCCACGCCCCGTCGACGGTCTCCTCGGGGAACTGCGTCTTGACGGTCATCGCGCTACGTCTTGTAGCTGGGGTCCTTTTTGTCGAGCATCCGCAACAGCGCGTCCCAGGCGAGCTGCGAATCGCGACCGGTCAGTCCGACCGCCGCCTGTTTGCGCACGACGCCCTGCACGTCCGGCGCCGGATAGTGCAAGGGTACCCCGCCGGCGAGCGCGGCAATCTGCATCTCGCACGCGCGCTGGAGCAAGTACATCCCGGAGAACGCGTCCGCGACGCTTGCGCCGACCGTCAGCAACCCGTGGTTGCGCAGGATGATCGCGTTCTTTTCGCCGAGGTCCGCGACCAGTCGCGGGCGCTCATCGAGCATCAGCGCGAGCCCCTCGTAGTCATGATAGGCGAGCCGCTCGTTGAAGAGCATCGCGGTTTGATTGATCGGCAGCAAGCCGTGCTCGTGACACGACACCGCGACGCCGGCGACGGTGTGCAAGTGCAGCACGCAATGCGCGTCCTCGCGCGCTTCGTGAACCGCGCTGTGGATCGTGAAGCCGGCCGGGTTGACGATGTACTCGCTCGGCTCGACGATCGCGCCGCCGAGGTCGACCTTCACCAAGCTCGACGCGGTGATCTCGCCGAACAGCATCCCGTACGGGTTGATCAGGAAGTGGTGGTCGGGCCCGGGGACGCGTGCCGAGATGTGGGTGAAGATGAGGTCGTCCCAGCCGTAGTGCGCGACCAGCCGGTACGCGGCGGCGAGGTCGACGCGGACCTGCCATTCCTCGTCGGAGACGCGTTCGCGAGCGGGGGCAAGACTTGGGGCGGCGGTAGCGGTCATCGGCGGTCTCCTGGAGACGAGCGGAACCGCTAGATTCGAAGACGGCCGCCGGGACTCCCATCGGGTCCCGGCGGCCGCCGGCGTGTCAGAGGACGAATCGGTGTCTAGTAGCGGTAGCCGTTGCCGGTGACGTCGATCTCGTTCGCGTTGAACGTGCCGTCGCCGTTCCAGTTGCCGATGATGCGGACGCGCTGTCCCCCGGTCAGGTTCGTGCCTCTCGGGTTGATCACCGTGCCGTCGTGCAGCTCGACGTGCGTCCCGTTGCTCAGGTACAGGTTGTACGGCGAGAACGAGGAGACCGTCCCGCTGAGCTGGTTCCCGCGGTTGCCGTAGCGGCCGTTGTTGTAGCCGCCGTTTCCGTAGTAACCGCCGTTGCCGTAATAGCCGCCGTTGTTGTAACCGCCGTTGTACTGCCCGTTGTACGGGTAGTTGTTGTTCCGGTTGTTCCGGTCGTCGCGGTCGCGGTTGTTGTCGTCGCGATCGCGGTGGCGGCCGTTGTTGTACTGACCGTTGTTGTACTGGCCGTTGTTGTTCCAGACGCCGCACTGGCCGGACTGATTGCGCCACTGCCCGCTCGGGCAGCCGTTGTTGCCGTTGTTGGGATAATTGCGCGTGTTCTGATCGGGCGCGGCGAGCGCGACCGTCGGAACGAGCAGCAGCGCCGCTGCCGCCAGGGTTCGAACGATAGAATGAGGCCTCAAGCTTGCTCCTCCATGGGGAAGCGGCGCGGTCAAGCGCCGTACTGCGAGAAACGCAAAACGCCCCATGAGAGTCCTGTGAGAAGGCTGAGACCGCGTCCTCGGCCGCTCGCTAGGCGTGAATCTCCGCGAAGCTCGGCAGGCTCGCCAGCTCCGCCATGATGCTGGCGAAGTCGCGGAACGTCAGCGCCTGGTCGGCGTCGCACATCGCTTCGGCCGGGTTCGGGTGGCCTTCAAGAGCAGGCCGTGCGCGCCGACGGCCTTCGCGGCACGGCACAGCGGGCGGATCCAGCGCCGCACGCCGACGCCGTGCGAAGGGTCGACGATCACTGGCAGATGCGTCCGCTCGCGCAGCACCGGGACCGCCGAAAGGTCGAGCGTGTTGCGCGTCGAGGTCTCGAACGTGCGAATCCCGCGCTCGCACAAGATGACGTTGGGATTGCCTTCGCTCAGGATGTACTCCGCGGACGAGAGCAGCTCGTCGATCGTCGCCGACATCCCGCGCTTGAGCAAGATCGGGCGATCCGTCTTGCCGACGGCTTTGAGCAGGTCGAAGTTCTGCATGTTGCGCGCGCCGATCTGCAGCACGTCGACCGAGGCCGCCATCCGCTCGACCTGCTCGATGCTCATCACCTCGCTGACGGTCGGCAAGCCCGTTGCGCGGCTGGCTTCCGCGAGCAGCGAGACGCCTTCCCAGCGCAGCCCTTGAAACGCGTACGGCGAGGTGCGCGGCTTGAACGCGCCGCCGCGCAGCATCGCGCCGCCGGCCGCCGCAACCGCTTGCGCGGTGGCGAGAATCTGGTCGCGCGACTCGACGCTGCACGGTCCGCCGATCACCACGAAGTGGCCGTCGCCGACCGCGACGTCGCCGACCATCACCCGCGAGCGCACGTTCTCGTCTTGGCGCTGCGCCTTCGGATGCTTCACCGCGCCCGGCTTCGGCACGACCGGGGGCGTCTCGTCGATCACGATCGCCGGCGCGCGCCGCTCGCGCGGCGGCGCGCTCGCAGCGTCGTAGCTGCCGATCACGTGCAACGCGACGGTCACCTCGCGCAGCGCGCGCAGCGCGCCGGCGAAGCGCTCTTCGCGCACGTCGCCGTCGACGTCGGCGTAGAACGAGGACTGACCGCTTGTTCCGAGCCGCGTCTTCGAGTCCAGCTTGGACACGTTCAGCCCGTTCGCGCCGAGGATCGAAAGACAGTGCCCGAGCGCCCCCGGCGCGTCGGCGACCGAGAACACGAGCGAGGTCTTGCGGTTGGCGAAGTCTTCCGCCGGCTCGAAGTCGGCCGCCGGACCGCGCGCGTTGCGCGCGCGGAAGAGCACGAAGCGGGTGAAGTTGTCGGGGTGGTCGGCGATCGTGTCGGCGAGCTCGATCAAGCCGTAGCGCCGCGCCGCTTCGGACGAAGCGATCGCGCCGCGGGTGAGATCCTGCGCCGCCGCGACGTCGCGCGCGGCGACGCCGGTGTCGGGAACCGGGACGCGCCGCACGTCGGGGAGCGTCCCCAGAAAGCGGCCGCACTCGGCCAGCACGACCGGGTGCGAGTCGATCACGCGCAAGCCGTCGAGCGTCGCGCCCGGGACGCCGAGCAGCTTGTGCTCCATGCGCCAGGTGATCTCCGCCAGAAGATCGAGCTCGTACTCGGCCAGGACGTCGTAGCCTTCGCGGATCGTCCCGGCGATCGCGTTGTCGACCGGCAGCAGACCGAGGTCGGCACGGCCCGAGAGGACGGCGTGCGCGACGCTGCGGTACGAGGAGCAGCCCATCGGCGCGAACACGACGCTGCGCCGCTCGGCGTACGCGTTCAGCACGGCGTGCGAGTACGAGCCTTCGATCCCTTCGAAGGCCGCGGTCAGGGTCAGGATGGGGGGCTGCTCGCCGTTCGCGGGCTGGACGCTGATCATGGTGCACTCCCGAGAAGATAAAGAGCCCCTCGCTCGGCGAGGGGCTCTTGCAGTTTCGGTCCGCTGGGACTCGTTACGGCAAAGGCCTACCGCGCCGGCGCGCTCCGCGAGGCGTAGGAGAAATACCGGTAGGACCAGGTCGCACGGGTCATGTGCGACGGTCTTACCACGGCCGGACGGCTCCCGTCAACCGCCCGCGCTGTAAGCGCGCTTGCAGCGCGCGCGAACCCGCGGTGCTACGATGGGATCGTGACGCACCTGACCGCGCTCCGCACCGCCGCCGCCCTCGCGCTCGCGGGGCTCCTGAGCGCCCTGGCCGGCGTTCCCGCCGCGGCCGCGCCCCGCACCGAGAAGGCCGTCCTCGCCGGCGGCTGCTTCTGGGGGATGGAGGCCGTCTTCGACGAGCTGCGCGGCGTCACGAACGTCGTCTCCGGCTTCTCCGGCGGCGCGAGCGCCACCGCGCACTACGACATGGTCAGCACGGGCACGACCGGGCACGCCGAGTCGGTCGAGATCACCTACGACCCGGCTGTCGTCTCGTACAAGCAGCTGCTGCAGGTGTACTTCACCGTCGCGCACGACCCGACGGAGCTCGACTACCAAGGCCCCGACCACGGGACGCAGTACCGCTCGGCGATCTTCTACGCCAGCCCGGAGCAGAAGCGCGTCGCCGAAGCGGAGATCCGCGAGCTGACCGCGGCGCACGCGTTCAACGCGCCGATCGTCACCAAGCTCGTCCCGCTGCGCGCGTTCTATCCGGCCGAAGCGTACCACCAGCACTTCGTCGCGAGGAACCCCGACTATCCGTACGTCGTCTACAACGACCTGCCGAAGCTGAAGACCCTGCGCGAGAAGTACCCCGGGCTGCTGAAGGCCCACGCCTAGCCGGACCCCGGCCGGAGCGTCATCCCCCACGGCGCTCCACACGGTTATTTCACATCTGCGTGGCACGCTCGCGTCGAGCGCGGGCCGCCCACGGTTTGCTCGCTAGCCGGGACAAGCTCTCCGAAAGTGCCGCTTTGGTGCCGGGAAAGCGCCAGGTGAAACTAGTTCCATAGTCGAGCCGTATGTGCTACTAACAAACTAGGAGGTTTCGGCATGGAGTGGGGGTATCGACGGGTCCGCCAACTGCTGCGAAAGCTTCGGACGCCGGGCGCGATTCAGGACGACGAGCTGGCGATGACGCTGTGCCGGCTCACCGGCGCGGCCTCGGTTCGCGGTGCCGTCCTTACGCTGGCGGAGCGCGCGCTGCGCGACTACCCGTCGGTCTACTGGACGATCGTGCGGCGCGTGGACGTCGACGGCGAGAGCTCGCAGATCGTCGCCGACGAGACCCATCTCTCGGAGCGCTCGTTCTTCCGCTACCGTGCCGCCGCGGTCGCCGCGGTGGCCGCCGAGATCGACGCCGTCACGCGCACGACCCCGCCCAAGCGCGCCTCCGAAAACCTCGACGTGCTGGCGCTGGTCGCGCGCGGCCGCTATCTGTGGAAGCACCGCACGACCGCCGCGTTGCAGCGCGCGGCCCGCTACTTCGAGCGCGCGCTCGAGATCGACCCGACGTTCGCCCGCGCGTACGCCGGCGTCGCCGACGTGCACCTGCTGATGGGCGAGTACCTCATCCGCGATCCGCTCGAGGCGTTCCACGACGCGCAGACCGCGGTCGAGTCGGGGCTCGGGATCGACCCGACCTTGCCGGAGCTGCACGCGACGCTCGCCGACCTGCACATGTTCGGGCGCAAGGACCTGCGGCGCGCGAAGGAGTCGTTCGACCTGGCGCTCTCGATCGACCCGACGTACAGCACGGCGCACCACTTCGCCGCCTGGCACGCGATGATCAACGACGACTTTCCGGCCGCGTTCGACCACCTGCGCGTCGCGCTGGGCCACGCGCCCGACGCGCTGGAGCTGCAGACCACGCTCGGGATCGCGACCTACCTGCAGGGCGCGCACGAGCAGGGGCTGCGGCATCTGACCGAAGTGCTCGACCTCGATCCGGAGTTTTCGTTCGCTCGCTACGAGCTGGCGCGGCTGCTGGCCGCCACGCACCGCTACGCCGAAGCGCTGGACCACCTCCACGTGCTGCGCGCCGTCGAATCGCGCGACTCTTACACCGCGCTGACCGCGTACGCCGCCGGCCGGTCCGGCGACCCCACGCCGGCGCGCCGCTTCTTGGACGCCTCGCGCCACGCGCGGCGCCCGCCGCATTACTTGCGCGCCTACGCGCGAATGGGACTGGGCGAGAAGACCGAAGCGCTCGGCGAGCTGCGCGCGGCGGTCGAAGCGAACGAGCCCTGGACGATCCTGCTCCCGCTGGACGGGATCTTCGCCGAGCTGAACGGCGAGCGCACCTACGGCGCCCTCCTCCCGCTTGCACGCTGATCCGCACATCACGGTGGACAGCGTGCACAATTTCGTGGAGCCCGCAAGTTTAAGAGCTCGCCGCACCGGGTAGCGGCGCGCGGGCCCGGCGGGTACAAGGGTTTGCATGAGTGCGTCGATCGATCCGCCGCCTGCACCCGCCCATCAGTGCATCAATGCGGCGTGCGGCTGCAACGACTTGGTGAGCGCGGGGCCCTGCGCGGAATGGTGCTCGGTGAATACGGTCGAGCTCGCGGACGTCGAGCGCGGGAAGGCGTCGCTCGCCGCCGGCTGCGAGTGCGCGCATGACCTATGCGCGGCGAACCGCGGCTCACGCGGCACGCCCGAGCGCGGGATGGCATAGCTCGTACGGCGCTTGCCGCCGGGGCTAGAGGAGCCGCGGCTGGCCGCCGGTGGCGATGATCTCCGCGCAGATTGCGCGCGCCTCGTCGACCGAGGCGACGTCGGTGCGCACGAAGAGCTTGCGCCAGTACGATTTTCCCGACAGCTTCGCGATCAAGTCCGACGCCTCGCGCGCGTCCACGACGCGGCCCATCAAGCGCACGCGAACGGTCGGCGCGATGCCTGCGGTGCCGAGCGGCAGACGGTGCATCATCTGCTCTTGCGAGTCGCTCCACACGGCGTCGCCCCAGCGCGCGCGCAGCGCGTGCTCGCACAGCTCGAACGTCTGCAGGTCGTGCTCGGCGTTGAACTCCGCGGCGAGGCCGTACACCGTGCGGCGCTCGCGGAGGGCGCGCACGCCTTCGCCGTCCATCTCGCGGATGTCGTCGAGCACGCGAAAGTCGTCCCAGGCGAGGAACTCCTCCACCTCGTCGAGCGCGCGCGGGTTCGGCCACAGCGCGCGCAGCACGTCGTTCAGCACGCGCTCGAACGCGCGCGTCGTGTGGTGGAAGTACACGGTCGCGAACATCATGTAGCGCGCCAGCACGAAGGACTCCAGCGCGACGACGCCGCGCCCGTCGACGCCGAGCTGCGCGCTGCCGTCGACCTCGATCACCCGCAGCGACTCGATCAGCTGCTCGGCGTCGTACGTTCCGCCGGCGACGCCGGTGAAGTACGCGTCGCGCAAGAGATAGTCCATCCGGTCGGCGTCCAGGTTCGGGCCGCTGACCAGCTCGCGCAGAACGGGATCCGCGTCGGGCGCGCCAGTGATCAAGCCCAGCACTTGGGCGGGGTCGGCGTCGACGCGCGCGAGCGCCTCGCGCAGCTCGGGCAGCGCCAAGATCGCTTGCGTGCGCTGCTCGTGACGCACGCCGAGGACCGCTTCGCAGGCG